>ERZ1026780.439-NODE-439-length-34007-cov-8.986923_pt1 | contig 34007 bp, 31 predicted proteins | sample MGYA00380126_ERZ1026780 | MGnify/ENA primary metagenome ERZ1026780 (study PRJEB33269, sample SAMEA4719762) | human gut metagenome | biome: human-associated habitat; feature: organic feature; material: feces | place: Cameroon | collected 2013-10 ... | reverse complement strand
TAGAATGTTGTAATGGCTTTGGCAGGTAGTAAAAAGTATCAAGAGGATTTGAAACGGACTTTAAACAATTGTGATTTTTTGTTTTTAAAAGGCAAGAAAATTTTTGTTACTGGGGGTTTGGGCTTAATTGGGTCGTCAATAGTCGATCTTCTTTTAGAGTTGAACGATATTCTTGATGCAAACATAACTATTTATATAGGAGATTTAGAAGAAGCGCATTTCCAAGAAAAATATCCAGTCAAACGCCCCGACTTATCCTTCCTTCAGTACAACTCTCTTTCGGGGTTCAACTATCCATTTAATTTCGATTTCGTTATCGTTGCAGCCGGTATAGCAAATCCACAAAAATATGTAAGTAATCCCGTAGAGACCATCATGACATCAATCCAAGGATTGCGAGATTTATTGGAAAGTGGAAAAAATCAGCCAAACACGAAATACCTTTACATCTCCTCCAGCGAAGTCTATGGGCGCGGGAAAAGGGAACCGTCCGAAGAGCGGGAACAATTAATTTTCGACATCAACGATATTCGTTCATCTTACGCAATTGGCAAGCTTGCTTGTGAAGCCCTATCGAAATCCTACTCAAAAGAATTCGGAGAAAAAATCGTCATTGCTAGGCCGGGGCATATTTTCGGCCCAACCGCTTCTATTCACGACACCCGAATTTCGTCTAGTTTTTGCTATGACGGAGTAAGAAAGAAGCCCATTATTCTAAAAACTCCTGGAAATAGTGTGCGCTCTTATATGTATAGTTTGGATTGCGCATCCGCCATGCTTTTTTTACTTCAAAAAGGGAGTTCTGGTGAAATCTACAATATCGCCACCAAGGAAAAGACAAGTATTCTAGATTTCGCAAAATACGTTTCAGAAGCAGCTTCCGTTCCTTTATTTTTCGAAAAGCCGTCTGAAGAAGACCGAAAAACATTTAACTCTATGGAGAATTCAACCTTAGAAGCAAAAAAATTATTTTCTCTCGGATTCAAAGAATCGTTTGCAGTCAAAGAGGCCGTAAAACATACTATAGATATACTCGCCGAAACACTGCTTCAATCATGAATATTGCAATAATTACAGCCGCCGGAAAAGGAACACGTGCCAATTTAGGAGTTCCAAAACAATTTTATAAAGTTAACAGCAAAGAGATAATCGCCTACACAATCGAGGCCTTCGAGAAATGTCAAGATGTTGATTGCATAATTCTGGTTTTACCAGAAGAACGTTTAGACGTCTTTGGGCAACTGAAAAGTAAATATCATTTTAATAAACTATACAGCTGCTGTCCTGGCGGAGAAACGAATGAATTGTCGATTTTTGAAGGTTTCCGCGAAGCAAAAAGAATCGCTAAAGATGACGATATCATAATCATACATGATGGTGTAAGATGTTTGGTAAATTCTGATATCATTGAAAATAACATACGCACTTGCAAAAAATACGGAAATGCGATCACAACTATTCCTTGCAATGAAGCCATGCTTTTTTCTGCTGTCGACGACAAGGCCAATATAGTCCTCGATAGGACTAAAATATTTAAAACCCAAACGCCACACTCAATATTTTTCAAAAAGGGTTATAAGCTGTTAGAAAGTTCTATTGAGAAAGGAATCACCAATAGCGTTGCTCTTTGCACATTATTGGTTGAGAACAACGAAGAGGTATATTTTTCAAAAGGAAGTAATATTAATTTTAAGATCACGAATCCCGAAGATATTTTTCTTTTCAAATCGATGTTGTCACTTCAAAAAGAAAACAATTAAGCATTCTACTTTTTAGAATTCCAGGCTCTCTTATATAAATAGTTTGCTAGCCAAGAGGGAGCAAAATAAAGAAATTCAAAACCAGCTTTGGATATCAATCGATCAATGGCGTTGTTGTATTTCGTCTCTTTCATATATTTCATCAATCTTTTTTGGCTGGATAAGGCTTCTTTGTTTTTTCTTCTGCCTATCGTAGAACGATCGACTCTCATTTTCACAAGACTTTCTGGTGTATTTTCCGCTACAGCACCATTCTGAAGCATCCTTACCCAAAGAAAATAATCTTCTTTATAAATCAAAGGTTTATAGCCGCCAACGCTCTCAACGGATGTTTTCTTAAAAAAGACGGAAGGGTGGTTAAACGGACATCTTCTTTTAGAGAAAAAAACGATATCTTTATACGATAAAGGAACATTTCGATATCCAAGATGTTCTTCGGTTTTAGAATCAATTAGCTCTACTGTAGACGACATTACATCCAAACCATTTCTTTTCATCAAAAGTAAGGATTTTTCTGCTCGTTCAGGCAAAGAGACGTCATCAGAATCAGCACGCATAACATATTCATTCTTGCATTCCTTTAGACCAATCCTAAGCGCATTGCCTAAGCCACCGTTTTTTTCGAGTCTAATAACTTTTAATATGGCTGGGTTGACTTTGGAATAATAATCAATCACTTCCTCTAGTTCCTTTCCGATGGGACCATCTATCACAAGAACAAAATCGTTTGTCTGATGGGTTTGACCGAATAGAGATTTTATTGATTCGGACAAAAAAAGCGGGCTTTCTTTCGCATATACCGACATCAAAACAGAATAAGACTCTTTCTCGGTCATAAAAGTTTTCTATTTTGCGATTTCTTCATAGTTCAAAACCACTGTCAAACTATCGCCTTTTCCATTTCCACCATCAACTGGCCGAACGTTAATTCTCACAATGGCGAATTTCTTATCGGTTCTTTTTTTGATTAAGAAAGCACCTCTTCTATTCGCGAGAGCGTTCTTAGATGGGAAATCCATATATTCCTTGTAGTTTTCGGCAATGGAGTAAACGAAGCTTTGATCTGTCGCGTTCTTCGGGAGAACTTCCGTTGTGAAGATATAAGGCATATAGAAATTCTCACCATCCGTCGTCTCTAAATTCTCATCGTATTTGATAGTGCAAGAGTTTCCGTTTTGTTCATCTTCTTTATAAGTCGATAGATCAACGGGCTTGATTGTTAAGCTCTCAATATAGATTCTTGGAACGATGCCTTGAGGCTTTGTGCCAAATATAGCGACAAAGATGATGGCGATAAGCGAAATGGCACTAACTAAGATAGAGACCGCTTTCTTCATAACGATTCTCCTTGTTTATAAACGTATTTAATCTTCCTAAGATAAAGGACGAGATTAGCCGAAAAATACAAAATCCCTAGCAAAAGCACCTTAAATCCGGCGCTGCTATTGACGTCATTAAGCCAAAGGATGCCATCTTGGAGGTAATAGTAATAGAGAAGGGAAACGAAGATCGACGTCGCTAAAGCGAGTATCACACTCCGATTTTCATTGTTTGCTAAGAAAGAGGTCTCCCCAAAGGAGTCTCTCGGGTTTGAGAAATCGACACCGGCACTAAAAAGAAGGTGGCCTAGATAGATAAGAATTGCGCCAAAGCCCATAAGAAGGGTGCTTTCCATGGTGCTCTTTCGAATGAAAGCCATCGACAAAACGGAGACAAGAATGCTTAAGACGCCAATAAGGCAAGGAAGGACAAGCTTACTGCCGATAATGGAAGAATCTTTTAAAGGATAGGTTCGATTGAGTTTAAAGGCCGCTCCTTCTTCACTATAGACGCGGGCAATAAGGCCATTCGCGGATAAAGCGATAAGAAGTAAGACCAAAAGACTTGCAACTTGAACCATTCCTTCGCCTCTCGAATTCACGTCCATCGCGCCAAAGATCTTAGTAACGAGAGAAAGAAGCAAAGGAAGCGCTAAGAAGACGCCGACATAATTGGGAGTGATCGTTTCGTCTTTGAAGAATAGAAGGAATTCCTTATAGAGTTGGCTCTTGTTGGGAGAAAGAGCTCTTCTTTCATCTGTGCTTTCTTTCTTCCCCTTCCCTTGAAGCTCATCGCTACCGCTTGCTAAGCGAAGATAAAGAGGGCTTGCTAAGCTTAAGCAAGAAATAAATAAGAGAGGAAGAAGGCCTAAAAGAACTAAGAACGTCCATAAACCATTAAGGCCATATCCTGAGAAATAGGCAAAGCTAAAACCGGTAAAGCCGCCAAGATACACTTTCGAAGTCTCAAAGAAGAAGGAAAGTTCTTTGGTATAGAAAGAAAGACCATTCTGAATGATAGCGAAATAAGGCCCCCAATTGGAGAAGATGTCGATCTTATCGGGGATAATCCCAATCAAAAAACCGCAGAAGGCAAGTAAAAGCACAATGACGCCACCCGTAACAAGCGCATTCACCATCGGATGCGTCTTTAAGAATCGCTTTAAGTAATAGTTCGGAACGCTTAATAGAGCGGCGAAGAGCAATAGCACCATATCGATAATCGCCCAGATGGGGAATATCGTAAAGCACATATAAATGGGATAGCCACTCACCACGAAGTAACCGATAAGGAAAGGGATCTCAAGCTTAAGCGCTTTTAAGTAGGTGTTTAAGAAACAAACGGCCAAGCGGCTTAGGAAGAGAGTGTTGCCATTGGTTGGGAAGGTTAAAAGGACTTTGTTGTCACTCGCGAAATAAAGATCTTCCGTAACGCGTCCTAAGGAGCCTAAGAAAGAGAAAATAAGAAGGACGTTAACGATAATGGAAGGAACGGACATTGGAACGGCAGAAAGCAAGGAGAAGATGCTAAATTGCACGCATAGATAGAAGAAAAGATAGGATATTGCGATAACCGCCGCAAAACCAAGGATGCTCGTAACGGTCTTCAAAATAACCTTCTTCTTGTTTCCCTTCCAGTCAAACGATAAAGCGTTTGCCAAAAGCATCTTGATGAGAATCCAAAAAGGACCCCACTCCACATGGAAGAAGCGTTTAAGCGTTCCTTTTTTAGATGTTTTCTCTAAGGAAGAAGTCACGCGTTCTCTCCTTTAAGAAGTCCTTCATCCTTAAGAAGGTTATGGACTTCTAGATCGTTATCGCTTGTGAGCTTTAAGAAAGTCTCTTCAAGCATCTCACGTTCTTCGGGATGGGCATCAAGATCAATTCTTCTAAGAAGCACGCCATGTTTGATAATGACTACCTCATCGCATAAATTCTTCACAACATCGATAATGTGGCTCGAGAAAAAGACAATATTGCCTTTTTTGGCGTGTTCTTTCATACATTCCTTGATTTGATAGATGCTATTGGGATCTAAGCCTGTCATCGGTTCATCGAGAATCCAAATCTTTGGCTCATGGATTAAAGCGGCGATAATCGTAATCTTTTGCTTCATACCATGGCTATAAGTCTTCATCGGCTTATCGAAACGGAAGCCGAGTTCCAAGCGCTTCACCAAGTCTTCCATTCTCGCCTTCCTCGTCTCCAAATCGACTTTATAGAGGTCAGCGATATAGTTGATGTATTGTCTTCCCGTAAGGTTCTCATAAAGGGCGTAGTTATCAGGAACGAATCCGATTTCTCGTTTTGCTTCCAAAGGTTCTTCGATAACATCGTGTCCGCAGACGGAGATATTTCCTTCGTCAAAGCCATGGATACCGACAATGGATTTAATGATGGTGCTCTTGCCAGCGCCATTCTTTCCTAAGAAGCCATAGATCTTGCCACCCGTTAACGAAAGAGAGAAGTCTTTCACCGCATAGCTATCCGCACCATGATACTTTTTTGAAAGGTGAGAAATATCAAGTCGAATCTCGTTTTTATCCATAAGGATTCCTCCTTCTTCTTTGAGTTTTAAATAATGTTCGTGGCGAGAGAGTGCTTTATCTTTAGCGCTTCGAATGGCAAGAAGTTCGTCGGTCGCTTTGAAAAGAAGCTCGTACACAAACCACATGCCAAAGGCCAAAAGGATATAGGCCAAGTAATAGCAAATGTCGTAAGCGTAATGCACGACATAAGTTAAGCCACCTCGTTCGAAGGTCACGTTTATAGCGAAGAGATTCTCCGCCCATTTGCCTAACTTCTTCGCGACGAAATCGCTATTGATGAAGAAGAAATCGGTAGGATCGCCATGGGCTGTCAAATCGACGTTAATGAACATCACAAGCACGAAGTAGAGCAAGAAACCTATTTGAGAATAGATGAAGTATTTCATCTTCGGTCTCTTATAGACTCCTAGAAGCATAATGAGCACTGGCATAAAGAAGGCATGCAAGTGATTGATGTAGAACTCCATGACGCTTGGCGAGAAGACGTATAGATATTCCGAGAAGTTTGGCATCATAAGGGCCAAGAAAGCGCCTAAGACGTTAATAAAGAAGGTGAAGTAATAAAGGCCATAACTCATAAACAAAAGGGTCAGAGGCATCGTATACATCGCCGTATTGCATAAGTGCATCGGCCAGCTAGAGAAATGGGTCCAGATATCGAAACGATTGACAGAGATATAGCCGAAGAAAGTGCCAAGAGATATCTGAAGAAGCATACCTCTACGATCGCTTTTCGAGAGAGGATAGAGAATAGAGAAATAGAAGATAGGTAATAAGAAAGAGAGATAGATAAAGATACGGTGCGTCAAATCGCTTGGCTCATGAGGGTTCGTTAAGCCAAAGATCGTTGGCCCGAGAATAAGAGAAGGGGTAAAGGCGCTCATCGAAGTGATGAGGAATGGGAAGAAAATAGCAACGACCTTGATCCAAGAACGTTTGGTGAAGGTGCTCTTCCCTTCTTCGAAGTAGCTATGAAAATAGTAAAAATCCAAAATTCCTAGTTCAATCCCCATTAAAAAGACACGATAGTTCAAGAAATCGCTTGGGCCTACGATGGCTTTCATAAGGATTGGGAAGAAGAGATTCACAAGGAGCGTGATAGGTCCGCCGATATAGCGTCTTGCAAATAAAGAGGTTTCTTTAAGATAAAAAGCACTCACTAAGCTCAATATGACTAAGCCCGTCCACAAGTCGTTCGTAAGCGTTCCCACCACTCTTTCAAAACGATTGAGAGGTAGAAGCGAGGCGTCGACTTCGTTACAAACTAAAAGGCTATCCAAATGAAGGTAATCATAGAATTTGAGAGTTATCGTCCTGCCAGCTGCGTCAACATAGGAAAAGTTACTCTTCCAGAAGTAGAAACGTGCAAAGAAGAGCAAGAAAAGAAGGATGCCTAAACAAGCGAAATAGAACTTATAACGATTCTCTTTCTTGGCGAGATAAGCGCTTAAAGAGGTGAGTTTCTTCCATCGGAACCCTTTAGCAGGACGGTCTTTCAGGAATCTCTCAAGCAAGAAGAAGCCGACAAAGAGAAGGACGAAGGTAATCCCAAAGGTCAAAAAGCCCCATGCGTAATCGCCATACCCTAAGAAATAGAAGCCAAAGAGAATAAAGAAGAGTACGCAAAAAAGGCCTCCGAAGAGAACATTTTTGTTTCGAAGTGCCTTTTTCATAAGTTTAGAGACTATATCGCGTGGTAGTCGCCGAACAAGATGCCGTAGTTGCAAACGCCTTTATAAGCGGTCAAATCAGGAAGATTGCCAGAAGTTCCAGTACCCATCGAGGCGCTTCCATCCCAGATGAGGGAAGAGGCAAGGAAGCCAGCTTGTTTAATGGCATCGGTCGGAGTCGAAGAATCCGCTTCAGTCGCTAAGCCTTTCGCATTTAATATGGCGTATTCGCTTCTTTGTAAGCCATCCACCTTGGTGGTTGGAACGACAAATTCATGAGAACCATCCGCAGCAGTCGTAGCGAAAAGAGCCATGAGCTTCTGATTCGAGAAGGAATAGTTATTGCCGAAGAAGGTGTTTCCTAAGGAGCCGCAAAGAGCGCGACCGGTAACATATTGTTCTTGTGGAGTGGTCGCTTTGCCAAAAGCGTCCGCTTTGGCAAAGACGTCCATATAGCCGTCAAGAGTGCTATAAATCACCTTGTCGCCTCTACGAACAGTCGTATTAACGCCACCCTTGTTATTTGGAAGGATGATCGATTCCTCGTTAATTGGAAGGTTGACCATGATGAAATTAAACTTATCGACGATATCGTTACGCATAAAACTCATGCCAACGGTTTTAAATAATGCGTTCATGCTCTTGATGGCACCAACAATCGACTCGGCGCTATAAGCGCTGAACCAGCCGCCTTTTCCTTCCACTCTATTGGAGAAGAAGGACTTTTCGTCCATATTCACTTCCGTTTTAGCAAGACCGGAAATATCCAAAGTCGCAGTTGGGAAGTCTTCCGTTCTTGGATTCAAGAAAAGGAGAGGGCCACCGGCTTTGACCATTTCGCTGTTTTTGATGTTCAAAACGCCACCAGCAAACATATAAACAGCCGCATTGAAGGTATCTCTAAAGCGGCAATTACGAACATTCAAAGTGGGTTGAACATCATATTCCGTTTTGCCGACGAGCTTATTCTTTGTGCCACTGCCATTGCCCATCAAAGCCATATAGAACTTCGAAACGAGAACGTTATCATATTCACATGTGACTTCGCTCTTTGTGAGCATCGGACCACCGATCTTAATGGTTGATTCAGCACTAACACCCATATTCCCAGTAGCTTCAAGGTCTTGGATACGGAAAGTGCACTTGGTTGGATCGACGCCTTCGGCAAAGGAAGCATAGATGAAGTTCGAGTGAGTAGAAATCGGCTCATTCGCATCTTGCTTATAGCCTTGTGTGCTTTCGGTAACGATGTATGGGAAAGCGTCAGGATCGTCGGCCTGATCGTTAATGGAAAGACGATGGGAGTTTCCATAAATGACGGATTCTCCTTCTTCTTGGAAGGTATAGTCAATCATACGAACCCAGTCTTTAAAGCTTCCCTTCACTTCTTCGGCTTTCGCATCATCGCCCCAAATATAGGCCTCAGGGAGGTCGCTCTTATTCATGGTGATGTCGTTTTGGAAGACAAGAGAAGAAGCGTCTGGTAAACCGAGTTTGGTTTTGAATTCCCGAAGCTTCACATTCAAAACGGCATAATTCGAGCTATAAGGCCAATCGGTATTGCGGGTCATGCAACTCGATAAGGCGTAAAGATCTGTTCCTTTCGAGACGTTATAAGCGTCCACGACGTTCATCTTGTAGGTAATGTCTTCCATTCCTTCATAGTGAAGAACGACGTTATAAGCACCCGTCACCGTCTCTTTGAACTTGAGCGTTCCGGTCTTTAAGAAGTCGGCAACTTTTTCAATATAATCGGAAGGATTGAGTTCTGTTTTTTCTCCTTCTTTATAAAGTTTCATCGACGCCCCATCCGGAATCTTGTCGATTGGCATTGGTTGAAGCGTCTCTTCATCGAGTGCATTAATCTCAGGCAAAAGATTGGCGGCGTTTTGATTTCCGACATAATAGTCGCCCTTCTTTAAGAACCCAGTTTCTAGATTATTTTCGCTTTCGGATAACTTAGCGTTCACCAAAGGACTCGTCGATTGCGTATAGTTCTTGTTTTCGGCCCAGCTCACTAAAGTGTAGTTATGGTCGACAACGGCATAAGTTACGCTATCGCTAAAAGAAAGATTGTCAACTTTGTAAGTCAAGGTAAAAACCTTCCCTGCGCCTAAAGCAGAAGTATCGATTTCCGTATAGGCGAATGCGGCCTTATTCTCGCTCACCTTAAGGGTTTCGATTTTCTTATTATCTTTATTAAAGGTATCGACTTTGAGTTTGGAGTAGTCGGGAGTGCTATTTAAATAGTAGCTTGTGGCAATAGAGCCATCGACGATTTTGATTTTGGCAATCGTGGCGTCTTCCGATTCACCGCCACAGGAAGTAAGAGCCCCAATGGCTAGGCCACTAAACATTAAAAGGGCAAGTTTGCTTGATTTTTTCATTTTTTCTCCTTCGAGAGTCACTAAATCGCTTGTATTTGTATCATAGTTTTATCCAAAAATCCATTTCCTAAGGTTGGGAATTATACGTTTCAATCAAGATGTCTAGGATTTGCAAAGATTTTCGGTTTTTGTTTTTTAAGAAGAAACTATGTAAAGACGCCTGTTATTAAGAAAAGAAGCATCAAAAATGGTCTTAACGTAAAAAGACGCCTCCCCTTTTGACGTCTTCCCGCTATATTAACGTACTTTATTTCTTTTTGCGATATTTCTCAAAGACCTTGGTATAGAAATCCTTCCAAAGAAGGTAGTTCTTTTCCTCGGTATAAGTGTCGGCAATCATCTTGGAATATTGCTTGGCTTCTTCGTAATAAGTTTCGTCTTTGGCGAGCTTATTAAGGACAGCGGCAAATCCGTCGACATCGCTCGCGCGAAGGTAATCACCTAAAAGGATGTCCTTATAGAGATCCAAATCGCGAACAAGATAGGGGAGGCCGGAATTGCATGCTTCTAAGAGAGACATCGGGAAAAGCTCGTTAAAGGAAGGCAAGAAGAAGATGTCGGCAGCATTATAGAGGTCATTCATCTTTTCGCGAGGTTGAATGCCTAGGAATTTGACGTTTGGACGTTCTTTTTCCATCTCTGCTTTAAGTTCTTTATAGCCATCGGTGATGCCTTTAAAGGAAAAGCCTCCAGCCCAAACAAAATAAAGGTCCGGGCACTTCTCGGCCGTGCGAATAAAATCAAGAACGCCTTTTCTTGTTTGCACTTGTCCCACCGCGATGACGATCTTTTTATCCAAAGGAAGGCCATATTCCTTCTTAAGAGCGAGTTTCTCTTCTTTGGATTTTGGAAAGAAAGAATTGTGACTCACGAAATTAGGAATATAGGTAATCTTTTTCTCATCAATACCAAAACGGGCCAGCTCCTTTTTGAAAGAAGGATTCACCACAACGATTTCTTTCGCCTTCTTATAAAAGGAAGTGACGTACCATTTGAACGCTTTAAAAGCAAACTTTGGAAGCTTCACCGAGCCATCGAGAGTGTCAGGCAAAAAATGAACGAAAACGATGGTTGGTTTCCTCTTTTTGAGGGTGAAAAAATAGAAGGAAGGATTGACCGAATGAATATGGTAAAGATCATACTTTCCAAAAAGCTTGTTATAGGAAAGTTCAAAGTCCTCTTTCCCATATTCTTCTAAGATACGGGTTTGTTCACGATAGACGCTGAGAACGCCTTGCGCTTCCGCCATGTCGGCGTGAGAAAGAATGTCGAGATGTATTTTTTTGTCCATGGATTCATTATCTAACGAAACGCCATTTTTTGGGATGGAATTTTGTAAGGAGTGAAATTTTCTTCTAGAGAAAGCGCTTTAATGATGGAAAAAAGACACAATTGAGCGAAAATAAAGAACCATAGGAAGGAAACTTCCTAAGAACATACAATCATTTGAAAGGAATCCATCTATGAATAGAGACCCAAACGCTTTCAAAGAACAATTCGGATCGAACGTTTTTAACGACAAAGCACGGAAAGAATACCTCTCGAAAGAGGCTTATGAAGCCCTTAAGAAGGCCATCGATAACCGCAAGGAATTAGACCCCCTTTATGCGGACGAAGTAGCCAAAGGAATGCTCAATTGGGCTCTTTCCAAAGGAGCGACCCACTACACCCATTGGTTCCAACCTCTCAATGGCAAAACAGCCGAAAAACATGATGCTTTCGTAGGGAAGCCAAACGAAAAAGGCGAAATCGAATACGATTTCAAGGGCAACGAGCTCATTAAAGGGGAACCCGATGCCTCAAGTTTCCCTTCGGGTGGACTTCGCGCGACCTTTGAAGCGCGTGGATATACTGTTTGGGATCCGGCTAGCCCTGCTTTCGTGCTTAGCGACGAAGAAGGCGCCGTTCTTTATATTCCAACCGCATTTTGCAGTTTTAATGGCGAAGCGCTTGATGGCAAGACGCCTCTTTTAAGAAGCGAAGATTATCTCAATGAAGCCGTTATTCGAATCCTTCCCCTTCTTGGCTTAGAAGCACCCAAACGCGTCTATAGCTATGCTGGCGCCGAGCAAGAGTATTTCCTTTTGGAAACCGAAGACTTCTTAAAGAGAAAAGACCTTGTCTATACTGGACGCACCCTCTTTGGCGCTCCAGCACCCAAAGGGCAAGAACTCGATGATCATTATTTCGGACCCATAAGAGAAAAGATCTCTTCCTACATGAAGGAAGTGAACGACGCTTTATGGAAACTGGGCATACCAGCGAAAACCGAGCATAACGAAGTTGCTCCTAGCCAACATGAGCTCGCTTGCATCTATGCGCCAAGCTCCTTAACAGCCGATCAAAATCAACTCGTGATGCGACTTCTAAAAAGAATCGCCAAGCATCACGGCATGATTTGTCTTTTGGGCGAAAAGCCTTTCGAAGGCATTAATGGCTCGGGGAAACATAACAATTGGTCCATTGGCACTAGCGATGGGCTTAATCTCTTTAGTCCAGGCAAAGAACCGGAAAAGAACCTACGATTCATCGTCTTCTTAAGCGCCGTCTTAAAAGGTGTTGATGAACATGCCGATTTGCTCCGCGAAAGTGTTGCCAGCTATGCTAACGACTTCCGTTTAGGAGCTAACGAAGCGCCTCCTGCTATCCTAAGCGTGTATCTCGGCGAAAACCTTTATGGCGTCTTAAAGTCCTTGCTCGATAACAAGGCCTATTCTTCGAAGAAAGAAAAGGCGACTTTAAATACAAGCCGTCGCCTTCCCTCTTTCCAAAAAGACGATGCCGATAGAAATAGAACTTCACCATTCGCTTTCACCGGAAACCGCTTCGAATTCCGTATGGTCGGAAGCGAACAAAATATCGCGGAACCAAATACCTATCTCAACGTCATTTTAGGAAGCGTGCTTAATGAGCTTAGCGACCTTTTGGAGAAAGCTCCCGATAAAGAAAAAGCAGCCTTCGATTGGGTCAAAAAGACCGTCAAGGCCCATGAAAGAATTATCTTTAATGGCAATGGCTACTCCAAAGAGTGGGAAGAAGAAGCCAAAAAGCGTGGCTTAGCAAACCTTAAGACAACGCCCGAGGCGATTGAGTCGCTTGCTCGCCAAGAAAATCGGGAACTTCTCGTCGAAAGTGGCGTCCTTAGCGAAGCGGAAATCGAATCGCGTATCGCCATCAAATATCAGGACTATCACAGCAAAGCAGTCATCGAAGCCAAAACCATGTCCAGAATGACCCATAAGCTTTATCTTCCCGCCATCCACGAAGCACTTAAAGAAAGACTCGAAGAGAAGAAACTTCTTGGAGAAAACTTTGAGCCACTCGAGAAAATCATTCGTTGTCTTAAAGACGCCTTAGAAGAAACGTGCAAAGCTTTAGACGAACTCGATACCCTCTTGCTATCAGACCTAAAAGAAAAGAGAAGCGAAAAGGAAAAGGCTTTCTTTGCATGCACTTCTTTAAAAGAAGCCATGGCTCATTTGCGTGCTCCCATCGATCAAGCGGAACTCCTTGTTCCAAAACATCTTTGGCCAGTGCCAACCTATGGCGATCTTCTCTTCCATATATAGAGAAGAAAGGCAAAGAATTCTTTGACGTTCTCTTTAAAAAGAGGACGTCTTTTTGGAAAAGAGAATGTGAAAATTTAAAAATCCAAATAACCCTGCAATTTCCAGGTCTTTAGCCTTTAGAAACTAAGAAACGCGAGCAAAACTCACTTTAATTGGTTCTTGCAGTATCCCCTTCTTGGAAAGTGCCATCGATAAAGAATCGCTTGGGAAGATACGTGTTTGGGTTCTTAAGCCATTTGATAAGTTCGGCTGCGGCCGTTATACCCAAACTATCATGCGCTAAAACGTAACTTGTTAAAATGGGTTTAGAAAGCCTTGACATGCGCATGCCACCAAAGCCCACCACGCCGATATCTTTCTTCGGCACAACGCCAACGCTAGCTAAATAAACGATCCCGCCTAAAGCGCAAATGTCATCGGTATAGACAAGAACGTCCGGTTTCATTTTCTTTAAAATTTTTTCCGTCGCTTCTTTAGCGGTCAACGGGTCATAGGCCTTGCACGCTTCTTGGGCATAAGAAGTGAGCCCGAGCTCTTTTAAAGCGGCATTGTACCCATAGACCCTTTCTTTAAAGACGGGAGCCCTTGCCCCACCTTCTCCTTCAATCAGGGCGAATTTCCGATAACCGCCGCGATAAAGACGGTAAATCATGTCTTTTTCGCCAAAGTAGCTATTGCTTTGAACGGAAATCTTACCATCGAAATGGAAGTTCAAAACAACCATCGGAATGTTTGACGCAATAAGTCTTTGGACACTTGGACGAGAGAAATCACAATAGAGCACGGCTACAGCATCCATATCCCAATAATGGACCATATCGAGATAGTCCATCGAAGGTGTTTCTTGGAGGAAAATGACGCTATAACCTTCTTTTTCGGCTTCTTTGCGAAAGGAATCCATGACATAAGAGAAAAACTCGTGGGAAAGTCCAGCTTTCTCAATGCCACTATAGAGCAAGCCAATGAGCTTACTCTTTTTGGATTGAAGTGCTCTTGCGGTCGCGTTTGGCACATAGCCTAGACGGGCCGCCATTTCCTTCACTTTTTCTTTTACTTCTTCGCTGACATCGCTCGAATTACTGAGGGCTTTACTAACCGCTGCTACGCTTAAACCAAGCTCATCGGCAATGTTTTTTTGCGTCACCATTTAAAAAACCTCTTATGTTTTGAGTATAGTTCAGATGAAAGTTTAAGCAACTTAAATGCTCAAAAATTGATGCATAACGAATACCTCTTGAAAGTGGATGCGAAGAAAAAGAACGGCCAAAGAAAGTTGAATCAGCAAGAAAACGTAAAAAGACTTCGCGTGCGAGCAAAATAGTGAAAATAGCGTACAAAAGAATTGAGATTCTCGTTTCACAAACTAAAAAGAACAAAGAGGGTGCGATTTCAGTAAAATAAAACAACCATGAAAAAAGAATTCTTGTTTTTAGAAGGCTCTTTGCACCTCAAGTTTTTGTTATTAGACGACCATTCGATCAGGCTTATTTCAATAGGGAAAGAAAAGAAAGAAATTAAAGATTCTTTCGAAATCTATCGGCCAGCGGAAATTCAACTCACGGGCCTTGACCAAAACGGACACCACGGCATCAAAAACATCGATACCTATTTCGGGATGAATGCCAAATTCGTTTCTTTCGAAAAGAAGGATCAAAAAGACTTCCTCGAAGTCATTCTCCTAACAAAAGACGAGTATCTCGAATGCAAAACGCATTATCTCCTATATAAGGATTGCGATGTTATCGCTATCTATAACGAAGTCAAAAACATCAGCAAAGAGCGAGTTCGAATCGAATTCGTTTCTTCTTATTTAGAGTATGGACTTGGTAAAAGAGGAAGAAGAGACCCCTATGAAAAACTCTACTTCCACACTCCTTTTAACTCTTGGCATGTCGAAGCAGAGTGGAAGAGAGAATCATTTAAGAATCTTGGCCTTTATAACGGAAATAACAACTTATCCTTTAAGAAGATAGAGCTTAACAACACAGGCTCGTGGTCAAGCAAGGAATACCTACCGATGTGTTGTATCGAAGACGAGGAGCTTTCTTCCTTTGAACTTCTAGAGATTGAGCATAATGGTTCTTGGCATATCGAGGTTGGAGATGAGAATGACATCCTTTATCTAAACGCCTCGGGACCAACCCATAACAACAACGATTTCACTTATTCTTTAAAACCAAACGAGACCTTTATCGGCGTGAAAGCCAGTTGTGCCTATGGCGATTCCTTTGAAAAAGTCGTTCAAGAAATGACCAAGTATCGAAGGTTAATCCGTCTCGACAATAAGGATTACGCCGAACTACCTCTAATTTATAACGACTATATGCACGCCTTATGGGATAAGCAAACGGAGGCGCTTGTCTTGCCTTTGGTGAATATCGCCAAAGAGGCAGGTTCGGAACTCTTCGTCATCGATGCAGGATGGTTTGCGAAGGGTTCCGATTGGTGGAATATCTTAGGCGATTGGAGGGAAGAACCAGAAAATTGGCCACATGGATTAAAGAAAGTCATCGACTATATCCATAGCAAAGGCCTGAAAGCGGGTTTATGGATCGAAATCGAGGCGATGGGAAAAGATTGCCCGACATTAAAGGATTTTAGCGATGATTGCTTCTTCACTTTCGATAAAAAGAAGACCATCAACCATAGTCGTTACCAACTCGATTTCGCAAACGAAAAAGTCTATGAATACGCATTAAAGACGATCCAAAAACTTGTCGAACGCTATGACTTAAATTATTTAAAAATCGACTATAACACCGATGCTGGAGTCGGAAGTGACAAGTATTCATCGAGTCTTGGAGAGGGACTCTATCGTCATAATCTCGCTTATTTGAAATGGTTAAGAGAAATACATACTCTCTTCCCTGATTTAACGATAGAGAATTGCGCTTCTGGTGGAAATAGAATGGATTACGCCACCTTGGCAATATGTCCCATTCAATCGACATCCGATCAAACGGACTATCGAAAATATCCCTACTTATCCGGTTCGGTATTGACGGCTGTGACTCCGGAACAAGCTGCCGTTTGGTCCTATCCTGTTGATACCCTCCATAAAGACTTTGTTCTCACCGACGAAAGCGTCACTCTTAACATGGTAAACGCCATGCTTGGAAGAATTCACTTAGCATCCGATTTGTCAAAACTTAGCAAAAAACAATTTGAACTCGTGAAGGAAGGCGTAGTCTTTTATAAACAAAATAGAGCGTGGAAAACTCAGTCCTTACCAATCTACCCACTTGGGATTTCCTCTTGGGGCGACCCTTATGTCGTCGCGGGTCTTATCGATGAGGATCATATCTTGCTTAACGTTACGAATTTAGGGAATGATACGCTTGATTTGGATATCGATTTATCACCCTATGGCGTCCAAGACATTGAGATAGGCTATCCCAAAAAGAGCCAAGACGTTTTTTCTTTCAAGAATGATGTCCTTCACGTCCATCTTGATGGTCCATATATAGGGCGCCTCTTTTTAGGACGAAGGAAAAAGAATGGTTAGGTTTTTCGTTCTCACAAAACAAGCGCTTTTAGCAAGGAAATTAGAGAAGCATTTTCAAGAATTGAGGTGCTATAGTTAATCTAAAGAAAGAAGGAAGTTTCTATGAGTAGCTTCAAAGACTTACGAATTGTCGACAATTTTTACCAAACATCGGCCTATTTCCCAATGCCAACGATACTTATAAGCACTTTGGACGATGAAGGAAAAACGACCTTAGGCGCCTATTCTCTTTGCTTCCCTTATTACATTGCAGGAAAAAGCTATTACGCGATGATTTTGGAATGCCGCAATAGCAGCAACACCGCCCAAAATCTCTTAAAGCGTGGTGTCTGTGCCTTAAATTTCCTTGAAGACGATAAGAAGGATTTTAAGGAAACGGTTCGTCTTGGTTTCCCAGGCGAAACTTCAAAAGAGAAAATGAAGGATTGTCCATTCGAATTCGAGAAAGGACAAGCCGAAGGAACGAGGCCTCTTGTCTTAAAGAAGGCCTATCAGGTATTCGAATGCTCTTGGGACGATAGCTTGGAGAACGCTTACGAAGATAAGGCGAAAGCAGGACAACTCGAAGGAATCGAAGGGCCCTACCGCAATTTCAATGGTGTCACTTCGAAGTTTGGTTGCCACTTCATCCTAAAAATCGACAAGATCCTGATGAAGCCTAAATACTACGATGCCATCGTCAATGGCGTTAAAGCGAAAAGCTTCCCGAAAGTACCCGTCGATTATGGTTATCGCGATAGCACCAATTTCTGGTATAGCCGCTTCAAGAAACCCATCGCGATGCCAATTCCAGCCGGTAAAGAAGCAGATCTCACAAGTGTCAAATATGCCGCAAACCGCATGGATCCAAGTGTCAAATTCACGGATGACGCTTGCAAAAAGCTCGTTCGTGTGCCACGCGTTTTCTTAAAGACGGTGTTATCAGGATGCGTCAAATACGCCAAGGAAAATAACATCACCCTCATCGACGAGAAAGTGATGAACGATATTAACGATAAGAGAAAACAAGAGAAGAAGCGTTAAGCCTTCTCTTTGAAAAGCTTTGTCGCTTCGTTATTAAGCAAATGAATGAGGTCGAGTTCATGCTCCGCAAAAAACTCGTCCTCTTTTTCGAAATGGGCTTCTTTTTCAAGGACCTCTTTTTCTTTCTTGGTGAGCTTATAAGAGGATAAAGAGAGCTTATCCCATTCTTCTTTCGCTTTCGAAAGGTTCTCTATCATCTCTTCCGTCAAAAACTTCTTCGCATTGGAAAGAACGTGTTCCAACACGTTTTTCTTAGACGCGTTTAAAAAGAAGCCTAGATGACCATCGTTCCCGACTTCCGAAAAATAGAAGCAAAAATCATAGAGATCCAAAGGAAGATCCTTCATCTCATATCTTTCCCAAAGGTCTTCGTAAGGCGTTTCATCCAAAAACATCGTTTTTCCTCTTTCGTTCCTTACTATAATTTCTTTAGAAAATAAGGACAACCTTCTTCCTATGAAATATCTAAACGCTTCGAAACTGCTCCCTTGTCCCATCAAAGCCGTCTTTCTCGATTTCGATGGGGTGCTTATGGATAGCGAAATTCTTTATCAACGATTTTGGAAAATCGCTTTCGAAGAGTTTGGATATAAAGCGCCAAAGGAAGTTCTTTTAAAGTTAAGGAGTTGCGATGCTTCCTTAGGCGAAGAAATCATGTCTTCTTATTTTAAAAAGCCCTTTCCATATAAAGAGGTTCGCGAAAGAAGAAAAGAACTTATGAACGCCTATTTATCGACGCACGAAACTCCTTTAAAAGAAGGCACCTTATCTTTTTTGAAATATCTTAAAAACAATGCAATTCTTGCCCATATTGTCTCAAGCTCTCCGAAAAACACTATTCTTTCCGAAGTCAAAAGGCTTCATATTGAACCTTATATCACCGATGTTTTAAGCGCCAAAGATGTTCAAAGAGGAAAACCTTATCCAGATGTCTATTTGAAAGCGTTAGAGATAAGTCATCTTAAAAAAGACGAGGTCTTAGTTTTTGAGGATTCCCCTAATGGCATCGAAAGTGCCTATCAAGCAGGACTTAAAGTCGTCATGGTGGACGATTTAGATTCGGCAAACGAGGAAACGTCCAAAAAAATTATTTTAGAGATCTCGAATCTAGAGGAGATTGAGAAGATTGGCCTTTTCTCGTCGCTCAAAAGATAGCGGTTTCATTCCTTTCTTTTTCGTATTTTTAACCCCCACTATTTCCTATAATGTCTATGAGGTATTCATCATGGATTTAGAGCGTTATATCGGCGTTACTCCCGATTTCCCCAAAAAAGGGATTTCTTTCAAGGACATTTCTCCCCTTCTTAGAGACCCAGAGGCTTTTCACACTTGCATCGAAGAGCTTAAAAAGTTGGCTGAGGAATTTAAGCCGACTGTCATCGTCGGTGCCGAATCGAGAGGTTTCCTATTTGGCGCAGCCTTAGCCTATGAAATGGGCATTGGCTTTGTCATGGCTCGTAAGGCGGGTAAGCTCCCTGGTATCACCATCAAAGTGAGCTATCAGCTCGAATATGGCACTGCCACAATGGAAGTCCCCGCCAATTCCTTTAAATCTGGCGACCGCGTTTTGCTCGTCGATGATTTATTAGCAACAGGTGGCACTTTCGCCGCTTTAACGAAACTCGTCAAAAGCGCAGGTGGCGAACCCGTGGGCGCTATCACCGTCATCCGACTTGAAGAGCTCCATGGCGAAGATAACGCGATGGTCCCTTGCAAAAGCCTATTGACGCTTAGCGATAGTCACTAATAGATGGGCGAAAGCCCATTTTTCTTTTTCCTTCTAAGAGCTTATCTTTTATACTTGTACCGGAAAGTAGGAAAAGTATGAAAGATAAAACGATTGGCACCGCTGTTGTTGGTGCCAAAGGGCAAATCGTAATACCCGCTAACGTCAGGGCCCTTTTTGATATCGAAGAAGGCGACACTTTGATTCTTATGGCCGATAAGAAAAAGGGAATCGCCGTTTTAAAAAGCGATTTTGTAACTTCTCTTTTAGAAAAGGAGGGCTTCTGATGGAAGACATTTTAGAAATACAAAACCTCTCTAAAAGCTATCCGACCTTTTCTTTGAAGGACGTTTCTTTTTCGATGAAGAAAGGCGAGATAACGGGATTTATCGGGAGAAATGGCGCTGGCAAGACCACAACCATCAAAGCCATCGCTTCTCTTATCGAGAAAGACTCCGGTTCCATTCTCTTTAACGGCAAAGAAGTCGAAACCCAAGAAGAGACGATGAAAGAGAAAATGAGCCTTCTTTTTGGAGGTATTGATTTTTACCCAACTCAAAGAGTAAAGACTCTCACTTCGGTGACACGCCGTTTCTACAAGAATTGGGATGAAGCCCTTTATCAAAAGTGGCTTAAATTCTTCGGTATCGACGAAACCAAACGAATCAAAGAGTTATCCAACGGGATGAAGGTCAAATACGGCCTTTCCATCGCCCTTTCTCACCAAGCGGAACTTTTGCTTCTTGATGAGCCAACAAGTGGCTTAGATCCCGTGAGCCGCGATGAGCTTCTCGATGCCTTAAAAGAGATTGCCAAAAAGAAAGATGCGGCCATTCTCTTTAGCACTCACGTCATTAGCGATTTAGAAAAATGCGCGGACAAAATCGTCTATATCAAAAACGGCTCGATTCTCGCTTCTAAGAGTCTTCCTTCCTTTAAAGAAGACTATATCTATGTCGAAGGGAAAGAACTTACGAAGGCGAAAGAAGAGGCCATTCTTCATTTTGTGAAGAAAGAAACGAACGCGTTTGAAGGAGTCGCTAAAAAAGAAAAAGAAGGGGTTTTTGCTGGGGATATTATTCGAAAGCCATCCTTAGAAGAAATCATGATTGCCGAAGAAAGAGGACAAAACAATGAAGAATCTCCTTTATAAAGAACTAAAGCTTTGCGTGCCTGTTCAAACTTGGATCTTCGTCTTTTTATCCATCACGATCGCTATCCCTTCTTGGCCAAGCCTCGTCTCCTTCTTCTATCCTTTAGCAGGACTAACGGTGATATTCGCTTTAGGGGCAGCCAATCGCGATATTCTTTACACCAGCACTTTGCCAATACGTAAGAAAGACGTCGTAAAAGGGAAGACACTTCTTCTCTCTTTTATGGAGCTCTTAACGATCCTCATCGCCATTCCTTTTGGTCTTCTTAAAGTGTTCCTCACTTCTATTGACACCGAGACCATTGAATATCCTGATTTAGGCATCAATATGGCCACTTTCGGTTTTGTATTCCTTCTCTTTGGGGTCTTCAATCTTATCGTCCTTCCTTGGTTTTATAAAAAACCCGAAGGCAAAAATTCCGTTCCTTTCATCGTCGGAGACTTAGTAACCATTGTTTTAATGGGCCTCATTATGACCGTCTTTATGGTCGTCCCGAATTTAGCGGCCTTCATTAATACCTTTAGTGGGGTGGCCTTATGGACGCAAATTGGAATCTTGGTTCTAGGCATTGCCTTCTTCTCTTTGTTTACTTTCGTAGCGGAGCGAGAAGCGGAAAAGAATTTCCAAAAGGTTGATATCTAAATACCATTCAAAAACGAAAAAGAAAAGAGCCACCCTTTTAAAAAGATGGCTCTTTTTCTCTGGTTCTTTAAATTTTAAGGCGGTTGGCTATTTTCAATAACCACCATGCCGTTTATAGCTTCCCCGGGTTCGGCGGATGCCGCGGTGGAAAGCCTTCCGAAAGGGTAGTACGGCCGAGACCGATGAGGCGATCGACACTTTTCCGATTCTCTAAGGCAAAAGAAAAGCTGGCCGGGGCCAGCTTGATCATCAACCACCTTGTCTTTAAAGATTCTTCAGGTGGTTTTTGGCTTAACCACCTTAAACCGCCTTAAAATTTTAAGAGCCGATGACATGGCTTACGGTAGCTGGTGAAACGTGAGCGGCTTCAGCGACATTATAAATGCTTACCTTTTTGGCCATTATTCTTTTCCCTCTTCATCAATATCTATGGAATCGGGGTTCGAATCAATAAGTTCCTTATCGCTTCCTTCCTCGGGTTCGAAATCAATCTTTTGGACACGGTCGAATCTTTTGCCGATTTTTCCGACCGTCGTATTGAATTGCTCACTTTTCTTAACAAGACCTTGGATGCTGTTATCTAAGGAACTCCAACGCGGTATGAATTTCTTGAATTCGTTTCCGAGAGCATTGAGCTCTTCGTTTATCTTGGCGATGTTCTTGCTCTTTTTGGCATCGATTTGAATAACGCGGAAAGAGGCTAGAAGGGGTTGCAAGATGGTAGGAGAAACAAGAACGACCGCTTTCTTTTTGGCGTAGTCGATAAGTTCTGGGAATTCATTATGGATATAAGCGAAAACGCCATCATTAGGAATAAACATGAGAGCGTTCGAGATTGTTTTCCCCTTGATAATGTATTTAGAAGTTTCGTCAATTCTTAATTTAGTGGCGTTTTTGAAGGCATTTTTCGATTTTTGAATTTCTTCATCGGACAAATGTTTGTTACTGCTAAAGAGATCTTCGTAGCCGGTGAGAGAGAATTTGCTATCGATGCAAATGATTTGATGATGGGCCTCACCATCCAAAAATATCACGGCATCCGGTCTAAGTTCTTTTTCATCTCCTTTGGCTTTTTCTAAAACGTATTGAGTGTCATAAAGAAGGCCTTTGCTTCCTTCGAAAAGATTCTCCAAAAGAAGTTCGAGCTGGAACTCGCCATACTTCCCTCTTTCTTGGCTATTGGAAAGAACGTCCTTAAGAGAAGTAATTTCGTTTTGAAGGCTATTGATATTCTTTTGTGCTTCTTCCACCATTCCGAGTTGCTTTTGAAGGCTTATCATCGATTCAGAAGTTCCTTTAAAGCCATCATTGAGAGATTGGTTCATCCGCTCATTGATGGTTTTCATTGAAAGATCGATACGTTCATTCATTGTTTTCATCTGATTCATCATCGTGCTATTGATGGTGCTTTGGAAATCGTTAAGGCGTTTCGTATCGGCATCCGCGAGTTCCTTCATGGATTTAGTGACTGCGTTCATTTGCTCATTGGTTTTGGAAGTGATATCCGAAATCCTTCGATCGATTGTTTCGTTCATCGTCTTCACTTGGTTATTCAGATTGGTATTTACGATTTGTTGAAAGTCATTGAGCCTCTTGTTATCGATTTCAGACTCTTCTTTCATCATTTTTAAAAGAGCGGTCGATTGGGCTTGAAGTTTCGTCTCCATTTCGCCTTCCATCTTCAAGGAGATATTCTTTTCGAGATTTTCAATCGTTGTTTTAATCTCAGCGCTACTCCGAATTTGATTATTTTGGAGCTCCGATAAATCAATTAAGCCTGGTTCTACGCTAGATTTTTGTTTTTTGAATAAGAAAATGAGAAGCGCAATTAAAGCGGTCAAAAAGGCCAATATGGCAAAAACGAAGGTTAAAATCTCAAGCATAATGTTCCCTCTAAAAGAAAAGTTCCCTCTCTTTGCATTATAGCAATAAAGAAGGAACGTAAGGTTTTTTTAAATGTGTTTTTAGAATTTTTCTTCGACGAAAGAGCGCCAGAAGAGAACACATTCCTTAACCCAATGAGGGACACCTTCAGAAAAGCCGCCGAACCAAGAATAATTCGTAATTTCCTTATCGCCTGTCGATATGCCGTGTTGCCCGTTTGCAAAGATATGAAGCTCACATGGCACCCCTTCTTTCCAAAGAGCACTTGCATAGGAAAGAGCGTTCCTCACAGGGACCACTTGGTCGTTCCCAGTCGCAAAGATATAGGCGGGTGGGTTATCTTTTCGCACTTTGTCTTCCAAAGAAAGGCGCTCTTTGAGCCCTTTTTGTTCGCTTTCGCTATAGCCACTCACGATGTTTTTGAAAGATCCGACTTCACCCATGCCGTCGTGATTCGAAATGACAGGATAGCCAAGGCCGATTGCAGTTAGCCCACAGTCAAGGCCTTTTTCTTTCATAAGCCGAGGCGCTTCCATCGCCAAATCAGCAACCAAATGGCCACCAGCTGAAAAACCAATAGCAAAGACTTCTTTGGGATTCACGTGATATTTGTCGGCATTCTTTTTTACGTAGTCGACGGCAGAGGCGAGCTCTTCCACTTGGTCAGGATAGTGGCCACCTTCACGAGCTACGCTATATGTGAGAACGAATGTTTGGAAACCGGCCGCCAAGAAACGGGAAGCAACTACTTCTCCTTCTCTTTTGCTCACCATCGCATAGCCGCCACCCGGAACGACGATAACGGCTGGGCGGGACCACTTATAGTCAGGGCTATCGGAAATCTCTTTGATGACGAGAGGCTCTAAGGTTCCTCTTTTCAAAAAAGGATAGAATTCCTTTAATTCAATTTTTTCCATAAATGTTTCTCCTAATGAATAATTATAGGATTTACGAACAAGAAAAGAGAAACGGGAATAGGCGGACAAATATCATATTTGTTCCATATTGCTCTTTTTTCTCTAAAAGATATGCAATCCCCTGTATTTTCTTCTATTAAAGAAGGGAAACCGCAATAATGGAAATATGTTAGAAAAAGCAAGTTGGATTTCATTCCCCAAAGCCTCCGTAGTCTCCTTCGAAAAGACATTCGAATTAAAGAAAAAAGGCGACTCTAAGTTCTTCCTTGAAGCAACGGCGATGGGCTTTTATCAGTGTTTCATCAACGGTCAAAGAATCACCGAAGACCTCTTTATGCCCGGTTACACTTCCTATCGCAATAGATTGCAAGTACAACGTTACGAAGTGACTTCTTTCTTAAAAGAAGGAAGGAACGAGATTTCCTTTCTTCTTGCCGAAGGCTATGGGGCAGCGCGAAAGTTCGGTTGGCGGCCCTATCCCTATCAAAAAGATGGCGCTCTCATTCGCTTTCGGTTTTTAAAAGAAAAAGTCGAAAAGGAACAAATCGTCTTAAAAAGCGACACCTCATGGGATGTCTACTCTTCTTATATCCTTGACGCCGGAATCTATTTAGGCGAAGTCGAAGATAAGACAAAAGCAAAAGCGTATCTAGGGAAGGCTACACTGCAACGCCTTCATAAAAATCTTATCCCCCAAGAAGGCTTACCCGTGCGAGAAAAGGAAATCATTCGCCCAAAGAAAATGTTTGTCGCTCCAAATGGCGAAACAATCGTTGATTTTGGGCAAGAATTTACCGGTTTCGTAGAGATTCGAATCAAGGGCGAAAAGGGGGAAAAAATCGGTTACGACTATGCTGAGGTTCTGGACAAAGACGGAAACTTCTACCGCGATAACTATCGCCAAGCGAAATCTTATTTCGAATATACCCTTTCGGGAGGAAAAGACGTTTTTAAACCCCTTTTCTCCTTTGGCTGCGGACGTTATATCCGCCTCATCAAAAAGCCTAAAAACGTTTCTCTTTCGTGTTTCAAAGGAATCGTTGTTTATTCGGACATGAAGCAAACTAGCTCCTTCATTTCGGATAATAAGAAAATCAACCAGCTCGCTTCGAACGTCTATTGGTCCACGAAGTGCAATTTCTTAGAGATTCCCACCGATTGTCCTCAACGCGATGAGAGACTCGGGTGGACGGGCGACATTGCGATGTTCGTCAAGACGACCACCTACATCTTTGACGTTCGTAAATTCTTAGAGAAATGGCTTCACGATCTCTTCTTAGAACAAAAAGAAGATGGCTACGTTGAAGGCATTTGCCCTTCTTTAAGAAATGAGCATAGTGAGAAAGGAACGATGCTCGGAAATGCCGGATGGGGTGATGCCATCTATATCGTTCCGCTTGCCCTTTATGAAGCCTATGACGATAAGGAAATTCTAAAAGAAGCGCTACCTCACGTTAAAAGATACTTTGATCATCTTTCTTCTCTTTCGAAAACGCCTTATCTGCTCGACGGCATTAAGAAGCAAGGCCTTAAAAGCGTCTTTGGCGATTGGCTCGCCAGCGATGGTCCTAAGGGTTTCTATAAAGGCAAGACCGACAAGAAGCTCATTGCTACCGCCTTTTACGCGTTGACGGCTAAAAGCGTGGTCAAAATTGGAAGAGCGATTGGCGAGCCACAAGAAGAATACGAAGAGTATTTTTCCAAAATCAGAAAAGCTTACCAAGACGCTTTCTTTGAAAAGAATGGTCTCCCCAAGGGGAAACCATCCTATAAAGGGTATCGAGGGAAAGACACTTGCCACACCCAAACCGCTTTGGCCCTAACCCTTTGCTTCGGCCTTTATAAAGACGAAGAGCAAAGGAAGCTTCTAGCCAAGAGCCTTACGGACCTCATCGATAAAAATAAAGGCCTCATGTCGACAGGCTTTATTGGAACACGTTTCTTATTAGAAGCACTGAGTCAAAATGGATACATTGACAAAGCCTTTGATCTTTTATTCGAAGAGCGAAATCCATCCTGGCTCTTTAGCGTTAATCGTGGTGCCACAACCATCTGGGAGCATTGGGATTCTATGGACGAGAATGGCGGGTTTTGGAGCACCGATATGAACTCCTTCAACCACTACGCCTATGGATCCGTGTTCGGCTGGTTTGTCGAAAATGTAATCGGCCTAAAACCAACGAAGCCCGGCTTTAAAGAAGTGACCATTTCGCCAAAATACGATAAGAGATTGGGGAACTACCATTTTGAATATCAAACTCCGAATGGATGTATTTCTATCGCGTTAAAAGCAGAAAAAAATAAAAAAATCTATGCAATATCCTTGCCAAACGGTGTTAAGGGGACGTACATAGATAAAAATGGAAAGCCCGAAATTATAGATAAGCAAAGCCAGATATTTGAGGTTGAATGAGAAAAGAAATTTCTTTCTTCTCTTCGCTTAATGGGTCTCGTTTATTTGATAAATCCTCACTCCATTGTCCAAGTAATTGTCCACCATCGGTGAATAGTTGCTATAGATGTAATGATGGTAGGCGAGCTCAACGCCTTCGTTTTTAACGATGACGTATTTCGGCTTCTTATCTTGAAGATAGGATAATATTTCGGATTCAATCGCTTTTTCGAAGTTAGCTTGAGAAGTTTGAATGGCTTTATATTTGATAGTCGTTTCAATTCCATTTCGTAGATACACACTCGCGGTAAGATCTAAAGCGAAGACGTTATCCGTTTTCTTCCTTTCTTCTAAACTGATGCATTCATTAATTTCCATATCGACGGAATCGGTGTAGGCCTTCGAAAAAGCGAAGGAAGCGGGAGCTGTTTCGAAAATAGTCAAAAACGTCAAAGCGACAAGAAGGCTAATGCTCATAAAAACGGCAGAAGCCTTTTTAAAACCGATTTTAATTCTCTTCTTTTTTCCGATAGAGAAGTTCAAAGGATAGAGAGTGAAGAACGAGGCTACGTTCAACATGATGCTTGGGAAATAGGAAATCCAGTAATGGGTGAATTTGGCAATAAGAAGATTGCAAAGAACATTGAACGAAGTGGTAACAAGAAGGAGCAAGAAAATAGGCTTATCCTTCTTATACACGAAGTAGAGCGCAAACCCATTCAAGATGGCAAAAAGAACCACGACAGATGTCGTCGCAATAACATGTGGAAGATAGTCAGGATCAGAAAGGTAACTCATCGTGCCGCCGAATACAGCGTTAATCATGGCATCAAAATATTCTTTTCCTTGGCTCCAGGCATATCCATAACAAGCCGTCATAATCACCAAGAATCCGAAAAGTGCCAAGAGGCCGTTAAACACAAAGTCCTTGAAAGAGAAATCAAAGCCTTCGTTCGAAAGAAAAGGAATACGCTTATGGAAAACCAAAACAAACAAGAAGAGAAGCAAAGGAATAATAACAAGACCATCAGTCGGACGAATGTTAAAAGCCACGCCGATCTCGATTCCGCCAATAAGAGAGCTTATCAAAAAGAACAGCTTTCTTTTCGTTTTAAAGCCTTTCGCAAGGAAATAGTAAGCAAGCATTCCGAAAGTCAAAACGTATAGTCCATTGGTGTTGCCCTCATCCACCAGAGCCCAAAGCGAAACATAAACCGAGGAATTAAAGAACAAGAAAGGAATGTCCTTACGGAATTCGCTAACGAGCAAAAGCATGGCAAACGCAGCAAAGAAATTAAACAGCCAATTCACAAAGCAAACGCCGTAATATCCTCCCATCATGTAGCCAAGGGCGCTAGGAAGAAAGGTCAAAATTCCTTTGTGATCAAAGAAATCAAGATAAAGGTGTTTTCCTTCGATTATTGTTTTTCCACCCAAAATGAAGAAGTTGCTGTCGCACGAAAAAGAATCGTGAGAATAAGCAGGATAAAGAAAAGACGCACCCTCCGAAAAGAACAAAGAGATAAAGAATGCACAAACAAGATTTATCAGAATGAGTGTGAAGTAGAAATGATTTTTAAAAAAAGCGCCTAGCTTTGAGCGATGTTCATTAACGGGATTGCTTTCCATAGACATTCATTTATGGTATCTAATTGTGTAAGCGATAACAACTTTTCAGTGCGTGAAAACCGACTGTGCCATGAGCAAATTAAAAAAGGAGTTAAGCGGATATTTTCCTTTATTTAAAAGACTTTTATATCTCAACTCTTTGAACCGTCAACCATCCAACGCGCATATCTTGAAACAATAACAAAAAACGAACCCATATGCACAATTGCATACGAGTTCGCATGGGAGTCCATTGGTGACCTGTACGGGATTCGAACCCATGAATGTATCCTTGAAAGGGATATGAGTTAAGCCTCTTCTCCAACAGGCCAAATGGCGCTCACTATAGGGCTCGAACCTACAACCGATCGGTTAACAGCCGATTGCTCTGCCATTGAGCTAAGTGAGCACACGCTCTAAAAGCGCAACGACAATGATACTTATTGAGTGCTCCATTTGCAAGATGGAAAAAAAGAAAAACGGAGATTCTCCATGAAAATCTCCATAATGGCAAAATAAATAAAGAAAATGGCCTCCCGACGAAGGCCACCTTCATTTTTTACTGCTTTTTTGCAAGCTTTTCTTCAATCGATTTAAGCAAATCACCGACCGTCTTGAATTCGCTTAATTCTTCAGCAGGAAATTGGATTCCGAATTTATCTTCAAGACTAAGACACATCTCAACGACATCGAGACTATCTAGACCAAGATCCTTCAAAGGCTTGTTCTCGTCGATTTCGGCGACATGTATCTTGTCGGCGAGCATCTTTCGGACTTCATCCATTTTGTTTTCGCTCATAAAAAACACCTCAATTCAACCAAATTATAGGGTTGGTCAAGGCTCCCTGCAACCGCTTCCGATTAAAGTTCGACCGTAACGCGTTTGGCTTCGAAACTGACGGAACCACTTGGATCGGCAGTGATGTTTTTGTTCACGCTTTCGGCAGATTTTTTGAAGCTTGGAATCAAGATACCAAGGATCGTTCCAAAAGCGGCGAGAACTAAAACCATTCCCAAAAGTTGCCCTTTAAGTTCTGACATACGGACACCTCCTTTCTATATGTATCCTACGATGATGCTTCTTTTCACCGTAAGCTTCATAGGTTCTTTCGAGATGAAGAGGGCTTTGTACTCTCTCCAAACCTCGAAAACGACCGTTTCGCCCACGCTATAAGTTTCATCGGGGATCGTAAGATAAGCGTGAGCTTGCTCATAAATGATTTTACGAATTCCTTCATCGGCAAATCCTTTCACGGATATATGATTGGCGGCCGTTGTCGCGACGCTATTAAGCGTGCTATAAGCCATCTGCAAGGAGCAAAGGTCCCCAGCAAAGGCCATGGCTTGAACGAGAAAGAATATGGATAAGAGAAAACCTAAACTAGAACCCATAATTCGTATTCCCCATTAAAGTCACAACGGCAATAGTGACCAAAGCCATTGAGAAGGCGCTTCCGATAAGCGGGAAGAAGTTCATATTGGCGAGTTTGTTTTTAAAGAAATAAAATGCTTCATCCCTTTTTTCTTCGGAGATTCGTTCGAAGACGGTGTCGAAATGGTTGAATCTTTCCTTTCCACCATCCAAAGAGAGTTCATAGGTGGCGATCATCGCTTGTTTGATCTCAATCGAATCGAAGGCGTCTGCGAACGCTAAGTAAGGCTCTATGGTCTTATTAACGTCGATACCTTCAATAAGCTTATCGAATAAGACCAATGAGTCTCCTTCGGCATAGCTCCTCGTTTCCGATAAAGCGCTATAAACGCTATGGCCATTGCTTAGAAAAACGCGAAGGAAGGAAAAGAGTTTCACAAAATCCATGCGGAGCTTTCCCTTCTTAGCTTTAAGAATGTCCTTAGGTCTTTCCAAAAAGAGATAGGCATATAGGAGAGAAAGGATTGCCGCTGGAATAAGAAGGTAGAAGTTCCATGTATAGACGCTTAAGAACACGCCACAGGCTAAGAAGAGAGCAACGGTTATCCCAAGAGTGATCCATTCTTTCTTCGGTTCAAGATCAGTCAATTTAAAGAGTTGGTTTTGTCGTTCAAAAAAAGAGGGTTTTCGGGCGTTAAGATTCGCTTTGGGTGCTTGTTTGCCTTTTGAAGCATTTTCCATTGGAACCGTTTTAATTTTATTTTTAGGCACCTTTTGCTGCTGTTTTTTTGATTTTTTCATTTTTCTCCTTTCCGAAAGCCTCTTGAAAACTTATTTCAGAGTAGCTTTTGCAATACATGAAGACGGCAAACGCCGTGAAGACGAAATAGAGAAGAGAACACACCTTATATGGAAGACTCTCTAAGAGTTCTTCATAAAAGCTCGATAGGCCGTAACGAAGGAAGCCAATTATTAAAGACCCCATAAAAAGCAAACTCGAGAATTCAATAAGAGACTTCTTCTTGGCGCCTTCCTTTCGGATGAGGTCCTTTTCCTTCTGCGTCGCTTCCATCAAATAAGGATCAGCCAATAGAGCGATGTCTCCTCCTTCCGTCTCATATAAATCCAAGATTGAGAGAAAGAGACGATATTCGTCCATTTTAAAATAATCATATAAGCAATAGATTTTTTCTTTTGAGGTTCTTTCTTTGAATGTCTCAGAGACAAGTAAAAGTTCTTTACTTGCGTTGGCCTCTGCGGCTCGATACGCTTCGTCATAGGAGTTTGAGGCAATTAAAGAGAGCAAGAAAGATCTTGTGAAGAGAAAACACCCATGATTCTTCTTGTCCTTTTCCATTTGTTTTCTCACAAAGAAGAATTCTCCGATAAATAGGGAAAGGGCAAAAAGGGCAAAGATCAGCGAAGCATAAAGAAGACTACTTGTCAAAACGAAGCAAAGTGCTCCAAAAAAGAGTGAAATCCCTGCAATCGGTAGATATTTTTTCATTCTTCTCTCCTTTCGTAGATAATCTGCATTTGTTTGGTGTGGGAATTTATTTCTCCGATGGACCGAACATAACGATGAACCTCTTCCCCTTCTTTCAACATCTTTTCTAAAAAGACGAAATAGGTAATATGTTCAAGAACCTCACTATAGAGTTCAGATAAAGAAATTTCTGACCCAGCCATGAGAGCCATGCGGGCTAAACGGTGGGGCATACTTTCTAAAGAGTCCGCATGAATCGTTGTAATAAGAGGATGACCGCTCCCTGGGGACGCTAAAGCGTCAAGCATTTCTTCCCCTCGTGCTTCAGCGACAAGCAAATAATCCGGGTTATGTCTTAAAGCGTTCCTAATGAGAACGTTTAGTGGCAACTTCCCCGCCCCATCTCCCGAAAGCCAGGTAGTCATATCGATGCGTTCGTTTTGAACAAGATCAAGTTCCTCAACGTTATCTAAGACAATGACTCTGGTGTTTGTTGGTAAGTTAAGAAGCAACCACTTTTGAAGCTCTGTTTTACCCGTTCCCGTTTGGCCACCTATTACAATAGACCGGTGTTTCTTTAAAGCGATTCTAAGTATTTCTCTTCCTTTTTCATCAAGGAATTGCATGTCTTTTTCGATTTTGCAAACTCTTGATGCCAAGCGCAAAGAGAAACTTGGCGCCTTTTCTTCATGAAACCTTCCAATCGAAGAATTCACGCCGTTTAGACGATACCGGCCAAAGCTCACATCCAATATGGGGTTTGCCAAATTGATCGACTTTTCAGTTAGGTTGGCGATTTGTCTTAAGAAGGAAGTAACCTCATCCGAACCTACTTGAATAGAAGATTTCTGGCGTCCTGTCTTATTGCTCACAAAAAAGAGTTCCCCACCGTTAAATGAAATGTCTGTTACCTCCTCGTTTGTCAAAAGAGGCGCCAAGAAAGACTTCTCAAGATATGTCACTGCATTCTCAGTCATGGATTTGCCCTTTCACGATTTGAAAGATTTTGCGGCTCGAAAAGTTATAAATTCCTCCAAATTGAGCATCGAGTCGAAAAGAAAACTCTTTCGGATAAGCTCTAATCTCTTCCCTTTGTGCCAAATAAGTAGAGTAGAAGGAGAAATCGAAGGTGAGGCGGTAATCTGCTTTCGGGCCTTTAAGGAATGGCGAGATATTCTCGGAAAAATAATTCGTCACAATCCTTTCCGCCCACGCCTCCATAAAATAAGGAGCGACGTTCTCACCAAGGTCTTTGAGTTTCGTGTTGGTATTTCTTGTGCTTACCGAGCTTTTTAATTGCACGGAATTAAAGGAATAGAAAAGATCAGATATCCCACCACCACAATACGTGAAATTGAAAAGGTTTGAGGAAAAGACAACTAAAATTGCAAAAAGTATCAAATTCCCCATCAAATCACCTCCAAAATCGAATATCGACTAAAACTGGATGGACCAAAATAGTTGTAATTTTTGGTTACCGTAAAGTCATAACGAAAGGTATCCGAAAGGTTTTCGCCGAAATCCTCCAAACGAATAGAACATTCATAACTTTGGGAACGAGAATCTTGGTTCTGAGGCAAGAAAAGTTTCTTGGTCTCGTAATACTTCCTATTCGTCTTGTTTTTATCAGTGCAATCCGTGAGATCGGAAGAAACATAGAGCTTCTTTTTGAAAGCGATCTTCGTTTTTAAACCATCAAAGCTGGGGACGACTTCAAAACTTCGGTAACATTCTTTCCTCTCTTTGTCATAACGGATTGTGCCAGCGTCGAATCCCAAGACGTTCTTAGAGTAGATACGAAGCTCTCCCTTTTTCCAATCCACTTTGGCGTTTTCGCCAAAATACCCTTTTCCCAAAAAGTAGTAATCGGATGGAAAAATACCATATTCGGGATCCTCAAATTCATCATTGAACCCTTTGCCATCGATAATGAACCGAGCCTTATAGATGTGATTGTCAATTCCACCCAGACGCCAACCCGTGTAATAGCCAGTATTCGTATTCATCAATGAACTGTCATATTTTCTTTTCCATGGAAAATCACTTGGAGTGATGTCGTTTTGAAGCGTTTTAGCGTATTTAACGTATTGTGTTGTTAAACTCACCGAATCCGGCACCCCTTCCGCACGAACGGAAATGAGGCACCAGATGTAATGTCGTTTTTCCCATTCGTATTTGAGCTTCCAAACGCCTTTAACAGTGTATTCCTCGCCATTCTTTTTTGGTTTCCAAATAACCGATTTGCAAACCCATTCATCGCGGTAATGCCCCTCGATTTGCTTTGGATCAAGATGCTCTTGGGAATAGTAAAAGCGAACCCCAATCCTCAATGTTCCCGCTCGACGTGCCACTAAAGTGTACTCATAAGGAACATCCCATTTTCCATGAGGCGGAACGGCCATTTCCTTAAAATAAAAGCCAGTCTGCTTAGACCAATTCTCATTACCTACTTGAAGAATGTCGCTTTCGGGGACATCCGCGCTCCCTAAGGCAAGTGCCAAAAAGGGAAGTGCTAAGATAAAACCGATCTTCCTCTTCTTCATGCTTGATACCTCATAAAAGAGGTCGCTTTGACTAGAAGACGCTTAGAGAGTTCATCCTTTTCTTTTTGATTCAAAATTCCGACGTTCCAAAAAGGATAATGTCGATCTTTCTCTAATACTTCCAATATGAAAACCTTTCTTTCGAGGGGCGAAAGCTCTTTGATAAAGCAACGCATTTCTATAACCTTTTGGACGTTTCGGTCTTTTTGACGCGATAAAAGATAGATAGGCGTTAGCTCCTCAACGTGAGAATCAGGACTATAGCCAGCCTCAAGGAGAATCTCCCGAAACCATTTAACAAAACCATTAATTACGTTTTCATCCATACGCTTTTTCATAAAAACCCCTGTGCACCATTCAAATAGGGGTCTAAAAGAAAAACTGTTTCAAAAATTTTTCTAATAAAGTTATTTATTATCTTTACCTTTTATATTTTTAAGCCAAGGCTACATCTGTCTCTTATACACATCTCCGAGCCCACGAGACAGGCAGAAATCTCGT
>ERZ1026780.438-NODE-438-length-34023-cov-7.226772_pt1 | contig 34023 bp, 28 predicted proteins | sample MGYA00380126_ERZ1026780 | MGnify/ENA primary metagenome ERZ1026780 (study PRJEB33269, sample SAMEA4719762) | human gut metagenome | biome: human-associated habitat; feature: organic feature; material: feces | place: Cameroon | collected 2013-10 ... | reverse complement strand
CCGTATCCTTTCGAATTGACCCCACACCGGGTCGGCCTTGTATGCCTCTATTGCCACCCTCGGTACATAAAGTGTCGCGCGGTCGCACATCGTAGGGTGGTAGTCATAGACGTTTGGGTCATCGGGATTGTCATTGGGATACAATGGGTCATCAGGCCATTTTTCGAGGCGGAATGCGTCTTTGTGCGCTTTGGGCGGGTTCTCGTATTCGCAGGTAATGGCCATAATCTCATACGAACTGTCACAGAAACCGTCGCCAAATTCGGGTGACGCATCCTTGTTGGCGGATTTCTTGATGATGAGATGCTTCAAATTGTCGGCGAACAAAGACGAAGCCCCGAGCTTTATCGTGCCGGGTATGGCCAAGACTGCATTGTTACATCCGAGCGAATAGCCGGAACAATGCTCCACGCCATCCTCAATACTCAAATTGTCTGCCCATACAAAAGCCTGGTAGCCGATTTGCTTTACGCTCCCCGGAATTGTCAATTCCGGTAAAGTGTATCCCATACTGGCGATGAAGCGCACGGACTCGGGGATATTGAGAGACTTGATCTTTATGCCTCCTAATCCCATAGTGATGCCAATCACCCGAATTGTGTTAGGGAGTGTGATCTCAAGATCTTCGCTTTCATTTTCGTGCGTTTCTGACAGGTTGACAAAACCGACAACGGGATACTCGTGGCCTTCAATCACCACTTTTTCGGGAATGACAATCTTCCCGGAGTACTTCTTGTCCTTATCCGTATTGGGGACGACCGTGGCCCCGAAATTGCCGTCAAATGACAAAAGGGGCCGTTGGCTTTCGTCGGTATATAAGGCATACGAGATGCCGTCTATTGTGTATACCGGCAGGTTGTAATATTCTTGTCCGGTATTAGTCGATTGTTCTGCCGCATCCGGCAGAACAAAGCTCCCCGGTGTGGCGGTCTGTGCATACGCACAGCACACGCCCAAAGCCACTGCTGTCAGCAGCGCTTTCACTCGTCGGGTGGTTTTGTTCATAATCATGTGCTTTTTTAAGGTTGGTATTCTTTCTCTCTCTATCCCCGGATGTCCAAGTGATTTCTAAAGGGCATTGGTGGGAGAGAGGATTTATTCACGGCAAATTTACACAACGTTTTTCCGATATGCAAATTTTCTACAAAATAATTCTCGTACTAAATAAAAAATTCTTCCGTCATGTTTTCAACCGATTGCGCAGCCTTATTGAACTCCGGAGTTATATAAACAGTGAGAAACGGCAAAACAATGTAACAATGCGATTGACAGCACACGACTCTTCATTCGCACCCGACACATTTCGGGACAGCGGCAGGATGCGAGCCGGCCGGCGGTCGAGGCAGCGGCTGTTCACTGCTGCGGACGGGAGTTCAAAAGCGAAAGGAAGCGGTCGGCTATGGCCGAGGCGGCAAAGCGGTCGGCTATGGCTGTATGCATGGCAGCGCGGTCGGCTGCAATATCACGGCAGGAGGCACGTTCGGCAAGTTGTGCATCGATGGCAGAGGCTATGACTTTCGGGTCGTCGGGACACATCGAGCCCAGCGAAGTATCCGTGACGATGTCCGACTGCCCGCCGTGCGAGGTGGTGACCGCACGTGCGCCGCAGGCTATGCCTTCGATAAGCGTGCCGGGGAGCGTCTCATGTCGCGAAGTCGAAAGCACGATGTCAGCGCGTCTATACAGCAACGGCAACATCTCCATGCCCACACGTCCGAGGGCGAGGTGTGGCATACGCAGCTCGTCCAAGGCATGAGCATCGCGTATTTCGCCGAAAAATACCGCGAAAGCACCGTCGGCCGTAACAGCATTGAGCGCCTCCACGGCCAAAGGGAGGTTTTTGATTGGGTCGTCAAGACGTGCTGCGCCCATGATGATGACGCGTGCATCCTGCGGCACGTCCGGGAAGGCAGCCACTTCGCCGACAGGCATGAACGATTCCACCGGGAAGGCATTAGGCACCACCGAGATGTCTGCATCACGCATCAGCGAAGACTCGCGACAACGTTCAGCCAGCCAATTGCTGACGGCGACAAAGCGTATGGGCACGGCCTCGTATAAGGCCTTCTTGGCTGCCTGTGTACGCGTGGACAGGTCGGTGGCATGAGGCCGTCCGTGCAACAGCGGACAAGCGCCGCAAACGCCCGTAAGGCGGTCGCATCCGTCCACGGTATGGTGGCAAATGCCGGTGGCATTCCATAGGTCGTGCATCACCCACAGTATGTGCTTATCGGGAAATGCGGCGTGCAGCCGTTGTATGCCACGCAGCGACACCGTTCCCTGATTGACCCAGCCGAGAACCACGACATCTGCATCTGCAATATCCGGATGCTGCCACAGCGGCAGTCCGGCCGTAGCCGTAGAAATCTTGAAGAGATTGTCGCGTCGCACCCCGCGATGGCGAAAGATGTCTATATGCTCGGCCAGAAAAGCCATGTGCACCGCCGTAGACGATGCTAACGGCCTGACTACCGGATCGTCCGCAGAGACGTTGGCAGCCAGCACCACAACGTCCACTCCGCAGTCGCGCAAGGCGTGCGCAAGGCGCAGGGTGACAACGGCGGCACCGCCGCGACTGTCGCTATGTGTAACAAGGGTGATTTTCATCGTGACAGGTGCAAGCGTTTGGGCAGCCGTATGCCCTCGTGGCGTATGACTACAATGACAAAAGCCGCAATAAGCAGTGTGCGCAGGGGCAGACGCAACCATACCTGCGGCATATCAATAACGTACATGCCCACAGCGTATAACACTGCCGCAAGAACAAAATAAGCGGCGATGCGTCGCAACGGATAGCCGATGGGGTACTTGGCACGCCCTACAAAATAGCTGGCGACCATCATCACCGTATAGCATGCCAGCGCAGCCCATGCGCACCCCATATACCACATACGCGGTACCAGAATGACATTGCCGAGGACGGTTATGCCGAGCCCCAGCAGCGAGAAGTACATACCCCAGACCGTTTTGTCGGTGAGCTTGTACCACAACGAGAGATTGAAGAATATGCCGAAGAACAGCTCGGCAAGCATCACGATGGGCACCACCTTCAAACCGCTGAAATATTTGGGCGAAATAAAGTACTTAAGGATGTCTATATAGAACATCACACCGAGGAAAATCACCAAGGCGAATATGACGAAGTACTTCATGGCATCGCGATAGGCTTGGAGGCGTTCTTCGCCCTTATCGCGACTTTGGGCAAAGATAAAAGGCTCGTAAGCAAAACGGAAGGCCTGAATGAACATCACCATCACGATGGCAATCTTGTAATTGGCTCCGTAGATGCCCAAGCCGTCCATAGCCTGCGCCTTGTCCGCCACCAGCGACGGATACAGGATTTTGTCTATGGTCTGGTTCATAATTCCCGCAACGCCCAGCACCAGCAGCGGCGCCGAGTACACTATCATCGCGTGCCACAGTCGGCGATTGAAACGCCAGCGGAAGCCGCGCAGTTCGGGCAGCAGCATCACCAGCGTCAGCAGTGATGATATGAGATTGGCCAAGAATATATATCCGATGCCGAAGGACGGATCATAGAACCACGATACGGTGGCCGGAGCCACACGCATCAGCCACGGGCACAGCAAAATAAAGAAAAGATTGAGAGCGATATTGACACCGATATTGACCAATCGCAACACGGCAAAGCGCACGGGGCGTTTGCGATATCGCAGATACGAGAACGGGATGGCCGTAAAGGCATCGGCGGCCACGCACACGGCCATCATCATCACATATTCGGGATGTCCGTCGCACTCCATCCACGTCGTTACCGGGTCAAGGAACAAGGCCACGAGCACCACGAAGGCCGTAGAGGATACCGCCAGCGATATCAGCGAGGTGGAATACACCTCCATAGGGTCTTTCCAGCGGTCATGGTTGGCAAAACGGAAGAAGCCCGTTTCCATACCGTATGTCAGCACAATAAGCGCCAGCGCCACCACCGAATACACGTAGGTGTTCAAACCATACTCGGCGGGGGTGAACTTGATAGTATACAGCGGCACCAGGCACCAGTTGAGAAAACGCCCGATGATGCTGCTAAGGCCGTATATGGCCGTATCTTTCATCAATGATTTTATCGAACCCATATCGTATGTCTATACGTCGAGGGTGTCAAAAAGTCCCGGCATATCGTCCGTCGACATCTTGACGCCTAAATGTTTGAAAGCCTTGGGAGTAACTTCGCGACCGCGCGGAGTACGCTTGACAAAGCCCTCCTGTATGAGGTAAGGCTCGTACACCTCCTCGATGGTGCCCGTGTCTTCGCCCAGAGCCGTGGCTATGGTGGACAGCCCCACCGGGCCGCCGCCAAACTTGTGTATAATAGTGGACAACAGCTTGTTGTCAATCTCATCAAGGCCGTACCTATCAATATTAAGCGCCTCGAGCGCATATCGCGCAATGGCCATATCGATGGTGCCGTCGCTTTTGACCATAGCAAAATCGCGCACACGGCGCAGCAAAGCATTGGCAATGCGCGGCGTGCCGCGACTACGCATAGCTATCTCGAGAGCCGCATCATCGGTAATGGGGACCTTCAGCAACGCCGCGCTGCGCCGTATAATGCGCTCCAAGGTGGCGTGATCGTAATATTCGAGATGGCAATTGATACCGAAACGCGCGCGCAGGGGAGCCGTCAGCAGGCCGCTGCGAGTGGTGGCACCCACGAGCGTAAACGGGCTCAATGACAATTGCACCGAACGCGCCCCCGGGCCCTTGTCTATCATAATGTCTATGCGGTAGTCCTCCATGGCAGAGTACAGGTATTCCTCGACCACGGGACTGAGGCGGTGTATTTCGTCAATGAACAGCACATCGTTTTCCTCGAGCGTGGTCAGAATGCCAGCCAAGTCACCGGGCTTGTCCAGCACCGGGCCGCTGGTGACCTTGAAGCCTACGCCCAATTCGTTGGCTATGATGCCGGCGAGCGTAGTCTTGCCCAGTCCGGGAGGCCCGAAAAGTAATATATGGTCCAAGGCCTCATGGCGCATACGCGCCGCCTCGACAAAGACCTTGAGGTTGGCAACAATCTTTTCCTGCCCGTTGAAGGCTTCGAAATGATTGGGGCGTAAGGCTCGCTCGAAGTCCTTGTCCCGCTCGGAGTTGCGTATATCGAAATCTTGTTCCTGACTCATTGTTCTATTCGTTTGATATTGACGGCACGGTCCACGGCATCTACGATGGCCTGCGGGGTGACGGCATCGAAACATCGATAGTCGCCGAAGCGACATTCCTTTTTGCCGAAAATCGAGCAGGGACGACACGCAAGGGTGTCATCACCAAGCATCAGCGAGGCCTCACCCTTCCACGGAGTGAAGCCGGCCGCGGGATGCGTCGCACCCCAGATGCAGACCACGGGCACGCGGCACAGCGCCGCCAAGTGCATATTGCCGCTGTCCATGGACACCATAGCGTCCAAGCGCGAGATTACGTCTATTTCGCCGGCAAATCCGGCCTTAGCCGCAGCCATATCGACCACATCGAGACCTTTGGCACTCAACTGCGCCTTCCATTGCGCCAGCACCGGCGTCTCGGTCTTGCCGCCGCCGAAGAGGTATATCCGTGTGCCCTGACGGTGCGCCAGTTCTTCGACTACGGCAAGCATACGCTCCGGCGGATACACCTTGCCGCGATGTGCCGCAAAGGGAGCAATGCCTATACGTGTAAATGCTGCCGATGGGCAGTCCTCCGCCACGGCTTCACTGCTGTACCCGGCAAATTCGTTCGGATGACACTCCAATCCGAGTGTGGTAAATACGTCCGCATAACGGTCGATGACGCGCTCCAACGGTTGAGCCGCCAAGGCTCCGGCGGCACACAGGCGGCGACGCTGTCGGCGTTGCTTGTCCAGACGGCGCACACGCACACCATGCAGTCGCAGACATTGCGACAAAATTCCGGTGCGTAATACATTGTGCAAATCGGCAAAGTCGGTTACACCTTTTCGGCGCAAGTCCGATGCCAAGCGCCACATTCCGATAGCGCCCTTATATCGGCCTTCGCGTAAGTCGATGCCGAGCACCTCGAGATTGTCCGGCCGCTGTCCGTATATCGGCGCAAACGCCTTGCGCGTCACCACCACGAAGCGCACATCCGGATTGGCGGCACACGCGGCATACACTGCCGGCACCGTCATTGCGATGTCCCCCATGGCCGAAAACCGCGCCACAGCCACCGTTCGTATCTCTTTAGCTTTGGATTTTACCAAATAATCTGAAGTATAGAGGTTATACCTAATTTTTTGATGTACAATTTCGGTGGCACCGGCTTATATTTCGCCGTCACCATGACCTATATCGCCATCATATTTTTCAATTGAATTACCGTTATGATTCGCAGACATCCGCGCGGAGTACGGTCTTTTTTGCCTTACTTTTTGTCGGCGGCGTAGAGGACGGGGTTGGTGGAAGGATCGTTGTACATCTTCATTTGGCGGTAAACCTTCATGTACTTACGTCCGGCAGCGATGTCGTCCAGGAGGGTGTCGATGGCGGCGGTGAGGTCGGCACGCTGTTCGCGCAGCACTTCGAGTTTGGCTCCGCAACGTGCGCGGTGCTCGGCAGTAGCGTCTTGACGTGCCACTTGCTCGGCCATGTGATAAATTTTCAGCGCCAATATGCTGAGGCGGTCAAGCGCCCACGCGGGGCTCTCGGTGTTGATGGTAGCCTCGGGCTGAGGCACCACCGCCGAGTATTTCTCGCGGAAATACGTGTCCAGTTCCTCGACCATATCGGTGCGATCCTGGTTGGACTTGTCGATGCGGCGCTTAAGCACCAGAGCCTCCACGGGGTCGATGTTCGGGTCACGTATGATGTCCTCCATATGCCATTGGGCGGCATCGATATGGTTCTTGGCAAAGAGTGTATGCTCGATGGTGCCGGGCGTATAGGGGTTGGCGCACGGAGCGTCGATGTCGTCGGCGATATGGTATGCCTCGGTGGCGGCTTCGAAGATGCCGTAGCAATGCTCGGCAAAAGTCTTGTCAGTAGTCATATTTCGGTGGCTGTTTGGTTATCCTGCAAAGTTAGGCATTTCCGCCGACATTTCCACCTGAAATTTTCATCGCCATACACTCGGGATGCTCACCGGCAGCAGGATTTCCGAGGAAATTCCGACTTTATTATACCCTTTCGGTTATATAAACGCGAAGATATATTTTTTCGTGGAAGGGGATGTATATTCAATTGGGGGGTTGTGTGTATCAGAAATTTGTTTTAACTTTGCGGTGCGCAACCAAATGCGCAGACATATCGAATTATAGAAGAAGCGTTTTGCTTATCTTGCGAACGAAAACCTGAGAAATTTTCAAAAATGCAAGAGATGACCAAGACGGCTTCACGCTTATAGCGTGGGCTGCTGTTTCCACATCTTGCATTTAGGTTTTCTCAGGACCCTCGTTCGGTGATGTGGCAAATCAGTCCACGCTTCTCTTTATGTATAAAAACGGCTGATGGGACTGTAAGGCCACCTAAAACGCAATGCGTATGAAAAAAATTCTATTAGGAGTAACACTCGTTCTCCTCGGTTTTTCAATGAATGCCGGTACAACGAATACCCCGGCACCATCCACATCCTACAGTACGGACTACTGTCCCCAAAACCTTGTTTGTATCGCCACCAACATGTCAACATCAGACGGAATGTTTACCGGTATCTCAATCTACAAAAAAGGCGAGAGTTTAATCGCTATTGTACCCGGACACGGACAGTTGAGTTTGAACAAGGACGACTATGGGTGGTATTTCTATGCTAAGGGAAATAAACACCATATTTATGGTTTCACGTATTAAACCTAACCTCATTCTGACTACCCTGGTATGATGTAAAGCCGACAAATCGACTTTCAATCCAAGGTTTCAGATAGAATGACTTGAATTCACATCACAACGGGCGGCACGATACCTTCGCGGTATGTTGTCGCCCGTTTGCTTATCTGCTGTTTAGGCCGTGGCGAGCCCACAGCACAACGCTTAGAAGTAGCTTTGGTACGTTTTGCACTGTTCAGCACCTGTTTTGGCCCATAATTCTTAATTTCATTTATAGTAAGTGTTGTGAATGTCGGGAACTATCGGTAATTTTGCAAAAAATACCGATAGTTTGATTATGTCCATCCCAACAAAAATAGTAGACGTTATAAGGCAGAGGGTCAGTGAAGCCGAAAACGGCACGTTGATTTTCAGCAATAGTTTTCCGGAATACGGAGATGAGTACGTGGGACATATACTTTCAGGATTAGTGGAGGAAGGGCTTATCCACAGGCTTTGCCGCGGGGTCTATCTAAAAACCGTAAAGACCCGGTTCGGACTGGCATATCCTCCTTTGGAAGTTATCGCTGCCGCTATTGCCGAAAGGGATAATGCCGAGATACTCCCCACGGGGGCGACAGCTCTGAACTTGCTCGGTTTGTCTACACAGGTTCCAATGAACCCCACATTTATAACATCCGGTTCGGCACGTGTCATAAATATAGACGGGCGCAATATCACATTTAGACGAGTCGTTCCAAAGAATTTCGCAATAAAAGGGCCTCGGCGCCGCCTTATAGTCCAGGCATTAAAAGCCATAGGCGAGAAAAGCCTGTCAGGTCATGATGAGGAAAGAATAGGCGCTTTGATAAAAAACAATTCGGAGGCAGACTGCCTTGACGAAGACATGAAGGTGATGCCCGTATGGATAAAACGAATATTCCAAAAACATACAACTAGATGAATAACCATCTTTGGCTGGACTTAGCCCTGGAAGAAAAGACGGCCTCAGTGCAAGCTGTTGCAAGAAAACGCGGCATAGACGAAAGAGCCGTAGAAAAAGACTGGTGGGTGACGGCCATTCTAAAGGCACTTTCCGGCACCGAATGTTCGCGATGGCTCAATTTCAAAGGAGGCACGTCATTAAGCAAGGGGTGGTCGCTAATCAATAGGTTTAGTGAAGACATTGACCTTTCGATAGGCCGTGGTTTCTTTGCCGAGAAACTGGGGCTGTCCTGTGCAAAAGCAGAGAACAACACGCAGCTAAAAAATCTTCGCAAAGCTTCTCGCGACTACATCCATGGCACCCTTTCAACGCTTCTAAAAAAAGAATTGGACAGAATGGGGATTTCCGGATACGCCGTCTCTAATCTCACACACCAGCCAACTCCCGAAGGGGAAAGACTTATATCTCATGATAGCGACCCGACGGTCATATTTGTAGAATACGACAGCATTTTCCCGAAGTATAACGGAGATATACAGCCAAAAGTAAAGGTTGAAATTAGTTGCCTCTCGATGGACGAGCCTTTTGAGATTAAACACATTGGCACAATGATAAACGAAGAGTTCAACGATGTTGATATTGATTTGGGTTCCGAAATACGGACAGTGACTCCGGCACGGACGTTTCTTGAAAAGGCCTTGCTGTTGAATGAGGAATTCCAAAAAGATAATCCCAGGCATCGCCGTATGAGCAGGCACCTCTATGACCTGGAGAGAATCATGGATACCGAATACGGCCATGCTGCCATATCGGACATCTCTCTTTATAGAGTGATAGTCGAACACCGTAAGAAGTTTTACCATCTGGGATATGTTGACTATTTCAAAGACTATCCCAAACATATAGATTTTGTCCCGACAGGGAAGCTGTTGAACGCCTTTAAGCGAGACTATTATGAAAATATGGTTGATGGCTATATCTATGGAGATGCAATGCCTTTTGACGCTTTGATTGAAAGAATGAAAGAATTGCAAGCAAGATTCCGGGATATACCTATAGAATAAAAAATGGATATTGGCTGTGTCCAAATATGAGCAGTCTATTTTTTCCACACCACTTTCAAACATACTTTTGGGCTAAGCATCCTGGCATCAAGATTACTTCTGCTTGCTTGTTCTTAGGCTGAAACATAGCACCTTACAAAATGACGGAGGGGAGACGCCGTAGCGCCTCCCCTCCTGTCTATGGGGTTTGGGGGAATGTCAGGTTACTTGTCCCAGGTGCAGTCGATGGGTTCGAACTTGCCGGGGGCGGTGACGCGGAAGCGAGCGGTGTAGAGTGTGGTGGCCGAGCCGTCGTAGGCGTAGAAGTTGATGGTGTAGATGACATCTATTCCGGCTACGGGAACTGCATCGGCGTGCAATGTGGCCAGGGCGCCGGGCATAACTTCGTTCATGAAGCGAGTCTTTTCGAGGGCTACAACAGCAGCATCGTCCATATCTTGATACTCGGCGGGATACTGACCCTTGGCAGCGGAGGGACGCAGGTCGACGTTTCCTTGGTATGCGGATGTGCCGCTATAGTACTCGTTGTTGCCATAGGAGGATACGTAGAACTTACCGCTCTTGATGTCGGTGTCGCCCAGAGGCACGCAGATGTTCTCGTATACCCAATTTACACAAGCCTGATAGTACTTGGTGGAGAGTTCCTGGCCTTTACCGGCGGGCAAGGTGATGGTGACGCAGGGGTCATACATCCATTTGCCGGCGTTGCGTACAAACTGGTTGGTGACCGCTGTGATGCCGGTGTTGAGAGTCCAAGCGCCGTCTTCGCCGCAGATGTACGGGTCGCAGGCATACGAAGTAACCTTGGCTTTGGAGTCATAGTATAGGTAAGCAACATTGGTGGACTCGCCGGGCTGAGCATAGGGGTACTTGGCAGCGAGGTAGCGCGGCAGGTACTTGGCGGGCTCGGTGAGGTTCTGGTACTTCTGACCCATGGCTGTGTAATCGCCGGGGTTGAGGACGCAGAAGCCCGAAGCGGCTACCCAGTTGTCGCCGTTGAAGTGGTACATGGCGTTGTATCCGGTGGTGGGCACGGCTACGGCCGGTGCGTTGTGACGACGCGGAGCGGCGGTGACGGTTTTGCCGTTCACGGCGGTGACTACGAAGTTGCAGAATCTGCCGCCGGCAATGGCGATGAAGTATCCGGTGATGGAGGCTTCGCCGTCGTTGGTGAATAGGCCGCGCAGAGCATCAGTGATACCATAGACACTGCCTTGAGCTTTCTCGGTGCCTTCGGGTTTGACGTTGATGTTGCGCTCGGTCACCGTAACTTTACCTTTGATGGTTGCGTATACAGCCAGTTCGTTTTCTGTGCGTGTAATCAACTGATCCCATTCGGCGTCGGTGTAAGACTTGGCGGCGGGATAGGTGACTGCCTGTGTGCCGACGATTTCGACTTCGGCCGAGGCGCCGGTCACCTGGAAGCCCTTGTTGTAAGCGCCGATGATACCGTTAACCTTAACCTGATTGCCGACAGCTTGCGATTTGGCGTCGAAGCTGCTGCCCATGTATACGAAGATGCTGCCGGAATTGTCGGTGATAACGTATCCCTGGCCGCATACAGCCGTAACGACTGCGTTGATTTCAACCTGGTCGTCGACTTTCACGCTTCCGATGACATCGGAAAGAGTGAAGGAGGGGGTTTCGCCACCGCCTACATTTCCGAACACAGGTTCCTGCTCGGACTGCGCGTACGAAACTATGCAATAGAGTCCGTCGTTAGCATCGGCTTCGTTGTTGAGAATCTTGCCGAGGTACTTGTTGGCGGGATGCGAGGGAGCAAATCCGTCGATGAAGTTGTCTTCGGATTCCCAGACATAAGCCTTGTAGTCGTCCGAAGAGACGGTGTACTGCTGTGCAGCGGCGGCTTCCGAGACTTCGGGAGCTACGGGACCGGCAACATTGTAGGTCACTTTGACGCCCGAGCCGTCGGTGAGAGTAAAGTACTTGAAGGAATTGGAGGCGAGGAATGCCGGGAGGTATTTCTCGGCCGGAATGGCATCGGAGAAAGCCTGGCGGGTGGCCACGGCAGCGAGGTCGGCCTTGAATTCGTCGCCTGCGAGAGCCTTGTTTGTGGCGTTGGAGGCGATGGCCTTGTAGTCATCGGCAGTGAGGGTGTACTCTATGTTCTGCTTGTTGGAAATAGGCTGGTCCTTTTGGTCCTCGAATCCATCGAGGTCGTTGTTCCAATCGTTCTCGTCGCAGGCGGTGAGTGTCAAGCCCATGACCGCTGCCAACATCGTGCTGAATATATATCTTGTTTTCATAATGATGTATGTCGTGGAATGTTGGTTGGGTTATTAGAAGTTGACGCGAAGTTTCATGGCGTAAGTGCGGCCGAAGCTGTAGAATACGCGGAAGGCATTTTCCCATGTGCCGGTTTCGGACGACGGGGTGTATGCGTCGACTACGTAGTTGTAGTTGAAGAGATTGTGCACGTTGCCGGAGAGTGTGGCTTTGAGGCCGCCGATTTCGAAGGTATAGGCGGCGTTGAGGTCAAGCTGTTGTCCCCAGGGAATACGCCATGGATCGGCCACCTTGACGGTGCCGTTGGGAGTATAGGACGATGAGCTTATGGTGTAGTCGCTGTAGTTGTTGGCGGCCACGGTCCAATCGAGGCCTACGCGTAGGCCCTTGAAGGGACGGAAGGTTGCTCCGAGAGCGGCGGTAATCTGTGCACTGCCGCCTACTTTGACGCCTTTTTGCTCGAGTGTGGCGTGGATGTGGTCTTTGGCAAGGATGCCGCTGGCAACAGAACCTGCGAGGTCGGCCAGAGGTTGGCCAAGCTGGTTGTAGAAGTAGCCGGTCGAGTTCGAATCCCACTGATAGTCGCCGATAGATGCCATACCATTGACTTCGATCCAGCGTGCGGGGATGAAGGTGAAGTTCAATTCGAGACCCATGTGGCGTGCGTCTACACCGGCCATATTCATATAGTAGCGGTCACCGGCGTGTTCGCCTACTTCGATGTTGCCCGTACGTGTGGTGGTCTTGTCCATCCACTTGGTGTAATAGGCGTTGAAGGTGGCCGAGAATATGGGCGAGCCGAAGCCGTAGCCCAATTCGGCGGAGAATACTTTCTCGTTGATGGGGTCGGGGTTGGCGGCATTGGATGTTGCTTGGCTCAAGAATACGCCGGAGGCGAAGAAGGGAGCGCGGCTGATGTATCCGACATTGCCGTATACATTGTTGTGGCGGTCAAGGTTGTAGTTGATACCGAACTTGGCCGTTCCGCCCAGGAAGTTGTATGTGGGGGATTTGGAGTGTTCCTTGTCATAGTAGAAGTGGTCGACGCGCTGGTATCCGGTGTTGCTTAACGATCCGGAGAGGACGATGTTCATGCGACGGTCCAGCAGGGTGTATTCGCCTTGTGCATATACGCCTTCCTGGTTGGTGCGTCCTTCGTAGTCGCGGTATACAACATCACCGACACCGAGTTTTTCGTAACGCCAGTTGGGGTCGGCGGCAGCGGCGTTGTTTTCTACCTTGACATTCTTACGGCTGGAGTCGTCCATGTAGTATTCGCCGTCATAGAGGTCTATGATTTTGTTGTTATGGAAGCCTACATAGTAGCGCATGTCGATACCGGCTGTGAAGCGCAGTTTATTGTCAAAGAAGCGGTTGTTGTATGTCGAGATAAGTCCGTACCAGTTGTGCGAGTTGTTGGACTGAGACATTACCATATTCGAACCGGTGGTGGATGCGCGGTTCATCAGTTGGATTTCGTCGTAAGCGAAGGTTCCGTCTTCGTGGCGGAAGAGGGTATTGGGCACACCGTTGGTTGCGCCATACCACGAGGAATTGCTCAGCGAAGTGCCGTTGTATGTTCCGCGGCCTTGGCCGGAGTATCCGCCGCCGGTGGCGATGGATACATATGCGGTAGTAGACAGCGAGGACTTGTCGTCAATCTGCCAGATGTGGGCCAGCGAAATTTGGGGCTTGTGGTAGGTGTTGCGGTTGGAGCTGCGTACCTTTCCGTCAAGGCCGAAGCCGTAAGTGGGGTTGTACTTGTAGGGGCTGTCGCTGTCCATAACGCGCTTGGCGTAGGTCTGATATTCCATAATGGTAAGACCGTCCTGGCTTGAGCGCTTGTTGTGGTTTTGGGGAGCTCCGAAGGCTGTCAAAGACAATTGGTGACGGTCGTTGATGCGCTTGGAGATGTTGAGGAAGTAGCTGTACGAATTGAAGTCAGTGCCTTGTATGTATCCGTCACCCCAGCGGCGAGCGCCTTGCAGGGTGATGGCCCAGCCGTTTTTCATCAGGCCGGTGGAGACGTTCATGCCTATGTTGTTAAGGCCGTCGTTGCCAAATCCGTAGTAGATACTACCGCCGCGCTTGGCGTCAAGGCTGCGAGTAGTGATGTTGATGGTACCGCCGATAGAGGGAGCCGAGAGTATGGCTGCACCCAGACCGCGTTGTGTCTGAATATTGGAAGCTACGTCACTGAGGCCTGCCCAGTTGGACCAGTACACCCAGCCGCCTTCCATATCGTTGACGGGAATACCGTTGACGAGGACAGCGACGTTGGCGCTTTGGAAACCGCGCATGTTGATTTTGGCATCACCAAAACCACCGCCGTCTTTGGTAGCCCAGACGCCGGGAGTGGTTTTGAGCACTTCGGGGAGTTCCTGCGTACCGAGTTTGTACTCGATGTCAGCGGCATTTACCTGGCTGACGGCCACAGGGGTCTGGCGTGTGCGAGCCAGAGACTGCGTAACGACGACGTCGTTGAGGACTTCGGCCTGCGTGGGAAGGGTGATAGTTCCCATATTGCGGGCAGCGGCGACTGTGACAGCTTTGCATCCTACAAAGCTGAAAGTGAGTGTGGATGTCTTGGCCGGGACGGTCACGTTGAAGTGTCCGTCGACATCAGTGGTGCCTACGGCATTCTTGCCGGTGATGACCACACTGGCGCCAATGATAGGTTCGCCGTCTTGGTCAACGACAATACCGGTACATTTCATGGTGCCTTGGGCGAGCATGCCTATGCATGTCAGGCACATCACCACGAATACTGATAATAGTCTTTTCATTCCAAAAAATGTGATTTAGTGGTTAGGGTGAATATTGATATATCTAATTACAATTTTTCATGTTAAATATAAGCCTTTGGAAAAGGCACTAAAGACGCTTTCGAAACCATACGCAGTCCCGAAATAGTTGTGAATCAATTGCTTTGTATCATTACTCAGAGGGTAAATCTGTTTAACGTGCATTCAAAGGTAGCAATAATCTTTAACATAGCAGCTATTCCGCCGAAAAATAGTGGACGGCGTGACGGCGTATTGTGCGCCGTTACGCCGCCAATATATTGTTTAATAGATATTTATGCTTACATATTATATTTTTTTTACTATCATCAGGCGCCGGGATGCCGCCGCCATAGTACGTCAGCAGTATGTCATGTATCTGACGTTTAGTGTATTTGAGTAGGTCTATTATTTTCCCGACATCGGGAAAATAATACTGCAAATACAGCTATTATTTGCTTGAAACGGTGAAAGGTGATGGATGTCGGGATGTCGTCAGCTATTGCCGGCAAGGCGAATGGCTATGTGCCACATGGCTATAGCGGCAGAGACGCTGACATTGAGCGAATGTTTGGTACCGAATTGCGGTATCTCGAGGTATATGTCACTGGCAGCCACAACGGCCGGGTCCACTCCATCGACTTCGTTGCCGACAACTACGGCATATCCGCGACCGTCCTTCGGGTCAAAATCTTGCAAAGATACACTGCCGTGTACCTGTTCGAGGCAGCATACTGCATATCCGCGATTGTGCAGTACGGATATGGCTTCGAGGGTGTTGTCGTAATACGACCAGTCCACCGAATCCTCGGCACCGAGAGCTGTCTTGTGTATCTCCACCGAAGGCGGTGTGGCAGTGATACCGCACAAGCATATATGTCGCACTGCAAAGGCGTCGCATGTACGGAATATAGCACCTATATTATTGAGCGAACGGATATTATCCAGCACCACTATCAGCGGCAATTTTTCTTTGGAATGGAATTGTTCGAGCGTATCGCGGTGCATCTCGGCCGTGGTCTTTTTGCGCGGCGCACCGGCGGCTATGGTGTTTTCGGGTGTCCATCCCGGTCGCAGAAAGTGCATGGGTCGCATCACAAATGCGCGCGCGCCGGCATGTGGGTGCGGAATTTTGAGCCTCGGATGCGAGTATACCAAGTCGTCTATAGCGATTATGTCGATGTCGATGCTGCGGTCTATGTAGTCACCCAAGGTGTTGCGGTGTGTCTCGCCCGGAGCTATGGTCTGCTCTATGGCCTGCACCTGGTCTAATAATGCCAGCGGGTCCACCTCAACGCCTTCGGGAAGGTCGATGGCGATGCCGACGTTGATAAAGCGATTGACCGTATCGAATCCCCAAGCGTCACTCTGTATCTCCGGGGCACGACGTATGCGTGACTGCGGATAGCGTGAAGCCAGCATCAGTATGGCTCTTTCGATATTGGCGCGGCGGTCGCCGAGATTGCTGCCGAGGTTCAGGTATATGGTGGACATGTCTTATGATATGGGTGATATTCGGATGTTATATAATACTTTTGTTGTTAGTTTATTTTTTTTCGGTTGACCTGAGTTTATCAACCGTTGGATGTCGCGGTTGCGGTGTGTCTGTAGCGCGGATGGTGCTCGAGAATTTCCTGACGCAAGCGCGAGTTTTCGATATGCAGGTATATCTGCGTGGTGGCTATGGATTCGTGCCCCAACATCTGCTGTATGGCGCGGAGGTTGGCACCGCCTTCAAGCAGATGTGTAGCAAATGAGTGACGCAGCGTGTGCGGCGATAGCGGAGTGCGTATGCCGGCTCGTTCGGCGGCATCACGCAGTATGTAGAAAATCATGACGCGTGACAGATGTCGGCCGCGGTGGCTGACAAAAACCGTATCGGCATCGGCCGGTACTATCGGGACTTCGTTGCGGTCGGTGTCAATGTAGTTTTTGATGCGCGCCAATGCAATGTCATTTACCGGGACAAGTCTTTCCTTGGAGCCTTTGCCGCGGATAAGCATCACCGCATTACGGAAGTCTATATGCGAAATCTGCAATGCACACAACTCGGATACTCGTAGTCCGCATCCGTACATAGTCTCTATGATTGCGCGGTTGCGACGTCCCAACGGGGTATCGTCCATAGCGGCTATCAGTGCATCTATTTCGTCCAAGGAAAGTACCGAAGGCAGACGAGTGCCCACGGACGGACTTTCCAGTAATTCGGTCGGATCGGTGTCCATAACACCCTCGAGGCGTAGGTAACGATAGAAGTTCTTGATGCCGCTGAGTATGCGTGCGCACGAACGCGGCATAATACCCAGGTCGTGCAAGTCGCCCATAAAAGAGCGCAAGTCGTCCACCGTGGCTTTGGCCGGGTCGATATTGGCGGCGGCAAGTGCGGCGAGCAATTTGGAGACGTCCGTGACGTATGCTTCGCACGTATTGTCGCTGTATCCGCGTTCGACCGTGAGGTACGAACCGTATCTTCCCAGGATTTTGTCTATATCCATATCCGTCCGCGGTATTACAGTGAGCCTTGTTCGACAAGCGTGGCCACGCGTTCTATGATGGCATCCTCACGCTTTTTCTCGGGTTGGAACTTACCTCGCAAATTGACGCCGAAAAGCCGTCCGAAGCCTTGCCAGAATACGGCACGAAAACTGCCGAGAAATGCTTTGACAATTTCGTATGACGACTGGTCGGTTTCGCGCTGTATGAGCTTTACCAAAAGCCGCGCCTGATTTTTGCTCAGTCGCTTGAGTATGGGCTTGTACTGCTTGAAGAGTTCTTTTTCCATACGTTTGAGGTACTGCTCACGTTCTTTCTGTGTGTCAAATGTCTCGATGTATTCGTATGTCTCGATAAGTGTCTCGCGTATCATCTTGGCATACGGCAGGGTGACCTTGACATTGCGCACGGTGCGCCAATAGAACTCCTCTTCCTTCTTGTTTCGGAATTTCATTGGCGGATACACCGTGAAAGGTCGCAAAAAGAATATAGTCATAGTGTCGCCCGTTTCCGGGTCGACAACGAAGTTATATCCCTGATAAATATTTTCGCGAGCGGAAGGCAGGCGCATATCCGAGCCGTGCTCCTGCCCCGAGGCGGAACATATCGTGCCGGCTACCATGATTACTACGGCGGCCAGCGCTATGACTATGCTGCGCCGCTTCATTTTTTCACTGATGGTCGCGCGATACCGGGGGATAGTCCACAGTATAGTGCAGGCCGCGCGACTCGTGACGTTCCTTGGCCTGACGCATAATCAGGTAGCCAACATTAATGATATTGCGCAATTCGCAAATATCACGTGACACCTTCGATTCTTTGAACAATTTCTCGGTCTCTTCGTACAGGATGTCGAGTCGGTTCCACGCGCGGTCGAGGCGCAGGTTGGAGCGCACGATACCCACGTATGTACCCATAATTTGGTTGACTTCCTTGATGCTTTGAGTGATGAGCACCATTTCCTCGGGATGGCGTGTGCCCTCGTCGTTCCAGTCCGGGACGTCGTGACGCAATTCGTATCCGGGGGCATGGGCTACGGCGTGACGCGCAGCTGCATCGGCATATACCACAGCTTCTATCAGCGAGTTGGATGCCAAGCGGTTGCCGCCGTGCAGACCAGTGCGGCTACACTCGCCCAAAGCGTACAAACGATGTATCGAAGACTGACCGTCCAAGTCGACGGCGATGCCGCCGCAGAGGTAGTGTGCCGCCGGAGCCACTGGAATATAATCCTTGGTGATATCGATGCCGAGGCTCATGCACTTCTGATAGATATTGGGGAAGTGGTGACGGGTTTCTTCGGGGTCTTTGTGTGTTACGTCCAGATATACGTGGTCGTCGCCGTAGAGCTTCATTTCGCTGTCTATGGCTCGTGCCACGATGTCGCGCGGTGCCAGTGACAGTCTCGGGTCATACTTCTGCATGAATTCCTCACCGCGAAGGTTGCGCAATACCGCACCGTAGCCGCGCATAGCTTCGGTAATCAGGAACGAAGGGCGATCGCCCGGGTGGAACAATGCCGTGGGGTGGAACTGTATGAATTCCATATCTTTGACCGTTCCTTTGGCACGATATACCATAGCTATACCGTCGCCGGTGGCTACAAGAGGGTTGGTAGTGGTCTGATATACGGCACCTACGCCGCCGGTAGCCATAACGGTTACACGCGCAAGGAATTTTTCGACCTTTCCTGTCTTTTGGTCGAGTACATATGCTCCATAGCAAGTTATGTCCGGAGTTCGGCGTGTCACTATGCGTCCCAAGTGGTGTTGGGTGATGATTTCTATGGCAAAGTGATGCTCATAGATATCTATATTAGGGTTGTGTCGCACAGCCTCGATAAGACCGCGCTGTATTTCGAATCCGGTATTGTCGGCGTGGTGCAATATTCTGAATTCGCTATGTCCGCCCTCGCGGTGCAGATCGAAAGACCCGTCTTCGCGGCGGTCAAAGTTCACACCCCAAGACAGCAAGTCTTTGATGCCCTTTGGCGCACCGGTAACCACGGCGCGTACCGCATCCGGATCGGAGAGCCAGTCTCCGGCCACCATGGTGTCATGGATATGTTTCTCGAAGTTGTCCACGGCAAGATTGGTCACCGAAGCGACCCCGCCTTGTGCCAACGCTGTATTGGCTTCGTCGAGAGTGGTCTTGCATATCAAAGCCACACGACCATGCTCTGCCACTTTGAGGGCAAAACTCATACCGGCGATACCGGAGCCTATGACTAAATAATCGTATTCCATATTATTGATTTTTTATATTGCAAGAGGTGTGTTTAGATTAAGAGCCTTATGCCTTTTTATGTGTGTTTTGTTTATTTGACTACAACATTTACTATTTTGCCGGGCACTACGATGATTTTGACAATCTTCTTGCCTTCCAACCACTTGGCAGCAGCGGCATTGCTGAGAGCCAAGCGCTCGACGTCGGCGCGTTCGGTGCCGGCGGCTACGGTGATGGTGAAGCGTGCCTTTCCGTTGAAAGATACGGCATAAGTCTGCGTATCGGCTTTGAGATAGCGTTCTTCGGCTTGCGGCCACCGGGCATCGCAGATGGTGGTAGTGTTGCCCAAAGCGTGCCACAATTCTTCGGCAATATGCGGTGCAAAGGGTGTGAGAAGCACCAAAAGCGGTTGCAATACCTGTCGGCTGCGGCACCGGCGCGAGGTAAGCTCGTTGACACATATCATAAAGGCAGCCACCGAGGTATTGAAAGAGAAGTTGTCGATGTCGGCCGTAACCTTGGCTATGAGGCGATGGAGGCTGCGCAAGTCTTCGTCGGAAGCGGCGCTGTCATCGGGCAGGAATTCGTCGCCTTTGTAGAAGAGTGCCCATAGTTTTTTGAGGAAGCGGTTGACGCCGTCTATACCGTTTGTATCCCACGGCTTGGACTGCTCCAACGGACCGAGGAACATTTCGTAGAGGCGAAGTGTATCTGCACCGTAAGTGGCGACGATATCGTCCGGATTGACGACATTGAACATTGACTTGGACATCTTTTCGACTGCGTATCCGCAAAGATAGCGACCATCGTCTTCGAGGACAAACTGCGCATAGTTGTACTCGGGACGCCATTTGCGGAAAGCTTCAGTATCCAGTACATCATTCTTTACTATATTGACGTCCACATGTATAGGAGTTACATCGTAGTCCTTCTTCTTGCCTACGCTTACAAAGGTGTTGGTGTCTTTGATGCGATATACAAAGTTCGAACGACCTTGTATCATACCTTGATTGATGAGTTTCTTGAAGGGTTCTTCCTCTACCACTATTCCGAGGTCATAGAGGAATTTGTTCCAGAAACGACTGTATATCAAGTGTCCGGTAGCGTGTTCGGTGCCGCCTATATACAGGTCTACATTGCGCCAGTATTCGTCTGCCTCTTTGGACACGAGGGCATCGTTGTTGCGCGGATCCATATAGCGCAGATAGTATGCCGAGCTACCTGCAAATCCGGGCATAGTATTCAGTTCCAAGGGATAACCATCGGCAGTTTTCCAGTTCTTGGCACGTCCCAGCGGCGGTTCGCCCTTCTCGGTAGGCAGATATGCGTCTATTTCGGGGAGCAACAGCGGCAGGTCTTTGTCATCGAGCATACAAGGAATACCATCCTTGTAGTATACAGGGAAAGGTTCGCCCCAGTAGCGCTGACGCGAGAATATGGCGTCACGCAGGCGGTAATTGACCTTTACACGGCCTATACCTTTTTCCTTAATATATTTTTTTGTGGCTGCGATGGCTTCCTTGACGGTAAGTCCGTTGAGGTTGAGGTCCGGGCCTTCGCTATTCATCATTATGCCTTCCTTGGCATCAAAAGACTGCTCGGATACATCGGCGCCTTCGATCAGCGGTATGATAGGAAGGTCAAAATGGCGGGCAAAAGCGTAGTCGCGGCTATCATGTGCGGGCACGGCCATAATTGCACCCGTACCGTATCCGGCAAGTACATAATCGCTTACCCAAATAGGAATATTTTTGCCGGTGAGAGGGTTGACAGCGTATGCACCGGTGAATACACCGCTGACACGTTTGTCCATAAGACGTTCGCGCTCGGTGCGGCGCTTGGTGGCGGCGATGTATGCGGTGACGGCTTCGCGTTGATTGGCGGTGGTGACTTTGTCCACGTACTCGCTCTCGGGAGCAAGTACCATAAATGTCACACCGAAGACCGTATCGGCACGTGTTGTGAATATTTCGAGGTCTATATCATCTCTTCCTTCGATGGCAAAATACATTTCGGCACCTTCGCTGCGGCCTATCCAGTTGCGCTGCGTTTCCTTGAGCGAATCGGTCCAATCGATGGTATCAAGACCTTGAAGCAGGCGCTCGGCATAAGCGCTTACGCGCAGACACCATTGGTACATCACTTTTTGCTCTACGGGATATCCGCCGCGAAGTGATACACCTTCCGAAACTTCGTCGTTGGCCAGCACCGTTCCCAATTTGGGGCACCAATTGACCATAGTATTGCCGAGATATGCTATACGATAGTTCATCAACACGTCAGACTGCTGCTTGGCATCCATAGACTTCCATTCGTCGGCGGAGAAAGTAAGTACCTGCGAAGAGGCTGCCGGAGTGTCGGCATTGGCACCTTCCTTTTCGAAACGTGCCACAAGTTCGGTGATGGGCATGGCTTTGCAAGCCTGAGTATCATAGTAGCTCAGGAACATGCGCTTAAAAGTCCATTGAGTCCATTTGTAATACTCAGGGTCACATGTACGTATTTCGCGCGACCAGTCGTAGCAAAATCCTATCTTGTCCAGTTGTTCGCGATAGCGTGCTATATTTGTCTGGGTAGTTACTTCGGGATGTTGTCCGGTCTGTATTGCATACTGCTCGGCAGGTAGTCCGTATGCATCATATCCCATGGGATGTAGTACATTGAAGCCTTTGAGCCTTTTGTAGCGGCTTACAATATCCGAGGCAATATATCCTAAGGGATGTCCAACGTGCAAACCTGCTCCTGAGGGGTAGGGGAACATGTCAAGTACATAGTATTTGGGTCGTTTGGTGTCTATGTCTACGCGGTATGTATTGTTGTCACGCCAATACTTTTGCCAGCGGGCTTCGATGTCGCGATGATTATATTCCATTATATGCAGTGTAATATTGTTTTTTCTTTATTTATATGAAGTATGAGATGTATATTTCACGAAAGTTCGAGCATTCTCTGTATGGGAACGACAGCGCGTCGTGCCGTCTCGGCATCTACCGTGACCACCGGAGTCAGGTCGCGCAGCGAGTCGCGCACCTTTTCAAGGGTGATTTGCTTCATAAACGAACATTCGTTGCATCCGCATCCCAGTTCGTCCGGCGGAGCGGGTATGAATTTCTTTTCGGGGCAACTCTTGTGCATTTGGTGCAATATGCCGCTTTCGGTGGCCACGATGAAGGTGCCGGCATCGCTTTGCTGTGCGTACTTGAGCAAAGCCGCTGTAGATCCTATATGGTCGGCAAGTATAAGTACCGCCTTAGGACATTCGGGGTGAGCCAATACCGGAGCACCGGGATATTGTTTTTTGAGGTCGATGATGCCTTGGACGCTGAAACGAGCGTGCACATGGCAGGCGCCGTCCCATAACACCATATTACGACCGGTGACGCTGTTGATATAGCTTCCCAGATTGCGGTCCGGACCAAAGATGATAGGAGTATCCTTGGGCAGGCTTTCAACAATCTTACGCGCATTCGAGCTGGTGACCAGGATATCGCTGAGAGCTTTTACGGCAGCCGAAGTATTGACATAAGATATGACAGTATGTCCGGGGTGTTCCTTGATGAAAGCTTCAAAGCGGTCGGCCGGACACGAATCGGCCAGAGAGCATCCGGCGGTAGGGTCGGGAATAATCACGGTCTTCTCCGGGCACAGTATAGCGGCAGTTTCGGTCATAAAATGGACGCCGCATAACACTATTACCTTTTGAGGCAGTTTGGTTGCCTGTTGAGCCAGAGCCAGCGAATCGCCTATGAAGTCGGCAATGTCCTGCACCTCGGGCTGCTGGTAATAATGCGCCATGATGACAGCGCCGCGCTCTTGCTTTAGACGCTGTATTTCTTCTTTGAGTGCTTCGACGGACTGTCGTCCGGAGTTTTCAACATCCATATATTATTTAAAGGTTTAATGAAGAAAATTTTTTCAACAACTCTATAAGAACAATAATGGGTGTAGATAACGCTCATAACTTTTTCGCTGAATATTTGGAAAATACGTTATCAACATCTTATTGTATATTGCTCTTCGGGGTTATAAACACCCGGTTTTGCTTATCCACAACAAGATACAAACTTTATTGACATGGTGTGGATAACGTGCAAAGTTAATAACTTTTCGGCAGTATTCGGCTCTCGCAGGTTGAAAAGATGGTCGAAAAAGGTAGAAAGCGGATATGATAACTTATTATAGAAAAATTTTGGAGCATTAGGTGATTCTGTGTATATGGCCAAGTCTCCGATATTTCCAAAAATAGTTTTCAATAGTTTCTTATCAGTTTTCGACATACTTATTGACACTGTATGTAGAGCGGCGGAGATGAGGCTATTCGGAGAAGTCGAATACTATCATAATCTTATATGTTTTGTGCGTTCCGGAGGCTACACCTACATATAAGAAGTTTTGAAAAGTGTTTTTGCGATGTCCCCTGCCGGGTACGTTGTCGTCCACAATAAGACAACGCACTATTTCCATAGCGGTCTTATAGCCGTACGCTATATTTTCGCCGCAATGACCTATATTGGGATCATACCTTTTTATTCGTAAGTCAAAAGTGGATCCGTCCGAGCCATCGTGGCCATATATACCCTTGGGACCGCAGTCATTGCAATGGTCGAGAGCGGCAAGATATAATGACTGTTTGGGTCTCAACATATTCATGGGCCTCTTTGTTTTCAAGTCTTCGATGGCTTCTACGATGGCTGATTTGCCTTCGTGTGTTCGCATCTTTTTACCTTCGCTGTTAAGATATGTGCTGTCTTCGCCCATTGCATTGAGGAAGGGAACGAGTACTTCTTTGATGTAGCGAGTAGGGTTGGTGCGTGCTTTATTGACTTCGATGATGGTTTCTTTTTCCAATTGGGAGAGGTAGGGGGCATTTGCCACTACCGAGTATATAGAATCGGGCCAAGCGGCGATGTCCGGGGCGGGCTTTGTGTTTTGGGGCGTGGCGGCGATTATGTTTGTATGGTTGTCTCGATTGTCTTTGGTGATGGGGTTTTGAAATACCAAAACATACATTTTATCGTACTTGGCATGTGTACCTATGGCGATACCGGTGGAGGAGAAACTTTCAAAGAGCATTTTGCGGTTGGCGCGTGATTGTACGCCGTCGTCCACTATCAGTGACCTTACCGTTTCCACGGGTGTCATTTCGCCGTACGAAGATATTTCGCTGCATCCGGCGTTTTGTGCATCGGGGTTATGTCTTGCTATGCGTTGTTTCATCGAGCTTCCGTCTGTACCGATGTGCCCGGTCATACCTTTGGGTCCGAGATCATTGCATAAGTCCGAGGCGGCCAGTGCGAGATACTGCTGCGGATGCAGCATGGGCATGGATTTTTGCAGGTGCATGGCGTTGATGGCTTCGTCTACGGCTCCTTGACCTTCTTGGGTGCGTATAAGGTATCCTTGACTATTGGTGTATACGTTGCTATTGTCGATGCTGTGCATATAGGGTACAAGAACTTCCAAGGCATATTGCACCGGATTGGTGCGCGCTTTGTTTATTTCGATTACCACCTGTTTTTCATCTTGGGTGAGATAGTCGGCGTTGTTTACACAGGCGTATATCGAGTCCGGCCATTGGTAGGCGTGGGCGTCTTGTGCGTAAGCGGTCAATGATGCGCAGACGGCACATAAAGCGGTGATTGTCTTTGTTATAGTCATAAGGGAGAAAAATTTATTATGTATGATAATGCTAATTTTGGATTAGGAGAGCTTGCGGAAAAAAAATGGTCCGAAGCATCCGTGTATGGTACATTGTTTAGCAATAAGGAGCGGTCTTTTCGTTCTCCGCTCCTTATTGCTATAGGTGTAGATATCAGCGTTGGGCGTAGAACGCCTTGAAGGCGCGGATGATCATTTCGTGATCGCGAAGCGAGGCGGTTTCGCGTACCGAGTGCATGGCCCAGACGGCGGCACCCATATCGACACCGCGCAGCGGTATTTGTGAGGTGAGGATATTGCCCAATGTCGAGCCTCCGGCTACGTCGCTGTGGTTGACGAAATACTGTACCGGCACTCCGGCATCCTTGCATATAGAGGCAAATACGGCGGCGCTGTCGGCATCGGTCATATACTTGCAATTTGCGTTGATTTTGATGACCGGGCCGCCACCGAGCAACGGATGATTGGTGGGGTCGTATTTGTCCATATAGTTTGGATGTGTGCCGTGGGCGTTGTCGGCGCTGACCATAAAAGAGTCGGCCACGCTGCGCAGGTATTTTTCTTCGGGCGCATCGGCGGCGGCGTATATGCGACGCAGTACGTAGTCCAGTATTGGCGATCCGGCGCCTTGCTTGGTACCCGATCCGGTTTCCTCGTTGTCGAAGATGGCCATAACTTTGAGAGTGCCGTCTGTCGACGGTTGTGCATCGGCGATGGCGGCGGTGGCGGCATGTACCATACTCAGGTCGTCTATGCGTCCCGAGGTGATGTAGTCTTCGTAAGCGCCTACAGTGCAGGCCTTGGTGGTGTCATATAGCGAGATATCGTAATCGAGGATGTCTTCGGGTTTGACTTCGAGTTCGGCGGCTATCTGTCGGCACAACCATCCTTCGGGTTTTTCGTCTTCGGGGAGAGTACCCACTACCGGGAGCATATCGCGTTGGCGTGACAGGGGATTGCCCTCGTTGACGGCGCGATTGAAGTGTATTGCCAGATGCGGGATGGTGAGCATGGGGCGGTCGAAGCGCACCAGACGAGTGACGGGGTGCATGGCATCGTCGCCGCGCAGTATCACGCGTCCGGCCAGAGACAGCGGGCGGTCAAACCACGTGTACAATATCGGGCCGCCGTATACTTCGGTGTTGAGTCGCAGCATACGACCTTCGCCGAGCATCTCGCATTTGGGCTTGACGCGAAATCCGGGCGAATCGCTGTGTGCACTGATTATATGAAATCGGTCGGGGGCATGAAGGGTTTTGTCGCCGCTATCCGGCACTATGAAAGCCATAACGGCGGTGCCGTTTTGCAGTGTGTAATATTTGCCTCCCGGGACGAGGTCCCATTGCTTGCGTGCATCCAAAAATTGGAAGCCGGCATAATACAACTGGTGGCATATAGTGTCAATGGTCCAAAAATTGACCACTGAGGCGTCGAGAAATTCTTTGAGTGACAGCATAGCGGTGTTTTATGTTTTTTGTTGAGATTAGATATATCGTGTTATGTGTCTATATTGTATTGTTTTGATACAGAGAGGTATCCTATATCAGTTGGCGCGCAGGGCATTGAGAGCACGCAACACGTTGCACAATATGCCGCTCCAGTATTGTACGAAGTCGGCACGCAGGGCCTCGGTGGCTGCATCGACCACCGGGTCGGTGGCATCGGCGCGTACTGTTTGCAGATAGTTGTAGGTGCTTTGGAAGATGTCGCAGAGACCTTCGGCGATGCTGGCGGCGATGGGTGTATCGGAGTATTTCATATCTTGATGGAATACTTCGAGGTATGTATCATCGGCACCTAACAATTCCTCGATGGCGCGTCGCATGGCGTCGTAGGTGTCCTCGTCGAGTGCATCGGCAATGTATGCGTCGGTGTCATCTATGCTTTCGGGAATATCGTTGGCGGCGATGTATATACGCGGCAGCAGTCGCAACATCGAGTTTACAAAGGCATCGTGTGCCGAGGTGTCCTCGTCGACGGCGATATCGCCCGAGGCCACGGATTGGATGGCTTGGCAGTATTCGTTGCACAGAGCCATTACGGCTAATGTATTGTTGGAAAGTGACATTATCAGTTTTTGTAGAGATTGTTTCGGGTGATGCACTCGTAGACGCCGTTGGGTACAAAAGCGCGCATATCACGCCCGTCGGCTATGCCTTGACGTATCATAGTGCTTGATATTTCGATTATGGGGGCATGTACCTGACGCATACGCTTGTGCATATTTTCTTCGGTGATTTCGTATCCCGGACGCGGATATACCAAGACGCCGAATTCGGCGAGTATTTTGTCGTAGTCACGCCATCGGTCAAAGATGAGCCAGTTGTCGCTGCCTATAATCAGCTTGAAATCCTTGTCCGGGTATGTTTCGGCCAATTTGTGCAACGTATTTATGGTATAAGAGGGGCGTGGCATTGACAACTCGATATCACAGGGCTCGACGCCGACGATATCGCGAGTGGCATTGACGAGCATCTCCATACGCGTGGCATCAGGCAGTATATCACACCCTTGTTTCAGGGGATTGAGCGGTGACAACACCAGCCACACCCGGTCCGCATATTTCCATTGAACTAGAAAAGAAGCCAGTACAATGTGACCTATGTGTACGGGGTTGAAAGTTCCGCCGAGTATGCCGATGGTTTCTCTCATGTGTGCGTGTGTCGGACGGTCCGCGTTCCTCTGTCTTTTTTATCTAAAGGCTTTCTGCCGGGCTGAAGGACGGATTTCAGTCAGCCAAGAAAGAAGTGATGGCCTGACGTGTCTCGGCCACGGCTGTTTCGAGGTTGTCGTTGGTGATGCGTATATCGCATTTGTCTGCAAACGAAATCTCGTATTCGGCCTTGGCTACGCGCTGGTTTATAGCCTCTTGGTCATCGGTGCCGCGAGCTTCGAGGCGTCGGCGCAGGGTGTCGATGTCCGGCGGCAGGATGAATATAGTGAGTGCGCGGTTGCCGAAATGGCGTTTGACGTTGAGGGCGCCTTTGATGTCAATGTCGAGTATGATGTTGTCCCCGGCATTTATGGCATTTTCGACCTCGGAGGTCAGAGTGCCGTAATAGCGTCCGGGATATACTTCCTCCCATTCGATAAAACGATTTTCGGCTATGGCGTTCTGAAACTCGTCGGTAGACAGAAAATGGTAGTGTACGCCGTCCACTTCGCCGGCGCGCGGTGCGCGGTTGGTGGCGCTTACGCTGAAGCGCATGTCTATATCGCCCGCATCGAGTATGGCATTGATGATGGTGGACTTGCCGCAGCCGCTGGGGGCGCTGATGACGATAATCTTGCCTTGTTTCATGATGGTATGGTAGGGGGGTTACATTACGTTGAGCACCTGTTCCTTGATTTGCTCGAGAAGGTCTTTCATCATTACGACTATGCGCTGCATCTCGGCGTGATTGGACTTAGATCCGAGGGTATTGATTTCGCGACCCATCTCTTGAGCGATAAATCCGAGTTTTTTGCCTTGTCCGGGGTCTTGCTCCATAGTCTCCATAAAGTAAGCCAAGTGTTGGGTGAGGCGTTGGCGCTCTTCGTTGACATCGAGTTTTTCGATATAGAAAATCATTTCCTGCTCTAGGCGACCTTTGTCGTAATCGATGACGGGGATGCTTTGAAGAGCCTCGGCCAGACGTGTGCGTATGCGCTGTATTCGCTCGGCCTCGTATTGTGGAGTCTGCGCCAGCAGCTCGGAAATACGCCGGATGCGTACCGCAAAAAATTCTTCCAGTTTTCGGCCTTCGGCGCGGCGGTAGTCCATCAACGCATCGGCGGCCTGAGAGGTGACTTCGCGCAGTGCTTGGGCCAGGGTTTCGTTGTCCACACTTTCCTCCTCGTTGGTCTGCATCACATCCGGGAAGCGCAGCAGTACGCTGTACCAGTCCTCCGGTTCGGGAATACCGAGAGCCCCGGCGGCCTCGGATACTTGTGCGCGATATGCGGCCAAATTGTCCACGTTGAGGTGGCACGACACCGCTGCCGCCGTATTCTCGACGGTGACGGCAAAATCGGCCTTGCCACGTTGGAGCTTCGAGGCCAGAATGTTGCGCATATCTATTTCGAAGGCACGCAGTGATGACGGAATACGGGTGCTGAGATCGAATTGCTTCGAGTTGAGGGACTTTACTTCGGCGGTAATTGTTCGCCCGGGGATGACTACGGTGGCTTTGCCAAAGCCGGTCATGGATAATAGCATGTGTATTAGTTTTTATATGTTGTACGTACATGCGCGGCAGTGTGGTTGTCTGTATGTCCCGAACTGCTGCGACATCGCAAATTTAGTTATATTTTCGCTAAACGGCAAAATCTCACCCCCGGCCTGTCTAACTTTCAAGAAAAAAAGCTGCAAATGCGGCTGAAAACAAAAATATTGTGTAATTTTACGGCCGAAAAAGGTCCGCAAGGGCTTTGACGAATTTTATATCATACTACTTACTTATTTATTTACTGTTTTTATGAAACACAGCTACCGCATTTTCGCGATGGCAGCCGTTGTATCCGCTGCTGTCGCCACCGCCTCGGCACAAAACCCGGTATATATCACCGGCAACGTGCCCGGATTGACCGCTACTTGGACTCCCGAGGAACCGGCAACGCTCACCTACGCCGACGGCGTATACACCTATGACATGACCGGCGCCAAGCAGGGTCAAATGTTCAAACTGTCCACAGCCAAAGGTGATTGGACCACCTTCAACGCCTCCGCCTTCGGTATGGCTGATGACAATAGTAACTACACTCTGCCGCTGAACACCGCCGTGACGTGGAAGGAAAGCAAGTGCGGAAACATGGTGGTGCCTGCTACCGGCGACTTCAAACTGGTCGTAAACATGGATGCCAAGACCCTTGAGTTGCAAGGAGAAGGCACGTACACCGATGTTTTTGAGATTTATATACTCGGCGAGGCCACCGGCTGGTTGGCAAATGATGCCTACAAATTCAACTTTGTCGAGAAAAACGCTTCCGGCGAGAATGTCTACGAACTGACGTTGCCCGAAGGACTGCTCGGCGAGTTCAAGATTGCCACAGCCGACTGGAGCGCTGTCAATTACGGCGTATATGACGGCAAGTCTATCGAAGCCGGCCAGACCCTCGAACTGCGTTACAACGCCAATAACATCAGCTCCGCCATTACCGAGAGTATCAAGCTGACATTCTACCACAATCTTGACAGCAACCAATCTTCGTGGCTCAAGGTGGACCGTTACAGCGGTATCGGCGACATTGATGCCGAGGCAGCCGCAACTCCTGTATTCTACAACCTTCAGGGTGTACGCGTGGATCGTCCTGCAAATGGCGTATACATCAAGGTGGCAGGCGACAAGGTCTCCAAAGTATTCGTGAAGTAATCTCTTACGAGACACATATATACGGCGAGGGCGCTCCCATACGAGAGCGCCCTCGTTGCATTATTATTATTGTGTCTAAGTCGCACAAAGTGACTTCATCGAAGTTGAGGGTGGGGGTACTGAGCTATAGAGGTTTGCTTTTTGTCCTTGATGATAGAAAGATGGCGGGCAGTGGGCAAGCTGTCGATGCCACGCATGTGCCGGGACGATAACGCCCGGGTGTGCATCTGTCAATAGTCGCTGAACAGTTGCGGCTTTATGACTATGCCTATGCGTAACTGGCTGTGGAATTTGTTGTATTCGAGCAGGCCTTCGCCGTAGCCATTGTAGTATTGCAGGAATAGAAACTGGTTGTCGCGCTTCCATAGGCGATAGCTGAATTCGATGGTGGTATTGTAGCTTTGACGCCAGCCGCGGCGCTTGACCAGGGTGACCCCGGCATTGAAACGGCGATTGGAGCTGAAGAATTGCAGTCCCACTTGATAAAGTCCGCAGTAATCGAGAATGTCGCGGTTGTTTTCGCCATCAATGATGGGTATCCACGCTTTGCCGTGTACCATAAGCATGGGGTCTATCATCACGTTGGCGCCCAAGGATATTTTGTTCCACGAGCGCGAGGCGTCGCCATCGCGGCCGTTGCTTTCGTGTTCAAGCATCAGCATCACCTTGCCTATAAAGCGGTTCTTGACAAAGAGCGGCTTGGTAAGTCCTATGCCCGGATTGAAGTTGAGGTCGGTCATGGGCAGCGACTTCTCGAGTACGTTCCAAAACACCTTCTGCGTATAAAACAGATACAGGTACGTGCCTAAGGGCAATGTCGAGCGCGTCAGTCGTTGCGAAATCGAAATTTGGAACTTGACATTGGTGTTTTCGTTGGTAGGGCGACTGCCTATAGCCGGGCCGAAGATAAAATAATTGTCTTTGTACAGCCCGAAATACGGTCGGTTGTCAAAGGCGCGTCGCATCGAATCGGCATCGATGCGCTGCTCCGTGGTGGATACTATCTGTGCACGCGCACTTTCCGGTAAGGCTACGCATAACGTCGCCACTACCAAGCATATAAGGCAGCGTAATATTGTCGGTGGATATGTGGTGTGTTTGTCAAGCATATTCGTCGTGGTGACGCATCCCCGCAACCGGGGGTATTCACGCTGCAAAATTACGAATAAATCTGCGAGTGACAGCAGTAGAGCCCACACCTTTTATTGTCCAAAAGGCACAATTATTGGAATATACGGCGCATAGGTGTGTGTCGGCGTGGCTTTGAGCCGTTTTTCGGACCATATCGACGTTGGGCGATGTCAGTGTCTAATGTTCAACGACATACAGCGCACAGACAAACCTAAAAGCCGCCCAAATGTTTACTAAATATGAAAAAAGGGCTAAGCAAACATAAATAATATATAAAATTCGCGTAAATTTGCAGTCGGAAAGTACGCGTCTCTTCCCGTGGCACTTAACCATTGCCGAGGTTGGCAACGACGACCACGGTCAATAGAACGAAAGTACGAACCACCCAACATCCACCTAACCAGCGTCATGGACTACGGATTTTTTGATTTTTTGGGCCTACTTGGATCGGTATGCCTATTCCTGTACGGTATGAAGGTGATGAGCGAAGGCCTGCAGAAAGCCGCGGGCGACCGCTTGCGCCACATCCTGTCGGCAATGACACGCAACCGCTTCAAGGGCGTGCTCACCGGCTTCACTATCACGGCTCTCATCCAAAGCTCGTCGGCATCGACGGTAATGGTCGTCAGCTTTGTCAACGCCGGCTTGATGTCATTGGCTCAATCTATGGCCGTAATTATGGGTGCCAATGTAGGTACGACTTTCACGGCATGGATTATTGCTCTCTTCGGCTTCAAGGTTGATATTTCGGCTGTAACGATGCCTATATTGGCGGTGGCGGTTCCTATGCTGTTTATGCGCGGCAGCCGCACCAAGAGCCTCGGCGAATTCCTCGTCGGATTTTCGCTACTGTTCTTGGGTCTGAATATCATCAATGATTATGTCCCTGATTTGCAGTCTAATCCCGAGGTGTTTGAGTCGCTTTCGTACTACACCAATATGGGATTTCTATCGCTGATACTCTTTGTATTGGTTGGTGTAGTGTTGACCTGCGTGATACAGTCGTCGGCGGCCACTTTTGCCATCACGTTGATTATGTGTAGCAAAGGATGGATCGAGTATCCGCTGGCCTGCGGACTTGTGCTTGGCGCCGCCCTCGGCACAGCCATCACCCCGGTGCTGGCATCGTTGAGCGGCAATATCGCGGCCAAACGCACCGCCGCAGGACACGTACTCTTCAATGTCTTGGGTATGACGTGGTTGCTGGCAGTGTTCCACCCCTTTGTCAACATGTCTGCGCACCTGACCGAATGGCTCGGGCTGGGCGACCCTACCGAATTATACCGATACACTACCGAGCTCAAGGCCACAGATCCCGCAATGTACAATCAAGTGATGGCCAATGCCGCACCCTCGGCTCCGGATGCAGTCATTGCGCATCACCACAATATGATTACCCAGTTGCAGGTGGCTATGTCCTTCGGCCTGTCCGTATTCTATACGACATACAAGATTATCAATGTATCCATAATGATATGGTTCACAAAATGGTATGTGCGTATTGTCGAATGGCTGCTGCCGTCACGACACAAGGAAGATGAAGAATTCTCCCTCAAATTTATCTCCGGCGGTCTGCTCAATGCTTCCGAATTGAATATCACTCAGGCCGAAAAGGAAATCGGCGTGTATGCCGAGCGCGTCGGACGGATGATAAAGATGGCGCAGGACCTCGTGCACACCAAGAGTAGCAGTGTCGATTTCAATAAACTGCTGTCGCGCCTCGAAAAATATGAGGATATCTCCGACCGTATGGAAATCGAAATTGCCAAGTACCTCAACCATTGCGCCGAAGGACGTCTGTCCAACGACTCGAAGTTGCGCCTGACCTCGATGCTCGGTGTCATCAGCGAAATCGAATCCATAGCCGATTGCTGCTACGGTTTGGGTAAAATCATGGCTCGAAAAGCCCAAAGCAACGTCGAATTCAACGACGATATTATGGCCAATATCGACACAATGTTCGGTTATGTTTCCGAGGCTATGACTATGATGAACGGCCTGATAGCCAATATCCAAAATCCCGAGGAGCGCAAAATCATCGACAGCTACAATAAGGAACGCGAAATCAACAATATGCGCAACCAGTTGCGTAGCGAAAACGTCACCAATATCAACAGCGGCGTATATCAGTACCAAGAAGGCATATATTATATGGACATCATCGGTACGCTCGAAAAGACCGGCGACTACATCATCAATGTCGTCGACGCCGTCAAGGAACAATATCGTCATCAGCACCGCAACGTCTAAGGCTTGGAGGACCGGCGGAAGAACACGCACGGTCTCCGATAAGGCGATTGTTTACATCGAAAAAATTCAGGGGCTGTGTCAAAATAGGCGCAGCCCCATTTTTAAATCTGTTGTAAAACATAA
>ERZ1026780.434-NODE-434-length-34256-cov-7.434198_pt1 | contig 34256 bp, 28 predicted proteins | sample MGYA00380126_ERZ1026780 | MGnify/ENA primary metagenome ERZ1026780 (study PRJEB33269, sample SAMEA4719762) | human gut metagenome | biome: human-associated habitat; feature: organic feature; material: feces | place: Cameroon | collected 2013-10 ... | reverse complement strand
TGCGAAAGTCAAGCGGGAAATGTGGGGTGGCTGCATAAATCTCTCGGTGCACCCCCGCTTGCCAAGCGCCGCCGGATGCGCTACACTCATGTCCTTCCCTTTCGGGCGCGTGGTGGAATGGCAGACACGCTGGATTTAGGTTCCAGTTCGCAAGAGTGCGGGTTCAAGTCCCGCCGCGCCCACCAGTTGCCCCGCCCGTGCGTCCTTCCGCAACTCGGGCGAGCCATTCTCACTCGGGTGTGGTAAACTATCCTGCGTGAAGAAGCTTTTCATCATCGACCTCATGCCGTTCCTCTACCGGGGGCATTTCGTGTTCCTGCGCAGTCCGCGCATGACGAGCACGGGGCTCAACGTCTCCGCCCTCATCGGTTTCGCGAACGGCGTCACCTCCATCCTCGGCGAATACGGGCCCACGCACGCGGTGCTCGCGATGGACCCCGGCGGGCCCACGTTCCGCCACGAGGCGTATCCGCCGTACAAGGCGCAGCGGGAGCAGATGCCTGAAGACCTCGCGGCGAACATCCCCTACGCCTTCGAGCTCGCCGAGGCGCTGGGCCTCCCCGTCGTCCGCAAGGAGGGCTTCGAGGCCGACGACGTGATGGGCACGCTCGCGACGCGGGCGGCGCAGGAGGGGTTCGAGGTGTACTGCGCGACGCCGGACAAGGACGCCGCGCAGCTCGTGGGGCCGCACATCCGCCTCTTCCGCCCCGGCCACGGCAAGGAGGGGCCGACCATCTACGACGAGGCGCGCGTGAAGGAGCACTGGTCGCTCGCCGCCCCCGCGCAGATGATCGACTACCTCGCCCTCGCGGGCGACACGTCCGACAACATCCCCGGCATCAGGGGCGTCGGCGAGAAGACGGCCAGTACACTGCTCGCCCAGTATGGCAGCGTGGAGGAGATCATCGCCCACGCGGGCGAGATCAAGGGCCGGCTCGGCGAGCGGATCGCCGCCGGGGCCGAGGACGCGAAGATGTCGAAGTTCCTCACGACGATCCGCCGGGACGTGCCGTTGGGGGACATCGACTGGAATGCCTTCGCCCGCCCGCCGCTCGACGGGGAGCGGGTCGCCGCCGTCTGCGCGAAGTACGAGCTGAACCGCCTCGCGAAGCGCCTCCTGGGGCACGCGCTCCCCGTGGCGCCCGCGCCCCTCGCCCCGGCCGCGTCCGACGCGGCGGCGGAGCCGGTCGTCCTCTCGTCCCTCGCCGACTGGCCGCACGACTACCGGCTCGTGACGACCGAGGCGGCGGCGCGCGAACTCGCGGCAACGCTGGAGGCCGCGCCGAAGTTCGCGTTCGACACCGAGACGACGGGCATGGACGCCCGCACGGTCGACCTGGTGGGGATGAGCTTCGCGACGGAACCGGGCCGGGCGTGGTACGTGGCCGTGCCGCCGCACGGGGGCGGGCCGGCGGAGGCGTCCTCCAACGACCTCTTCGTCCACGCCGCGCGGACGGCGGCGCGGCCCGCCGCGCGCGAGGCCGCCCGGCGTTTCGTCCAGATCTTCGCCCGCGCCTTCGCCGACCCCTCGAAGACGCTCGTCGCGCAGAACGGGAAGTACGATCGGACCGTGCTGGAGCGCTACGGCATCGTCTTCGGCTCGACGGTGCGCGACACGATGCTCGAACACTACGTGACGGACGCGGCGGCGCGGCACGGGCTGGACGCGCTCGCCCGCGAGTTCCTGCGCTACGACCCCGTCCCGATCACGCGTCTCATCGGCGAGAAGGAGCGGGGCCGCGAGCAGAAGAACATGGCCGATCTGCCGCCGGAGGCGATCTGCGACTATGCGGCGGAGGATGCGGACGTGGCGCTGCGCCTCGACGCCGTGCTGCGTCCGCGCGCGGCGGAGATGGGCGCCCTCCCCGCCTTGGAGCAGAGCGAGGAGCCGCTTGTGCCCGTCCTCGTGGAAATGGAGCGCGAGGGCGTGAAGATCGACGTCTCCGCGCTCGGGAAGTACGGCCTCGCGCTCGACCGCGAGATCACGGCGCGCGCGGCCGAGATCCTCTCGTATGGCGACCCGGGGCTCAACATCGACTCGCCGAAGCAGCTGGCGGACCTTCTCTACGTGAAGCTGGGGCTCAGGCCGAAGGGGGCGAAGAAGATGCAGGGCGGCCTCTTCTCGACGGACGAGAAGGCCCTGCAGACCATCCTCGACGACCACCCCGTCGTCCGCAAGATCCTCGACTACCGCGCCTGCGCGAAGCTGAAGTCCACCTACGTGGACAAGCTGCCGCAGTGCATCGACCCCGCCGACGGGCGCGTCCACACGACCTTCTCGCAGTCCTTCGCCGAGACGGGCCGCCTCTCCTCCTCGGACCCCAATCTGCAGAACATCCCCGTCCGCACGGAGCGCGGCAAGCTCATCCGCGCCGCCATCGTGCCGCGCGATGCCGGCCATCTGCTCGTCTCCGCCGACTACTCGCAGATCGAGCTGCGCATCATGGCCGCGATGAGCGGCGACGAATCCATGCTCGACGCCTTCGCGCACGGCGCCGACATCCACCGCGAGACGGCCGCGCGCGTCTACGACGTGATGCCCGCGCTCGTGACGGACGACATGCGCCGCACGTGCAAGATGGTCAACTTCGGCATCATCTACGGCATCTCCGCCTTCGGCCTCTCCCAGCGCCTCCACATCCCGCGCAAGGAGGCCGCGGGCCTCATCGACACCTACTTCAGGCTCTATCCGAAGATCCGCGCGTTCATGGATACGTCCATCGCCAAGGCGCGCGAGGCCGGCTACGCCGTCACCGCGCTCGGTCGCCGCCGCACGCTGCGCGACATCGCCTCGCGCAACGCGACGGCGCGCCAGAGCGCCGAGCGCGACGCGATCAACACGCCCATCCAGGGAACCGCCGCCGACCTCATCAAGCTCGCGATGGTGAAGGTGGACCGCGCGCTCAAGGCGGCGGACCTGCGGGCGAAGATGATCCTGCAGATCCACGACGAACTCCTCTTCGACGTGCCGAAGGAGGAGGTGGAGCAGGTCAAGGCGCTCGCGAAGCGCGAGATGGAGGGCGCGATGTCCCTCGGCGTGCCGCTCGACGTCTCCGTGGGCGTGGGCGCCAACTGGCTGGAGGCGCACTGAGCAATCTGCAACTGTTCGTTGCAGATTGTAAAAAAGTTTATTCCATGTCACCCTTATCCCGATTTTCGGTTTGAGCCGTGTCGTGTTGTAGAATGGTCGAGTTGTTGCGTTTGGCCGTGGAGATCGGGAGTGTCGGGAGTGGGCGAGGTGAACCACACGCGATTCAAGCCGTACGACCATGTAATCGGTACGCGGTTTTCCTGACGTGTTCAATCAGTCTATCCGGTTCTTCTCTGCTCATCTCCCGATTCTCCCGATCTCCACGGCCAATCCCATCACGTTTCCCATTCTTCTGCGATTGGTCGTTCTGGGCGTATTCGCGTCCTGCGATTTGCCTCCTGCGCGGCCGAACCCCTTTCTTTTTCGGCTCTCTGCCACAGGACACGTAGAAAGCATTGAGGATGGAGGTTCTGCTTTCAGTGTTTTCTGCGTACCGCGAAGCGGCTTCAGTGTGTTCAGTGGTTTCTTAGTCGCACGAATCGGAGTGCGAACGGACGCGACAAGCGCGTCCCTCCCGTTTCGTACCCCTCTTAGCCCTAACCAGCATAAAATGACTTCGATGAGTCAGGGCGCTACTGAATGCACGGAAGCGGCCCTCCTCGGCCTTCGTCCGGCAATGTTCCGCACATCTGTGGTTATGCTATACTATCGCACATGGGTAAACTTGAACTGCTCGCCCCCGCCGGGGACATGACGTGCCTGCAGGCGGCGCTCGACGCCGGCGCGGACGCGGTGTACCTCGGCCTTGCGGACTTCAACATGCGCGCGCGCTCAGGCGTCAACTTCACGCGCGAAACACTGCCCGAGGCGTCCCGGCGCTGCCGCGCGCGCGGCGTGAAGCTCTACCTTACGCTCAACTCGATTGTCTTCGAGGGCGAACTTGCCGCCGTGGAGGACCTGATCGTCTTCGCAAAGCCCCTCGTCGACGCCTTCATCGTCGCGGACTGGGGCGTGATCGCCCTTTGCCGGAAGTACGGCGCGGCGTTCCACGTCTCCACGCAGATGAGCTGTTCCAATTCCCTTGCCGCGCGCTTCCTGAAGGAGCAGGGCGCCGCGCGCGTCGTCCTCGCCCGCGAGTGTACGCTCGGGGAGGTGCGCGAGATCGCGCGCACGGCGGGCGTCGAGGTCGAGGCGTTCGTCCACGGCGCGCAGTGCGTGGCCGAGTCGGGGCGCTGCCTCCTCTCGCACGAGGCGTACGGGTGCAGCGCGAACCGCGGCGCCTGCCACCAGCCCTGCCGCCGGCGCTTCCTCATCAAGGCCGTGGACCGCTATGTGGACAAGGACGGCAAGGCGATCCACGACGCGGACGCGGAATTCGAGGTGACGCCGCACACCGTCCTCTCCGCCAAGGACCTCTGCTCCCTGCCGTTCCTCGACCAGCTCGTCGCCTCGGGCGTCACCTCGTTCAAGATCGAGGGCCGCGCCCGCAAGCCCGAGTACGTGTACACCGTCGTGCGCGCCTACCGCGCCGCGCTTGACGCGATCCAGGCGGGCACGTTCACGCCCGCCCTCGCCGCGCGCCTCGTCGAGGAGACGAAGGCGGTCTTCCACCGGGAGTACGGCACGGGGCTCTTCTACGGGCGCCCGGGTGCGGACCAGTACACGGACCAGGAGGATTCCCTTGCGACGACCGTGAAGCGCCACGTGGGAATCGTCCTCGACTACTTCCTCAGGGCCGGCATTGCGCAGGTGCAGATCCAGGACCACCCCCTCGCGGTTGGCGACACCGTGCAGATTCACGGCCCCACGACCGGCGTCGTGGAGGTGGCGATCGCCTCCCTCCGCCGCGACGACGAGGTGCTGGCGTCTGCGGCGCGCGGCACGTGGGCGACCTTCCCCTGTCCGCGCGTCCGCGTGGGCGACAAGGTGTTCTTCATGGAGACAAAACCGTGAGGTGGTTCGGACGGCGGATTGCCTTGTCCGGCGGACAAAACGGGACGAAAAGGCATTGTGGCGTAGGCGACGCACGTCGCCGTCGTAGCTACATGCCTTTTCGCCTCATTCTGCGTATGCGAAGCATCTGCGTACTTCGAGGCGTCGGTAAAAACTGAGGGACTGAAATGAACCTTTACTATTTCGGCAATTTCGCATTTTTTTCATTTGCGATGGGGGCGTGCATCGCGAGCTTCCTGAACGTCTGCATCTGGCGCCTCCCGCGCGGGGAGAGCGTGGTGAGCCCGCCGTCGCACTGCCCGAACTGCAACGCGCGGATCCGATGGTACCAGAACATCCCGATCCTGAGCTGGTGCTGCCTGCGCGGCCGCTGCGCGAACTGCCACAAACCGATCTCCATCCGCTACACGGTCGTGGAACTGCTGGGCGCGGCCCTGTTCCTGCTCGCGTACCTCCAGTGGGGGATGCCGTTCTTCCTCGGGCTGGAACCGGCGCTGGGGCTGCAGAAGCTGACGTGCCTGTGGTCCGTGCCGGTCTTCTGGCTTGTCTTCACGGGACTGATCCTCGGCTCGTTCATCGACCTCGCGCATTTCTACCTGCCGGACCGCGTGACGATCGGCGGGATGATCCTCGGCGTGCCGCTCAGCTACCTCGTCCCCGAGCTGCAGGGCGAGACGGCGCGCCTGCCCGCGCTCTGCTGGTCGCTGGGCGGACTGGCCTTCGGCTTCGTGTTCCTCTGGCTGATCGGGTTCGTCTTTTCGAAGATCGTGAAGAAGGAGGCGCTGGGGTTTGGGGACGTGAAGCTCATCGGCGCGGTCGGGGCCTTCTTCGGGCCCTGGGCGGTCCTCTTCACGATCATCGTCTCGTCCTTCGTGGGGGCGGTGGTGGGGATGGCGCTGATTCTGCGTGGGAAGGCGAAGCTGGGGGGCTTCACGGCGGTGCCGTATGGTCCGTTCCTCGCCCTCGGCGTGGTGGCGTGGATGTTCTGGGGCCCGCGCATCCTCGACTGGTACCTGCGGCTCAACGCGGCGCGCTGAGGGGCGATGGGACCGCAGACGGATGAGATCCGCCGTCTCTTCACGCGGATTGCGGGGCGTTACGACCTCCTCAACCGGGCGCTCACGTTCGGCCTCGACCTTTCGTGGCGGCGGCGGGCCCTTGCGCTGCTGGAGGCGCCCATGCGCGTTCTCGACCTCGCGACGGGGACGGGCGACCTCGCCCTCGGCCTCGCGCGCCGGTTCCCGCGCGCCCAGGTGACGGGCCTCGACCTCACGCCCGCGATGCTGGCGATCGCCCGCCGCCGGATTGCCCGCGCGGGCTGTGCGGCGCGCGTTGCTTTCATGGAAGGGGACGCCACCCGTCTGCCGTTCCCCGACGGAGCGTTCGACACGGTGACGTGCGCGTTCGGTTTCCGAAATTTTCCCGATCCGGCGGCCGCGCTTGCGGAAACGGCCCGTGTCCTCGTCCCGGGCGGCACGCTTCTTGTCCTGGAGTTCTTCCGCCTGGAGTCGCCGTTCTGCGCGTGGGCGACGGCGGGATGGCTCCGCCTCGTCGCACCGCTCCTCGCGCGCGGCACGCGCGCGGACTACGCCTATCTGCGCACATCCATTACGCGGATGTGTTCCGCCCGCACGTTTGCGTCATGGGCGCACGACCTCGGCCTTTCCATCTCCCGCGAAGCGTTCTATCTTCCCGCCTGCCACTGCCTCAAGTTCCGGAAAGAACCCGGCGGGAGGGCCGCGCTTGTCGCGGCCGCACCCGTTTGACACCCCGGCGCGCATCTCTCCCACCTGTCGGCTCGGCGCGTGGCGTCCTTTCACCCGGCTCGGCGGACGTGTCTTGCTCTCTCTCTCTCTCTCTCTCCTCTTACGCTCTCTCGCTTGATTTGTTCCGAACAAATCAAGCGAAGGGAAGCGGCCCGACGGGAATGTGGTTGGAGCGGGCGCGCGGTTCATGCTATACTGATGGACACCATGGCCATGCGGAGAAGTTCAGCGACTGCGGTCCCCACGACATCCACGACGCTTCTGCGCGACGTGTCCGGCGACGCGCAGCATGCGCGCTGGGGCGAGTTTGTCGCGCGCTACCGCCCGATGATGGAGGCGTTCATGTTGGAGCGTTTTCCGTCCCTTGACGCGGACGAGGCGATCCAGCGGACCCTTGTCGCGCTTGCCCGGGCCCTGCCGTCCTACCGCTATGTCCCCGACGAGAAGGGGGCGTTCCACAACTACCTGACGGGTATCCTGCGGCACAGGGCCCTGCGGATGAAGGCCGTCGAGGTGCGGCGGACGAGGGATCACGCGGCGTTCGTCCAGGAGACGGAGGGAATGCCGGCGGAGACGGCGCGGGACGCGGGCGAACGGTCGTGGCGCGAGGCGGTGTTCGAGGTCGCGCTGCAGCAGTATCTGGCCGACGAGACGGTACAGGAGCGTACGCGGCAGGTTTTCGTGCGCCTTGTGGTCAACGACGAGAAGCCCGAGGCGGTCGCGGCGGCGTTCGGCCTGACGCGGAACGCGGTGGACCAGATTCGGAGTCGGGCGCTGCGCAGTCTGCGTATGCGTGTGAGGGCGTTGGAGTGCGTGGACGATGCGGCCTTCGAACACGGATGAGCTTGCGGACTTCCTTGCGTCGCATGCGCCCGTTCCAGTGACGGGGAGCGTCCCTGCCGGAACCGTCTTCGAGGGGTGGCGCACGACGGCGTTTCTTGGCCGTGGCGGAAGCGGCGAGGTCTACCGCGTCGTGCAGGGGGGGACGGAACAGGTTGCCGCGCTGAAGATCCTGTTGCCGAAGACGGACGCGGAACGCCAGGGAACGGCGCGGGAGCGGTTCCTCCGCGAGGCGACGTTCCTCGCGCACAACGTCGCCCCGTTCTTCCCGAAGCTTCTGGCCTCCGGCGAGGCGGAGGGGCGTCCGTTCCTCGTGATGGAACTCCTCGACACGCGGACTCTGCCGCAGCGAGACCGCGACGTCGCCGCGTTTCTGCAGAAAATCTGTACGGCCGTCCGTTTTCTGCACCGACGCGGATTCGTCCATCGCGACATCAAGCCGCAGAACATCCTCTGGCGCGCGGACGGCGAGCCCGTGTTGGTCGACCTCGGGCTTCTGAAGGGGACGGCGGATGCTCCGGGGCATACGGGCATGTCGGTCACGCTCATGGACGGAAAGGCCGTGGGCGCGGGCACACCGCACTACGCCGCGCCGGAACAGTTCGGCGGCGGTGCCGTGTCCGCCGCAATGGACATCCACGCGCTCGGCGTGCTGATCGACACATGCTTCCAGGGGCGTCCGCCGCATGCGTGGAACCGCATCGTCCGCCGTGCGACGAGCTCCTTGCCGGAGTACCGCTACCGCGATGTGGACGACCTCATGCGGGCCATCCGCCGCCGTCATGTCGGGCGTATCTTCCTGTGGGTTGGAATCGTAATCGCGGCGGCCCTTGTGCCGTGGTTCTGCCATCCGCAGGATCCGCGCGAGGTGGATCGGGCATTCGAGTCGGTCCGCTGGTGTGCGCTGGGCGAGACGTTCGTGACAAACGCAACGCCCGTCACGGTTGTCCGGCTGAACCGGAGAACGTATACGTTCGACCACCCGGTTGTCCTTCCAGCGGACCGCGAATGGTGGATTCGCGGGCCCGGAACCCTGGACGCGACGCTTCTGGGCGAGAAGCCGGGTACGCGCGTCTTCCTTGACGGCTGCACCCTGCTCAACCGGACGACGCGCCCGCCGAAGGAGACCGGTCTCCACTATGTCTTCCGCGCGCGTTCCTATTTGAACTTCATCGACCAGAATCCGAGCAACGACGTTGCGCGAACGACTTTGTACAAGGCCCTGGAAGGGTTCGAGGAAGGACGCGAAGCCACGCGCAGCGAGATCTGGTTCGGCGGTCCCGAGACGTTTGAGAAGATCCTGCTGATGCGTCGGCAACGTTGGGAGAGGGACCAGGAGGAGAGGGTACGCTACCTTCGCCAGATCGGGGGAAGGTAGCGGCGCAGGTGGATGGCGGGATGTTTGGTCCTACGAATGTCTGAAAAGTTGCAAAAGTTCGTTACGAAGGTGTCTGAAAAGTTGCAAAATATTGTTATTGGGTATTCTTGAAAATTGCATATTGACAATATTGCGATAGAATGAATATAATTTGCATGTATTAAATTCTGGAGGCTTTATGCGTGAACTGAGGCGAAAATTCTATGACGATCTCGTCAACTGGAAGCGGACACATCATCAGGAGTGTTTGCTTGTCAAGGGGGCTCGCCAAATTGGAAAGACGTATATCATCGAGAAATTTGGCCGCGAGAATTATGAAAGCCTCCTGACCTTCAATTTCATACTGGAGCCGGATGCGGCGGAACTCTTCGAGGGAAGCTTGAAGGCGGAGGACCTGTACAAGAAGATCTCGGCGTATGACGCGACGAAGCAATTGATTCCTGGCAGGACGTTGATTTTCCTGGATGAAATCCAGGAATGCGCGAATGCGCGTACGGCGCTCAAGTCCTTCGCGCTTGATGGTCGCTATGATGTCATTGCCTCCGGGTCGCTCTTGGGGGTCAAGTACAGGAACAAGCGAAGCCGTGCGAAACACGAACCCAAGTCCATTCCGGTTGGCTACGAACGTTCGGTGATGATGCATTCACTGGATTTCGAGGAGTTCCTCTGGGCGAAGGGGGTCTCGGTTGAGGCCATTGAAGTGTTGCGCGGGTATTATCGGTCACGGACGTATGTGCCGGATGTCCTGAACCGACGGTATGCCGACTATCTACGTGAATACCTCATCGTCGGTGGTATGCCGGCCGTTGTGAAGGCGTTTCTCGATAAAGGGGACTTCGGACCCGTTCAGTCCGAACAGGAAAAGATTCTGACGGCCTACATGGACGACGTCCACAAATATGCCGACACGACGGATGTCCCGAAGATCGAGGGTTGCTACCGTGCGATTCCCCGGCTTCTCGCGAAGGAGAACCGTAAGTTCAAATATGCGGAGGTCGAGAAGGGTGGAAGCGAGCGAAAATACGGCGTCTCCGTTGACTGGCTCTGTGATGCGGCACTTGCCCTCCGGGCCGAGAATGTCTCGGTGGCGGAGATTCCCCTGAACGCCCACATCAGAGAGGGATGGTTCAAGCTGTATTTCTCGGATATCGGGTTGTTGCTGGCGCTCTACGGACTGGAGACGAAGCGACTGCTCTACGAGGGTCGGTTGACCGGGAATGCGAAAGGCGGTATCTTCGAGAACTTGATTGCCTGCCTGTTGGCGCGAAAGGGTATCCCGCTGGTTTACTACAAGACGGAAAGGGGGGACCGCGAGATCGAGTTTGTCCTTGAACGCGACGGGGCTCCGATTCCCGTTGAGGTCAAGTCGTCCAATGGCGCGACGGTCTCCCTGAACGGATTCCTGGAGCGGCAGTCTGTTCCTTACGGATTGAAGTTCGTCGAGGGGAATGTCGGCGTCAGCGAGAAGAAAGTGACGCTGCCGCACTATATGGCCATGTTCCTTTGACGGCGATACCCCACGCCGTTCCTGTATGTTTGTTTTTTCGGTTACGTACCGTTTACGGTTTACGCAGTTGCGTGAACTGTTTGTCGCATCTGCGACAGTCGATGTGCTATACTAAGCGCTGTTCCGTAACAACGCTTTAAGCAGAAATCGCCAATTTCAGAAGAAAAGCGTTCTACGAGGACACGAAACGCGCATGTTCGCGTGGCGTGTCCTCGTCGTCGTGTTTTTCTTCGGGTGTTTGGCGATACCCTGCTTAAGACACGGTGATGAGGGCACGCCATCCTTTTTGTGCGCATTCGGGAAATGCGAAACGGCCGCGTAAGAAATTGCGTTCGGCGGGCCGTATCTTGCAGATGAAGCACTGCAACGACAACATTCCCTCCCGGATGGCGGAAACACCGCTCTTCTCAAACCTGTCCGACTCCGTCCGCCTGGCATTGGCCTCGGAACTCAACGTGCGCATCCTGACATGCGAGGCAGGGGAACTGGTGACACACGAATGCCGGCCGGCGTCCGAGATCGTCTGCGTCCTTGAGGGACGGCTCCACGTCTACGCATGCAGGTTACGGGACGGTAGCCGCCATCTCGTTCACAGCCTCCGCTCCGGAGAAGTCTACGGGGCTTCGTTCCCCGTCCTTGAGCTGGCGAATAATCCGGGCATGCTGGTTGCCGCCGAACGGACGCGGATTCTTGTCTGCGACGTTGAACGGGTACGGAGGCTGGTTCGTTCGTGCGCCTGTCCGCAGTTCATTTCAAACCTCTACGCCGCCGCCGTCCGCCAGGGATTCCATGCCTGGCGCAAACTGTCCCTGCTCAGTTGCTATGAAATCGCCGATCGGATTCTCCTCCACCTCAAATGGCAGCGTGATGCGGGTGACGCCGCGCCCGTCCGGGTTTCCGAACTCGCCGCCTACCTCGGCGTCAACCGCACGGCCCTTTACCGTACCGTCAACAAGCTGAAGAAAGTCGGCCGTGTGGCGGTCGTACATGGGGAAATCGAATTGCTCGAAGACGGCGGCAGATAGCTCGCCATGCGCGTCCCCGTGGCGAGTGTGAGACTACGATGCGGAAAAATTAAAAGACCACGTAAGAAAGCACGCGTACCAGGGCGTATGTTGTAGATGAAACACTGTAACGACAATAGGCCCTTTCAAAGGGCGGAAATACCGGACGGTATCATAAAACGGATTGTAGATTACATTGTCGTCGCGCGATTCCTTAAAATCGGGAGTTGTCGCAGATGCGACAGATGTCTGTGAAAAAGAATGGTAAATTACACACATGCCATTGTAGTGGACATTGCCCTGTTCTATGATGGCAAACGAGAATGCTGGACAAGAAAGGAAACAAGAATGAACAGAATGATGCTTGGGACGGTTACGATTGCCGTCGGTGCCCTTGTTGGATGCTCGACGGTGGATCCGTTGTCGATTCCCCAGACCGTACGTGACATGCAGACCTATAAGGCCGATGTGACGCGCAAGCTCCCGACTGAACGGTACAAGATTGCGATTCTTTCGAAGGCGATTCCACATGCGCGCGATAAGGAATTCGACACGTTCCTCGCGAATGAGATGGAAAGTTCGCTTGCCAACAACTTCACAAATCTTGGTTGGTTCGATACGGTTGATCGTAAGAACGGTGTTGCACTCGCCGGTGAAGCCATGCTTGTGGATGGAAAGGCCGTCGACGCGGCGAACATTCCCGGTGCCCAATTCGTATTGGTTGCGGAATCCCAGGTGGCATACGTCGCGAAGCAAGGTTGGAAACGTACGTCCCACTCCTCCAAGGCCCGTGGTGCAGAGGTCGTGTCGGACTTCCGCATCATCGACCTGAGCACCAAGGAACCCGTTCTCGTGAAGAAGGTCCGTTCGGTGGTGGTTGACGTTGAGAAGGGGAACGTCAAGATCGCCATCACGCGCGCGGCAAACCAGAACGCCAAGAAGATGGCGCGTGTCGTGGCTGCGCGTTTCCTTCCCGAAGTCAAGGTCCTTCAGACTCGCGGAGATGGCCAATATGCACAGGTTGCGATGGGTAAGAACTATCAGGCGACACCTGCGGTCAAGGCCTGGGGTTGGTGGCCCTACAAGTATCTACCGCTGTGCTACGTCAAGCAGACGGTCACGCCTGCGGCCAAGGTTGATTTCTTCACGCTTGAGAAGGACGGAGAAAAGTTCGAGCAGAACGTCTTTGCGCATGGCTCGGTCATTCTCGCCGATGGCAAGAAGGCTTGGGTCGAAGTCGAGAATCCTGAAAAGGCGGGTGTGTACAAGGGGCATAACGCCAAGGTTTCGGAAGAGGCCGAAGAGGATAGCGCCGAACTTGAATAAATGATTGGATGTCATGGTTTTCCAGCCCCTTGGGGGGTGGGGGCTGGAAAACCATGGTTTCAAAGTCTGGAGTAAAATGATGAAGAAACATTTGGTTGCCTTGGTGGTCGCCCTGTCAAGCGCAGGACTGATGGCCGTTCCGCGTCCGAAGGCTGTGGTATACGTCGATCATTTTATTCCCGTCAAGGGTGAGAACTGCCAGATTAAAGACTCCGAGATTCAGGTTCTCCAGGATCGTATCGTGGGCAATGTCGTGTCTTCAAGGAAGTATGAGGTTGTAGAGCGGGAGAACCTTGAAAAGGTACAGGACGAACTGAAGCTCGTGGATGCGGGATTGACCGAGGGGAAGGCGCCCGAATCGAATCGGTTGAAAGCGGCTGGATATATCATTTATGGAAAAATCATCCAATTTCGCAATTATGTGAATCAAGCACCAATTGGTGACATGTGTGTGACGGCGCTTAAGGGAACGATTGAGCTCCAGATTCGGATTGTCAACATCACGACGGCACGGCAATTGGCGGCAAAGACAATCAAAAAAGAGGTTGTCAGGCGATTGTCGAATGCCCTTGCCACGACGGAGAACCTAGAACTAGAGGTGATGACCGAAGCGTTGGACATGGTCGCGAAGGACGTTGTCTTCAAATTGAACGAGATCGCGTTTCCCGTCTACATCACCGATGCGGACGGGAAGTACGTGACGGCAAATGTTTCCGCCGAGCAGGTTTCGGTTGGTGAGATCTGGAAGATCTGGCGCCGCCGCGGTAAGAAGTTTGACCCCGAGACGAATGAACAGGATGGATACCGCGAAAAGGAGATGGGGTTGGCCCGTGTGAAGTTTCCGGGGCCGAAGGAGACGAAATTCGAGCTTCTGGACAGAGAAGAGGCCCGTGAGATCGAGGACTGCCTTGACGCGATGGATGGCCGAATCAATCTGGACAGGGCATTGATTCTCCGCAAGGTCGAAGAGGTTGAGCCCGCTCAACGGAAAGTCCAACCGCCAACGCAGAATCTGCGGGACCTGTTTTAAGTACGGAGAGATACGCCGTTAGCCGATAAGGAATCACCTACCATGAACCGATTGCCATTTCACGCCGTTCTCGTCTGGTTTCTCGCCCTGCCGTTTCTGTTGTTCGGGATGCCGACTGAAGTTTCACGGCTTGTCTCGGAAATGCGGGAAACGGGATCGACCTGCCGTGCGGGCGTTTCGTCCGAATTGGGCGTGTTCGTCGTAGGTGTCGGAAAGGCCCGCTACCGGGAGAATGACCTTGCCTATTCACGTGAAATCGCCGAGATCAACGCCAAGAAACAGGTGACATCGTTTCTGCACCAGTCGTTCAAGGCAAAGGATGTCGCCCATACGGAATTGGTTGCCGACGCGGCCGGCCGGACGACGGCGACGGCGTTCTTCTCTTCGCACAGTGAGAGCGAGATCAACCAGATCATGAAGGGGTGGCAGATTGTTTCCTCGGGAAGAAACGGTGAGGGGCAGATGGAGGTCGTTGGATTCGTCACGTCGAAGAAGTCCGATCAGGCGAATGCCCTTGCCGTGGCGCAGTTGACGTGGGGTGACAGGGGCGTCGTCGCGGCGGCTGGCGTGGACGTTGACCGCATGCTTGCGGAGAAGAACGCATTGCGCAGCGCGGTCGAGCAGGTCGCGGGGACGCTGGTGGTCGGGAAAGTTTCGGTCAACGAGCGGGAAGAACTGCACAAGCGTCTCGCGACGACGGCCGGCGCACTCGTCGAAGAGTACCGGGTGACGAGGGAGACGAAGGTCGAAGCCGGATTCCGGGTTGAGATTCTGGCGCGCGTGTCGAAGAAGAAGTTGTATGACAACTATCGTTCTTATTTCAAGTGCCTCGACGATCCGGTGTTCTGCCTCGTGGCGACGGATGCGTCGTTGATCCGCCAGTTCAAGCAGTTTTTCACGGAAAAAGGGCTTCGACTCACGAACAAATCCGAAGAGGCACAGTATTTCATCAAGCTAGACGGGTGGTTTCGGGATCGCCCGACACCTGGGAATCGTCATTCTGAGGGCACGATGCTCGATCTGCGGATTTCAATTGAGGCCGTCGATGGTTCGCGCACGTTGTTGACGATGAACGAGACACAGGCAAAGGACAGTGTGGTCCTGACGGCGGAGCAACGCCGCGAAGAGGTGGCTCGGAGGATCTTCGAGAAACTGGAGATGCGGCTTCACAAGGCCCTGCAGGAGATGGTTGCCCGCATGCTGGACGATGCCGACGAAAAGTCCACCATCAAGGTTGACGCACGCGGCACGACATTCTGATTTCGGTAGTCAACACGAAGAAGAAAGGTAAACGAAGCAATGAATAAACTTACATGTTCTGTTGCCATTCTGGCGGCGGCAGGAACACTCTGCGCCCAGGAAGCGGGCCGCGCGCCGGCAACGGCCCCAGTTCAGACGACAACGACCGTTACAGTTGCGGCGGCGGTGACCGAGACGAAATCGCTTTCGACGGCGGCAGCTGCCACCGAGGATGGCGGTGCGGCAATTATCGCACGCGCGGAAGAAAAGGCCGCTGTGGTGGCGGCATTGCCCGATGAACCGGGTGAATCCGCGTTGAACAAGGTCAACACCGATTTGGAGGCAATGGGCATTGCCTCCGGGTATGATCCTGAGAAAAAGGCCATCGTGCAGGTTGCCTCGGCAAACATTGAGATTGCCGATCCGGCGAAAGATCCGACGTTCATGCTGAAGCGGGAGCAGATCGGGAACTTTGCGTTGCTCCAGGCGAAAGCGGACATTATCCGGGCGATTTATACGGAGTTCTCCGCAATGGACCGCGCCTTGATGAACCTCGACGAGGAAATGGATGAGAATCGCGCGAAATTCCAGAAGGCGCGGGAAGCCGTCGAGGCCAAGCGAGCCGAACTTGCCGAGGCGTTGGCGCAATACGATGTCGTTGATGCGAAGACCGTCAGCGAGGTGACGCTGAATGACCGGTTTGGCGCGTTCATCGATGCCGTCATCAAGAAAATCGACAAGTCGTATGATTCTGCGGCCATCGCGGCGGCAAAGAAGGTTGATGCCGAAACGGCCAAGGCGGAAGCTGCGGCGTTGAAGGAAAAGGCGAAGACCCTTTATGCCGAGTACAAGGCCCTTGAAGCGACGGCGAAGAAGTTTCCCCAGGAGCCGACCCTGGCAACGGACAGCGTGGCGACCATGCTTTCAAAGATGCCGTTGTTGGGTGCAACCGTCCTGACCCAGGCCGAATCGTGGGATCCCGGTGACAAGCAGTACTGCGTTGCGGTGGCGGTTGTCTGGTCTCCCAAGCTTCAGGCGTGTGCCGCCAAGATTGGAACCGGCGATTTCACGGCGACGGGCAAGCCCGGGAAGTTCAGCAAGCTGGATTGGGTCAAGGCCCAGGACTGGCGTTCCATGATCGGGACGCGGCGCTTCACGGACAACACGGGACACAACTACTTCATCGGCATCGGCGCGGTCGATCCGGGGGTCGGCGTACAGGCGAATGCCAAGCGGATGCTGGCGGAGACGCTCGCGCGCAAGAACGTTGCCATGGCCCTGATTGGCGATCTGGTTACACAACGTGAGGTGAAGCAGAACCTCAAGGTCTATGCCGACCAGTCGCTTGAGACCAAGCAGAAGATCGTCGACGCGATTTCGTCCAAGGTCGATCTGCACTTGAAGGGATGCATGTCCCTCGTCAAGAAGGAGGTCCGTCATCCCATCACGGGCAGGAAAATCTACGTCAGTGCCTACTACATCGATCCGTCGATGGCCAAGGAGGCCGGCGATATGATGAAGAAGATGTTTGCCGATGCGGGCTTGGTTGCACAACATACGAACAAGCAGCGTGGCGTCGTTACGGGCGCGGCGGGGGCGTATGAGGCGGCCAAATCCAACGCGGCGTCGCGTAAGGCAGGGGTTGCCGAGGGCGCTTCGGCCGTCAATGCCAGGATTGCGGCGGAAAGGCGTGCTGCGGAAGAGAAAGCCGCACGGGCGAAGGCCCAGGAACGGGCCGCCACGGCGGAAAAAGCGCGTGCCGAACAGGCGGCGAAGCGGGAAGCGGAGAACAAGGCCGCAGCCGAGAAACGCAAGGCCGAAGAAGCGGCGTCTGCCGTTAGCAGGGGCGGGACGTACTCCGGTGGTACGATTGACACGAACTTCTGATTTCCTGGATGGCCATGACTACGCGAAGACTCTTTTGGATTGTCGGTTGTTGGTTCGTGGCCACGTGCGGGTCGGCGGTGTTCGCCGCCGATCCGCATGCCCGTCTTTCCACATATAGGGAACAGGTTCAGAACCGTCCAAGTGGCGTTTATGAGATAGGGGAGGATCTTTACATCCATGTCCTGACGCCACTCGGCAAGAACGGAGCCCCTTCACGGCAGAAGATGAAGGCCGTGGGAAAGGCATACGATCTTCTGCACCAGTGGGTACTCGACGCGACGAAGGAAGAACGTTCGCGAACGGTTTCGGCTCCCGATGGGCTCGTGCGCCTTGTGGCTGTGTTGGATCACGTGAATCCACTTTGGCGTTTTGGTGATTGGAAGGTTAGGTTTGCAGGGCAGGAGCATTCCGGGCTGGATAAGAAGAATCTCTGGTTTGCCCAGTTTGTCACAAAATCGAACATCGTTAGTCAGATTCCGGAATCTCTTCGGGTACCCATCCCTAAAAAGGAAATGGTACTTGCTTCCGCCAGGGTCCTGTTGCCGCAGCTCGTGAAGAGTTTTCCGGCACGTGCCTATGCAGAATGTGGAACGCTTGATCTGATGAAAGACAAGGTTGCGGTGGATGCAGGCGTTAAGGTGGAATATGCTGGAGTCGAAGATCGGTTGAAGGTTTATTTGGCGCAGTCGGAGTTCTGCAAAGAATTGGTTCGCATGAAGAATCGACTCGCGGGGAGTGAAACGGAGACCTGGCTTCGAGAGGAATGTCGCCCTGTTGAGATTCGGCAAGAACAAACGGAGATTGCAACAAATGTGGTGTCGTTTGGCGTGGTTCGGACGAATTGCGTTGAACGGCGGGAAACGGCGGCGGAAGTTGTCGCTCTTGGCATGTCATGTGGTGAGAAGGTGACGGAAACGCAATGGGTTGATGGCGTTTGCGAAGTGGTTGAGACACGGACGGTGATTCTCTCAACCGTCAGGACGAATGTCCTCAAGCGTATCAAGACGCGCATCGCTGGGGATGCGCGATTCGAAGACATCTTTCTGGGGGGTGTACCCGTGGAACGGGTCGCGTGTATGCAGAAGGAACGGGGGAGAAAAGCCGTTGAAATCTTTAAGGGGACATCTGATTTGCCTGAGAAGTGGCGTGCCGTACTCTTGGCACTACGTGAAAACCCAGGAGACAAGGAGGTGTGGAACCTTTGTGGGCGACTGTTTCAAATGAAAGGAGACGGTCTGGGGGCGTTAATCTGTTTTCGACGTTCGTTGGCGCTCGACCCTCTCTATGACTTTGCTTTGGTGAATGCGGCTTTGAGCTATCGGGACTTGGGGTGCCCACGGCTTGCCGTCGGTTACGCCATTCTCGCCATCGGCCTTACGGATGATACGTGGTGCCGTGAAAAGGCGCTTGGGGTACTTGGATTCGATGAAGGGGAGGTCCCGAATACACCCCAGCACCACAAGGAACAGCTAAAATGAGGGAATGCCTTGAAACGGGTTTTCTGTCGGCCATCGGACAGATGTGCGTAGGTGTCCTAAGCTTTGTCCTCCTGGGCTATTTGCTGCATCTTGTCGGGACACGGCTGAAAACGGCCATGGCGGATCTTTCCAGTGGCACCCAACGCATGCTTGTCATTCCCGGTGAGTTCTTTCGGAATGTTGGTATCTCGATTGCGTGCCTGGTGACGGGTGTGAAGATGCGTCGCCATGTCATCTCGGATGATACGACTGGTTCGTCGGCAAGCTTGACACATGCAAATCTGTCCGCAGGAACGCCAACGGGGTTTATTCGCAACCTGATTGTTCAGACGTCTCCCATTTGGTTTGGAAGTCTCATTCTGGTTGCGTTCGTACTCGTTGCAGGGGGCGCTGGTTTGATGCCGGATGTCCGGGCTGCGTTTACCGACGGGGACATGGGGTTGTTCAAGTATGCCACGTTGGTGTTCTGGGAGGCGACGTCTCTGTTGGGATCGTTGGTTTGCGTCTGGAACTGGACGTCTCCTTTCTTCTTGTTCTGCTTGATTTGCTTTGTTTCCGTTGCGACGGAAGTCACGATTGATTCGCACGGCATTTGGTCGATCAAGGCCGGATTGTTTGGCCTGTTCGTCGTGCTGGTTGTCCTGAATGCAATTCCGGGAGTGACATCCCTGATTGCCGCATTGGGGCGGACTGTTCGCCCGGCCTTGTTTGCGCTGCACGTCATTCTCCTTTTCGTTGTACTGTTTGATCTCGTTGTGGTCCTGTTCTTGTGGATGCTGGTACGGATTTTTCGCCGTGGAAACCGAAGTGGGAATGGAAAATGATGTGCTTATTGTCTGAAACGTTGATTGGAGAAAGGTTATGATTCGTTCCTGTCTGGCAACTGTGCTTGTGGCTTTTGTGTGGATGACATCGTGTGCGGATGAGAATGACGATTTGTTCTGGCGCGAGATCAGAAAGGATGTTGGGGTGGGGGGCGTGATGGACTGCCGAAAGGAGGGCGAACACCCCTATTCGTCGTTACCAGAAGGGGAGAAGGCGCGGCTTCTGTTGTTGGCAAGGTGTGCCCGGTCTGCCTATCCCGGTGTCGAACCGCCCAAGGAGTTTCGGGCATTTTCCGGCGATGACTGGAAGAACTGTGTACTGGGGCGGCGGTATGAGGGTTTCCGGTTTGACAATGACGGTTACTTGTATGTCGGATCGGGACTACGGGCCCGTTTTCTGGAGAACAGGAAAACGCATGACCTTGTTGTGGCCTGGAGTGGTTGCGACTTGAAAGATCTTACGAATGGCAATCCCTCTGGAATTGCCGATGCCATCACGGTTGTGCGCCAGTATATTGGAGACCTTGCCGACGGGCAGTTCGAGCAGGCTGCCAAGATTTTCAATGGATTGATTCTGTTCTACCCTGGTCGGCGCATTGACGTCGTGGGGCATTCGTTGGGGGGCGCCATTGCCACGTATGTTGTGGCCGTTGCGTCCGATACCGAGAACCGTGTCTACGGGACGACGTTCAATGGGTTGGGATTGTCTTTGGATACGGCCAAACAGCATATGCGGCCCTGGCGAACCCATCGTGCAAAGAATCTCATCGTGAATGTCAAGTGTGACACGGATCCTGTCTATGCGGGGGTACTTGTCAAGTCCGTGCATTATGGACCAACGTACAGTCTGCCGTATTCGGGCGGGATTTCACATGCGATGGCACAGTTGATTTCCCTGATGGAACAACAGGGAAGGTAGGGCGGTCTTGACGTTCTGAAAAGCAAGAGGAAGAAACGAGTGGATATGAAACGGTTGGTTGTTCTCTGTTTTCTGGTGTTGTTGGGGACGATGCTTCAGGGTGAACAGCTTGAAACGGTATTCGAGTCGGAGCGTTTGATCGGTCAACACGATGCGGCCGAATACACTCATCAAATGGCTTTGGAAAAGCTTGATGCCATTCTGGAAGATGAAAGCTTGTCTGACGAGATGAAAGAGACACGCATCCGTGCGATCCTTTCCACTGTCCAGCCCCAAAGTGCGGTGGCAGATAACATGAAGTCTTCCATGGTGGACAATTATCGTGGTGCGTTGTGCCTCTTGGGGATTTTCAGTGAGTTTAAGTCCGATGCGGAGGCAGCACGATGGTACCGCAAGGCGGCGAAACTGGGGGATGCCTATGCGCAAAACCGTCTTGGATGGATGTACGCGAACGGCCGTGGCGTCGAACAGTCAGACACGGAGGCGGTGAGGTGGTACTACAAGGCCGCGAAGCAGGGGAACACCCATGCACAATACAATCTTGGATTGATGTATGCAAACGGTCGTGGCGTTGAGAAGTCTGATGCAGAAGCTGTGAAATGGTATTGTAAATCCGCAGGACAGGGAAATGCGGATCTATGATGTGACTAATTATGGACCGTAAAATGAACGGTCTTACGATTTTGCAGTGGCGTGCTCCGAAGTAAAGTTCTAAAATAGTTCAAGTCTTGTTTCGTTGCCGTTTTGTCAGATTTTTATGTAGAAATTTCCTTATCAAAGTGAAACGTCGAATGGTATTCAATTCGGAAAGGAGAACGGACATGAAGAAGATTCTTGTAGGGACCCTGTTTGCGGTGTTGGGGGTTGTGGGCTTTGCGGACACGAGGACGACCTACCGCGATGCGATGGGGCGTGTCCAGGGGACGGTCTCGACGGATCGCTACGGCACGACGACGTACCGCGACAATCTTGGCCGGGTCCAGGGGACGGAGACGACCGACCGCTATGGCAAGACGACCTACCGCGACGCGGGCGGGCGCGTCATGCGGACGGAAAGCACGGACCGCTACGGTACGACGACATATCGTGACAACCTTGGCCGGGTTCTGGGGACGGAGACGACCGACCGTTACGGCACGACGACGTACCGCGACGCGCAGGGGCGCATTCAGGGGTCGTCCACGACGGATCGCTACGGCACGACAACCTATCGCGACGCACAAGGGCGCATCCAGGGGACGAAGAAATAGCGCCACGCGCCGAGGCGGCGCGGGTACATTGCCGTCGGGGCCGATCCACACTGTTTGCTGTACGGTTCCTCATGACGGCCTGTCATGCGTCTCCGCGTAGCGGCTGGGCACGCGAAGTACCCGCGCCGCCTCGGCGCGTGGCGTCCGAAAGCGGCTGATGTTGATGGACCGTTGACGCGGGAGGGTCGCGCTCCTGCGCGACCGAAGGTGGTGGACGCAGGAGCGCGGCCCTCCCGGGAGTGGTTGACGCGGAAACGTGGCCTGTAACTTGGTGGCTTTGTGTCCAGGTGTCTGCAAGGGTGGCAGGGGGACGCATATTTGCTATACTACGCGCAAGGATGTACGAAGAAGGGACAGAGCCGAGGCGGTTGACGCTGGTCGTGCCGGTCTACAACGCGCCCGACCTTGCACGGGCGCTCGTGGCGCGTATTCCCGAACTGGACGCGGCGGCGCGGGGGAGCGGGTTCGAGCTGGTGGAGACGATTCTCGTTGACGACGGATCGGACGTGCGGCTGGATGCGGCGGTGCCAGGGGATGGGAAACGCCTCGTCGTCCTGCGCATCGAACCGAATCGCGGGAAGGGAGCCGCCGTACGGCGCGGGGCGCTCGCGGCGAAGGGCGGTTGGGTGCTCATGAGCGACGTGGACCTCTCGGCCCCGTTCGCCGAGTTCGCGCGTCTCGCCCCGTATGCGGATGCATGGATCGTCTGCGGCAGCCGCTACGGGCGCCCCGGCATGCCGCTCGTGCGGCGATTCCTTTCGCGTGCCTTCCACGCCCTTGTGCGGCTGGCGTGCGGCATGGACGTGCAGGACACGCAGTGCGGCTTCAAGCTCTTCCGCATGGACGTGATGCGCGCCGTCTTCGCGGCGCAGCGGATCGAGCGCTTCGCGTTCGACGTGGAGCTGATCCGGCGGGCCCGCGACGCGGGGGGCACGGTAAAAGAAGTTCCCGTCGCGTGGTGCGGCGGGAAGCGAAGCTCGCTGCGCGTCTTCCGGGACGCGCCGCGCATGCTGTGGGATCTGCTTAGAATCGGGCCATGTCGAGCATCGAGCCGGGACCGAACGCGCGCAGGTAGATGAAGAAGCAGACGCGGTTGTCGCAAGGCTCCTTCGAGTTGTCGATGCGCGTGTAGGAGGTCTCGTGCGCGAACAGGACGCGGTAACCGAGGCAGTCCGTGAGCAGATCGAACCAGGCGCCCACCTCGTCAACTTCATCGCGCCGGCAGTCGTAGCGGATGTAGGGCGACCAGGCGAAGACGTCGCAGACGTCGTGCGTGAAGCCGAGCTGGAGGACGTTTGAGAACTGGTAGTTCCAGCGGTCGTAGGCGCTGGGAAGGTAGGTCCAGAGGCGCTGGTCGCGGCCGATGTAGCTCACGTTGTAGCTGAAGGTGTCCGTGAGGCGCTGGCGGAAGGCGATGTCGGCGTAGGCGGCCTTCGAGTTCTGGCAGTCGTACTCGGCGCGGGCGAGGAGGGAGATGTCGCGCGAGGGGTTCCAGCGGATGCGCGTGCCGGGAACGACCTGGTGGTGTCCGCTGCGGTTGTAGTTGCCGTCCCGGTCGTCGTTCGGGTAGCCCGCGAGGGGGTTGTCCCTGCCGTAGGGCGTCATCGTCTCGAAGGGGATGGCGGCGTAGAGGTCCCAGTCGAGCACCGTGCGCAGCAGACCGCCCTCGGTCAGCTCCTGGAACGTGTTGCGGATGCCGGGGCGCACGCCGTGCCAGTTGTAGGGAAGGCCGCGGCCCTCGAAGCCGAACTGGTCGAGCCAGTCGATGGAACGGTCGTAGCTGTCGAAGGCGTAGTAACGCTGGCGGCTGCCGGCGGAGAGATCGACGGCCTGGTAGGAGTAGTCGAGGTAGGGTTCGACGGTGTGGCGCCAGGAATCGGAGAGCCAGGCGGAGCCGCGGGCGGAGGCGGTGAAGCCGACTTCGCCGATGTGGCGGAAGAGGCCGTCGCCGGAGGCCTTGAGGTAGGCGGCGTCGCGGTCGCCGCTGTCGCTCCAGTATGTGCCGCGATAGCCGACGCGCGGCACGACGGAGAGGACGTCCCAGATCTTGAAGGGCAGAGTCACGCGGTGGGCGGTGTCCATGCGGAAGGCCTGGTAGTCGGCGCCGCGTCCGTTCGCGCCGATGTACGGCACGTAGCGGTACATGGGGTCGTGCGAGCCGTAGCGGGCGTAGTCGTGGTTGAGGTAGCCGGCGCGGGTTTGGGACTCATAGTTGAGGGGGAGATCCCAGATGGGTTGGGGCGCGATGGAGAGCCAGCCCTCGGGCAGGCGGGCGGTTCCGGCGTAGAAGTCGTTGATCGGGCCCGAAACGGAGCCGCCGGCGGCCCACGAAAGCTCGCGGTGCTCATACCAGGCCTCGTTGACCGGGACGGATTCGAGGCGGTTGTCCTTGTCGAAGAAGTCCCGGTTCATGTGCGAGTCGGAGAAATAGGAGGCGGTGGCGTTGAAGGTGTCGCGCTCCGTGAAGTCGGCGGCGTGCTCGAACGTGATGCGGTAGCGTTCGCGGTCGACGTCGCTGCCCCAGTTCTGGTAGTTGCGCCGGTGGCCGCTCCAGCGGCGGTGCATGTAGCGGTCGTAGTCCTCGTCCCAGGCGTAGTACGCCTTGAGCTTGCCGTGGCCGAGGCCGGCGCGGGAGAGCTGGGCGCCGCCGTCGGCGGAGGTACCCGTCTTCTGCCCCCAGCGGAGCGTTTCGCCGAGGGCGAAGCCGTTCTTCGTGCGGTAGTCCGCATAGGTGGAGGCGCCGAGGTAGGGCGTGTTCGGCGCGGCCTCCTCCCAGAGGGCGTAGTTGTACTTCGTGAGGAGGTAGCCGCCCCAGCGCGAACGGTAGCCGGGCACGACGCGCAGGCCGTAGTCCGTGTTGATGGGCTGGTACCAGACGGGCAGCCAGAAGACGGGCATGCCCCAGTGGTAGAGCCAGACGTCCTTCGCGAGGATGGCCTGGTCCTGGATGTAGGTGAAATCGCCGCGCAGGCCCCAGTGCAGGTTGTCGAGCGCGTTCGTGCAGGTGGTCGTGAACGCATCGTCGCCGAACGAGTAGACGCCGTCGGCGGTGCGGGCGACGCGCTGCGAGAGGAAGCGGAAGGGCGCCGACACCGCCGTGACGTTGCCGGTCGCGAGCAGTTCGCCGGTGCTGCGGTTCGCGCTCATGTAGTCGCCGGAGACGCGCAGATCCCCGGCGGCGCGCGTGGTCTTCTCCCGGGGCTTCGTCTCCTCGGGGTGGAGGTATTCCAGAAACTGCGCGGATGCGGCGAACGCGGCGAACGCGGCGGCACACGTGGCGAGACGTTTCTTCATGGTCATTCCTGTTCGGTTCGATGCGGGATTTCGGGTTGCGGGATGTCCGGGTGGGGCGCGGCCTACACGGCGGGACGCGCGGCACCCGATGAGTATAGCACGCGCCCCGTTTCCGCGTCTAGGATGGAATAGCTTTCGGGGTGGCGGTGCAGCTCCGAGACGAAGGTGAGCTTCGTGTTGTGGCGGGCCTGGAGCTCGGCGAGGATCTGCGCGTCCTCCGTGCGGAGGCGCTGCATGACGGCGGGCGCGATGACGATCTTCGGCACGATGGGGCGTTTCTCGGCCTCGGCCTTGCGCAGGATCGAGGTGAGCTGGCGCTGGAGCTCGATCGAGACGGCGAGCGGGCTCTTCACGACGCCGTGGCCGTCGCAGCACGGGCATGTGCTCGACAGCATGGAGAGGATCGACTCCTCGTGGCGCTGGCGGCTCATCTCCAGGAGGCCGAGCTCGCTGATCTCCAGCACGTTCGTGCGGGCGCGGTCGCGCTTGAGGGCGTCCTTGAGCGCGCGGTAGACCTGCTTCTGGTGCTTGCGGCTCTTCATGTCGATGAGGTCGAGCACGACGAGGCCGCCGATGTTGCGGAGGCGCAGCTGGCGGGCGACCTCCTCCACGGCTTCGAGGTTGACCTCCAGGATCGCGTCCTCCTGCGAGGTCTTGCCCTTGTGGTGGCCGGTGTTGACGTCCACGGCGATCAGGGCCTCGGTCTCGTCGATCACGAGGTAGCCGCCGGACCTGAGCTTCACCTGGCGGTTGAAGGCGTCGTGCAGCTGGCGCTCCACGCCCAGGCGCTCGAAGATGTTCTCCGCGCCCTCGTAGTGGCGCACCTTGCCGCGCGCGCGGCGCGAGATGCGGCTCGTGACGTCTCGCAGCTTCTCGAAGGTCTTCTCGTCGTCGACGAGCACGGTGTCGATGTCCTCGGTGAGCCAGTCGCGCACGACGCGCTCGACGAGGTCGGGTTCCTGCCACACGCAGCAGGGGGCGCGCAGGTTCTTGACGTTGCCCTGCAGTTCGTGCCAGCTTTCGAGCAGGTTGCGCATGTCGCGCACGAACGACGTGCCCTTGGCTCCCACGCCGGCGGTGCGCACGATGAGGCCGACCTCGTCGGGGAGGAGCAGCTTGTCGAGGATCTTCTTGAGGCGCCTGCGCTCCTCGGCGTCGCCGATCTTGCGGCTCACGCCGCGCGTCTTCGTGCCGGGCATCATCACGAGGTAGCGGCCGGGGATGGAGAGGTTCGTGGTGACGCGGGGGCCCTTGGTGGAGATCGGTCCCTTCGTGACCTGCACGATGATCTCGGAGCCGGGCTTGAACTTCTCGTGGATCTCCTCGGTGGTGAGGCGCGGGGCCTTGCCGCGCCGGCGGCCCTTGCCGCCCTTTCCGCCCTTGCCGCCTTTCGCGTTGTCGGCTTCGCCGTCGTCAACCTCGTCCAGGAAGGCGTCGACGTCGGGCTGCATGTCCCAGTAGTGGAGGAAGGCGTTCTTCTTGAGGCCGATGTCGACGAACGCGGCCTGCAGGTCGTCCTGCAGGTTCTGGATGCGCCCCTTGAAGACGCAGCCCACCAGGCGTTCGTCCTCCGGGTGCTCGACCATGTACTCCTCCAGACGTCCGTTCTCCAGCACCGCGACGCGCGTTTCGAGCTTTTCGACGTTCACGATGATCTCGCGTTTGACCTTGTTCCCCTTGAGCCAGTTCCTGACCGTGCTCACGACTGTTTGAATGACCGACATGCTTTCTCCTTCTTTTGAATGAATGAAATGATTTCAAAAAATGCTTTTGCCTTCAACGACTCCGTTAAAACGCAGATCGCCTGCGCGATACGCAGATCTGGGCAAGGACCGATGTGGCTACGACGGCCCCTGCGGGGCCTACGCCACAATCGGTTCCTGCCCAATTGGCACTGGTCATCGGACCATCGTCAAATCTGGTCGAAAAGGCATTGTGGCGTAGGCGACGAAGTCGCCGTCGTAGCCACATGCCTTTTCGAGCCATTCTGCGTATGCGAAGCATCTGCGTTCCCTCTAAAATTCCGAAAGACTTAAACTTAACCACTTAACCATTTAACTACTTAACTACTTAACCACTTAATCACTTAATCACTTAACCACTTAACCACTTAACTACTTAACTACTTAACTACTTAACCACTTAATTCCCCTACTTAATTCCCCTACTCCTCCTCCCGGTGGACGGCGACGCTCTGCACGACGCCGAGCGCCGCGAGGAGGGTGACGAGGAACGAGCGGCCCGCGCTGATGAACGGGAGCGGGAGCCCCGTGATGGGCATGAGGCCGATCGACATCGCCACGTTGACGTACAGATGGCAGAAGACGAGCGTCGTGGTGCCCACGGCGACGAGCCGCCCCCGGTCGTCGGTCGCCCGGAACGCGATGCGCGCGCCCGTGAGCAGCACGCCGAGGAAGAGCGCGAGCATCGTGAGCGTGCCCCGGAAGCCGGACTCCTCCGCGAGGACGGCGAAGATGAAGTCGTTCATGGAGACGGAGGGCGGCAGGTAGCCGAGCGTTTTCTGGGAGCCCTTCCTGAGGCCCTTGCCCCAGACGGACCCCGAGCCGATGGAGATCTGCGCCTGGCGCAGGTTGTAACCGGCCCCCCGCAGGTCGCGGTCCGGGAAGAGGAAGACGCGCAGCCGCTTGAGCTGGTGCGCGCGGAGGGGAAGGTAGGCGTAGATCTGCGCCCGGCGCGCCGGGTCGGGCGTCTGCTCGGCGATGAACACGGTGCCGAGCACGGTGCCGGCGGCGAGCAGACCCACGAGGAGGAGCGCGACGAGTCCCTTCGTCCAGACGCGCGCCGCGAGGAGCATCGCGGTACCGGCGGGCACGAGGACGAGCGCGGTGCCGAGGTCGGGTTCCTTGAGGATCAGGAGGGCCGGGACGCCAAGCACGAGCGCGCCTGCGAGGAACCACTTGAAGGACTCCCGTCCGGATCGTCCGAAGAGGTGCGCGACGAAGAGGATGACCGCGAGCTTCGAGATCTCGCTGGGCTGGAAGAACCAGAGCCAGCGGCGTCCGCCGTAGATTTCCGCACCGAAGAGGAGGACGGCGACGAGCAGCACGAGCGCGCCGACGTAGGCGGGCGTCGCGAACACGTCCAGCAACCTGCGGTAGTCCACGAGCGCGAACGCGAAGTAGAGCGCGAGCCCGAACGCGGCGGTGACGGCGTGCGTGATCCAGATGGACTGGAACACGCCCTGCCGGGCGCTGCCCGCGCTCCAGATGAACACGGTGCCCATCACGACGAGCGCGAGGATGCAGCCCGTCAGCACCCAGTCCATGCGCTTGAGCTTTTCCAGAAGGGCGTTCATGCCGGCCTAGTCCCTCCCCTCGATGCCCGCGCGCATGCGCGTGCGCCCCGTGATCTCGGTTTCGCCGAAGATGGCCGCGAGGACGTTGTGGACGCGCGGCGCGACGGTCTTGCCGCCGGACTCCCCGCGCTCGACGATCATCGCGAGCGCCACCGTGGGGTTCTCGAACGGCGCGAAGGCGATGATCCACGTGTTCTTGCGCTTCGTGGCGCCGCGCCCGATCTCGGCCGTGCCCGTCTTGCCGGCGCAGCTCACGTTCAGGCGGTGGCGGATGCGCCGCCCGGTGTCCGCCGCCGTCTCGCCCCGGACGAGGATGTTCCGCCCCGTGCCGGTCTCCACCACGTCCCGCATGCCGTCGCGGACGAGCGCGATGGCGTCCTTCGCGTAGGGGATCGTGCGGACGGGCGCGGGGCGGCGCCGGCCGGACGCGGGCACGTGGAGGTAGGGCCGGTAGACCGTCCCCCCGTTCGCGAGCGTCGCCGCCACCACGGCCATCTGGAGCGGCGTCACGAGCAGCATGCCCTGCCCGATGCACATCTGGCAGGTGTCGCCCGGATACCACGGCAGACCGTACCAGCGGCGCTTCCAGGCGTCGTCGGGCACGACGCCCGCCACCTCGCCGCCGAGGTCGATGCCCGTCGCCCGCCCGAGGCCGAACGCGCGCGCGGCGGTGATGACGGCGTTCGAGCCGACGGCCGTGCCGAGGTTGCAGAAGAAGGTGTTGCAGCTCTGCTCCAGGGCCATGCGCACGTTCACCGGGCCGTGCCCGTAGCGGTCCCAGCAGTGGAGGCGCAGGTTGCCGAGGCGGTAGACGCCCTGGCAGTCGTACTCGTCCTCGGGCATCCACCCCGTCGCGAGCCCGGCGAGGGCCGTGATGGGCTTGAAGGTGGAGCCGGGGGCGTAGGCCTCCGCGATGGCGCGGTTCTGCCCGCGCTTCGCGGGGGCGTTCGTGAGCGAGGCGTAGACGGCGGCGGAGAGACGCGGGATGCAGGCGTTCGGGTTGAAGGTGGGGGCGCTCGCGAGGGCGAGGACGGCGCCGTCGCGCGGGTCGAGGACGACGGCCGCGCCGGTGACGCCGCGCAGTTCGCGCTCCACGGCGAACTGGATCTCGGCGTCGAGCGTGAGCGTGAGGTCGAGGCCGTTGACCGGGGCGACGTCGCCGTCGGCGGCCGCGTCGGAGAGGAGCGCGCGGCGCGTCTCCGAGATGCCGAAGCCGCGTGCGTCCACGAGCACGCGCCGCTCGCCGGTGGCGCTCGCGAGGTAGCTGTTGTAGAAGCTCTCCACGCCCTCACGCCCGCGCATCTCCTTCTCGCTGTAGTAGACGGGATCGTCCCCGGCGCCCTCGGGGTCGCCGCGCCCCGTGTAGCCCAGCACGTGGGCGGCGAGTTCGCCGTAGGGGTAGACGCGCGCGGCGTCGGTGAAGTCCTCGAAGCCGGGGTAGTCCTGGGCGTGCTCGCAGAAGCGGGCGAACGCCTCCTCGTCCAGGTCCGTCCAGACGATGAGGGGGACGGCGCTCGCGGTCCGCACGTGGCGGACGATCTGCGCGGCGGAGACCTGGCGCGGGCGCCGGATCAGGTCCGCCAGGCGGTCCAGGCTCGCCTCCACGGCGGCGACGGTGTTGCTGACGGCGCCGCGCCGCTGGAAGGACTGGAGGTCGCAGCGGATGCCGAGGCTGGCGCGGCTTTCGGCGAGCACGCGGCCGCGCCGGTCGAGGATGCGACCGCGCAGGCCCGGCACGCGCACGCGGCGGGTGGCCTGGATGGTCTGCTCCTCCTTGAAGTCCGCCACGTTCAGCACCTGCAGACGGAAGAGCGAGATGGCGAGCACGAGTTCGCCGAAGACGAAGACGGCCGCGAGCGCCAGCACAAACCAGGGCGAGGTCTTCACGCGGACCTCCCTTCGGCCTCGGGGCCGTCGAAGCCCACGAGCCGTTCGACGAACGGCAGGAGGGCGAAGACGAGGGCCCCCGTGGGCGCGGCGGGCAGGGCGCTCGCAAAGAACCGCACGAGGGGCGCGGGGTCGTCGCCCGCGACGCCCCAGACGGAAAGCCAGATCTCGTGGAGCGGCGCCGCCGCCATCACGGCCACGAGGCCGAGCGCCGCCGGCGACCAGGCGCACACCAGGGTGCGCAGGCAGCGGGCGGCGACGCCCGTGAGGAGGAAGAAGCCCGTCGCGCAGCCGAGGGGGAATTCGCTGAGGGCGTCCTCGAAGGCCCCGGCCACGAGCGCCGCGCAGATCCAGCGCAGGGCGAGGGGGGGGCTGTCGCCGGCGGCCCGGTCGCGCGGCGCGGGCGACGCCTCGGCGAACGCGCCGTGGAGGGCGAACGCGAGGAGCAGGGGGGCCTTGGTGCCGCCGAAGGCGGGCAGCATGTCCTGCAGCGCGGCCGCGAGCGTCGTGCAGAGGAGGATGAGGAGAATCTGGACGGCCCTAGTCTTCACGGCGAATGAACACGTTCTCCAGCGCGGGGAAGTCGACGGCCGGCAACACGTCCCCCTCGCGTTCGAGTTCCATCTCGCCCTCGTCCTGTTCGTCCACCAGGAAGCCGACCGTCAGCCCGCGCGGGAAGATCCCGCCCAGGCCGTTCGTGATGATGCGGGCGTGCGCGGGCAGCTTGGGCCGCCGTTTCAGGTGGCGCACGCGGAGAGGATTGATGACGTAGAGGATGGACGTGGCGGCTTCCGGGCGCACCGCATGGACGCCGCCGCCTTCGAGGATGCCGCGCACGGCGCCGAGCGCCGGGTCGCCCGTCTCGACGTCGCAGGCGACCTTCACGGAGGGGCTGGTGATGAGGCGCACGTCGGCCGTGCGGGGCGAAACCTGCTCCACCCGCCCCACAAGGCCCTCGGGCACGGCGACGGCGGCGTTGGTCGTCACGCCGTCCGCGCGGCCGCGCCCCACGCGGATGAGGCCCCGCACGCCGGCGGCGCCGCCCCGGCTCAGGACGGGGGCGCAGATCCAGCGGTTCGTCGGCAGGGGCGCCCGGGCGGCGTCCAGCCCCAGCAGCGCGCGGAGGCGGGCGTTCTCGGCGGCGAGGGCGGCGGCTTCGCCGCGTACCATCCGCAGGGCGTCGTTCTCGTCCTTCAGGCGGCGGTTCTCGGCGGCCACGCGGGCGCCGTGGAAAAACCCGCCCAGGCGCGTGCCGACGGCACGGCCCAGCCAAAGACGCCCGTTCTCGACGGGGTAGACGGCCTCCTTGACCGCGCTCCGTCCGCACACGAGCCAGAAGCCGAGTACGGCCAGCGCGAGGCAGGCGGCGATGATTCCTGTTCGTCCTGTCAAAATCCTTCTCCGCAGGGAAGGACCGTCGAAGCGCTACGACCTCTTGTTCTTCGCGAGGAAGTCGAGTTCGCTCATCACCACGCCCGTTCCCTCGGCCACGGCCGAGAGGGGGTCATCCGCCAATGTCACGGGCAAGCCCGTCTCCTGGGCGATCAACCTGTCGAGCCCGCGCAGCAGCGAACTGCCGCCGGAAAGCACGATGCCGCGGTCGACCAGGTCGGCCGCCAGTTCCGGTTCGCAGTTCCCCAGGGTGGTGCGAACGGCCTCGACGATGTTGGAAACGGGTTCGGTGAGCGAGTCTCGGATCTCCTCCGAAGAGATGGTCATCGTCTTCGGCAGTCCCGCCACGATGTCGCGTCCGCGCACCTCCATGGTCTTTTCCTGACCCGTGGGGAATGCGGACCCGATAGTCATTTTAATCGATTCGGCGGTGCGTTCGCCGATCAGCAGGTTGTAGACGCGCCGCATGTGGCTCACGATGCAGGCGTCCATGGCGTCGCCCGCCGAACGCACGCTGCGCGAATGCACGATGCCGGCGAGCGAGATGATCGCCACCTCGCACGTGCCGCCGCCAATGTCAACAATCATCGAGCCGGCCGGTTCCGAAACCGGCAGCCCCACCCCGATCGCCGCCGCCATCGGCTCCTCGACGAGGAAGACCTCCCCCACGCCCGCCGCGTGCGCGGCGTCCTCGACGGCGCGCTTCTCCACCTCCGTGATGTCGCCGGGCACGGCGATCACGACGCGCGGCTTCACGTACTTGCTCCAGAACCGCTTGGGACAGACCTTGTTGATGAAATAGCTGATCATCGCCTCCGTGATGTCGAAGTCCGCGATCACGCCGGACTTCATCGGACGGATGGCCAAGATGTTCCCCGGCGTGCGCCCCAGCATCCGCTTGGCCTCGTCGCCCACGGCGAGCACGCGCTTCGACCCCTCCTCAATGGCGACGACGCTCGGTTCCCGGAGCACGATGCCCCGGTCCTTCACGTACACGAGGCAGTTCGCCGTTCCGAGGTCGATGCCCACGTCGGTTGAGAAAAGTCCTTTGAACTTGGAAAACATGATGTGTATTATAGACGAAACGCGCGCGGGGCGCAAGGGGGTGTTTTTAACACCCTGTATCCCGATTTTTCGTGACAGCCTATCCCGATTTCCCGCCCGACCACAGAAGACCCTGGGCGGAAAATTGCGCCCCTCTTGGTGGGCGTGTGTCGGGCGGCGGGAGGGACGCAACGTGTTGCGACCGTGGAGGGGTGGCGCGGGTCGGTTGCGCGTCCTCCGGCCGGTCAACACGGAGTACGTGATTGTTTTTCAAGGTTGGCGCGCGACGTCCGGGCGGGTCCACCGCGCGATTTCACTTCGGAACGCTCCGACGGGAAATCCCGTTCATCCCCCAAACCACGGCGGGAACGTGACTGGGACCTGTGGTAGGGGCCGACGTCCCGGCGGCCCGCCCCCGGCGCGGGACGTCCGGCAGCCCCGCGCCGAGGGCGGCGTGGGTACGGCCGCGACAAGCGCGGCCCTCCCGCATGACGCCGCGCGATTTCACTTCGGAACGCACGTGTTCCCGCACCCCGCCACGAGGCGCCCGCACCGCCGCAAGATGAGATTTCACCGCGTAATAATCTTGAAAGCCATCGCGCCGCGCGGCGGGTTCGACACGTGCGGCCTTCCCCGGGGCTGCCTCGGCGGCCCGGGCTCGGCGAGAAGCGGATGCGTTCCCGGTTCTTGCCCATCGCGTGCCTGTCGTGATCTGCATTACATTCCCGTGCGAAGCGCGGGCGGCAGGCGACACGGCCATCCCCCTCGAAAATCGGGAAAAGAAGGTGAACGTACCGTTTCTCTGTCGACCGGGAAGGAAGCTCCGCAGGACGCACTACTCTCGACAGAGAGCATAGAAGTGCGCCATTTAGTTCCTAAAGGGTTTTTATCAATTCGACAAACTGGAATTTATTGGCTTGCAATGAAAAATATTGTATCCGCCTTTATTTGTTTTCTTTTATTACTCTGCATGGATTCCCCACAGCAATTACATTGTCGGGAATGTCTTTCGTCACAACACTGCCTGCTCCGATTACGACATTATTTCCGATCGTAACGCCGGGCAGAATGATAGCGCCGCCGCCAATCCAGACATTGTCGCCGATCGTAACAGGCGCCGTTCTGGTTTTACAAAACTCAAACGAGCCATCCGATTTCGGCTCACCCAAACGCTCCACCGCATTTGTTGGATGATATGCAGTGTAAATCTGCACATTAGGTGCAATTAAGGCATTGTTCCCGATACGAATTACATTGTCATCCAGAAAAGTACAATTCATATTTACTTCGCAGTTATTCCCGAAATAAATATTGTTTCCATAATCCACATAGAACGGTGCGGTAATCCACAGGTTCTTACCTTTCCCGCCAAGCAGCTCGTTCAGAATTTTTTCTTTTCCTGCGGTATCTGCGGAATCGGTTTGATTATAATTTCTTGTCAAATCTTTGGCTTTATGCCACTGCGCCAACAGTTCGGCATCACCGCAGTCATAAAGCAGACCTGCCAGCATTTTTTCTTTTTCTGTCATCATTACCTCCACAATTTCCGCTTGGCCTCGTCGCCCACGGCGAGCACGCGCTTCGACCCCTCCTCAATGGCGACGACGCTGCTCGGCTCCCGGAGCACGATGCCCCGGTCCTTCATGTACACGAGACAGTTCGCCGTTCCGAGGTCGATGCCCACGTCGGTTGAGAAAAGTCCTTTGATCTTGGAAAATGAACTTGGAAAACATGATGTGTATTATAGACGAAACGCGCGTGGGGCGGAAGGGGGTGTTTTTAACACCCTTATCCCGCAGTTTTTTCGGGACAGCCTATCCCGATTTCCCGCCCGGTCACAGAAGACCCTGGGCGGAAAATTGCGCCCCTCTTGGTGGGCGTGTGTCGGGCG
>ERZ1026780.431-NODE-431-length-34400-cov-7.388383_pt1 | contig 34400 bp, 27 predicted proteins | sample MGYA00380126_ERZ1026780 | MGnify/ENA primary metagenome ERZ1026780 (study PRJEB33269, sample SAMEA4719762) | human gut metagenome | biome: human-associated habitat; feature: organic feature; material: feces | place: Cameroon | collected 2013-10 ... | reverse complement strand
AAACACGGTAATGTCTATGATTGTAAAGTTGCCGTAGAAATGCAGACTGAAAAACCGAGCGAACTTTGCGTCACGCTGACCGATAAAGACGGCAAAGTCGTTTTCACCGATAGAAAACAAGTCAAAAGCGAAAGCACTATCGGGTTCTCCGTTGAAAATCCGTTGGAATGGAACGCCGAAAATCCCGTTCTATACGATTTGAGTTTGTCGGTTTTCATGAACGGAAAAGAAGTTGAAAACGTAAGTGTTCCGGTGGGCTTCCGTACTTTCTCAATAGAAAACGGCGTATTTAAGGTGAATGGCGTTCCCGTAAAATGTCACGGCGTAAATCATCATGATACAACGCCGGATAGGGGTTGCGCTTTAACCACGGAAGATTATGAAAAAGATTTCCGTTTAATGAAAGAGCTGAATATCGATACGATAAGATTTTCTCACTACCCGCCGTGCCCTGCGGCGTTGGAACTTTGCGACAGAATGGGATTTTATGTTATCGACGAAGCCGACCTTGAAACGCACGGCGCGTTCTTTATGGATGAAACGATCGATTATTTCAGCAATAGCTCTGAATATCTTGCGGAATATCTCGACAGGATAGAGCGGTTATATGCACGCGATAAAAATCATGCATCGATAATTTTGTGGAGTTTGGGTAACGAATCCGGTTTCGGCGAAAATCAAAAGAAAATGGCGCAACTTCTGAAATCTTACGATAAAGACTTGCTTATTCATTACGAGGGCGCATGGAACTGGGAGGGCGAAAACGGGTTCGACGTCGTTTCTATGATGTATCCTTCGTGCGAAAAAATGGTCGAAATGATGAACAATCGCCCGAACAAGCCTTTCTTTTTGTGCGAATACGCGCACGCTATGGGCGTCGGACCCGGCGGGCTAAAAGACTATTGGACGACTATATACGGAAACGGACGCTCTATGGGCGGTTGTATTTGGGAATGGTGCGATCACGCTTACTACGCCGAAAACAAGAGAGATTTTTATTTTGGCGGCGACGGAAACGAGTGGTTGCACGACGGTAATTTTTGTGCGGACGGAATGCTTCGTGCCGACAGAAATTTGACATCCGCCGCTTACGAAATCGCAAACGTATATCGTCCGTTCTATTCCGTATTAAGCGGTAACGAACTTTCGATTACAAGCCGGCTATCGTTCACGGGTTCGGAAAAATACGAAATAGAGTGCAAAGTGGTTAAAGACGGCAAAACGGTAAACGTTGCGCTTAATCACGATATAAACCCGCTTGGAGCGCAGAAATTCAGTATAGCCGAATCGCTTTGCGGCGAAAATGTTTTCGTCGAATTGATTTATAAACGTAACGGCAAAATTTGCGGAAGCGAACAACACATTGTAAAAAGAACGTTGCCTGTTATTACGCAGAAACAAGGCGGAGAAATAAAAGTAACAGAAAATGAAAAGTTTTATATTTTCGATTGCTGTAACGTTAAATATTATTTCTCAAAGCATACCGCAACGTTTGAAAAGATAGAAAAGGACGGTAAAAATTACCTGTCCGATAAAAGGTCTTTGTTCTACAATCCTTATACTGCGGTAAATTCGTTTATGCCTAACATATATCGTTATAAAATGGATAACGATATGTATATCGGCTCAAAATGGCGTGAACACGGATTCGATATGATGTGGAACAGAGTTCTTTCGTATAGCGTCGAAAAAGTCGGTTGCGATTATAAGATTACGGTTGACAGTTTGTTCTCTCCGCCGAAACAGTCGAAAGAATTCACCAATAAATTCGTTTACACGATTTTTGCGAACGGAGATTTGGGCGTTGATTGCACGCTTATAAAAGAAAACGAAAATTTACCGTACTTGCCGAGATACGGTTTTTTGCTCAACCCGAACGAGAAATTGTTCGATAGAGTTGAATGGGAAGGCTTTGGACCGAACGAAAATTACAGCGATTACAAAGAAGCCGCAAAGGTGGGCGTTTATTCAAAATATATCAAAGATATGTTTTACGAATACGTCAGTCCGCAGGAAAACGGCGAACGTTGCGGCGTTTCGCATTTGTCGCTTTTTGGCAAAAACAGTGAAAAACTTTCGGTTTATGCAAATGGCGATTTCTTCTCGTTCAAAGTAAACGATTTTATCGGTAAAGATTTACAGAAAGCAAGGCATATTACCGATCTGAAGCGCGGTGAAACGCTTGAACTTGCAATCGACGGCTATTTTTCGGGCGTAGGCAGTAACAGCTGCGGTCCCGAATTACCCGAAGATAGGCGGATAACCGATAAAGTATTAAATTTCGGGGTTTATTTCCGATTCGAATAAGTCGCATAAATTTTTTAAACTAAAATAGTAAATGATGTAATAAACGGTGCTGATGTAATAAACGGTGCTATTTAAAAGGTATTGACAAAGCTTGTAAAAAATGGTAAAATTGACTTTGACGAATATTCTTTCTCGGATATGCTGCAGTATTATTTAGGTGGAAAAAAAGATGATAAACTACTAAAAAGAGCGAATATGCAAACATTGACTTGCATGATTACAAAGCTTAGTCGATGGAAAGAAGAAAAAGAATGGCGAATTTTTCTTTTTAATCTTTATAAGAAAAATAAAATATTTGCGGATATTGTGTCCGGTCTTATTTTAGATGAAAGAATAATGAACTCCGAAAACGGAATTAAATTGTTAAATTTAGCAAAAGAAAAGAATTGGAGCGTTACAATCAGAAAAAGAACACGAATCGGAACATTTATATGCAAAATATAGTACATAAGTATCTTATTCTTTCCAAAACGCTTGCAAAAAATCTTCTTGTACGATACTATAAATAAAGGATGTGCGAGCGAAAATTTGTGTATTACGGATTGTTTCATTAAGTATGTACATGAGTTCAAATCTGTCTTTCAAAATAGAAAATGTATCTATTTTGAGCGGGTTTGCCAGATGAGAATAATACGAACACCGAGACAAATTCGGAGTTCGTATTACTCTTTTCTAACGAATATTTCGGCATAAAAGTCGATTTGTACGGCAAAAAGAAGAATCAGCCGGGCGTTTAATCGCTCGGCTTTGAGTTGACATTTTTATCCGAGTTTAAGTGAGTTGTTCGGTTGATGCTTGACCGCGTCGCGAAGCATCGCGCTTTTATAGTCAAGCACCCGCCAAAGAGCCATTTGGTTTTTTTCGTTGAAAATTAAAGGCAAAACAATCTGTTTGTTTGTACAAAAAAACAATACACAAAATAGTGATGTTTCTTTCTGTCTACGGTCGGTTGTGCCTTGCATTTTTAGGCTGAATGTGGTATAATGCAAGTAGTATAATTGAAATTGAGGTTATGGAAAGAATACGAGCATAACAGAGATGGTTATACAAATGCTAAAGCTGAGCTTGTAAAACGATATACCGAGAAAGCTAACTTGTTATACAGCAACCGGTACTAATAGATACCAACCTAACGTCCAGCATGGATTCTACTTGGTGATGAGAAATGATTATTAACAAAAACGAATATTTAATTTGTCCTTGTAAAGTTTCATCCATACCATATTGGAAAGCAACATCTATAACCGTACCCGATGGTATGTGTATTGTACACCAAGACAATTTCAACATAATAGAATATCAACATTACATTGACGAGCCATATTTTCGCTTAATACATAGCCTGCAAGACTTGTCTATTCAAGTGCTTCCACAAGGATATTCGCTTTGTAACGCCACTTTGAAGGACTTTTCAGAGCACATCAATAGCTGCTATAACGGAGTCGGTGTAACAGAAGCCGACCTCCGAGACTATACAGCTCGTCCAGTATATGATTCTGCTTTATGGTTGGCAATTAAGGATAACCAAACCGATGAAGTGGTTGCAACAGGAATTGCTGAGCTTGACAAAGAGATTGGTGAGGGCGTTTTAGAGTGGATTCAAGTATCTGAACAACATCGTGGATATGGATTGGGCAAATATGTTGTTTCAGAGTTGTTATGGAGAATGAAAGAAAGAGCTACGTTCGTTACTGTATCCGGTCAATGTAATAACCCTACCAATCCAGAGGCGTTGTATCGCAAATGTGGATTTACTGGCTCTGATGTATGGCACGTTTTGAGAAAAGGGTAAACATCATTGAAACCAAACAAATTAGAGCTAACACTTTTTGTGAATACTAATTTCTCTTATTCTATTATAGTTCATAATGCCACCCATTATTGCAAGGCAGACATATACTTTTTACGAATACTGTTTTGCCTGCGCCGCCATTAGGGAATAATACGAACCCTGGCGATAAGTTAGAGTTCGTATTGTTCTTTTCTAACGAATATTTCGGCATAAAAGTCGATTTGAACGGCAAAAAGAAGAATCGGCCGGGCGTTTAAACCTCTTGGCTGTTTTTGTGTTTTATAAAGGTGGTTATATGACTGAGTCTGAGGTAGATATATGCCGGACGACGAATGTAAAGTTAATGTAAAGTCACTGTAAATTTTCGGCAAATACGCGGTTATGGGATTTATGCGGTTGTAATAATCCTTGTTTTCTGTTATATTGAAAATAATTTGAAGTTTTAGCACAACGTTATAATCAATTTACAAATAAAGTTGTTAAAACCGAATTTTTCGTTGATTTACAGGAGACAAACAATATGACAGCGCAGGAAATATTGCAGTTGATTCAAAGTTTAATTTGGCTGCTTGCGGGCGTCGGCGTGTTCATCGTCGGTATGAATTTTATGGGCGACGCTTTGGAAAAATGCGCGGGAAACGGAATGAAAAGGCTGCTTGAAAAAATAAGCAACAACCGTTTTTCGGGCGTGGGAATAGGCGCGGGCGTTACCGCGATTATTCAGAGTTCGTCCGCAACATCGGTTATGGTTATCGGACTTGTCAACGCGGGCGTTATGACGCTTATGCAGGCAACCCCCATAATCATGGGCGCGAATATCGGTACGACGGTGACGGGTGTTCTTGTCGCGCTTAAAAACGATTATTTTAATATGGTCATGTACCTGCTTGCGTTCGCAGGCGTATTGATGGGGTTTACGAAAAGAGAAAAAGTTAAAATCGCAGGCAGTCTTTGCTGCGGTCCGGGACTTATTTTTGTCGGACTGAACGTGATGAGCAGCGAGCAGGCTTTCGGAAACCCGCTCGTCAAAGATTTATTTAAAAGCATATTCGGCGTAATCGATTTTCCGTTGCTTCTGATTGTTGTCGGTATGATATTTACCGCGTTGATACAAAGTTCGTCCGCGGCAACCGGCGTGGTGATAACAATGGTCGGAAACAGCGTTTTACCTTTGGATCTTGCATTGTTTATCGTTCTCGGGGCAAATATCGGTACTTGCGTAACCGCGTTGCTTGCCTCAATCGGCGCGAACGCAAACTCGAAAAGGGTTGCGCTCATTCATTTCGCGTTTAACGTGATAGGAACGGCTTTGTTTACGATAATAATATGGGTGTTCCGTCAGTCCGTAGTAAACCTTCTGACGGCGATGTTTCCGGGAAGCGGCGCTATGGCTCTTCAGATGCGCATATCTGCATTCCACGTAATATTCAACGTAACCACCACGTGTTTGCTTCTTCCGTTTGTAAAACAATTAGTGGCGTTTTCCCGTTTTGTTATTAAAGATAAAACAGAACACAAGGAAACGTTTGCGCTTAAATACGTCGACAATCGTCTGCTATCGATGACTCCCGTCGCTTTGATGCAGGTCAAAAAAGAGATAGAATACATGATGAGCCTTGTGGAAAAGAACATAGGGTTGTCATTTTACGCCGAAGAAACAAAAAGTGTGGACGACGGCGAGGAAATTCAAAAAAACGAGGATATAATAGACTTCACGAACACCGCGCTGACCGACTTTCTGATAAAATTGTCGGTAGACGTTCAGCAAAGCGACGAAACCGTTATCGGCTCGTATTTCCACGTTCTGAACGACCTTGAAAGGATAGGCGACCACGCGGAAAACTTTTTCGATATCGTGGAAGATATGCGCAGAAAGAAACTTTCGTTCTCCGTGCAGGCTCAGGAAAAAATACGCGTAATGTACAACAAAGTAACCGAAATGTTCACCATTTCGAGAGATGCTTTCGAAACAGGAGATAAAACCCGTCTGACGAAACTTTCGGAACTTGAAAATGAAGTAGACGGGCTTAAAAGAAAACTCACCGCGGAGCATTTCACGCGTCTTGCGGAGGGGCAGTGCTGTGTGGAGTGTAGTCCGTATTATTCGTCGCTTATCTCGGGACTTGAACGCGTGGCGGATCACCTCGTAAACGTAGGGTACAGCATAACCAATCCTACCGGCTCGCAAAAAGAAACGGTATAATGCCACGATATAATCCATGATATCCCCGCAAATCACTTAACTTTGCTATTCGGAAGAGTCTGTGCGTGAGAAGCTTGCCGAAGAAGTCGCGGTATATACCGAAAACCACCCCGAAACCGATGTAATATTACCGAAGGGATAGTAAAATCAAAAAAAATAGGCATTTATGCAGGAGATTGAGATATGATAAAATTTCATTCTTGTTTCAGAAACGGCGCGATTCTTCAGAGAGGGAGCGCGTTTGTCGTAAAGGGATATTCGGATGGCGAAACCAAAGTGACGTTATCCGGAGATAATTATAAAAAAACGGTTATAACGGCGGCTAAAAACGGTGTTTTTCGCGCCGAGTTTCCACCCGTGAACGACGTTACGACGCATTTTCTTCTTTCGGCGGAATGCAGCGGGGAAAAAGTGTGTTCCGAGGTTCGTTTCGGTGACGTGTTTTTAACCGTCGGGCAGAGCAATATGTCATATTCGCTTTCCGCAACGGAAAATTTCGAAAGATGGCTGAAAATGGCGAAAAAATCAGAAACGGCTTTTTTGTCGGTCGGAGAAAAGCCTTTCAATTCGACGGAAGAGATTACGAGATCGTACGACGAATTGTTTGATTTCCCCGTTGAAACCGCATGGATAAATGGTGACGACGAAGAAATCGCAAATATTTCCGCGATATCCGTACAACTCGCCGTTTATCTCCGGCAAAGAACGGGCGTTCCGATCGGAATCGTGAACGCGGCGATGGGCGGGCTGAGTGTGGAATCGTACCTGCGAAGAAAAACCGCCGAGAGCAACGAAGAACTTCTCGGAAGATTAAAAGCCGAGGGGCGCTACGTCGGGCGGGATAAATGGAATCGCTCGGGAATCCGTAATTTTACGCAATTATCTTCGGTATGGAATGAGAAAATCGCACCGCTTGACGGTTTTCCCGTCAAAGGTATCGTGTGGTATCTCGGCGAGAGTTCGGCGTGGGATTATGAAGCGGCGGTAACTTTTCGCATTGCTTTAAAAGCAATCGTCGGCGACATGCGCGAGTTGTTCGGTGACGTTCCGTTCGTCACGACGGAGATCGCGCCCGAATATTATCCTTACGGCGACGGGTTCGGGTATCTTTACGTCAACGAAGCGCTTGCCGACTTTGCGAAAGAAGCGAAAAAAGTTTATCATATTCCGATTTACGATATCGAACCGCGCTGGCTCAAATACGACGGGGATGAGTATTATCACCCCATTCATCCGGTGAACAAGCAGCCGGTTTCGGAAAGAATCTGCGAAGTTTTTCGCGGAACGGTAACGAAATACCCGTCTATAAGCCGATTAACGCAGAAAAACGGACGATTGATTCTGACTGTGGACAACGTGGAAACGCAACTTTTGAAAATACAACCGAACGGTTTTACCGTGGCAGGGGAAACGGGTAAATACTTCCCCGCGCAGGCAAAAATAATTTCCGATAACGAGATTGAACTTTTCTGCGAGGACGTGCCGTTCCCGACGCGCGCGACGTATGCTTTTTTGCAATACCGCGATTTTTGCAACGTGAGAACGATTGACGGCGTTCCTTTGCTCCCTTATCGGAGCGAACGCGGCGCGGTGACAAAGGATTATTGTTTTACGCCGGCTTTTATCACCCGCGGCGCGGATGAAGTTTACGAAAATAATTTCGGTTACGAAGTCGGTTTCTGCCGTAAAATTCCGGTATGGACGAGCGGAAAGATTTATCGTTGCGCGGCTGCGGGGATCGATGTTCGCGCCAATGGAGATATTGTGGTTTCGGCGACTCCCGGAATCGACGACTATAAATTTTTCGGTATTTCTCCCGAAATATGCCTTTGCGGGCATAAGAATCACCTTGCGGATTACGAATACCTCCGCTTTACGGTTAATTCGGAAGACGATTGCGAGTTCCGCGGCATTATCTGCAAACTTGCGGACGGCTCGATTTATCGTTACGATCTTCTTTCCGGTCGGGAAAAGATTCCTTTTTTTGCTGTTACGAAAGAGAAGGTGCTTTTACGTTGCGATTTGAAACGCGTGACGCGAGGGGACGGATCGCCTTCGGAACTTACGGACGAAGAACGAAGAAAGGTCGTTCAGATCGAATTTTTATTCCGCGCAAGAAAAAGCGTGAAAGTCACGCTCGGAGATCTCGCCTTTACCGACCTTGCGGGGACAGACGAAGAGCGGAAAATCTCCGGAAATAACGGCAAAGAAGGGGCTAAACCCGCCCGCGCGGATGTTTGTCTTCCCACCTGATTTGTTTTTGCTCCTTGCCGGCAGGCTAATTAAGCCGCAATGCTGAATTTTACGTATTATAGCCTTTCCGATTGTTGACATTTTCGTTTTTGTCAACTATAATAGTTGTGTAATTGAAAGTTGTTTTTTCGGAAACGAAAACAACGTCCGGCTTATTTTTACACAGGTGAAATATGAAAGAGTTTGAAGTAAAAACGAAGATTTATTTCGGCGAAAATGCGCTTGCGCGGCTCGGTGATCTGAAAACCGACCGCGTGTTTATCGTAGCCGATCCGTTTACGGTTTCGAGCGGACTTATCGAGCACGTGCTTGAACCGCTAAAAAAGAACGGCATTGATTACAGTATATTTTCCAAAGTCGTGGCGGATCCTCCGGTTGACGTTGTTATTGCGGGTGTTAAAGATGCGCTTGCATGCAAGGGAAAATATATCGTGGCTGTCGGCGGAGGTTCGGCGATGGACACTTCCAAAGCTATACGCAAATTCGCGGGGCAGATCGACGAAACGTATCATCCCGAACTTATCTGTATTCCCACGACGTCGGGAACGGGCAGCGAAGTGACGTCTTTCGCCGTTATTTCGGATACGGAGCATAACACCAAGATTCCTTTGATTTCGGACGATATGACGCCGGAAGAGGCGATTCTGGACGAAGTACTCGTGAAGAGTGTTCCGAAGAGCATTACTGCGGATACCGGAATGGACGTAATCACGCACGCTATGGAATCTTACGTTTCTCTCAATAACAACGAGTTTTCCGGCGCGCTTGCCGAAAAAGCCGTGGAGATTTGCGGGCAGTTCCTGCTTCGTTCGTACAACGACAATAACGATACTCACGCGAGGAGAAAAGTACATATCGCGTCCTGTCTTGCGGGACTTGCGTTTAATTCGTCCTCGTTAGGTCTTAATCACGGCATGGCTCATCAACTCGGGGCAATGTTCCATATCCCCCACGGCAGAGCGAACGCCATTCTTCTTCCGTATATCATTGAATATAACAGCGAGATAAGCGTGTTTAGCAAAAGCAAGGCAGATTACGCTCCCTGCGTGAGAAAATATTGCAATCTCGCAAGGATTCTCGGCGTTTCCAATCTTAACGAAGTGACCACTATCCGCGCGCTTGTCAGTTATATTCAATTCCTTCTTCACGAAATGTCCATTCCGTTGCACATTTCCGAACTCAACGTGGTGGGAGAAGGCGATTATATGTCGGCGATCGGCGAAATGGCGGATCACGCGTTGGAGGACAGATGCACCGCGACCAATCCGCGCAGACCGACGCGTCAGGAGATTATCGATATTTATAAAGAAATATGGTAATGACAGATTAGTATAAGATGATTTTATAAAACCCGTAACGTTTCGCGTTACGGGTTTTTTCTGCCGGCGGTTTATTCTATAAAAACGCCTGTTACCTTAATGGTGTAACTTTTGAGATTTGTTTTCTCTTTCGGCAGTGATTCTTTTTATCGGTTACAATCCTCGTTTATCCGACCGGTGCGATAATTTTTTCGGATTGTTTTGCCGTCGTTTCGGTTGCTTGCGGATGTTTTACAGAGAGATGCGCATTGCGGGAAGAATGTGTCCCAATTCGCTGTATTCGGGGTTCTTGCCCGGAATTTCGCCCGAACCGTCGAACGCCGTAATCCTGCTGTTGCTATCTAATTGGAACTTGTAGTGTGAACGCATCCATGTATATCCTTTACTTAACGTTGCCACGCAATAACTGCTTGTGCCTATGCTTCCTATAAATTTACTCTTATATAATTCAAACTCCGCATAACTCAGCAAGAAGAGATAATCATCCGTTGCATAAGTTGTGAAATCTTCATGCCCGACGCCATAACCGCCCATGCTTTCGATATCGTTGGTAACGGTTGAGTGAAGAACTATTGCTTTTTGCGCGTCGTTAAAAATAACGTTGTAAATTTTATCGTTAAGGTACTCTCTTATCGGACTCTGCGCCCACGTGTTATCTCCGAATGTTATGGTTTCCAATCTCGTTTTGCAAACGAGGAACGCCTCGCCGTTTCCTTCGTCAACCACGCTCCATTTAACAGGATCGAAATTAAACCAATGAATTTTAACGTTATAATTCTTTCCTGTGTCGAGGATTGACGGAGCGTAACCTGCCTGTTCTTGTCTGTAACTTTTGTCGCGTGATCTGACAACGAAAAGTCCGCGGTATTTTTTACCGTTATATTCCACGTCTTTATACCAGTATTTTTCGCCGCTGTTCGTCCAGCCTTCAACCAAAGGCGGTTCTTCGTTGCCTTTGTTAAGTTTGAATGAATTAAAGTAACTTTGCATGTTGAATTCAAACTCGGCAAGTCCTGCAAGAGTATCTTCGTCGGTCACGTTCGATTGCGGGTAAGAGCCGATAAGCAGATCGTTTCCGTTACGGCAATAGGGCGAAGTTTTCGTCTGAACGTTTCCTTCGTTTACAATCCAGTAAGCGACGAGGTTCAGATCTCCGTCCGTAAGTTGCACGGAATCGTAACGACGCGTTCTTTCAAGGTCGTCGGCTTTGAACCAGCCGCCGAAGGTAAAATCGGTAATGGTGTATTCGATATCGAAATTATTGTCCGATCGCAACGTGTAGCTTTTAATTTGTTCGCCGCCGGTTTTGCTCGGATCGGGCAAGGGCAGATCGTCGCTGCTTTCAAACGAGTCTATCGTGTATTCGTATATCGCGTCGTCGGGGTTTGTGCCGCCGCCGAGGTCGTAAGTGATTTTGTATACTATCGCCGTCCAGTTGGCGGTGTATTCCAGATTGCCGTGCGTACCGCTCGTTATGGTCAACGTTTTTTCGGGCGCGGTCGTTCCGTTGCCCGTCCAGCCGTCGAACGTATAGTGGTCGCGTTCGGGTTGGGGAAGAATTATATCGTCGCTTTCGATATTATACGAGGTGGGCGCGTCGATAGTCGAGCCTTCGATACCCGCGTAATTGATGCTGTAAGCGGTGGGCGTCCATTTAGCCCAAAGTTCGAGATCTTCGGCTTTTTCGCCGCTGTTAACTTCGCTTAATTTGCTGTTTTCTTCAAAGTCGGAGGTCGTATACCAACCATTGAAGTCGTAGTAGTTTTTGGCCGGAGTTTGCAGATCGAAATTTTGTTCAATCGTGTATGTCGCCCTGTTGTGCTGAGAATTGACTCCGCCGTTCAGATTGTACTTAATGTCGTACTCTGCGGCTTCCCATATAGCCGTAAGCACCGTGTCTTGTCTGATCGGGTAAGCGAAAGGCCATTCGTAGCCTTGATAGCCCCACGCGATAAAATTGTATCCGCGCTTTTCGGGTTTGCCGGGGAAATCGGCCGTTTCGCCGTCGTCAAGGGTTTCTTGCATCCACGGTTCCTCGTCGTTTTCGTCGTACATAAACGAAACGGTGTGCTTTTTTTCATTGGGAGCATTCTCGTTGAGTTTGCCGTCGAGCAGATCTTTCAGCCATTCCTCCTCCGTGCCGTCGTAGTCGGGATATTTCTCTATATACTGTTGATACGCGCTTTTTGCCGATTCTCCCGATTCTCCCGATTCTGACGATTTTCCGCCGCCGCATGCCGCCAGAAGCGCAAGCATAGAGCAGAGCGTCAATACGAAAATTACGACGGAAAGGCGTTTGTTCTTTTTGTTCATGATTAATCCTCCTTTTTCTCGTTGAAACTGAATTGAAAACCGAAAGTCATTTCCAGTGAAGCGAAAAGTTTTTCCAGAACGTCTTTCGTTGTTTGTTCGGGGTTTATCGTTTCAACAAACGCGACGGCTTCGTCGCGCTGTTTTTGCGGAACGTTGTATGTTTTAAGCGACATATCCAGAAATCGACGAATTTTTTTACGCAGGGTGAAATATTTGTCGCACCGCCGCGCCATAAAAGCGCGCATCATGCCCGCGCTCCCTATTTCGCTTTCGTAAAAATCGCTGTCTGCCCAGTCGGGGTTAAAATCACCGAATATCCTGCAAAGTTCGGTGGACGTTTCCTGATAGATATATTCCGCAAGGTGTGGTTGCGTGTACGCTTCCACGTAAATTTCCCGCAGGTTTTCGTTTGATTCGGCTATAGCCATCTGGATTGCCGTTTCCGCCGCGTAAACAAGAACGGGGTTCTGTTTGTCGGTGAGGATGCGCCGCGCCGCGCCGAACTGATTATCGAACATAAAACGTATGAGTTCCATCAGTACGCCGTCTTTTGTGTGAAATATGTTCTGAAACGTTCCGGACGATACGTCGGCTTCTCGGATAATGTCCAGCATTGTGGTTGCTTTGAAGCCTTTTTCGATGAACATACGCACGCACACGGTGAGAATTCGTTTTTTTGGATCTTTGATTTGTTCTCTTGTTATCATAATGTTTAAAAGTTGAATTTTGTTAACAAATTGGTTTGCAATTTGAGTTACAACTCAATAATAACACTTGACCGGTAAAAAGTCAACGGGTTCGGCGAAAATTTGCAAATAATTTTTCTTAGTGATGACGAATGGAATCCCTATGCTTTTTTAACGGGAAACGATATAATGCAAATATGGTTGATAATAAATCCTTAACGGGCGCGCTTGTGAAAATGGGGCTTGATCGTGAAGCGGCGGAGGAAAACGCTTACAGAATCGAACGCGTCATCACGGAAGAGGTGTTTGAAGTCATAAAGAAGTGTTTTGACGTGTGATTTCGGAACAATTATCAGTTGTTTGCAATAAAAATCAAAAACGGATAAAAGAATATCCAAAAACGGATAATACATGTAAGCGTTGCAAAATCAACGGATTTTTAAATTCCGTACGATTAAAAAGTTGATTTAAAGCCGATAATATGGTATAATTTTTTTTGCGTGTCGGAAAACTTAATATCCGAACGACGAAAAAAGAGGAGTTATATTTATGAAGAAAATTTTCAGAGTAATGATTGCGGCTATGCTTATGGCTGTGATGGCTGTTTCGCTTTGCTCGTGCGGAATTCCTTCCGACCCCGAAAAGGCGAAAGCAAACCTTGAGAAGAACGGTTACGCTATGGATACCACCGTAAGCACCGTTACCGTAAAAACTGTTTTTACAACTAAATACGGCTTGTCTTTCCTTGATAAGGTTGATACGGTTATTTTTGCCGTCGATAAAGAAACGGGTAAAGAAAACGTTCTTATTATCTATTGTAAGGACGCTGATTCCGCAAAGACGGTTAACGGCGACATTAAGGAACTTTACAAGAGCATTAAGGATAACGCGAAAGAAAACGATTCTGAAGCGGACGTTAAGAGCGGTAAATCCGGTAACGTCGTTTATATCGGAACGAGCGCGGGCGTTAAAGCCGCCGGCTGATAAAACCAATAAAAAAGAGCCTTCTCGCGAGGCTCTTTTTTTGTGTCCGTTAAATTATTTTCAGCAAGTCCGTCAATTTTTCAATTTTATATGTTGGGGTGATATTATCCGAATATGGTAAATCATTTGGGTTAAAATGGCAAGTTGCAACATCGTTATTGATTCCGAGAGCAATATCGGAGATAAGCGAGTCGCCCACGATGAGCGATCTTTTTTTCTCGAAGTCCGGAATATGTGTCGCAACGTAGTCGAAGTATTCCTTTGATGGTTTTTTGAATCCGATTTCGTCGGAAATAAATACGTTTTCGAAGTAAGGTTTAATTCCCGAAAGGGCGAGCCTTCCGCGTTGAACCGCTTTAAGTCCGTTCGTTATCAGAAAGCACCTTTTGCCGCGTTGTTTCAATTCTTCCAGCAATGCGGGCGTTTCGGGCATAAGGATAGACGTTTCGGCGAGATTTTGCTCGTAAATATCATAGAACTTTCCGATATCGAACGAGATGTTTTTTACCTTGGCGTATTCCTCGAATCTGCCGATAACAACGTCGTGTCTTGAGATTTTTCCGAGAGAATAGAGGTCCCATCTTTTCTGGTTTATATCGCTGTAAATATCGTAGTCCTTTTCTTCGGAAGGGATGCCGAGCGTTTTGCACGTTCTTAAAAAACTTTTCTGACCGGTGTGATAAAAATCGAACAGCGTATCGTCCGCGTCGAACAAAATAATATCGTAACTCATAACATAATGATAACAAAACCCGGGTAAAAATGCAAGTTTTCTTGCCCGGCATAAGTTGACAATATCATAAAAAAATTATATAATTTAAGCGTAAACGATGAAAACGCTCAAAAGGAGAAGAATATGTCGGAAAATAAAAAGAAATACTATATCGGGATAGATCTCGGCGGAACGTTCATAAAAGGCGGAATAGTCGACGAAAAAGGATCGATAGTGGTTGACGATAAAATTCCCACGGAATCGGAAAAGGGCGGAGAGAAGGTTATGGACAACATAGCCTCGCTCGTGGAAATTCTTTTAAAAAAGGCTGCTCTCGGAAAGGAAGAAACCGAAGGGATAGGCATGGGCGTTCCCGGAATGATAGACAGCAAAAACGGAGTGGTTATTTTTTCCAACAATCTGAAATGGCATCATCTTAAGATTTCGGAGGGCGTGGAAAACCGTACCGGAATGAAAGTGAAAATCGCCAACGATGCTAACGTCGCCGCGCTCGGCGAGGCTGTTTACGGCGCGGGGAGATATGTCGACGACAGTATTCTGTTAACGCTCGGCACGGGCGTGGGCGGAGGAATTATCGTCGGCAATAAACTCGTCGAGGGCAACAAGTCCGCCGGCGCGGAACTCGGGCATATGGTTATCGCTCACGGCGGCGAACAATGCACGTGCGGCAGAAAAGGGTGTTTAGAGGCTTACGCTTCGGCAACCGCGCTCATAAGGGATACGAAAAGAGCGATGGAAGCCCATAAGGACAGTAAAATGTGGGAGATAGGTTCTCTCGACGCCGTAACGGGCAAAACCGCATTCGATTATGAAAAAACCGACGTCTACGCGAAAGAAGTCGTCGATAATTACGTCGAAATGCTTGCCTGCGGAATAGCGAATATTGCCAACGTTTTTCGTCCGCATACGGTTATGCTCGGCGGCGGCGTGTGCGCGCAAGGGGATAATCTGATCGTTCCGCTCCAGAAAATCGTGGACAGAGAAATTTTCGCGGGCGATCTCGGACCGAAATGTCCGATAACCGTCGCAAAACTCGGCAATAAAGCGGGAATTTTAGGCGCAGCCGCGCTTATTTCGAATTTATAAGAAGCGCGTTTAAATATAATCATTATAAAATAACAAAAGCAACTCGTTTCGGGTTGACAAGACGATTTAAAAATGCTATATTAAAAATATTATGCGGCTATTGCGGGAGGAACAGAGTTAATGGCATATTTCAAGGTGTCGCTCGCGGGTGATCTCGGCAGCGGAAAAAGCACCGTCGGCGCAATATTGAAAGAAAGATTTTACGCCGATGTCGTTTCCGTCGGGAAAATTCAGCGCGAAATGGCTGAAAAACTCGGAATGAATACAAAAGAATTCAATATTTATCAGGAAAAGCATCCCGAACTCGACAAACAACTCGACGATATGCTCGCCTCTTACGAGAATAAAGAGGGCAGTTTCATTTTCGATTCGCGTATGGCGTGGCACTTTGTGCCGAGCGCGTTCAGCGTGTATCTCAAATGCAACGCCGAAGAAGCGGCGAAACGCGTTGTCGAAGCGAAGCGCGCGGATGAAAAATATTTGTCCGACGAGGACGCTTTCGAGCAATTGAAGGAAAGAAGAGCGAGTGAAATTCAGCGTTATAAAAAATTTTACGGCGTAGACATAACGGATATGTCGAATTATTGCCTTGTCGTAGACACAACGGGTAAAACGCCGGAAGAAGTGGCGGATTTAATCGTGCTCGCCTGGGCGAAAACGATTAAACCGATATAAATCCGTCGGGCGTTTGCCGCCAGAAAATAAAAGAGAAAACATAAAAGGAAAAGATAAATTATGCATTGGGCAGAGAGAATTGCAGAAGAACTCATTAACGAAAATCCCGGAAAGGAAGAATTTTTATGCGTTGCAGGGACAAGCCCTTCCGGATCGGTTCATATCGGAAATTTCAGAGACGTAGCCACGCCTCTTTTCGTTGTGGAAGCGTTGAAAAGAAAGGGTAAAAAAGCCAGGCTTATGCTTTCGTGGGACGAATTCGACAGGCTCAGAAAAGTGCCGAAAAACATCGCGGCAATCGCTCCCGATTTCGATAAGTATATCGGTATGCCGTATTGTATGATTCCCGATCCTCACGGGGTTTATTCTTCGTTCGCGGAGTATAACGAAAAGGAATACGAGCAGTCGCTGGAAGAACTCGGTATCGATATCGAATATCGCTATCAGGGCAAGGAATACCGTTCGGGAAGATACGTCGAAGGCATTCTCACCGCGATGAAGAAAAGAAAGGATATTTACGATATCCTTATGAAGTATAAAACGCAGGACAGCGACGAGGGAGAGAGAGAAACTTATTACCCGATCAGCGTTTATTGTTCCGCGTGTAACAAAGATTTCACGGAAGTTCTTTCTTATAACGAAGAAACCGACGAAATTACTTACAGATGCAAGGCTTGCGGAAAAGAAGAAACCGTAAACTTACGCGATTATCATATGGTTAAACTCATGTGGAAGATCGACTGGCCTATGCGTTGGGGTGTAGAGGGCGTTGATTTCGAGCCGGGCGGAATAGATCATGCCGCTGCTTCCGGATCTTACGTAGTCGCGAAGGATATCGCAAAGGAAATTTACGGCGTAAAAGCGCCGAAATTCCAGCCTTACGGATGGCTTTCGATTGCGGGACTCGGCGATATGCATTCTTCCACGGGAAACAACATCACTCCGGCAACGGTTCTCGAGGTTTACGAACCCGAAATGGTCAGATGGCTTTTCGCAAAATACGCTCCGACGGACGGTTTCGCTTTCAATTTCGACGATACGATCATCCGTCATTACAGCGAATTCGATAAAGGTCTCGAAGCCGTTAAAAACGGCGAAGCGGATGAGTATAACACCGCCGTTTACGATCTTTGCATGATAAACGGAATCAACGTCAAAGCAAAAGTTCCGTTCGGCGTTCTCGCATCGGTTGCTCCGATAGTGGATTTCAATCCGCAGGCGGTAAGAGAAATGCTTGCAAAAATCGGCGTGGAATTCGACGCCCGCGATGAGGAGAGGCTTGTAAGAGTTAAAAATTGGATAACCAAGCATCAGCCTTCCAAAATGTATAAACTTCTCGAAAAGCGAAACGACGAGTATTACTCCGGGCTTTCGGACGAAGAAAAGGCGGCGGTAAAAAAACTCGCCGATTATATCGAAGAACACGACAACGTCAAAGAGCAGGAAATTCAGCAGTATCTTTACGGCATAATAAACGATCCGTCGCTTACCAAAAAGGAAAATATGGCAAGACAGCAGAAATTCTTCGCCGTATTCTACAACGTCCTGTTCGGTTGCGATAAAGGACCGAGATTGTATTTGTTCCTTTCGGCTATCGACAAATCGAAATATCTTAATCTTCTTAAATTTTAAATAGAACGCGGAGCGATATTTCGTCGCTCCGCGTTGAGGTGATAAAATGGATAAAAACTTTAAATTCGGAACGATAGAGTATGTTCGTCCCGACTTTGAAAAAATGAAAAAGTCCGCGTTCGGGTGCGCGGAAAAAATCAAAAACGCAACGAGTTACGACGAGGCGAAAAAAGCGTTTCTCGAGTTCGATAAAGAAGAGAGCGCTTTCTTCGATATGGTTACCGTTGCGAGCGTAAGACATACGATAGATACGAGCGACGAGTTTTACGACAAAGAGGACGAGTATCTCAACGAGCAGATTCCCGAATATTCGAGCGCGTATATGGAACTTGCGAACACGCTTTACGATTGCGCGTTTAAAGACGATTTTGTCAAAGAATTCGGCAATTCAATGTTCTCGAATATCGAAATTCAAAGAAAATCGTATTGCGAAAAGAATATACCGCTTTTACAGAAAGAAGCGAAACTTTGCAGCGAATACGAAAAGATCATCGCTTCGGCGGATATTGTGTTCGACGGCAAACACCTGAATCTGTACGGGATAATGAGTTATTTCGAAAATGCGGACAGGCAGGTTCGTCACGACGCTTTTAAGGCTTATTCGGATTTTTACGCGTCGCATGAAAAACGTTTTGAAGAGATCTGGGACGAACTTATAAAGATCAGAACGGAGCAGTCGAAAAATCTCGGCTTCGACAACTATATTCCGCTCGGGTATTTAAAGCAGGGAAGAACCGATTATGACGAAAAGGACGTTGCGTCTTTCCGCGAGCAGGTAAAAGACGAACTCGTTCCGTTCTGTAAAAAACTCTACGAGGCGCAGGCAAAACGTATAGGCGTCGGCGACTTTAAAGCGTACGACGAAAAACTTATTTTCGGCGACGGAAACGCAAAGCCCGTCGGCGACGACGATTTTCTTATCGCAAAAGCGCGCGAAATGTATCACGATATGAGCAAGGAAACGGGCGAGTTTATCGATTTTATGCTCGATCACGAACTTCTCGACGTGAAAAACAGACCGCATAAGGCTTCGACGGGATATATGACTTCGTTGAACTCGTATAAGGCGCCGTTTGTTTTCTCGTGCTTCAATCAGACAACCGCTGACGTGGACGTTCTCACGCACGAAATGGGACATGCTTTCGCCGGATATATGGCGATGAGAAGTCAGCCGATTTCGGCGTATTATTCCGAACCTACCGATATTGCTGAAATACATTCGATGAGCATGGAGCAGTTTGCATATCCTTACGCGGAGTATTTCTTCGGCGACAAGGCGGATAAGTTCAGATTCGCGCACTTGCAGGAGGCGTTGACTTTCGTTCCGTTCGGCGTTGCAGTGGACGAATATCAGCATATAATTTACGCAAATCCCGATCTTACGCCAAAGCAGAGAACCGCCGAGTGGAAAAAACTCGAAGAAAAGTATATGCCCTGGAGAGAATACGGAGATATAGAGTTCTTTGCAAAAGGCGGCTGGTGGTATCATAAAATACACATTTTCCTTTATCCGTTCTATTATATCAATTACACGCTTACCACGATGGGAGCGATGGAATTCAAGAAGAAGATGAACGAAGACAAGGAAAACGCCTGGAAAGATTATCTTAATCTTTGCAAAACGGGCGGAAGCCGTGGATATATCGAAACGCTGAGATTCGCAAATCTTGCCGTTCCCTTTGAAAAGGGCAGCGTTAAAAAGGCGGTTTCTTACGCCGAGAGGATACTTCTCGAAGAAATAGACAAAAATAACTAAGGGTAAACTTATGAATTGTATTTTTCCAAAAAGAATCGTCGAAGAGAAAGGAATAACGAATTCCGCCGCTCTTTTGAGAATAAAGCCTGTTCAGATAGGATTGAACGAAAGCGATCTCGCCGTTTTTGAAAAAGGTTCGCATATAATTCTCGATTTCGGCAAGGAGTTATCGGGCAGTCTGAGATTTCTGTGTTTTCGCAGCGACGGCGCGTCAAAAATCAGAGTGAGGCTCGGCGAATCTGTTTCCGAAGTTTGTCATGACGTGGGCGAATGCGGCGCCACAAACGATCATGCCACAAGGGACTGGGTGTTTTTCATCCCTCATTACAGCGATCAGTTGCTTATGAACGGCGGTTTTCGCTTTGCGAGAATCGACCTTTTAGGGGATACCGTTCTCACGGTTAAGAGCATAGTCTGCCAGAGCGACGCTTATGATAAACCGTTTGACGGTTCGTTCTGTTGCGACGACGAACTTGTAAATAATATTTTCGATACCGCCGCTTACACGCTCCGCCTTTGTATTCACAACGATATGATATGGGACGGAGTAAAAAGAGACAGACTTGTCTGGATAGGGGATATTCATCCCGAGCAGATGGCGGCGAACGCGCTTTTCTCGGATACGACGTTTATAAAGAATTCGATTAAATTCGTCAAAGACCAGACTCCGCTTCCCGGGTGGATAAACAGTATGCCGACTTATTCTCTCTGGTGGATTATCAATCTCAGAGATTATTATTTCAGAACTGGCGACAGAGAGTTTATCGAGTCGATGAAAAACTATCTCGTTTCTCTCGTCGGGCAGATAAGCGAATATATAACGGACGACGGAGAAACGACGTTCGATTACGACTTTGTAGACTGGCCGTCCCATCCGCAGAATGAAACCGAAACGGATAAAAGAGCCGACGAAAAAGCCGGCGTTCACGCGCTCTTCATATGGTGTTTCACTTACGCGAAAGAACTTCTCGAAACACTCGGAGAAGATACTTCAAAGGTTATTTCATCTCTCGTAAAACTTTCCAAAAAGTCTTATACCGTAAGGAAATTTAAGCAAATTTCCGCTATGAGACTGATGGCGGGAATCGGCGATGAAAAAGACGTGAAACTCATACTCGAAAACGGGGCGGAAGGGTTATCTACTTTTATGTCGTATTACATTCTCGATTCGATTGCTGAAAGAGGTTACGGGGCGGAAGCGCTCGGTATGATGAAAGAGTATTACGGTAAAATGCTCGAACTCGGCGCGACGACTTTCTGGGAAGATTTCGACGTAAAGTGGGCGGAGAACGCAGGCAGAATCGACGAGATTCCGGCGAGCGGCAAAAAAGACGTCCACGCGGATTACGGCGCGTTTTGTTACAAGGGATTGAGGCACAGTTTCTGCCACGGCTGGTCGAGCGGGGTAATACCGTTCCTTATGCGTTTCGTGGCGGGTGTGAAGGAAGTCGGCGTGGGAGGAAACGAACTCGTTGTTTCGCCAAACTTATGCGGACTAAAAAAAGTCGACGTCGTTTATCCGACGAAGCTCGGCAAGGTTAAAATTTCTGTCGAAAACAAAGACGGAAAGGTTTTGACAAAAGTCGACGCGCCTGACGGAATAAAGGTAAATGTAAAATAAAATGACGGCTTCGGGTTATCCCGGAGCCGTTTTTTTTGTTTAACCTTATTATAATGAGTTGAAAAAAAATTTTTTATATGTTAAAATAGATAAGTATAATAAAGGGCTTTATGCCCGATCGGAGGAATAAATGGCGCACGATTATAATTCTCAGGACATTAAAATTCTTGAAGGACTCGAAGCCGTCAGAGTAAGACCAGGTATGTATATCGGTTCTACCGGGCCGAAAGGATTGCACCATATTTTATGGGAGATAGTCGACAATGCGATCGACGAGGCGGCAAACGGTTTTGCCGATAAAGTGGAGGTTGTTCTTTATAAAGACGGGAGCGTTTCCGTTGAAGATAACGGAAGAGGTATACCCACGGATATTCATAAGCAGGCGGGTGTTTCCGGCGTTCAGGTAGTATTCACGCAACTTCACGCCGGCGGCAAGTTCAACAATGAAAACTATAGTTTCTCGGGCGGTCTGCACGGCGTAGGCGCGTCGGTTACGAACGCTCTTTCGGAATGGCTCGAAGTAGAAGTTTATAATAAGACTATCTACAAAATGAGATTCCACAGTTATTACGACAAAACCCGTAAAAAGATGATTTCGGGCGAGCCGGAAGAACCTTTACAGAACACCAGGATAAAGACGGACAAGCACGGCACTTTCGTCCGTTTCAAACCGGATAAGGACGTTTTCGAAACTGTAGAGTTCAGCCTTGAAACGATTGCAAAACGTCTGCGCGAACTCGCTTTCCTTAATAAGGGTATTTCGATTAAACTCACCGATTTGCGCGACGACGATAAGTTTTACAGCAAAACGTTCAAGTACGACGGCGGTCTTGTGGATTACGTTTTATATCTCAACGAGGGCAAGATGAAGCTTTACGATCTGCCCGTATACGCAAAGACGGAAAAGGACGGCATACTGATCGAATTTGCCATCCAGCACACGGACAGTTATACCGAGAGCGTGTTCTCATTCGTAAACAACATTCCCACGCCGGAAGGCGGAACACACGAGGTGGGTTTCAAATCGGGCGTTACGAAGATTCTTAACGATTACGCAAAATCGAACAATCTCGTCAAAGATAAGGACGTCGTTTTCACCGGAGAAGATTTCCGCGAAGGTATGACGGCTATAATTTCGGTCAAGATGAAAAACGTCGAGTTCGAAGGTCAGACTAAGACCAAACTCGGCAACCCCGAAGCGAAAGCGGCGGTCGAAGCGGCAACAATCGAAGAACTTGACGTCCTTGTGAGAAACAAAAAAAACAAGCCGATATTCGACGCTATGATCAAAAAGGCGGTCGGCGCGGCGAAAGCGAGAAACGCGGCAAGACACGCCAAAGAAATCGCAAGAGCGAAAAACGGCGCGGATTCGGCAAAACTTATCGGTAAACTCGCTTCCTGTTCGAGCAAAAAAGCCGAATTCAACGAGGTGTTCATCGTCGAGGGCGATTCCGCAGGCGGCAGCGCGAAGCAGGGCAGGGACAGACAGCATCAGGCTATCCTTCCGCTCAGAGGTAAGCCGCTTAACGCCGAAAAGAAGAGCATAGCGGAAGTTCTCAAAAACGAAGAAATAAGAACGATAATAAGCGCGCTCGGAACGGGAATCGGAAACGATTTCAATCTCGACAATCTTAATTATTATAAAGTTATTATTCTTTCCGATGCCGACCAGGACGGCGCGCACATCAGAGCGATACTCCTCACTTTCTTCTTCAGATATATGAAGCCGCTTATTCAGGAAGGGCACGTTTATATCGGAATGCCGCCGTTATATAAGGTCTATAAAAAAGACGTTATCGAATACGCGTACGACGACAGCGAACTTCAGAAAGCCATCGATAAGGTAGGCAGAGGATATCAACTCCAGAGATATAAAGGTCTTGGCGAAATGAACCCCGAACAACTTTGGGATACGACTATGGACCCGCAGAAGAGAGTTCTTATGCAGGTTACCATAGAGGACGCCGCAGAGGCGGAAAAACTCATAACGACGCTTATGGGCGACGATATCGACGGAAGAAAAGCGTATATCGCCGAACACGCCGATTTCAATAAAGAAGATACCTTCATGAGTAAGGTCAACGTTTAAGGAGGATAGATAAATGTCTGAAACGAAAGACTCGATAATTACAAGCCCGCTTGAGGACGTCCTCCACAATTCGATGATTCCTTACGCGGAATACGTTATTCTCGACAGAGCGTTGCCGAGAGTTGAGGACGGATTGAAACCCGTTCAGAGAAGAATCCTTTACTCGATGTACGAGCAGGGGATGACGCCGGATAAAGGCTATAAAAAGAGCGCGAGAGTAGTCGGCGACTGTCTTGCGAAATATCACCCGCACGGCGACAGTTCCGTTTACGACGCAATGGTTCGTCTTGCTCAGCCGTACAATATGAGAAACACTCTTGTCGACGGTCACGGAAACTTCGGTTCGATCGACGGCGACAGCGCGGCGGCAATGAGATACACCGAGGTAAGACTTCAGCAACTTGCGCTCGAACTTCTTACCGATATCGATAAAGACACGGTTAACTGGTCGCTCAATTTCGACGACTCGTTAAAAGAACCCGATACGCTCCCGGGAAGATTTCCGAACCTGCTCGTAAACGGCGCGACCGGCATAGCGGTCGGTCTTGCGACGAATATTCCCACGCACAACTTAGCGGAAGTTATCGACGGCGTGGTGGCTTATCTTAACGACCCGAAGATTTCGCTCGACGAGATGATGAAAATCGTCAAGGGACCGGATTTCCCGACGGGCGGATATATCATTGCCGGCAGCGAACTTCGCAACGCTTACGAAACGGGTAAGGGCAAAATAACCCTCAGAGCCAAAATCAGCATAGAGGAAGGCGAAGGAAAAAAGAAAAACATAGTCATAACAGAACTTCCTTATCAGGTAAACAAGGCGCAACTTCTTAAAAAGATAGCCGACCTTCAGGAAGAAAACAAAGAGGCTCTCGCAGGTATAGCCGATATCGCGGACGAATCGGACAGATCTGGCATGAGAGCGGTTATAAGAGTGAGAAAGGACTATAATCCGCAGCCGATTCTCGATTTCCTTTTCAAATACACTCAGTTGCAGTGTACTTACGGCATAAATATGGTTGCCATAGCGGACGGCAAGCCCAAACTTATGGGGCTTCTGGAGATTATCAAGTACTACGTCGATTATCAGATAAACATCGTTGTAAGAAGAACGAGATACGACCTTAACAAAGCCAAAGAAAGGGCTCATATCCTCGAAGGTCTGATAATCGCCGTAAACAATATCGACGAAGTTATCAGGATAATCAAGACTTCTCCGGACACGCCCGCCGCAAAAGCGAATCTGAGAGCGGCTTTCGATCTTTCGGATAAGCAGGCTCAGGCGATACTCGATTTAAGACTCGCGAGAATTACGAAACTCGAAGTCAACAATCTCAAAGAGGAACTCGAAAACCTTAAAAAACTCATCGCCGAATTGCAGGCTATTCTCGACAGCAAGAAACTTCAGAAAGACGTCGTCAAAAAGGAAATTCTCGCCATAAGGAAGAAATACCGCGATGACAGACGTTCGGTTATCGTTTCCTCGGCAGACGAGATAAGTTTCGATAAGACAGCAGAGAAGTCTTACGTCGAAAATATCGTCATAGGCTATAATCTTAACGGAGTAATAAGAAAAGTCAAAGCGGCTACATATAAAAAATACGCAAAGAACTCTGCTCCTAACAAAGCGGAATTGTTTGCGTTCAAAGTCGATACCGACACGTCGTATATGCTTTACGCGTTTACGAATCTCGGTAATTGTTACAAGATAGACCCCGAAGCGTTGCCCGAAGCAAGCGGCGCGATGAGCGGCGGAATAACGTTCAACAAACTTATCAAGAACTGCGGCAAGGACGAAGTTCCCGTTGCGTTCTATGCGGCTAAAGACGACGATTTCCCGACGACGAGATTGTTCTTCTTCACAAAGGGCGGAATGGTTAAACTTACGCCGTGGAGCGAATACGACGTCAAAAAACCGGTATTCCAGGCTATTAAACTCAAAGAGGGCGACGAACTTCTCAAAATGGAAGAGGAGATTCCCGATTCCGATTATTTCTTCGCCACCAAAAACGGATATTGCCTTAACTGTTCTGACGAATTCCCGCAACAACTCAGAGTTGCAAGCGGCGTGAAGGGCATGGATATCGAGGACGGCGACGAAATTATAACGGCGACGCAGATAAGTAAAAAACTCGATTACGAAATAGTCGTCGCTACGTCGTTCGGAACGTTTAAAAAGGTAGACCTCGGAACAATCGCTAAAACTGCGAGAGCAAGAAAGGGCGTAAGGCTCGTGGACGTCGGCTTTGACGGAAAGGAATGTGTTAAACTTGCCGTTCCTAAGGACGAAGCGGAGAGTATGACTCTTCTTATCGAGGACGGCGACGGAAACATAATGCACGCGCTTTCGGAAGATCTGGCTTCGGAGAGCAGAACGACGAAAGGCAGACCGATTGCGAAACTCGGAATGTTCAAAACGAACTTCGTTTGCTTTTTTCGCGGAGCAGATAAAAAATAACCCGGCGGCGGATAGCGTTGCGACGTGTGATTGTATAACGGATAACGTGACGATGAAAAATTTATCCGCAAAACAAGAAACGAGCGGAGAAAATAGGTTTAACGAAAAAATGGAAAAGACAAGGACGGATATTTTAATCGAAAAATCAAAGAAAAATTACAACGCGGCTATACAGGTAATAACCGATTTGTATGACAACGTCTTTTCTAAAGACGGAAATTTCAGATACGAGAGAAGGCAACTTCTCGCGGAGTACGACGAATATCTTCAGGCCGCGCTCATAAAAATATGTTCGCTCAGGAACAGATTTCTTGCGGACGAGATGCTCTTTGTGGAAAATATCGCCGATTACGGTAAACTCATCGAGGGAACGGATTACACTCTGTTTGCAGGGTGCGTGAGAGATATGAGCGACAGGCTTGCCGAAAGGGCGGACGAACGGCTGAAAGTCGTTCCCGTCTGCTTTAAACTCGCGGGAGCGGTCGATTCGTCAAAAGGAACGGCGTCTATGCGCGTTCTTCTCGATAACACCGTTAAAATAGCGTTTAATCTCAAACTGATTGACGAAAAAGTCGACCTTAAAGACAATTCGGACATTATCGCCGCGTTGAAAGCGGTGTATTCGTTCGCAAAATTCAACGGCATAAGTTTAAAATAAGGAGCGGTTTACCGTAATGAAAATTATAATTGTCGGCGGCGGCAAAGTCGGGAAAACAATTATAGAAAGCATGCTTAAGGAAAAACACGAGGTTATTCTCGTGGATAACGATCCTGCTGTCGTCGGTAACGTCACCAATCTTTATGACGTTATGGGTATATGCGCGAACGGTACCGAGTACGAAAAACTTTTAGAGGCGGGCGCGGATAAAGCGGACTTGTTTATAGCGGTCACAGGTTCGGACGAGTTGAACATGCTTTCCTGTTTCGCCGCAAAAAAGATCGGCGCGCGCCATACCGTTGCGAGAGTCAGAAATTCGGAGTATAACACCGCGAGTTGGGGGTTTATGAAACAACAACTCGAAATTTCCATGGCAGTCAACCCCGAAAAACTTGCCGCCGAAGCGATTTACGATATTCTCAAACTTCCCTCCGCAACGAAAGTTGAGTCTTTCACCGCGAGAAGTTTCGAAATGATAGAAATCATCGTTAAAAAAGGCTCGGCGATCGACGGAATGACGCTTGTGGATCTGAGAAAGAAGTTCAGCGAGAAATTTCTCGTCTGCGTTGTTCAGCGCGAAAACGACGTGTTTATCCCGAACGGAACTTTCAAGGTTTTAAGCGGCGATAAAATCGGCGTTATGGTCACGAACGACGACGCTCATTCCATTCTTAAAAAATTCGGTTATCCCGCAAAAGAAGCCAAAAACATCATGCTCATAGGGGCAAGCAAAACGGCGTTATATCTTGCCGACATGCTCATTAAAGGCAGGAGTAGCGTTAAAATAATCGAGAAAGACCCCGAGGTTTGCGATATCGTCTGCGAAAGACTTTCGTCCAAGGCTTCCGTTGTCTGCGGCGACGGAATGAGCCGCGAAATTCTTCTCGAGGAAGGCGTGGACGGGCTGGACGCTCTCGTCGCGCTTACGGACAGGGACGAAGAGAATATACTCATTTCTTTTTACGCTTTGTCGAAACAAGTTCAGAAAGTCATAGCGAAAGTCAATCGTAACGAGTTATCGTCCATTTCCGAAAATCTCGGGTTGGAAACGACGTTTTCGCCTAAGAATATCGTCGCCGATATACTTGTAAGATACGCAAGGGCGATAGGGAACAGCATAGGAAGCAAGGTTGAAACTCTTTATAGTCTGTTCGGCGGCAATGCCGAAGCGCTTGAATTTAACGTGGAACAAGATTTCGAGTTTGCGGGCGTACCGATTAAAAAACTCGAAACCAAACCGGGAATTCTCGTCGCGGGAATAACGAGAGGAGACGAAGCGCTTATTCCCGGCGGCGACGATTGCATTTTATCGGGAGATAAGGTTATCGTTGTGGCTAAAGGCGAGAGGCTCTGCAATTTATCCGACATTTTGAAGCGTTAAGAAAATTATGAATTACAGGATGATTTTTTCAACCGTCGGCAAAGTAATCGTAACCGTCGGATTATTGCTTGTTTTGCCGCTTTTAACGGCGGTTATTTACGGGGAATGGCGGTGCGCCCTTGCGTTTGGCGTAACTATTGCCGGCGCTCTTGCTCTCGGCTCGTTGACGGTTTTGACCTTAAAACCGAAAAATATGATTTTTTTCTCGAAAGAGGGTTTCATAACCGTCGCGATGTGCTGGATGGTCGCGTCGCTCGTCGGTGCGGTGCCTTTGGTTGTCAGCGGTGAGTTTACTTCTTACATAGACGCTCTTTTTGAAATCGTGAGCGGACTTACCACCACGGGCGCGTCGGTTGTTCCGAACGTTGAGGTTCTTTCAAAGTCGATTTTATTCTGGCGTTCTTTTTCGCACTGGATAGGCGGCATGGGCGTTATAGTTTTCATAATGGCGATAACGGCGCGCGCGCCGGACAGATCGATGCATATTTTAAGAGCGGAAATGCCCGGACCTATCATCGATAAACTCGTGCCGAGGTCGAAAGATACGGCGAAAATTCTTTACCTTATATATATGGTGATGACGGTGGCGATGGTTATCGCGTTGCTTTGTTGCGGTATGCCGTTTTTCGATAGTCTGATTCACGCTTTCGGAACTGCGGGAACGGGCGGTTTCGGAATAAAATCGGACTGCGTGGCGAGTTATTCTGCCGCCGCGCAGTGGGTTATAACGATAGGAATGTTTCTGTTTTCGCTGAACTTCAACCTTTATTATCTCGTTCTTATAGGGAAGATAAGAACGGCGTTGAAGAGTTCGGAACTTCGCATTTTTTCGGCTATGGTTGTTGTTGCCACGGCGATTATAACGCTGAACGTCGCTAATCTTTTCGCTTCGTTCGGCGATGCGTTAAGAGCCGCGGCGTTTCAGGTTTGTTCTATCATTTCGACGACCGGTTTTTCGACAGCCGATTTCGATAAATGGAATTCGGTTTCCAAAGCCGTTCTGATTCTGTTGATGTTCACGGGAGGATGCGCCGGTTCGACGGCGGGAGGACTGAAAGTTTCGAGGCTCGTCATTTTGTGGCGCGGCATAAAAAGGGAATTGAAAAAAGCCTTACACCCGCGCACGGCAAGCGTTGTTAAATTCGATGGCAAGAGAGTAGATGAGGACACGATACACGGCGTGGGAACGTATTTGGGCGTTTATATCTTTATATTGATAGCGGTTGTATTTCTGTTATCTTTCGATCCGTGGTGCGACGCTATAATTGCCGAAGAAACTTATAACGTTTTCGAAACGAATTTCACGGCGGCTCTGACGTGTTTCAATAACGTCGGCCCCGGGCTTGCGGCGGTGGGGCCCACGCGATCGTTTGTGGAATACGGTCCGTTCTCGAAACTTATTTTAACGTTTACGATGTTGCTTGGCAGACTTGAAATTTATCCGTTGCTTCTGACGATTATTCCCGCAACCTGGATAAAAAGATAACAAGTGATAAATATATAAAAAGAAAGCGGTAATCCGCTTTTTTTTATGCCTTGCGTTGACTTTTGATATCAGATAATATATACTTTATCATAGTTGATTACGGAAAAGGGTAACGCAATGGACGGATTGAAAGAAGTTTTAAAAAGAGTTAAATATATTTTGCTGGATATGGACGGAACGGTTTATCTCGGGGGAAGATTGATCGGCGAAATGGATAAAACGCTCGACACGCTGAGAGCGGCGGGGAAAAAACTTATCTATCTCACGAATAATTCTTCGAAGAGCGTCGAGAATTATTATGATAAACTTAAAAAGATGAATCTCTTAAAAGCCGACGACGAAGTAAAAACCTCGGGTACTGCCGCAATAGGCTTTCTTAAAACGGAGAGAAAGGGTAAAACGGTAAGACTTCTCGGAACGGAAGGACTGAAAAAAGAATTCGTTGACAGCGGCATAAACGTAATCGAAAACGGAGTTGCGGACATAAGCGTTCTTGCTTACGATACGGAATTATCATACGTAAAACTTTGCAAATTTACAGATAATCTAATGGAAAATTCGGAATATATCGCAACGCATCCGGACGTTAATTGCCCGTCTGAAAATTATCCGCTTCCTGACGTCGGAGCGTTCATTGAACTCATAAAAGCGTCCACCGGGAGAACACCGGATAAGATAATCGGTAAGCCTTACGCATTGTTCGGAACGGAACTGATGAAAGAGTATAACGCCCGTCCGGACGAATTTATGATGGTCGGCGACAGACTGTATACGGATATCGCGTTCGGCGTTAATTGCGGCTTTCACACGCTTTTCGTTTTATCGGGCGAGGGAACGGCGGATATGATTGCGGATTCGGAGAAAAAGCCGGAGTTTGTTCTTGACAGTCTTAACGATATAGTTGCTTACTTATAAACGATTAAATTCATTATGAATCCGGAGGGAGAATATGTTTGACGTCGTAGTTATCGGCGGAGGAGTCGTCGGAGCGATGATTCTTCGCGAGTTATCGAGATATAATCTTAAAATTTGTCTTCTCGAGGCGGAAGACGACGTATGTATGGGGCAAAGCAAAGCCAACAGCGGAATCGTTCACGCGGGTTTCGACGCAAAGGAAGGAACCAAAAAAGCATTCTTTAACGTTTGCGGAAACCGTATGATGAAAGAGGTCTGCAACGAACTCGGCGTAAAATACAGAAACAACGGCTCGCTTGTTGTCGCCTTTAACGACGAACAGAAAGAAACCATTAATGAACTAAAAAAAAGAGGCGAGGCGAACGGCGTCGACGGACTTGAAATTTTAGACAGAGAAGAGTTGTTCAGGCTCGAGCCGAACGTTTCCGAAAACGCGGTCGGCGCGCTTTACGCAAAGACGGGCGGAATCGTTTGTCCGTATAATCTTACGTTTGCCGCAATCGGCAACGCGATGGATAACGGCGCGGAATTAAAGTGTAATTTCAAAGTTGTAAAAATCGATAAAATCAAAGACGGATACAGGATTTTTTCAAGTAATTACGAAACGTTGGAATCGAAAATCGTCATTAATTCGGCGGGGATAAACAGCGGTAAAATAGCCGCGCTTACCGGCGATGATTATGCCGTTCACGCCCGCCGCGGAGAGTATGTTCTCCTTGATAAAACCGCAGGCCGGTTGACGAATGCGACGTTGTTTTTTACACCGACAAAACTTGGCAAGGGTATTCTCGTTTCGCCGACGGCAGACGGAAATATTATTTTAGGTCCGACCGCCGAAGATATAGAGGACAACAATACGGACACTACCGCGCAAGGTCTTTCGACGATTATCCGAAAGGCTTCGGAGATGATGAGAAACGTTCCTTTCGGGGAATCCATAACTTCCTTCTCGGGAGTGCGCGCTTATAACGACCGTCACGATTTTATTATCGAAGAGAGTAAAAACAACGCCGGCATTATTCATCTCGTCGGTATCGAGTCGCCGGGGCTGACGGCTTCGCCCGCGATAGGCAAATACGTTGTTGAGGAGATTGTCGGCAAAAAAATTACACTTGTGAAAAAATCGGATTTCAATCCGTACCGCAAACCGGAATATTTCTTTAACGAATTATCGGATGATGAGAAAAACGAAATCATAAAACGTAATCCCGAATACGGCAAAATAGTCTGCAGATGTGAAAAAATTACCGAGGGCGAAATTGTTTCCGCGATCCGGACAAACCCGAAAGCGACTTCGGTTGACGCCGTCAAACGCAGAACCCGAGCGGGAATGGGAAGATGTCAGGGTGGTTTTTGTCAGCCTTCCGTCGTGGAAATTCTCGCAAGAGAACTCGGCAAAGATTTGACGCAAATAACCGGAAAAGGCGAAAAATCCGAAATATTGGCGGGGAGAACGAAATGAAAAAATCATACGGAATCGTCGTAATCGGCGGTGGACCGGCAGGGCTTGCCGCAGCGATAAAAGCCTATGACAGCGGGGAGAAAAACGTCCTTATAATCGAAAGGGACGATAAACTCGGCGGTATTTTAAATCAATGTATTCACAACGGATTCGGGCTGACTCGGTTCAAAGAGAGCCTTACCGGTCCTGAGTACGCGTACAGATTCATCATCGAAGCCAAAAAAAGAGATATCGAAATTATGACCGGAACGACGGTTTTGTCGCTTTCCGCAAATAACGAAAATAATGCGGGCAATAAGATAACTGCGATAAACCCCAAGGACGGAGTGTTTACCGTTTCCGCAAAAGCGGTCATTCTGGCGATGGGTTGCCGCGAGCGGAGCAGAGGCGCGCTCAATATTCCGGGTTCACGTCCGGCGGGTATTTTCTCGGCGGGCGCGGCGCAAAAATTCGTCAATATAAAAGGTTATCTCCCGGGTAAAAAAGTCGTGATTCTCGGCTCGGGTGACATCGGGCTGATTATGGCGAGAAGAATGACGCTCGAGGGCGCGAAAGTTCAGGCGGTCTGCGAGATAATGCCTTATTCGAGCGGTCTGACGCGCAATATCGTTCAATGTCTTGACGATTTCGGCATACCGCTTTATCTCAGCCATACCATAACGAAAATCGAGGGTAAAGACAGAGTTACGGGGGTTGTTGTTTCTGCCGTTGACAAGGATAAAAAACCTATACCCGGAACGGAAATACGCTTTGATTGCGACACGGTGCTTTTTTCCGTGGGGCTTATTCCCGAAAATGAATTGTCGAAAGAAGCGGGAATCGAGTTGTCGCCGCGTACAAAAGGCGCTGTGGTCGATCAGACGCGCGAAACGTCGGTCAGCGGTATCTTCGCCTGCGGAAACGTGCTTCAGGTTCACGACCTTGTGGATTTCGTTTCGGAAGAAGCGGAAATCGCGGGGCAAGCCGCCGCGGAATACTCTAAAAAAGGCAGCAGCGAGAAACGATTTGTTCTTACCCGCGAGGGAGCGGAAGTTTCCTATGTCCTTCCGCAAAAAATCGATTTAAACAAAGCGGAGGACGTGGCGATTTATTTCAGAGTACGCTCGACGGTTGCAAAAGCCGCGGTTATCATGAAAAGCGGCGAACAAGTTATCGCCGAGTTCAAAAAACCTATTGTCGTTCCGGGCGAAATGCAGAGGGTTAAACTTTCCGCTTCTCTTTTTGGTGATATTTCCGGAGATATTACGGTTGAGGTAAAAAAATAATGACGAAAGAATTGACTTGCATAGAATGTCCGAAGGGCTGCCGAATAACCGTCGAACTTATTGACGGCGAAGTTAAATCGGTGAAAGGAAACGACTGTCCGAGAGGAAAGAAATACGCCGAAAGCGAAGTAGTTTGCCCGATGAGAGTGCTTACTACGACCGTGAGATGTTCTTCGGGCGAAATGGTTTCCGTTAAAACCGATAAGCCCGTTAAAAAAGCCGAATTATTTGAACTTATGGAAAAGATAAACGGTAAAATAGTCGCCGCTCCGGTAAAAACGGGACAGATAATTATTGAAAATATTACTGACGGAGTAAATCTTATCGCCACTTGCAGCATAGAATAAACAGAGCGTATATATTAACGTATGAAAACAGTATCTTCAGAATATATCAATACAAAATTCAATAGCAAAGAGGATTACCGCAGAGAGGACGAACGGCTCGACGGGGAGATTTTCCGTATTGCCGACGATATCGCTTTGCGGTGTAAAGATAAACCGATCGTACTTCTTTCCGGACCATCGGGCTCGGGAAAAACGACCACGGCGCATAAAATCAGCGGATATCTCGACGAAAAAGGTCATAAAACACACGTTATATCTTTAGATAATTATTTTAAAACGATATTGCCGGACGGGCAGGATGAAGTGGATTTCGAATCCCCGTCGCGGATCGATTCGAAAATGTTGTCCGAGCATATAAAGAAAATTTCGGAATGTAAAGAAATCGAACTGCCGACGTTTGATTTTCTCAGCAAAAAAAGCGTTTCTTCGGGCGTTAAACTGAAGAGGAAAAAAGGAGAGGTCGTTTTATTCGAGGGCATCCACGCTCTCAATCCGGACGCAGTTCCGATCGATAACGAAACGTCCGTTAAAATTTACGCGAGCGTACGAACGCGGATATCATGCGGAAACGAAATAATCCATCCCAAATTTATCCGTTTGTTGCGTAGAATGAGCAGAGATGAAATTTATCGCGGGAGAAGTGTTTCCGAAACCGCGGATTATTTCAAAAGCGTTGAACGAGGAGAAGAACTTTACGTTGCGCCGTTCAAACGTTTTGCGGATTATTCGATCGATACGTTTATCGCGTACGAGCCGAAAATATACGCCGGTTTGCTTCTGGATGAAATACGAAAAGTTGCGGAAAGCAAAAACGACGACGTGATGAAATATCTCGAAGCGTGTCTCGCAAACTTTGTTGCAGGCGATAAGAAGTTAATTGTAAAAAGTTCTATAATCAGAGAATTTATCGGTGAAAATTAAAAGTTTTACGATAAATGATATTGCGAATGGCGAAGCCCCGACGGAATTCCGTCGGGGC
>ERZ1026780.427-NODE-427-length-34514-cov-32.341391_pt1 | contig 34514 bp, 52 predicted proteins | sample MGYA00380126_ERZ1026780 | MGnify/ENA primary metagenome ERZ1026780 (study PRJEB33269, sample SAMEA4719762) | human gut metagenome | biome: human-associated habitat; feature: organic feature; material: feces | place: Cameroon | collected 2013-10 ... | reverse complement strand
CCGATTTTCGGCTTCCCAAGCCGAAGGTCACGAGTTCGAGCCTCGCATTCCGCTCAATAATAAAGGGCGATGATAATCAATTATTTAGGTTAAATCATCAGCCCTTATTTCTTTGTTAAAACTAAAATTTTACCCCAAAAATCGGGCGCAAAGTGTGACATTATGTGACAAATTAGGGGCTTATTCGGGACTAATTCGGGACTAAACAAAAACGCTATGGCAAAAGTATCGTATTATCTCAAAAACGTCAAGGCGGGCGACGAAGCGCCGCTCTACCTGAAAATATCACACGACTACAAAAGCGCGCTTCTCCTGGCGGGCAAGATCAAGCCGGAGGACTGGGACGCGGAACACCAGACCTATATCGGACGGAACGCTCCGTTCCGGTGCAGACTAAAAAATCTGGCAACGCAGGCGGTTGACATCATAACAGATCTGCGCTACTCCGGGGAACTCTCAACGATGACGGCCGGGGACATCGCCGGCAAAATCCGGCAGGAGGTTTTCGGTGAAAGAGCGAAACGAAAAGGCGGCGACTTCCTGACGGCCTTGAAGGATTACCGCGATTCCTGCGTTAAGCCGGGGACACGTGAGGTCTATGACCGCACAGTCAAGGCCCTCACGGCCTTTGACCCGTCGATTGACGAGAGATTCTTCAACGACATTAACCGCGCCTATCTGGAGCGGTTTGAACGCCATTGCAGGGACACGATGGCCGTCAACTCCATCGCCATACTCCTGCGCAACATCCGCACTATCTTCAACAAGGCGATAGATAACGGGGAAACCGACTTCTATCCTTTCCGCGCCTTCAAAATAAAACAGGAGGAGACGAGGAAGAGGGCGCTCACCGCTGAGCAGCTGGCGTGGATCCTCAACCTGGAGCCACTTCCTGGGTACGAAGAGGCAAGAGATATTTTCATGCTCTCATTCTATCTTATCGGGATAAATCTTGCCGACCTGCTTGCGGCCGAAAAGACTTCCGTCAAAAATGGGTACCTCAACTATAGGCGTGCCAAAACCGGACGGTTGTATTCGGTGAAGATCGAGCCGGAAGCGGCTGATCTGATAAGGAAATATGCCGGGAAATCGCATCTTGTCAATGGTTTCGAACGTTATGCCACGGAAAATTCATATCTGTCAAAAATTAACAAGCGGCTGAAATATTTAGGATGTCCGCGCGGCAAGCGCGGCAAAATCTTGGATAAAGGACTTTTTCCAGATCTCTCGACCTACTGGTCGCGTCACACATGGGCTACCATCGCCTACGAGATAGGCGTCCCCGTGGACATAATCGGCCAGGCCTTGGGGCATTCCGACAAGTCGCACAGCGTCACCTTTATCTACATTAGGGAGGATCAGGGCAAAGTGGACGAGGCGAACAGGCGTGTGATCGATTATGTAAAGAAAATAGCGGGCCAGTAGCCCGCTATTCAAACCGTTCCTATTCAAAATTTGCCGCATCAATCTCATCGGCGTGCGCCTGTAGACGTTTGGCGATGTCCCTGAAAGCCTCCGCAAGTTGATGAAACTCTTCTCTTTTGAAAGATATTGATTTGTTCTGCACCCAGCAACCGTTTAGACGTTGCGAGAGCCAACTTTGCGACCTGCCGAAATATTGCTTTGCCAACTGTGACTTGTTAATAATATCCTCCAATTCACTAAAAGCCGTTGCCGTTGCATCCGGCTTATACTCTATGCACTTTTTGCGGCGTTCTTCATATTCGGCTGGATTCAAAATTTCCCTTTTGCCCAAATACATAATTTGTTGTAAATTTACCCCCGATTTCTCGGGGGCTTTGGTTAAACTTCGTCTCTGAGGGCATTAAGCAGGCCCTCAATCTGCTTAATGATTGATTGATTAGCCGGAGTTTCGACAAGCGCCAGCAATCTGAAAATCTGGCTAATCAATCTCTCTTTATAACTCATTTCATTTTCACACCTCCTTTATTTTGTTGATACAAAGATACATAATAATTTCATTATATGCAAGTATTTTATGATTATTTATTAATAAAAAAAACTACACGTGAACCACACGTGTAGTTTTTAACTCACTTCTTCGCTACCATCTCGTCCACGCACCTGCCTAACGAGAATCCCTCCTCTTTGAGCTCGTCGATGCGTCTTCTGGTCTCCGGCTTGATCTTGATCGTGTACGGGACTTTCGGAGCGTCGCCCGAAGGCTTGCGCCCCGCCCCTGCCCTTTTACCTCCTCTCATAGCAACTCACTGTGATTTTCAAAAAGCCAATCAGCCATTAACCTCATCACGCGCGCCAACTGCGCCGGGCTTTCGAGCGAGCCTACAAGGTCGTCAGGCCACGCCACGCTCTGAGTGTCGTTAAACCTTGCCTCTATCCAGGTCACCGACACGCCAGTCGCGCTGTCGAGGCAGTGCCAGGCGTTATCGACGCCCGGCACACGTGAAACTATATACCTGTCATTCATTGTCATTCATTATTTCAACTTTATAACCAAACATCGGCAAGTTGCACTGCCCGTAGGCATGGCCGTCCTTGTCCACCCAGACCGCCATTCCGTACGAGCTGGCAGGATGCTCCGTCGAGGATTCGACCTCGATTGTCTCCTGCGTGAGGAGATTTGTCAGTATCGCTTTCATTTTGAAAAAACATAATATGTTATATAAAAATAACGAGTAGAAGCTCTACATGTCCGCAGATTAGCGGTCTTCAAAATATAGCCTTTCCCGAATTTTCCCGAGTATTCTACTACTTCTTGATCCCTCCCGACGGGAAGGTAGCCTCTCTTGTAAGCCGAATGAGATTGAATGATTTCCCCGGATTTTACCAGTTCTTTTAATTTTTCAAAATTCATAATCATTCGCCCGTCACGCCGGTAGCTCAGCTTTTATTGTTAAACTTTACTCCCACCATGCGAAAATGTCTCCGTCATCTGTCCTGTAAGCCTGCACCTCGCCGCTCCAGCACAGGGCTTCGCCGCCGAAGCTGTCATAGTCTGTTTCAAGGTTGCTCCTGGTGTCAGCTGTTGACAGGTAGCCGGTCTTGCCGCTCTCTTTGAGAGCCTTCAAGGCCTCTTCTTTTGTTCTGTAAAGTGTTCTCATGACTCTTAGTATTTTGTTTATGCAAATATAGTAATAATTTTTGAATTTAGTACACTTTTTCAAAAAAAAGACAAGAAAAATGCCGACGACATCAGGACGAGGTCGCCAGCACTCAAAAGCATTGTTTACCAGATCAGCAGTCCGGACAGCCGCCGAACTTCGGTATAGGCCTGTATCCCGGCATCACTGGTGCCGGTCTTGGCTCCTTTCTGTTCCCCCTTGGGGGCTCCTTTCCGCTATCCTTTTCCATAGCCTGTCATAGATTTCAGCGAGCTTGTAGAAGGCAAGTCCGAGCCAGTCGCAGAGGTAGGCAAGCGGCAGGGCGGCAAGCGCCGACTGCAAGGCGGGGACACCGCTCAGGATCATAACCACAAGCACCGTCCAGAATACCGAGCACCGCTGGCACGCCGCCACCTCCGAGACCACCTCCACAACTTTCCCCACAAGCCCGAGGTGATGGGCAAGGGCGGTGATGACCGCCACCGCCAAAGCCGTGATCATCCACCCCATACCGTCAGGCCACCGTGAGCGTCAGAGGGGTCTCCGACACGAACGTCCTACCGCACGACTGGCATCCGGTCACGGACACGGCGTTGACCGTGTTCCCGGCCGCCACCGTGACCGATGTCGGAGCCGTGGCGGACGCGAAAGGGATCGTGAACGTCTGCGACACCGTCTCCGTCCTGGAGCAGCATCCGTCCGTGCCGCAAGGGTTGTAGCAGATGCACCCCTGCACCCTCACCACGGCCACGTACTGGCCCGTGCCTACCTGCGAGAACCCCACGAGCGAGAACGCCGGGGCGAACACCGGGGTATTCGAGGCGCACACCGGACGGCAGAGCCGCTTCGTGATGTTCGCCATCACATAGTACGGAGAGGCGGCCGACCCGGCCGCGAGCGTGGCTGTTATCCTCGCCACGTTGCTGTTTTTGCAATTAGACATGACTCTCGTTGTTTTGTTTTACGCCTCCTGTTCCTGTCCGTCAACCCCTTCTTCCGCCGTTCCGTCCCCGCAAGCGGAAGCGCATTGCTCCGGGAACTCGACAGGCGCTAGGTTGAGCGCGTCAAGTCTGGCAAGAACGACACCGAGGTTCTCCGAGAGGACAACCACATTGTCGTTGACTGCCTTGATCGCGTACATCATCTGCTCGAAGATATTCTTCGGCTGTTGCTGCTGCTCGTTCATCGCTTCAGAAAATCAGTGACAAGGAAGCCCCCGCCGAACCGCCTCAGCGCGTCCGAGAGTTTTGAGGCCGTGACCAGGACACCCTTGCGGTACTGCCCGTCCACGAATCCGTGGAGATCCTTTTCAAGGGATCTCGCCTCGTCCTCGCTCTCCGCGTAGACGTAGAACTGAACCTTCACCGGCTTCATCACGCGTCAGGTATCGGAGGTGCCGCGGGGATTGAGGACGCGGTCTGGGCCGCGCCTCCTCCCTTCAGCGACCTTATGATCTGATACCCCTTCATTATGTCCTCGCCGTGGCTCTGGATCCACCCGAATACCTCGTCGGCTCCGTTCCTGATCCTCTCGAAGGCGGAGGGTTCCACCGGATCGAAGTCCGGCAGCTCCATCCCGTCGGAGATGAACCCGTAGAGTTCCTGGGCCTCCCTTATGTCATTGCCGCACGCGGCGAGACACGAGAGTTTGAGCGACATCTTTGATGTGGTCCTGAGCTTCGTCATATCGACAGTTCTCTTTCTGAAAAGGTCCGGCATAAGGCTTCTCCCGTCAGGTCAGACTATCCGTTGCAGGTGTCGCAGCCGCAAGGCTGAGGCGCGCTGTACCGGGCCACCTTCAGGAAACTGTCGGTGCCGATCGCGCTGTTCAGCCCGTTGCTTTTGAGAGCCGCCGCAAGTGCCACGGCATCAGCCACCGCGCTTGACGTTGACTGCGCCTGAGGGGCGGCCTGAACGTCCACATACTGCCTGACGGTCGGGGCGTTGGTGTTCTGCCAGCTTTCGCGCGAAGCCCTCTCCGCAAGGAGGACGCTGGTCAGATTCGCCACCGCCGCCGCGTTCGCGTTGACGCTTGCCTGGGCACCGGCCGACCTGGCCTTGCTGGCCTCATTGACGCCCCAGATTCCCGCGATGGAGAGGAGAAGGGCTCCGCCGCCGAGTCCGGCTGCGAGGCCGATGCCGGTGGCCGCCATACCGCGCCCCTGGCGCTTGCATCCCTCTTCCCTTCGGTCGAGGAGATAAGGTAAAAGATTGTCGTCCATAATCATGATGGATTATAGGTTTGCCCGCCTCTTGAAGCCTTCGGCGGTCTTGGCGCGGTCTCCCTGACCGCTGCCGCAAACTTACCCATTCGCCCGCTCCGGATTAAGCGGTTCGTTCCCAATCAGTTCCCTTAACTTTCCGCATTCGTTCCGTTTCCGTTCCGCCTCGCCTCGACGCGTCTCCGGCACATCTCCAGCCCCGGCGAGTTGTCCGCCCTCGACCGGAACGATCCAATCATCTTGCGGACCGCGCGGCCGCTGATGTGCAGCCTCTCGGCTATCATCCCCGGATAGTAGCCGCTGTCCCTCAAGGCGACCACGAGCAGGTGCCTCGCGTCCACGATCTCCTCTCTCTTGGACTTCGACATTATGTCGCGCTCCGAAATCCCCGTGACCTCGCACACGTCACGCAGGGCGCTGGCGAATACCTCTGACTTTATCATATTCTAAAAGGTTTTAATTTTAACGGTACGTGTAAAGACGGGCGGACGGACATCCGACCCGATGAAAAGGCCGCACGTGGAAAGAAAATCGGCGGAACCGATTGATACCGGAACCGCCGACTTGCCCGTCACTTGGGCTTATAAATAGATATGCGATGGTGGCGTTATTGCCTGTCAAACATCCTCACCTCGGAAGGTGCCTGGATATGCTCGTGAAAGGCCTCTATGCGATAAGACCTGTTCTCATAAGAGCGGAGTCCCTTGTTGTACGCCTGATTGATCACAAGCGTGACACGGATCGCGTCTCCCTTGCCAAACCTCTCACCCTCGTCAATCATCTTCATCAGGGCGTTGTCCTTGACAGGGACATTGATGCGGAAGCCTCTGTAATTAAACGACCACATCGATCCCTTCTCAAAAGACAGCTTGGCGATGACAAGAACGGCGTCATCGTCAACGATGACCCTTTGTCCTGGGATGTTCTCCTCCTTGTCGAAGTCGTTGTAGATCATATCCGTGAACTCGTCACGCTCGAAGCCTACCTGTCCGTCATCTCCAGAAAAGAAAGAGACTCCCTCAACCGAGGAATCCTGAGACACGTTCTCAAACGACTTGCTGATGGCCTCCCTGATGACAGGCATATTATAGATGTTGACTACCGTCTGCCTGATCTCGTTGCTGACTTTCACATTTATAACCTTGATGTCATCCTCGGTCTTGGCCGGCTTCCCCTTCTTGGCTTTGTAAACCGCGAAGATGCCGCCTATCACTGCGGCAAGATCTGCAAGATAGCTTACATTCTCCTTACGGAAGATGTCCGCAAGGAAATTCTTGGCGGCAAGGCTGAGATCAATAATGAACGACCCTTTTTCAAGAGCGTTTATCTTGATGTCAATCTCCTTCCCGTTGCCGTAAAGCCTGTTCGCCTCGTTGATGACGGCCGTGTAATGGATGAGAAAATTGATGAGCGTGTTCGCGTCTATCTGGTGGCTCTGGCCATCGAACTTGACCTTTAAGATTGCATCCTTTTCCATCTCTCACTTTGTTTGCCACAAAGTTAACCATAAATTCGGCGATTCCAATATTTCAAAGAGCGTGCGTCTCTCCGCACGCTAAAGCCGGAGATAGAACCCGCCTGTCACGCCGAGTCCGGCGTTGACCCTGCCGGAAGGGGCGACGAGGACTGACGGCCCGACAGCCACGCCGAAGCCCCACCTTTTCGGCTCGATGGAATATCCCTTCGTTACAATCTTGGTCTGCGGATACACTTTGACATACTCCAGCTCCGTCCGGAACCCGCTTACGCCGATGTCGTAGTTGCCGCCACGGTAGCGGCTGAACACTATCGGCACCTCGACCTCAACCGTGTCGTGGACAAAGACCGTGTCGGAAGGCTGTGCCACCGCGAGCCGCACCGTGTCAACCCTCACCGTCCTGACCTCCGTAACGACAGGCCTGTAATCTATGAGTGTGTCGCGGATGACCAGAGTGTCCACCCGCTCCAACAATGATTGCGTGACGCTCCGCCTTCCGCCAAGGAAGCCAAGCGCCACTGCGAGAAGCAGCGCGGACACGAACAACAAGGTCGTTTTCGGTCGTTTTCGGTCGTTTTCGGTCATTGCCATAAATCTCAATCAAAAAGTCCCCCGCGCCTCCCGGCTGGGAGGACAGAAACAAAAAAAACTAATACCAAGAGTAACAACCGCCCCGATTATGGCCGGGGCGCGGCCAATCGTAGCCCGGCTATGCTCACCGCCTCACGCCTCCGAGCCTGTCAGCCCACCTCTCCGTCCAGAAGTGGGTGTAAGGCTTGTACTTTTTCCTTCCGCAAAGGTCGTAGTGGGCGGCTGCGTGGCAGAGTGACTGCAAGCCTATCAGCGGAAGGTACAAAGGCCCGAGCATCCTCGACTGCCTGACGTGGCCGAACTCGTGATCCACTGTGTCGTGGCTCGCGAACCAGTTCAGCACTACATACTCGCCGAGAGCCAAGGCCTTCCCGCTCCCGATCGAGTATGTCCGCAGATACCTGACCCCGCGGATGAGCTGACGGCTTGACTTCCCATGAGCCTTCCTCTCGTAATACATCCACACCGCCTGCCCGGCGATGTTCTGCGGCAGCTGCCACACCCACAGTAGGGAGTAGGCCGCTTTCATTAGTAAATCTCTCATAATCCGTCAATATTTTTAATTGTTAAAAACCGACAACTTACAGAGCCTTGTACTCGCTTGTCGCGTCGAAGCACGGGCACGCCTTCCTGGCGAAGTCCCTGTGGCCTCTTATCTCCGCGTTCGGGTACCTCGCCTTCAGATCCTTCAGGAGCTTCGTGAGAGCCTCCCTCTGCGCGAGCGTCCTCGTGTCCTTGGCCTTGCCGGACTTGTCGAGACCTCCCACGTAGCACACGCCCACGCTGTCCGCGTTGCGCCCCTGGCAGTGCGCCCCGACCTCGTTCTCCGGCATCCCGGCGTGCACCGTGCCGTCAAGGTAGACGACATAATGGTAGCCGATGGTGCGGAACCCGCGTGCCTTGTGCCACCTCGTTATCTCCTCGTTCGTCACCCACCTGCCCTCCGGTGTGGCGGTGCAGTGCACTATGATGTAGTTAATCTTCCTTGCCATCGACCTTGACCTCCTCTTTGTTTTCGGATTCCCCCGCTTTGTTTATCGTTATCGCCCCCTCGATGTTCGCCCCGGTCTTCGCCTCGACCACGGCCTCGATGACCTTCGCCGCGTCCACTTTGACCCCGGCCTTGTGGCCGAACTTCCAGAAGTACCAGTTCTGGGCGATGGAGATCAGCTCCACGCCGATGACCACGAGCATCAGCCCCGTCTCGATGATGGTGTAGCCCGTGGCCACGGCGAGGCTGGAGGCCAGCACCGCCCAGCAGAAGTACTCCACCGCCTTTCCTATCGTGCGGCGTATCGCACGGCTTATCCTGATACGGTCGCCCTTGCGCCGGGCTGCCCTGATGCCGAACACGAGGTCGATCAGGATGACCACGGCGGCGATGACGAGGTACGGTAGCATCCTCTCGAACGACTGCTGGAAAAACAACAACAATGTGGCCGATATGCCCGTGCCGACCACGACACTCCCCGCGGAAGCCTCGTCCGAGAGGATGTGGGCGTTGAAACCGTCCATCACGCTAAGTCTGTCTTTTAATATCAATGACAAGCGGCAGGTGGTCGGACATCATGAACCCGTCGTTGACCACCCCGCACGACACCACTGAGAGGCCGAAGGCGGCGCAGTGGTCCAGGCTTCCGGGCGACCCCGTGAAGTTGTGCCTGAACGTGACGTCGCCGATGTCCTCGACCTCCTTGCCGAGCCTCCCCGCTACCGACGCCGGGGAATGGTTGAAGTCCCCGGCCATCAGGCACGGCCGCTTCTCCGCCTCCCTCCGGAGCCTCTCCCACACCTTCCCCATGCACTTCCGCCACGTGCCGTGGACGTTGATGACGCGCACGCCTTCCACCTCCGCCGCGTTGTGGTGTACCGCGAACCACAGCGGACGCGCCTTGATCCCTCTGCGGACATAGATGTGGTGGGACGCGGAAAGGCCGACGCGGCGGTAGCCTTTCGGAATCCATAGGTTGGCCGGGAACGACAGCTCCTGAAGGCAGAGGACATCCGGGTTCTCGTCGGTTATGAACCTCCTTATCCTCTCCATCCTCCTGCGCCACCAGCGCGGCGACTTCCTGTCCGTGTCCCTTGTCCAGACGCGGCAGTTGAGCGATACCACCCTCATGGCCGTCCCTCCGCCGCTCCAGCCGAAACCGCGTCCTCATCCTCCGGAACCTCCGCGTCAAGCGCGGCCACCCCGGCCTCGGCCTCGTTGATCTCTCCTCGCCACGCCCTCCTCCGCGAGAGGACGGCGGCGTACTCCTCCTTCGTGGCCGCCCCCTCGGCGATCTTGGCCGCCACGTAGTCCGTCTCCTTCAGCTTCGCCTCCCTGTCCCTGACGAGGGAGTGCAGGACATTCCTTCTGTCCTCTATTTCCTGTCTTGTCATGATGTCTGTGCTTATCCTTGTTAAGCTTGATATGATATCTCCTCTTCAATATGTCATTATGCCTGTATCCGCCGTTCGCCTCGAAACATCTGCGGTCGTCGTTGTAATGGCAGTATTCCTCCCATCTCGGGCTGACCTCATCGACTAGGTCTCTGATGACGCCATAGGCGTTCTTGCGCTTAAAGCTCCCCAGATAGCTGTTGACGCTGTCAAGGAAATGACCGAGCATTGACGGATATGCAAGCCTGTTCCATTTCCGGATGACGGCCTTGCAGTTCCTCACGGCCCTGTCGCTCGCATAGATTCTGCCGAACTTGATCTTCGCCCCGAGGAACGTTAGCCCCTTGCTGTAATGCTGCTGATACCTCTTGCGCGGGTGCATCTTGTAGCCGTATTCGTCGAGCAGCATCCGCTCGCTCATTGCCACGTGGGCGAGTCCAGCCTCCTTGTTCTCCACCACCCAGACCATGTCATCCACGAACCGGGTGTACGCCAGCCTGCAGGTCTCCGCCTGGAAGCGGTCGAATCCTGCCAGGGCGTGGTTCTTCTCCACCTGCCAGAACTGGTTGCCGAGGCACGCTCCCCGGGACGGGTCGCCGTTGAAGACCACACTCTTCCCGTCCGCTATGATGTCATCCCACTTGTGTCTCGGAGATTTCAGGCGAGCGTGCTCCTGTGGGTAGGCGTAGTTGACGCGCATCAGGATGTAGAGCAGGTCGTCACGCTCCTCTCCGTCCGGGAACCCCGACTCGATCAGGCGCCGGTACGCGTCGTACGACCTGTCAAGCTCCGTGGACGGGAAGAACGCCCGGATGTCACGCTGTATCACGTAACAGTCCCGGGTGTGGTTCCGCGACACCCTGCGGATGTCCTCCGCGACCTTGCGGATCGCCCTGTCGCATCCGTAGCCCACGTGGTTGTTGAACGTGCTGCCCGTCAGTCCCTCCTCGACGAGCGGGCGCACCCTCAGATCGAAGTGGTGCTGCAATATCTTAAGCTGCATCAAACACGCTATGACTTCCCTGTCCCTCGGGTTGGGATTGATGAACGCGTATAAAAAGGAAACAAGGGTGCGGTCGTTGAAATCCCCAAGCAGCCGCGCGAGGTCTCTCTCCCAGTGCAGCTCGAAATGCACGCTGTCGGGACTCCTGCGCTTGTTGGCGCGGCATCCCAGATAGTCGTCTATGAGTGTTCTCAAAACCATGTTCCTTCAATCATAATTCACGAGGGGAGCCGCCACGTTCCTGTTATTCAGGTTGTTGCCGTTCGCGTAACCGTTGTTGCCGTTCGCGATCCACCCGTTGTTCGGGTTGCACCGGGAGCAACTCCAGACGCTGGAGCTCCGAGACCCATGCCTTGCTCTTACCTGCCGCGAGCGCGGAAGGAGGGTCTCCTTTATGATTCCAGAGACTGCCGGATCATCACTATATGCCGGTCATGCCCTTGTTTCTGCTCTTCGTTATCGATTTCCTCCACCGCGTCACGCCCTCGTCCAGCCTCGCCAGGCTCTCCATGATCCTCACCTTGATCTGGTCGGGGGTCTCGCCGGACCTCGCGTCCCTGACGTTTATGATGTTCCTGCCGCCTATCAGCCTGACCGTCCACATGAAGACCGCCATGTTGGCGCAGAGCCTCTTCAGATGGATCCGCCTGTCCTCCTCGAAGTCGTAGGCGAGCATGAACTCCTTGATGACGTCCTGTATCTGCGCGACCGCGCGGTTACCGTAACGGATGCGGTCAGCCTTGGTCATCATCATCTCCGCCCTTACAAGTAGGTCGTACAGCTCCACCGCGTCGATGATTATCTGCGGCTGCTCCTTCTCGCCCGGCAGCAGGGCCGGCTCGTAGTATTCCGATCTCGGCATAACACGATGTTGTTTTTTTTGTTTTACGGGCGGCCGCGGGGACGCCGCCGCCCAAGACTAAGCCTAAGCCGCGCCTCCGGCGGCGTTCAAAAGCACGAGGGGAGCCGCCACGAACCTGCTATTCAGGATGTTGCCGTTCGCGTAACCGGTGTAGCCGCCCGCGATCCACCCGTTGCCCGGGTAGCACCGGGAGCAACTCCAGACGCTGGAGTTGTTTCCCAACTCCGGAGCCCCTATGGCCTCGAGGGCGGCGTTCACCGGGTCGGCGTCGCGGCCGTCCGTCGTAGGGTACTTGAGTTGCCCGACAATGCTAAACACCCTGTCAATGTCCGGAAGCACCCATTCGCCCTGCTTCAGAAGCTCGTGGTCGTATCCGAGGTCCGCGGCCAGCCTTGCGGCCGGACTCGCGTACTTCTCGGCGCCGTCCTGTCCGGCGTACTTGATACCGGCGAGATAATAGGTATTGCGCTTAGCGGCGCCGTACCTGCTCGCGTCGAAGATGCCGTACTCCGACGGACGGACGGGCAGGAAGCTCGCCATGAATTTAAGCCAGCCCTCCTCGCCCTCGCCGTACACTCCGCGCAGGTACGAGCAGTGGTCGCTCTGATACTTCGATGTGCCGAGGTAGCCGGGCAGGCATATCGGATAAGAGATCTTCGTCGTAGTCACGTCCGACGCGGGGTTGTATGTCGTGCTGGAGTTGTCGCCGCGGAAATACGCCAGCGCCCTCGGCCAGTTCGTTATCGTGCCCTCGCCGCTCCTCCTTCCGTTCCTTCGGAGCATCCGCGTCGTGTCGGCCCACTCCGGCGCGGAGGCGTTGGCGAGCGCGAATCCGTCTTTCGCCGTGTTCGAGGTCTGGCGGTAGTGGGTGTAGGAGTAGTGCAGGGTGACGTTCCCGTCCCCGTCGGCCTCCGCCACCCAGTCCTGCGCCGTGAACGGCTCGTTCATCCTGAAGTAGGTATTGAGCTGCGAGGCGAGTGCCTGGGCGCTGTCCGCATTGTAGCCGACGGTGTAGTCGTGGGCTGCCGCCCAGTTGTCGGAGGCCTCCCACACGCTCAGCGTCCCCGTCCTGTCGGTTCCGTCAAGGGTGTAGCCGGAGAGCCTGACGAACCACCGCTCCAGCATCGGAGCCAAGGCGAACGTCTTGCTCATCACCGCGACCTCGCCGCGGAAGTCCTGGTGGTCCACGCCGATGACTACCACGCCGATGACCTCGCCTCCCTCGGGAAGTCCGTCGGCCTTGAACGTCCCGGGCGCGGCGAAGTGCAGCGAGTGCGAGCCGTCAAGGTAGGCCACGCTCCCCGTCCTCGCCGACCTCAGCCCGACGACCACGTTCCTGCCGTCGTACCTGCATATGTTGCCCGCCTTTATAAGGGAGACCTGGCTCTCAGCCGCGCCCTTCCCCGTGTCGGCCTTGTAGGCCGCCTCTGTGTCGTAATACTTTATCATGATGTATCCTCCTTTCTTTTTTTAAGCCTGCTTCCAGTCCGCAACGGAATCAACGCCGGAGGCGTAGTACAGCCCGCCCGACGCCGCGTCGAGGTTGACGTACTGCTGCCCCGCGAACGCCGGCACCCCGTCCCACGGGAGTCCGCCCGGGAGGTTGACCGGCACGTTCGCCTCGGCCGGGACGCCGTGTCCGAGCATCACGAGGGGATAGCGGCACCTCGTCAGCCCCCTCACATCGACCGTCCCGGCGGTCGCGTTGCCGAGGAGGCCGCGGCTCCCCTCCAGCGCGTCCAGACGGGCGGCGAGACTCACTATGGCCTCGGCCACCGTGAGGTTCTTGCCGTCCACGTAGTCCGTGGCGGCCTTGCCGTCCTCCAGGGACTTTATCCTCGCCTCCGCCCCGTCGGTGTACGTCTTGGCGGCGGTTGCCGCCGCCGAGGCCGCCGCCGAGGCCGCATCCGCCTTGCTGACGGACGCGTGGCCGTCGAACACGACCTTCCATCCCTCGTTGGCCACCAGCGCGCCGTCCACGACCTGCCCCGGCGCGTTCGTGACGCCCTCCGCCAGGCAGACGAACGTGGAGTTCAGGTACCTGTAATAGTTCCACTTGTGGACCGTGGCGCCCTGCGCCCAGTCCTCCTTTCTCCATACGGGCAGCCGCCCGATGATCTTCTTCACAAGATTAGCCATATATCCTAAGTCTTTTTACAGTCAGATGTCGAATCCCACGGAGACCTCCCCGGTCTCCTCGTCTATCTCCCCGCCGTCGAACGACGTGTTCCACGACCCTATCTCCACGCAGACCTCCCCCGTCTCGTCGTCATATTCCACGAGCATCTGGTTCTCGTCCGCGAACCTCTTAAGCTCAGTGATGTCCGACGCGTTGGCGGCCACTCCGGCTTTGTTCTCGGCCACCCCGGCCGCGTTCCCCGCTATGTCTGACGTGTGTTCCTTCGTCAGCGTCTGGAGTTGGGATATTGCCGCGGCCATCTGCGCCGCCCCCGTCTTGTCGGAGGCGATGTAGTCCGCTATCTCCTTCAGGGTGTCGAGGTCCTCCGGCGCGCCAGCCACCACCCTGGCGATGGCGTCGGCCACGGTCTTGCTGACCGATCCGTCAACGTTGGAGTCGGAGTTCAGGATGTCTATGAGCGACTGGAGCGCGGCAACGGCGGCCTTGCGGTCGGTCTCCTCCTTGGATATGGCCGCGTTCGCCCTGTCGATGTCGCCCTGCTCCTTGGCCTTCTGCGCGGCGAGGTCGGCGGCCACGTTTGCCACGTCCGACTGGCGGGCTATGACCTGCGGGTCCACGGACACCGAGTTGTCATCCTCTACTGACACGCCGTAGCCCTGCCTCACGGGACGGGAGTACTTCCCGGCGCCGTTCAGATGCTCGTTGGCGCGGCCGCCCGTATCCAGCATGTCAACCTTCCCCGCCCTCTCGTCAGTGAGGTCGTTCGCGGAGAGGCCCTTGCCCGGCTCCTTGTCAACCTTGGCGGCGGTGTCCTCGACCGTAGCAAGCCCCAGATCGTGAGCGCTCTGATCTCCGGCAAGCGTGTGTCCGTTCACCGCCGGGCGGTTCTCGAGCAGGTTGTAATCCGTTATGCCGGAGACCTGCCCGACACGGAGTGTCCTCGACTTGATGTCAACCGTTATGTTGTACCCCTGCCCGTCGCCGCCTCCGGCGGCCGTGCCTATGCTCGCGTCACCACTGTCGGCTACAATGGCAAAGAGATCCTTTTCGAATATGCGGCCGGCTTGCCCATCCTTACTAAACAAAATCTCCACCCCGTACGTGCCGGTTGTGAGCGTAGAGCCGGCGAATGTCGCGGTAACCTCATCGCCGTCGACAGAGATAGTTTTAGACTCGATCCTGTTAAAAGAGCGGACGAGTCTCATCATGACACCTGTGCAAGCGTCGAGGCTGAACGCAATATATGCGCCGCTGTCCGCGTCATAGACGGATGCCAGAGCCACAACCGTAAGGTCATTGCCTTTGACCATGCGGATATCTGGCAGTTTTTTGTCGCAATCACATTCTTTCATAAAAAAATCTTTATATTTGTTCCGGTAACGCGCCCATAGGGTGCTACCCTCCCGTAACGCGCCCACAAGGTGCTACCGTCCGGCTATCGCGCCCATAGGGTGCTACGCCGGATGTCTTTTTATCCGGACACGCTGAACCACATGCCGGCCCGCTTCGCCGCCCCCCTGTTCTGCAGTTCGACTGTCAGCGGCGCGACGTCCGAGTAGATGTACCGCGGTATCGCGTTGCCATTCGCGTCGGTCAGCTCCATGGTCGTCGGCGACAGCGTCTTAGAGGAATCGACGAGCGCCGTGAACGCCGGATTAACATACCTAACTGCTATCCCGAACCGCTTCCGCGCCTCGTACGTCCCGCCGAATCCCCTTCTCACGTTGTCCTCCGCCGCCCACTGCGCGTAATTCCTCGACCACAGCTCAGCCTTCGTGTGGTTGGAGTCGGTCATGAACCGCTTGACGATGAAGTCACGGAGCTCCGCGAGCCTCATGACGACACCTTGGCCACCGCCGAAACCTTGCACCGTGAACGCCGCATGGTCAGCGACACCCTTGTCGCCGAGAGCGACGAACCAGCCTTTCCTGGCAATCCTCGCCGGCTTGTTAAGGGAGCCGTGGACACCACGCCTCCGCTTGTTCATCCTTCTGTAGATCATCAACACAGCCTCGTATTTATCTGATGACAGAGCCGGATGCCTGATTGACAGGTTATTTATCTCAACATCGTCCTCTGTGTATCCCCGGAGGATTTCCAGAACAGGTCTGACGCGGAGTCTTGCCTGGCTGTCGATGGCCTCCGAGGCCTTCGGAATCCCGAACCTGAAAGCGAACTTCTTAGCCGTGTCCGGTCCCGAGGCCGTGACCTCCGCGGTAGGGTCGCCCCCGGGGATGTAGAAGGCGTCCGCGGTCGGAGTGGCGAACCCTGCCGCCGCTCCAGGGTCGCCAGGGTAGCCTTTCGGTCCCTGCGGCCCCGTATCTCCAGGGTCGCCTTTCGGTCCCTGCGGCCCAGGGTCTCCCTTGTCACCCTTTTCGCCTTTGTCTCCCTTGGGGCCAGGCTCTCCCTGCGGCCCCGTATCTCCAGGGTAGCCTTTCGGTCCCTGCGGCCCCGTATCTCCAGGGTCGCCTTTCGGTCCCTGCGGCCCAGGGTCTCCCTTGTCACCCTTTTCGCCTTTGTCTCCCTTGGGGCCAGGCTCTCCCTGCGGCCCCTGTGATCCAGATGCTGCCCCCGATGTTGATGACCCGGAAGGGACTTGTTCATACTCACTTGTTGTCTTGATCTCCTTGTAAGCCAACGCCGCCGCCGGAAGGCTGATCATCGAGATATCGATGTCGCCGGTCACTAGGTTGAAGTTATACTCCTCGGCGATGTAGTCAAGGTTGTCCGCGGACGCATGAGCGGTCCTTACGAATTTCGGCAGCTGCCACGTTGACTTTTTAAAGAACATAACTCCCGAAAGCCTCAACCTCGGCAGAGCCACCGATAGAGCGTTATCAATTGCCATGAAGGTGTTGAAGTCCTGCTCTGTCACTATCGCGTCGGAGAAGAACTTCATCTCCCGGATGACATTCTGCCTTCCTGACGCTATATCGTTTCCGAACTCGAGCGCAACGCCGTCCTCCTCCGTCCGGGCGTCGTTGTCGAGGATGACACGTGTCGAGAGGCCGTCCGGGAAGTCAGCCACTTGCAGCCTGACATCCGCGAGCCAGGCCTCCGCCGTCCAGACGCTTGATCCATCACCCTTCCGCATGCATCTCGCGCTGAAGCTTCCCTGCGACGGGGTGAACCCCGCCGAGCCTACTTTCTGCGGAATGACAAAACTGAAGGAATACTCCGCAATCCCGGGAGTCAGCTCCACATCGTTCGGGTAGTCAGAACCTGGATAGGATGCCGAGTATCCGCCGTTGGCGTCGAAATATATTGCCCGTGAAACGGAGCCGTTTTGGCCGGTTATGGTCAAGCCCCATTGCAGCAGTGTCTTTCCTGCGGAAAAACCCGTGTTTCGAGCCTTAAAGGTCAGCGTATAACGTCTTCCGGCGGCGAGTGACATGAACAACATGCCTGCCACGCTGTCTATGCTCTCAGGGGTGCCGGACAGCTCGCTTGGTGGCACTGTCGTCAGCCTGACCGCCGCGCCGTAGTCAGATTCCTCCCACTTCGGCGTGCCGCCTGTCGTTTGGACATTCGACGAGTTGAATGCCTTTGCAACATTGGCTGCATGGATCTCCTCGCTCACCGTCAGCTCCTTCCTCGCCGGAACGATCTCCATCGCCAGGCTTCCGTTTGCGGAGAGGTCGGACAGTCCGTCAAGTGTGCCGAATGTCAGGAAGCCCACATTGGCGCCGCTAACATCGGTCTCGCGCATGACTACCCAACTCTCGTTCGCGAAGTCAAGATATAAAACAGCATGGAGGGACTCCAAGACCGAGTTAAGCACGTCATAGCATGTATCCCCGGCGAGGTGGTCGACGTTGACGGTCAGGCTGGCGATGTGCTTTCTGTCACCTTTCATTGAACTTATGTATGCCATATCCGGCTCCGGAGCGCTCGGTGTCGATATCCCCGTCTTCTCGAGCAGGCTAATGATCAACAATTCTACCCGGATGTCGCCCGTAGCCTCAAAAGTCGAGTTCTTCAGCTCGGCGAGGTTGTCCGTCGCTGTAAGCGTCACGTCGTACGGCGCGTCCACCCATGGCGACGAGTAGAGTTCAGGCGTCACGAATCCCCGCCACACCTCCGTGCCGGAAAATAGCAGCGAGACGCGGTAGAGCGTCGGGTCGGACGTGTAGAGTTCGGCGTACTCGTCTTCGGAAAGGCACTCCGCCGACCACTCGAGCGACGATCCTAAGATGCATCCGGAGCGCTCGCGCCTCAGCGTAGCCGAGCCGCCCACGGCGCGGCGGTAAACCGTGCCGTAATAACCCTTCTTCGCCACGGAAATGGTGACCTCCGGGCCGTTGGCCGCGTCAAAGACAAACCTGTATAATTCGCCGTAAGCCATAATCAAGTCGTGTATCGTTTCCTGTTAGCCTCGTTGTTCAGCACGGCCACGAGCTTGGAGCCGTCCGCCTGTAGTGTGCCGGTCACGTGCAGCGTCATCTCCCTCTCCCAGCTCCTGTCGTTCGAGCTGTTGCTGGAATATCCCGAACTTGCCACGGAGCTCGCCACATAGGACGTTCCGGTGGCGCTGTTTATCGCCGCCTGTAGACCGGCTTTGGCCGCAGCGCCTACGGCAATGAGGGCGGCTCCGGCGGCTATCGCCGTGTAAGGGTTTGTGAGCATCGACTTGAACGCCTCTGATGCCAGACCGGCGGACACCATGATCTCGCCCATCTTGATCGCCGCCTCGGCTAAAGGCGAAAGGAGCGCGCTCATTATACCCGCCCCGCTGATCTCGTCAAGTCCCGCCACGCAGTTCGCCAGATACTGGAAGGAGTCCGATATGCCGCCCACGATGGCGTCGTTCAGTGCCTTGTTGGCATCATCCGTGGCCTTGATCATCTCGTCGAGGAAGTTGTAATATCCTTTGAAACTCTCCGAGAGCTTTGACGGGTCAATCTTGGAGAGAAGCCCGTCAACGGCGGACGTGTCGAACTGCGTGAGCTGCTGGAGTCCCTTCAGGGCGGACTCGTCCAGGTTAATCCCTCCCATCAGTCCATTTCCGTTGTCGGCGCTCCCTGTAAGGCTCGCGGACATCGACTTCAGCGGAGCGGCAATGTTGTCCATGGCCATCTTGTCGCGCATCTCCAGCGCCTTGTCCATCTCGGCGTTGAACTTGGCGATCTCCGTTATCCCGGCCTCGACGGCCTTGTTCACGCCATCGCGCCACTTCTGGGCTGTCGCAGCCGCGCTGTTAGCGATCTCGTTTTGCAAGCTGGTCATCTCCCTGAGCCTCTGGTTAAGCTCCCTCGACGTGTCCTTGATGGCGGCATAGGCGTTCCGCTGCCTGTCCATATCCTCGACAGATGAGCTTGCCAAATCGTTCTGCGCCTTGATGTTATCGGCGAGCTTTTGCTGCATCGCGATCTGTTCGCCGCTGACCTTTTTTTGCAAAGCAATCGCGGCGGCCACGGCCTCCTGCCGCACCTGGGTGGTCTTGGACTTGTCCGAAGCGACAAGCATCAGCTCGGCCACCTTGGCAAGGTTGTCCTTCCACTCGATCGACTTGTCCTTCATGGCCTCCGTCGTGTCGAAGATCTCCTTTGCGTAGACCACGGCCTTGTCGGCTACCTTGTTGGCCTCTGACATGGTGGCCGACACCCGTTTTATATTCCAAATGGCTTCCCTATTGCCACCATACAGCTTTCCGCTTAGATAAGCACTGGCGGCAGTTTTGAGAGTGGTCCAAAGTTTTGTCGCCCTGTCCTGCTGCGCAGCAGTCCATTCTCCGACGCCCGAGGTGTCACTCACCGTCTGCGCGAAGGTGTTTTTCCAGGCGTCAGACTGCAAGGTTTGCGATGTACCCTCAACCGTCTTGCGGTAGCGTTCCGCCTCTTCGTTAAGGACTTTGAACGCGGCTATCAGTCCTGTAAGCGCGATTCCGGCGATGGCTCCGGCGGCCACGCCCGCGCCCAGCGCGATCTTCTGAAAGGCCGACTCTCCCTGCGCGGAAAAGCCTTTCAGAAGTCCAGCCACGTTTTTAAGCTTAGAGCCGACCTCGGTTATGGCCCCGATGGGTATGCCCAATGAGTCCTCCACCTCGGCGGACACCTGTCCGACCGTCTTGGAGAACTCCTGCGTTGACTTCCTGGCCGCGGCCATCTCTTTCTTGAACCCGGAGGCGTCCGCGTCAACGCTTACCTTTAGTTTTTTACTTGCCATCTCACCAACCCCGTTTTTTTATCACATTTAACAAGCGGCCGATTGACCGCTCCTTCTGCTCCGGTGACATCTCCGGCGCTTTCGAATCCTCAACATCCCACGGCATCGGCCAGAACTCCGCCGGATCCCTTATCTGGTCTTTTCTCCGAAGCTGGACATTGAAGAGCCTCAACGCCACCCCCCTCGCCAGCTCACCAAGATGCCGGGCGTTAGCCTCCTCCCTGCGGCCATAGGCGCGGACCGCCTCCCAGAACTCGCCGACGGGCATGTCGTGGAACTCCGCGCGCGTCATCCCCAGAAGGCCGAAAGCCCAGCCCCGCACGTCAGCGATTGTGACGCTCGCGCGCGGGGCCGTGTCATCTACACTTTTTTTTTGTCGTCCTCCTGCCCTGAGGCTCCCGGGGATAACTCCCTGAAGATGGTGGCGACCGCCTCGGGAACCTCGACAAGCGAGTCCGGCGAGGCGCCGACATCCTCAGGTGTAACTCTTTCGGAGCTTCCCTCCTTGCGCAGCCCCTCGTTGACACAGGCCGCCACCAAGGCCGTGCAGTCGGACGGGGACATCCTGTCGATGTTGATCAGGCCGTCCATGGTGTCCCGACCCACATAGCCCAGATAGGCCGCCACGGCGTTGAAGTTCGCCGCCGCAGGATAAAACCTGCCGTTAACCTTGACCTCAACCATGGCTACGATTCTGGGGTCATAGCTCCCGTCACCTTGAAGTTCATCGTCCAGCTCGCGGTGTCCTCTGAATTAGAGCTCTCGGTGTAGCCGGTGCAGACACAGTTGCCTGAATAGGACTTGCCGCCGGCACAGGAATAGACGAACGGAATGACAGCCGCCGAACCGGTCTTCAGAGCCATCTCGATCAAGTCGTCACGTGTCAGCTTTGTAGTTGTTCCCGTCGCGGCAACCTCAACCATCCCCTGTGCGGCGAAAGTGACCTCCTGCCCGATGACCATTGACTGCTTGTTGCCCTGGTCATCCTTCGTGATGCTCTCCTTTGTGGTCGGGGTGATCGTGAGATCATCCTGAGTGCGTCCGGCTAAAGTCTTGTTGTTCAGCTTGAACGCTATGTTGTAACCTTCTACCATAATATTAAAAAAATCTAATTGTATTGCGTTATCTGGAACCTGACCTCGCTCCTCCATAGCCCATCCACACAGGTGTCGGAGCGCGAGACGGTGACCGACCTGAAAGTACCGTCATTCATCGCTGCCAAAACGACCTCCTCCACCTTGTCTGCCAGCGGCCTTGTGTCGGCGAACCTCTTGCCATATACGGTAACCGGAAGGCTGGAGACAATCTTGTATACGCCATCCTTGGTGCGGAAATACTCCGGCGAATGCTCATACACAGCATAAGGATAGGCATCTGTTTCCGCCTCGTAGAGCGAAATCGGGACGATGCCCTTCACCGCCGCCACCAAAACCTTCCCTATCTTGTCCTCAAATTCTGTCGAGATCATAACCCTGCTTTTTTAAAGACCCCTTGAACTCCGAAATAAATACAGTCTCCCACCCCCCGGATGCGGCCTCGAAGAAGCGTTCAGGGAACTGCCCCATGTCGTTGCGCCTGAGCCTTCCGCTCGCCGATTTCCGGCTCTTGACAGGATAATCAAACCTGTGGCTCGGATCGCGGCGCGCGAGTGTGCCATAGTTGGCCCAGTATGCCTTGAACCAGTCACTGACCTTCTTCCCGTCCGGCTGGTGTCCCTGAGCCTCGTGGCCGTTATACAGACCCATAACCGCCCAAAAGTTGCCGTCCCTCGACATCTTGGCCTTCGACTTGATCAGCTTCTTCCAGCGTGAGGGTATCTGCCTTTTGAGCTTGGCCGCCACCTTCCGTCCGGCTGATGCCATAGCCTTCTTGCCGGCCTTCTGAAGCTCCTTCGGAGCGCCGTCAAACATATGGAGGACATCCTCGACACCGTCTATCCTTATCGCCTTTGCCATATCACTCGATTGATCTGACGGACAACTTGCAGACAGGCGAAAGCCGCGAAACGGGGTCGATGCCCTCAATTGAGTAAGGGACACCGGCGATGAGGACACGCCATCTTGTCGTCAGTTCCGGCACCTTCCAGATGGTCAGGGTCAACGCCTGGCCCTGCTCCAGGTTGCCGTTGTCAATAACCTCGTCGATGTCACGCTCCACCTTCGCGAACACATCACGGACACATTGCCAGTTGTAGATCTTCTCACCGGTGTCACCGGCGGTGATCTCGCAACGCTGCAGCCGCACCCTCGTGTCAAAATCGCCTATGCCCCAAATCTCCATACGTCACAGCTCATAGTTGCGGTAAGGCCGCAGAAGCGCGGCGGATGCCTTGGGGAGCGTCTCCACACTGTCCAGCGGATTGCTGAACAACGAGGAGGCTATCAGGAGGATGGCGTTCATCAGGTCATCAGGCACCTGCTCCATTCCCGCCGTCCAGACGATCTCCGCCTCATCGCCCGTCACGGACGGGTCGAAGCGGACGACGGACGACGACCGCAGCGCGGTCCAGCCTTCCGAAAGCAAAACCCCGTCCACCGCCACGGACTCCACCGCCAGAAGCGGGGAGTCCAGGCGGATTTCGGGTGAAAAAGGGAATATGTCGGAGAAGCGGGACTTGAACACGACACGCCCGATCTGATGCTCGGCGGAGCGCGCGGCGGCGCAGAGCTTCTGCCGCAGCTCGTCGTCCAGGTCGCAGGAGGTGAGCCTCAGATGGCTTTTCAGCCTTCCGAGACCCTCCCAGAGCATGTCATCGTCAAAATCCCGTCTCATTGCTTTAGTCAGTCGTAATGTCCACGATGGCCGCGAAGCTCTTAGGCTCGACAACCTTGACATCGTTCCACGCGTTCAGCGTCGTGTAAATCTCGCCGGTGCGCGCGCCGGTGTACGGGTCGACGACAATGTCAATTCCACCCCATTGTCCGATGTAGAGATCCTGGAAGTTTCCGAAGATCAGAGCCGAACACTTGGTGGCCGCCGTACCTTTGGTAAGATCCGCCGGCACGAGATTCGTCCAGTCAAACGGATAGCCGTTAAGGATCTTCGGGGCCTCGTTGGACAGAAGGAAGCGCGCAGTTCCCGTCGCCATCTCTGTAACCTTCAAAGCGCCGTTAACCTTTGCGTTTGAAAGGTATGCCAGACTTCCACGGTTGGCGTTCTTTGAGTTAACCTCAGTCTCCAGCTCGACTATGTGCTTCCAGTCGATGGCGCCGCCGTTCGCTCCCATCGCCACACTTCCGATTCCGGTGGTGTTCAAAATGCCGGTAGGCTGATTGTCCTTCCCTGTGCCGGAGATGGCGGCCTTCTCCAAAAGATTGGCATGCGCGGAGGTAATCTTATCCATAAGATCCTTCTCGACATCAAAGGAGGTCTGGCGGAGCAGATCCTTGGTTATGGCCACCGAAACTGCTGATCTGTGAGGTGTCATCGACATCTTGGTGTAAGATGTCTTCTTGACATCTGTCTTCGTTGCCTCGCCTTCCCACGACGCCTGAATCGCCGATGAGCTGATCGCCGTGAATGTGCCAACAAGATCGGTCAGCACAGTCGCTCCCAAACGAGCCACCACCAGCTTGTCCTTCAGGATGTCAAGATAGCGCCTCTCTCCCTCCTCTGTGAGGTTGCCTCCGTCAGCGGCGGTCGTGTAGTTCTGACCGCTGGCCGCACGGAGATAGGCGGACGGGATGACATTCCCGCGCCGCTCCAAGCCAAGGCGCTCATACTCCTGGGCGCCCATCTCGTCCACCTCTTTCTCGAGACCTGAAAGATTTCGGTTGATGATGCCATTGATGTAGCGCACCAACGAGAACGGCCTTCCAGCCACCCTCTGCCTTCTGTCAAGCTCCCTGTCGGCAGCCTGCTGCGCGGCGGCCTCCACAGCCTCCGCCTGTTCCAGCTCCAGCAGCAGCGCCTTGATCTCCGCGACACCCTTCTTCAAGGCATCGGCGTTCTCAGGGCTGTTCTGGATGCCCTTGACCTCCGCGACCTTGGCCGCGAGATCCCTTCTGATTTCCGCTATTTTTCTCATGATTTAAAAATATGTTAAAGCAGAGCTGCCTCCGCCATAGTTAATTGCCTTTCGACCTCAACCGCCAACGCCATAGTCTCCATGTCATCCTTTGACACCTCCTCAACGTCATCCATCCGCCGCAGTTCGGCCATCTCCTCCTCCTGCGCCTCGATGGACTTCTTGAGAGCGTTCGGGTTCGCCGGGATATTGACCACGGAGACCTCGAGCAACTCCTGTCCGGCATAGTAATAGGTCGGGTTTTTTCCGTCAAGAGCCTCCTCGCCCTTGCCCCAGCTGCCCTTCCCCTTCGGCAGGAATCCGACCGATACAGCCTTCAGGCTGCCGAACAAAAGCTTGTTATATATCTTGTCGGCAAGCTCGTTTATCTCCTTAGGCTCAAAGTCCACATCGACATAAAGCTTCCCGTCCTTGGTGTACGCCCGTCCCTTGCCGATGACGTTGTCAGGGTTCTCCGTGTCTTCCCATCCGCCGTAGACCTTGTGCTGATAGCCTATGATGCCGTTCTTGTTGAAACGGTCAAGCGACCAGCCCTCTTGATTGAGGACCGTGCCGTGCGAATCCCTGGTCGAATCCGAAGCGATGAACGTGATGCGCCTCGAATCCTTGCTCTTGGCCTCCACAACCGCATCGCCGGCGGTTCTGAACAATATCTTATCCATTGTCTTGTGTGTTTTCATCATTCTCCTTGCCCACCACTCCGGAATTGAGCGGGTAGAGCATGTCGTCAAGCCCGTCCTTGTGCCGCAGCCCCTCAAGCTCCCTCACCTCGTTTCTGGACATGTATCCGTCAAGGATGGCGTTGTGATAGTAGTTTGACCGGGCGGCGGTGTCACCCCTCAACAGGCCGCCAAGGCCGAACTCCACATCATAACGTCCGACTTCATCCTCGAAGAACATCTTTGTCCTCAACTCCACCTCCAGCCTCTTGATGATAGGCCGCAGGGTATATTCGACAAACTGGATGGTCTGATGCTCGATGTTGCTGAAGGTGGCGTGCGAGAGCTCCGCTATCATGTGCGGCGGGATGTTCAGGATCCGCGCCACGTCCTGGATGGAGAGGGTCTCGCTCTGAATAAGCTGAGCCGCGACCGGGTTGACCGACAACTGCTTGTATTTAATGCCATATTCCAGCAAAGGCGTGCCGAAATTGCCCTCCGAGGCGGCCTTGAAATGCTCTATGAACTTGTTATATGCATCATCCCCAAGGTTGCCGTCCGTCTCCAGCACCGCCCTGATATTGCCTTTCCGGGTGTAAAACTCGCTTCCGAACTTCTCCGTGGCAAGGTTCTTCCCCAAAGCAATGGCGTTATATATTACGGGGTTGACACCGGTAAGCCCATCGAGGGTCAGGAGCATGAAGTGCAGCATGTCATCACCGCTGTAAGTGCCGTTGAGCCATGAGAGTCCCGGATCAGGGATTATGACGCGATACCACCTCTTCCCTCCGGACAGGGTGGCCGTGACGTTGGACGGGTGTACCTGATGGATGGACACCGGACTCCCGTCCGCTCCTCGGCGGATGACGGCATAGGCGTTGCCCCAGCCCTCCAGCCACGTGGTGACGCAATTCCAGAAGTCGAAAGTGTTGGTGTAGTCGTTAGGTCTGACCGCGACGAGCCTGTAAGCCGGATGATCGTCAGCCGCCACCTGCCCCTTGTCTGTCTTCCGCCGAACCGAACGCGGCAGTGACGCTATATTCTCCGAGATAAGTCGGATTCCGGCGTAGAACGCCGTTATCTTCATCGCCGTGGAGTTGCAGACGTGTTGACCATAATCCACGGGCGGCGGAACTATGACACTGCCTGACGGGGCGACGGTCACTGACCGCCTCCTCGCACCTCCGAATATGCTGCTGAATATCGACATCGTCCGCAAGATAGCAGGCGGACGGCGTTAAAATGTGGAAAATTCTACCAAAGTCGAGTCTTATCGCCGAAATTCCCTCGAATGCCTGAACGTGTCATAGGACGGGAACCGCGGCTCCCCGAACTCGGACATAAATAGATCGTTAAGGTAGTCGAACACCTCGCGCCTCGAGGTGGTCTGTCTCACCGCCCGGCGGCGGCGCAGCTCCGCCCAGAACTCCCTGGCGAACCCGTCCCTTGTGACCATCCGCCACACCCTCTCGTCAATCTCTCTCATATAACCCTCAAATCATGGCTGGAATATATTATCTTGCTTTCCTGCCCCGCCGTGTCGTTCAGCCAGCCTCCTATCGCGTCCACGGTCGCCACAACCCCGTCTATCTTGTTCCTTGACCTCGCCTTGTCGAGCTTGATGTTGGCGTTCGGGTCGCGGTACACCACGACGTTGCGAAACATCCACCGGATCACGGGATCGCCAAGAAAATCAAGCTCGTGACGCAGCACGGCGGCCTCCAGCCACTTCGTCGGCACGGACATGTAGCGGATGTTCTGCTGGTACTCCATCAGGCGGTCGCAATACCGCCCGAACTTCGGCAGTATGTTCCAGATCGCCCACGGGTCATACGCTATCTTCCTGACGTCATACAGATCCATCCACGAGATCAGGGTCTGAAGATACCAGTCCTCGTCAAGCGTCTTGCCCGGTGTCACGACAAGCCAGCCCTGCTCCTTCCACTGCCTGTAATCGACACGGTCGGACATCTCCGCCACCTTGGACTCCGGGACGCAGAACAGATAACGCACGGCCTTGAACCTCGGGAACCAGAAGGCCGCGGCCGTGATGTCGTTCTTTGACGCCAAGTCCAGCCCCACATAGCACTCCTGCCCCAGGAGGACGGCCGGGTCAAGTCCTCTGCCGTTGGCCGCCACATCATCATCGCTTATCCAGACTTCCGGAGCGTCAACCCACATATTGAGGTTCTTCGTACAGAAGGCGGCGAGTGTGGAGCCTCCCTTCTTTTTCGCCTCCTGGAACTCATTCTCCATATATTCGGGGTAAAGCGACACACCGTAATTCGGGTTGACCTTGCGCCAGACCTCCGGGTCATCCCACCGGTCTCCCTCATCCGGCTCAAAGAGTATAATGAAGTGGTTATCCTTTGCCTGAATCCCGGACATCACGTCCCTGAGGAACTCCAGGTCGCGGAAATACGGATAGCTGGTGTCCATGCCGGCCGTGGAGATGGAGAACACAAGCGGCTGCCGCCTTGATCCGATACCGGTCTTGATGACATCATAGATCTCGTTCGTCTTCCAGGCGTGCCGCTCGTCACAGATGGCGGCCTGCGGGTTGAGACCGTCCTTGTTCTTTGTGTCCTTTGTCAAAGGCTTGAATGCAGAGGCGGTCTGCGACCTGACGATGCTTCCCCGGTAAATATCGACGAGCGTTGTTAAGTCGCTGTTGCGCAGCAGTTCCTTGGCCGTGTCAAAGCAGATATTCGCCTGCTCCCTGTCAACGGCGGCGGCGTACACCTCCGCGGCTGGCTCGCCGTCAAAAAGAAGCATGTAGAGAGCTATTATCGCCGCGAACGTCGTCTTGCCATTCTTTCTTGGCACATAGACATCGGCGTATTTGTAGCGGCGCCGCCGCGTCGCGACGCGATACCAGCCGAACACATTGGCGGCGACGAACAGCTGCCAGTCCTCCAGCCTTATGGCCTTCCCGGCAAACTCGCCTTTGAAGTGCTTCAATGCTTGAGCGAAACGGACGAAGCGCAGAAATCTGGACGAGTCAAAGTACAGGTCATCCCTGCCTTTGTCATCCTCGTATCTTTTGCAAGCGAGCCGCACCATCCGACAGGACGGAACTGCGTCGGACACGATGTCCGCCGCATACTTATCAACCCTGTCCAGATACTTATTGCTCATCAGGCCCACCTCCCTCCATTATCAGGTTGATGATCTTTGCGGACGGGTCCTCACCCTCAACCCTTGCCTTGATCCTCTGACGGTCAACCGGGGACAGGCCGAAGTTAGACCCGATCTTCGCCACGTGGCTGAAGAATCTGTCCATGTGCCGGACAGACGGGTTCTCAACTGTGCCGCACACATTGCCGGCCTCGTCAAGCCTGTTCTTGTACATTCCGTTCTTCTCGACATCCGCCGCCGCGGTCATATACATGTCAAACTCCTTGGCGAACATCACCAACTCAGGAAGGTATGCCTGCTCCAGGATACCCAAGGGTATGAGTTGGCGGCAGACGGAAAGATAGATCTTCCTTTGCCGCTCTGTCAGAAGCTTGTATGACATCGTGCCGCACGCGGCCTGGATGCTGCCGACCTTCCGGCCTTCCAGATCGCCGTCATTCTTGCGTCTGCAAGCCTGATAAGTCCCCTTTAACTTAGCGAGTTGCGCTGGCTGTTTTTTACGTCCGCTCCCAGTACCTCCCATAACTATTTAAGTTTTTGCATCTTACAATTTCCCATGGCGTTTTTCTGCACTCGCGTCTCCGAAACCGGGGGCGTGGTCTTGGCGAGGATCGGCGGAGAGATTCGAAGCCCCCTCCCCCTCTCGAAGCGTGGCGGCCGCCACGCCGGTTGCCTCCGCAACGCGCCCACAAAGGCCATTCACGTGCGTTCTACGCCATTCTGAGATAACCACTTTATCCCTATTACCTTTAGCAATGTTGCAATCAGAACAGAGGCTTTGAAGGTTGCTCTCGTCGAAGAAGTCACTGCACATAGGGAACGGCACGATGTGGTCAACGACCTCCGCCGCTTTCAGCCGTCCGTTCCTTGCGCACTCGGCGCAAAGCGGGTGCGACTGCCTGAAAGCCCTGCTCAGACGCGTCCATCTAAACGTGTGATATAGATCATCAGACCTCTCGCGGTGATAGCCACCGACTTCTGACTTTTTACGTTCCTTGGAATCCCACGCCAACGCTGTCATCTGTCCTCCCTGTTGAATGTTATTATCTTAAAGTAATCTTAAGCATCAATTAAACCTCCCGAACACCAGCATAGCCGCGTCCCGTGAATGCTCGGTTGTCCTTCCGGTGTAGCCGGTCACGGCCGCGAAGCTGTCACGCGCCCATTTCGTCGCTCCCCTTAAAGGAGCAACCATCTGGAACGGTATTCTCATCCTTTCCAGGAAATCCTCCCAGATCTTAGCATCACGCTTGACCGACCCGGCGCCAAGGCGGCGCGCCATCTCCTTGCGGACATCGTGTGTGTCAGGCACCCACCTGCGCAGCCTCGCGTCCTCAACGACAACGCGGATGTCCTGATATTCCGCCACAAAACCAAGCACTCGGAACAAGGCCTCGTCTATCGTCACCGTGTCCAACGACAGCAGCTCTCTCTTCTCGGAGTCCCACACGGCTATCCCGGTGTTGACTCCTGTATCAATACCCACCCAGATCATGGCCTACCAGTTGTCCTCGTCTTTTACCTCCTCCTTCTTCGGACTAACCTTCCAGGGTTGGAGTGATCCGATGAACGGAAGGCTGCGGACCTGTGTCTCGCTCATCCGCTCGAAATATTCCCGAGACACCTGCGGCTTGATGTAATGGCTTGATCCGAAGCTCTGGTTCGCGCTCTCGTAAGCCGTCGCCAATAGTTGGACATGCTCAAGCGGCTTCGAGGTCATCCCGCCGAGGCTGTGGTCGAACTTTTTATACTCGTCGATGACCGTGCCACGCTCGTTGTCGATGGGGATGACGATGCAGCGGCGTGTCGCCACATCCCCCTTGATGTCCATAATCTTCGCGCCTGGAATCCTGTCCAGCTCGATTTTTACGTTGAAATTTCCCATATTCTTCCTTTTGACAATAATTTTAAATTAAAATCGGTCTCCGCCATTAGGGACGATTCGACCAAAAGAGACTCATTCATCCTCCTCCTTTTCCTTGAACGCGTCGGACGGCTCGATGTAGAGTGCCTCCTCCACATAGCGCAGCCGCTTCCATAGGTTGCGCACCTGCTTCGACTTCTGCTGGAACTCCAGGCGGTCAACCGAGAGGCGGTCGTCCGTGTCCTTGCACAGCCACTCTATGCGCCGACCTCATCCCGGAGGGAGTCGTACCTGCTCTCCAGCCTCCGCGCCGAAGAGATCCAGTTGCTTTATCTCATCAGCCATAAGCCTACCTCTTTTTTGCAAACAAACCCTTGGACCCCATCTTCCCGAACATCCAGTCATCCCCGACCGGGTCCGACTGCACCCCGGCCTTCTCCGCCTTCGGCCTCCTACCCGCAGACGGCACCGGCTTGGCGCATCCGCAGCTCTTGGTCAGGCCGCCCCTTAGGCTCTGGGCGTAAACAACCCTCTCAGTGCCGCAGTCGCAGCGGCAAAGGCACGCCGTTCTCTTGTGCCCGTCCGTTGATGTTCTGGTCGTCATCCCCAGCACCGTCCATGTCCCGAACCTCTGTCCGGTCATGTCTCCGAATTCTTTCCTTCTGCCCATCCTACCGCATCTTGAAAAACCTGATGAGAGCCTCCGCGTCGAACCCCGGCACGGCCTTGAAGTTGGCCACCGCCCGGTGGATCCTCGCCCTCTTCTCCATGCCGTCCGGCGAGCCGTCAACCCTCGAATAGTACAGTATCAGCAGCCGCACGATGTCGTCGGCGTAGGACTGCAACGCCTCCGTGCGCTCCGCCATGCCCTCCGGCACGCGGCACATGGCGTAGTCGAACGTCTCGTCAAAGGCCGCCTCCAAACCCTTCAGAAGGCCGTTGATGTTCTTCTTCGCTTCGTTGAAGGCGTGTCTCTTGCGCTGCACGAGGCAGTTCCTCGCGCCTATCTCGTCGAGGGTCCTCGCCATGCGCGCCCCCATCGTCTGGATGCCCCAGACCATCTCCAGCAGCACGCCCAGCGCGGCGTATCCCTCCGCGCTCAGGTCGGTGCCGGAATCGTTTATCAGAATATTCCCTCTCATACCGTTTTCTCCCTGAAATCAAAGTAATGCCCCTCGCCGGGGTTCCTGCCCTTCCTCTCCAGCACCGGGCAGCGTCTGGTGCCGTCGTCGTAATAAGCCACAAGATTCCTCACGTCAACCTCGTAGCCGCGGCTGCGGAGATACCAGACGCTGTGATGAAACCTGTGCCCTCTGTTCAGGACCCTCAGCCTTGTGCGCTGCGGCACTCCGAACACGCGCCTCGCCCTCTCCTCCCTCAACGTCTGTCTCCTGCTCTCGGCGGACTTCTCCACCCTCCTGCGCTCCTTCCTCGCGCCGAGCCTCTGCAGTGATGTCTCCCCGGCCTTGAAGCGGTACCTCTCACTCCCGGGGATGATGTAGCCTTTCGGCGGATATGTCCCGTGAATGATGTGGGACTCCCTCGCCCTGGCAGCCGTGTCCCTCTGGCAACCGCGCATGAACCGCTTTGTCTTTGTCAGTCCTAAAGCCCGCGCCGTCCTGTGGAGCGTGCTGAAGCTGATGTCCAGCTTAAGCATTATCTCGTCGTTCTTCGTGTTCCTGTACATCTTTTTGAGACGCCCGACCTTGCCGGCGTTCTCCGGTCTCTCATACCACATCATGTCTTGTCACTTTTTACGGCCTGCATCCTCACCTCCCACCTCGTGTCCAGCGTGGCGAGCAGCTCGGCTCTTTTTTTTCTCGCGGCCTCCTCCGTGTCGAACCACCACTCGTCGTGGCGGTTGAAGTAGTCAGAGGAGACCATATAGCGTGTCGTTGTCATAGCTCCAGCCCGTATTCCTTGGCCACCTGCCTGATGACATCGCGGCCATAGTCATTCTTCGTCTGCTCAAAAAACGCCCGAAGGGTGATGCTGTCAGTAGGATTGTACCCATGCTCCTCGCACCATTGCCGCCTTCCGAACTCGCAGGAGCCGGTGAGGACGTGGTGCCACTCGAACAGGTCGCCGTAAGGCTCGTCCAGTGACTGGTGGGTCTTCGCGAACTCCGCTATCCTCTCGTCCAGCGGCCTGTTCTCCATCCACTTGGCCTCAACCGCCTCAACCGCCTCGTGCAGCGTGTCGCCGTGGGAGAAGAAGTTGCCTCGTTTGGCTATCCAGCAGTCCTTTAACGTCAAATCCTTGCCCAGAACCACGCCCTTGGCGACATTGCCATGCACGGCATAGATAAGTGTCTGGACGCAGTCGATGTCATAGACCTTGTGACCGGCGAACTCCTTGACGCCAGAGCCATAGCCATAGCCAGAGCCATAGCCAGAGCCATAGCCAGAGCCATAGCCATCGCCATAGCCATAGCCATAGCCATAGCCATCGCCAGAGCCATCGCCAGAGCCATCGCCATAGCCATCGCCATCGCCATAGCCATAGCCATAGCCATCGCCATAGCCATCGCCATCGCCAGAGCCATCGCCAGAGCCATCGCCAGAGCCATCGCCAGAGCCATAGCCTACTGCCAAAAACCGCTCGATGTCCCTCTCTATCGCTTCCATTCCTTCTTCGCCTCGATGTTTGCTATCGCCTTGTCAGAGCAAGGGATGATCTGGACAACGTTGGCGACTACCAGCTCAGGCACGGCCACCGTGATCTTGCTGCTGTCGTTGCAGCCTTCCTGCGAAAGCTGCTCCACGGCTGCCGCACCGTCCCAGTACCACACCTTGCGGGCGTTGGCAAGACGGACGTTCAGCCCGTTTGCGTCGCTTGTCACTTCCTTGACCTCGCCGAAGAAGACCCCGGCGCCATAGCATCTCACGATGCACTTTTTTCCGATGTAATTTTCCATCATTTTTGAATCATTAAAAGTTAAACGATAAATAAACTTGGCCCGGAGCGCGTAGTCGAACCGCCTTTGTGTCTGTCAAAATCATCTGCTTTGTGTTTTTGGTATAGCTTACGTATTCCCGCCGTCCCGTGACGGCCTTCTCTCCGGGCTGTCCGCGCGTCACCGCGCCACTTGGGTTGGAAGGCAACTCCTGGGCTACCTTGGCCTTGCCTGCGAGGCTTCGCTCCCCGGCGGGGAATCGAACCCCGCTGCCGCCCAAACGCCGCTCCAGCGCGCCGGAAGCTCCAAATTCCGGCCTTCGGGAAGTCCCTCGGAGACGCCTCGCGGCGGCTCGTCGGAGTTAACCACATAATCAATAACACTAATGACTAATTCGCCGCGATAAGACCCGCGCGGCGGCGGGTTTTCATTCAAAACTCATCCTGTAATTTCCATTCTTTGCCCGTTTCCCCGCCCTCTCGCAGACTTTCGTCCGCAAAACAAGGCTTTCTCACCTCAACCCGAAAAAACGCCGCCAAATCGCCTTATTTCGCCTCGCTCTCCTCAACCGGACGGATCCACCAGTCATTGAGAGTCCTCCCCACCTCTATGCGCCCCGACTCCCTCAACACCGCCAGCCTGGAGAGAAGCTCGCTATCCGGCATCCCCCGGCCATATGCCCATCGCCTCAGGTCAAGAAGCAGGACGTGGCGGGGCAGGGCGTTCCGGCACCTCAACGCGGACACCCTCCGCACGATCTCGTCAAGAACCCCCTCCATCGGCTCAAACCCTCATGTCGTCACCTACCAGCTCGACGTAGTTGCACATCGTGTGCAGCCTCGACCAGACACGGTCGCCATACGCCTTGCGGATGGTGGCATAGTTGAAATTGCTCGTTATGATCGTGAGCCGCCCGGGCGTGTCTCCCCGCAGCTCCAGGAACTCCCTCATCACCTCCTTGCGGTTGCCCATGTAGAGCGTCTCGCGAGGCTCCGATCCGAGATCCTGGATCCCGATGATCCGCATAGACTGGTAGTATGCCAGCGAGCCGTCCCTCGCGTAAGCGTCGCAGATCATCGCGGCGGACGGGTCCGAGAGACTCCACATCGACAGGGAGTCTCCACCGAAGGTGAACTTCGCGCCGAAGGCGGTCAGCATCATCTTCAGGATCCGCACCGCCGTGGTCTTGCCGCTCCCCGGGTTGCCGGCTATGTAAAGCCCGCGGCACGGGTCGCCGTCGACCCACGCGCCCGTGTCCGGGTCCTGGCACCGGAACGGGAGGTTCGCCGCCCACGCCGAGAGCACCGAGTAGGCATCCGACCTGCCCTCCGTCACGCGGAAGCCGGGGACCATCTGCCGCGCTATCCCCTCGAAGAGCCACCACGCGGCCTCGGGCGTGTAGCCCGACGCGCTCCGCCTTATCCTCGGATAGCTCTCCGGCACCTTCAGGTCGGAGACTATCTTGTCGATGTAATCCTTTGTCAGCATAGATTTGTCTTTTTGAGTATCCTGAACTTCTCCTTGTCTTGAATATGCCGCTAAAAGTCGCCCCGGTTCTTCCAGTCGGACGTGGCGTCCATGAACTTGCTCTCGCCTCCGGCGGCGGTCTTGGCTGCCGCCCTGGAAGCGTCATCCTCGACCCACCTCCTCGCCTTCGCGTACAGGCTGAAGTACGGGTCGCCCTCGGCCCTCACCTTCTCGCTCCCCGGACGGTGGGCGCACCAGTGGTCGAGGAAGCGCGCCTTCTGCTCCTCCGACATCGGCAGCCCCGTGTCCGTCCTTATGTTCAGGGCCGCCCTCTCCAGGGCCGCCGACATCATCATCCTCTTGGCCTCCGCTATCCTGTCGGGATCGAAGCCCAGCTGCGAGCGGACCACGGACGACACGTGCAGGAACCCGCTGTCCTCTTCCGCTCCGGAGGGTACCGGGGGGCTGGGGGGTTGGGGGGTGGCCTGAGGCGGCTCCTCGGAGCCGCTCTCGTGCGTGCGCACACGCGCGTCACG
>ERZ1026780.418-NODE-418-length-34819-cov-4.928949_pt1 | contig 34819 bp, 31 predicted proteins | sample MGYA00380126_ERZ1026780 | MGnify/ENA primary metagenome ERZ1026780 (study PRJEB33269, sample SAMEA4719762) | human gut metagenome | biome: human-associated habitat; feature: organic feature; material: feces | place: Cameroon | collected 2013-10 ... | reverse complement strand
ACTCGGCGTCGACGCGGTCCCAAAGCTCCGCATTACGGTCAAGAACCGAGTCGAGTTTTTCGCAGAGAGCGTCAATCTCGCCATAAAGCCGATCTGCGTTCTCATCCGTCATGCGATAGTAAAGCTCGTCAATCTGCGCTTCCAGCGATTCCATCTCAGCAAGGTCTGCAAGCAGTGCCGCTTTTTCCTTTTCGGTCAGTGAGCGCATGCTCTTGATGGATTCCGCATAGGATTCCTCAGCCGGGCAGGCGTCATCAAAATCCGCTTCGTTCAGTTCAAGCGTCCTGTCCGGCTCGTCTGCCGCGATTTTCTCGTCATACTCATCGTTGACGCGTTCCCAAAGCGCCGCGTTTCTTGCGAGAACCGCCGTGAGCTTTTCGTCAACGGCGTCGGGCTTGGTTGCCGACTTGTCCGGCTTCGTCTCGTTCGCCGAAATCGCCGCCGCAGATACTGTAACTATGCTGAGTGCAAGCACAAGAGCGAAGATGATCGTAAAAATTGTTTTTCGGTTTTTCATAACAAATGCTCCTTTGTTTTAATTTGCGGTTTTCCTTTCCGCAGCATAAGTATAGCAAAGAGGAGCATACTATTCACCGAAAAAACGCCTGAATTTTGTCACAAAGCTGTAAGAATCGAAGGCGGTACAGATATCATTTCCCATTCTCGCCGGCGAAGGTTTTCCCTGCTGGTTGCGCTTGATTTCTATAACGCAGTCAATCGACTCCGCCATCAAGACGGCACTGATGATCTCGCGGTCCAGCGGCTTTGTGTGCCTGACATCCGAATAAAGCTCATCGTTGCCCAAAATATAGTAATCCTCGCACTCATGACGGGCAATTTCCGCAAAGGCAAGAAACTCCTCCTCCGTTACCAGCTTCGGACTGAGGGAGAAAATGATCTCCTTTGCCTTGTGCAGCGGGATGATGCCGTAGAGGTTTGCCATCGCATTGAAATATTTGCGTAGAAGGCGTGAGGTCGTGTCTTTTAACGGGATTTCCCGATAGCGGGCGTTCAGCTCCCGACGTGTGTATTCCTCCGGTAATTCTATGTATTGTTCCTTGCTCATAGCTTTTCCTCCCCAATCAAAATACGTACTGTTTTACCACAGGATAGGCGGCTTATACCGATTTTGAACGATTATTTGGTCTGGTATCGTGAGAAGCGCATCAAGCTGTCTCTTCGCGGCTTGAGTCCAATAGAATACAGACGCAAATCAGGACTAATCTGACAGCTCCCTGTCCAGGATTTTGTCCGCAGGGCCCTTTTATGGACATGTGGTTACATTATACTTTTCTTTATTGTAGTATTGCAACACAGATCAAGAAATTTGTTGTATCTTTTAGATAATCCTCTTCTTTTGAACAGAAACAATATGCTGTCAACGATAACATTTAATCCCAATATAAAGAACACGATCAGCAAGGCCCTTATTTCAAACCACACAGAAAACAACCTGTAAATCGCCCAATAACCAATGATTTCAAAAAGTATCGGTTCCAAAATAATGTCCCATACTGACTGCCACCGAACCAATTTGCGATTATTATCTACAAAGTCATTCGTGATTTCATCTTTGCAGAAGATTTCCATATCATCTGCAACAATGGAAACATTTCCAGACATCACTTTAACAAAATTGTAATATGTTCTTGTCTCTATATCAGCATAACAGGAATGAGCGGTGAGAATAATATGACGATAATTAGCAAGCTGCCCTTTCGTATAAGACGACACAACTGTTAGATGGTATTCCTTTATCAATTTAAAAGGGTCATCCCCAAAACTCAAAAATTTTAAAAACTTTGATTTTTTTGCTTGTAAAACTGAATAACTTTCATCAGCAATAGAGAAGCTAACGGAATCGAATTTTTCATCGCAATCAAAGCTATCCTTTGGTGCAAGTGTAATTGCAGAGTGATTGAAAACACATGTGATAAACTTATCTGAGTTGTTGTGTATTACCATCAAAAATTCTCCCAATTTATACAAAACTTATTGTAAAATAATTATCCCACTTTCTACCAGAAATATCCAAAATAAATGCTATAAATCCACTATAGCAATTCCCCAAATTACAGGCAATATCCATCGACCTTAAACCAGCCGACGCAATCCCGTTGACTGACGCACAAAAGCGCACAGGAGACGGTTTTAGGCAAGAGTTCGGCAGTCCGGCACTTCCACTTGCGCAAAAGCGCCTTTACCTTCGACCACAGCATCTCAATCGGATTCATATCGGGGCTGTACGGCGGCAGATACCGCAGCTCTATGCCTGCGGCGTGATATGTGTTGTTTGTCCTCTTCGTTCAGCAGCTGCTTTCTACCCCGCATTGTGCAGCATTTTGCCCATTTTTCTCATCTCCATGCGACATATTGTACCACTTTTTACTGCAGTTGTCAAGGGTGACTGCTATTTTGGAAGTTGCTATAAATATAGCGCCCCAGTTGAACACCCTCGTCGCACTTGGATAAACCGTGCCGTCGGTGGCCCCCCCGACGGTGAGGCAAAAAATTACCTGTTTTTTTCTCCTGCGCACGTTTCTTTTCGGTTGTTTGCCCATTGACTTCCGGCAGGGCATTTGCTATAATAATACATTGTGCATCAGGGGAATCCTGCCTTGCCGGCGTTTCCCTGCCAAAGGTGCCCTCAACATTATTACGGTCGTGTCCCGACCCGGAGGCTTTTTCTCATGGATGTGTTACATACTCTGCTGGCACTGTCCGTCGCACTGTTCGCCGGTCTGCTCATGTCAAGACTGACGAAAATCTGGAATCTGCCAGCCGTGACCGCCTACCTCGTAGCCGGTATCCTCATCGGTCCCTACTGTCTCGGGCAGCTGGGCGTTCCCGGTCTGGGCTTTATCTCGTCGGAGGACGTCGGAAATTACGATATCATCTCGGACGTGGCGCTGGGCTTCATCGCCTTTACCATGGGCAATGAATTCCGCCTGTCCAGCCTGAAAAAGACCGGAAAGCAGGCAACCGTCATCGCGGTATTTCAAGCCGTCACGGCGACTCTGTTCGTAGATATCGCGCTGATCGGACTGCATTTTATCATTCCGGAGCAGCTGCCGTTGGCAGCCGCCATCACGCTGGGTGCGATCGCAACAGCCACCGCCCCCGCCGCCACGCTGATGGTTATCAAGCAGTACAAAGCGGAGGGTCCCGTCACCAGCGTCCTGCTCCCTGTCGTGGCACTGGATGACGTGGTAGGACTTATCGTGTTCGCCGTCTCCTTCGGCATTGCCAAAGCGCTGGAAAGCGGACACATCGACATGGTGTCGGTGCTGGTCAACCCGCTGGTGGAGGTTTTTGTCTCGCTGGTGCTGGGCGCTGTGCTTGGATTGCTCTTTACCTTCATCGAGCGTTTCTTCCACTCCCGCAGCAAGCGTATGAGTATCTCGGTCGGCTTCGTGTTCCTCGCCGTCGGACTTGCCATGCTGGAATGGAAAATCGGGGCGGTCACGGTCGGGTTCTCCTCGCTTTTGGTCTGCATGATGATGGGAACCGTATTCTGCAACCTGTGCGACTTCTCGGAGGAACTGATGGATCGCATGGATCGCTGGACAGGTCCTGTGATGGTGCTGTTCTTTGTAATCAGCGGTGCCGAGTTACAGCTTGAAGTGTTCTCCAAATGGCAGATTGTGCTGATCGGACTTGTGTTCATCCTCGTCCGCTCGCTGGGCAAGATCACCGGTGCCGGCGTTTCGTCCCGGTTCATGAAATGCGAGCCGACGGTGCAGAAGTATCTGGGCATCACGCTTCTGCCGCAGGCGGGCGTTTGCCTCGGAATGTCGCAGGTCGCGGTTTCCACCATGAGTGAATTGGGATTTGCAGAAGTCGGTCTGCTCATTCGCAACATCTCGCTGTTCGCCGTGCTGGTTTACGAACTTATCGGTCCTCTGCTGACAAAGATTGCACTGGACAAAGCAGGCGAAATCAAGGAAAAGCCAATCCCGCCCCGCAAGCTGGCAGCCATGCAGAAGAAGCAGAGCAAGTGATCTGCGCGGAGGGCGGCAAGCCCGAAATATCCACCGATACGCAACGCCACCTGACCTACACGGTCAGGTGGCGTTGCGCGTTCGGTATGACAGTACGACAAAGACAGGCGGTCAGTTCGACTCACTCAATCCCCGTGTTCGTCCTGCGTGCTGTTTCCGGTATTCCCGTCCTTTTGCCGGTTTTCCTGCATCATCTTCTCCAGTTGCGACTGCTTGGCAAGAATCGCGTTTACCTTATCGTAAAGATCCTCGATCATGATCTCGGTTTTGAGATTGACTTTATAGTCGTTCTCTGCCCTGCGGCGATCCTTCTCCTCCTGCCGGTTCTGGCTCATCATGATCAGCGGCGCCTGAATTGCCGCTACGCAGGAAAGCACCAGATTCAGCAAAATAAACGGGTATGGATCAAATGCCTTGGTGACAAGCACGACATTCACGACCATCCACAGAAGCAATACGCCTGCAAACGAGAAAATGAAAGCCCAGCTTCCCGCAAATTTTGCGATCGTGTCCGCAGCCCGCTGTCCGAGCGTGTATTTTTCCTTTTCTTTTTCAGGGCTGACCGATATCTTACTGTCCGCCAAAAGGTTCAGAACCTCCTCATCCGTCATGTCGTGACGGATGTCCTCCAGTACCTCTTTCAACAATTTTCTGTTCTCTTTCATGATTGTCCCTCCCTATTCAATGCGCGTTTCGTCATCGTCCGCTTGCGGCAGTGCCCGCATAAAGAAATCCGGTCCTTCCTTCTGAAACAGCAAAAGTGCGGTGCCGAGCAACAATTCGGTATGTCTTGCCGGATCGTCAAGCGGGATCAGAAAATCATCCCGCATCCTCCCGATACGGTACAGAACTGTGTTCCGGTGGGTGAACAGTGCATCGCAGGTCTTTTTGAGCGATCGACTGTACACAAGATAGTAGTAGAGCGTTTCACAGTACTGCGTTTGCTTTTTCGTGTCATGCTCGGCAAGTGCCCGCAGTACCGGCGGAATCAGCTCGGCGCGGGATTCCATACTTTTCAGTAAGAGCGGTGTCCGTAATTGCGACACCGAGCAGACATTCCCCCCGTGGTAATTGCTTTTTACAATCATGTCCAGCGCATCGTGCGCCGCGCGGTAAAGCAGCGGGAGAGCAAACAGGTCATGGATCGGATCCGAAACAATGACCTTCAGCCCGAATTCCTTCTCAAGGTCGCTAAATGTCTCCGCATCCCGCTCTTTATGCAGGAACAGGAACACATCCCCCTTATACAGAAAGGAATGTGAATCCGGGAAACGGTCTCCGATCTCCTGCTTCAGATGGCGTGTTCCGAGATACTGACTGTGGTAAGCTGTCAGATCTATCAGTGCGAACGCGAACGGATGAAAATCTGCAAGGTATGTACCTACGGTCTGAAGCCTGAAATAGGAGGCGGACGGGAATCCGCCGTCGAGCAGGTGCATCAGGATGTCTTCTGCCGTCTCAAACGGCTTGTCCTGGCGGCTGGTTTCGATGAAAAGCTGCTTTGCAAGGATCAGCTCAATCTGCCGCCAGATTTCCGCCGGGATATTCTCCAAGTGGCCATCCGTATCCACGCAGACAAGGTGTCCGAGCCGGACGCCCGTACAGATCAGCGGTGCGAAGCGGCGCCGGAAAGAGCTTCCCTCCAACTTCACAAAATCTGCCTTTCCCTCTGAAAGCGCGGAACTGTTGCTGATTACGGCGCTTGCCTCATATGTGATTGCGCCTTGCGAGACGGCGTCGCGGAACAGCGGATCCGTAAACCCGATGGGGCAGAAATGCGCAACGACACGGAACGCATCATCGAGCAGAAGCAGGGGACACGCCAGATAAACGCCGATATCCGTTGCCAACTGTTCCAGGTTGTCCTGCTCAAAAAATTCCGTAATCAAAGGGGACAGGTCGCCGGGTTGCCATTGCGGTTGAGACAAGGTGCCACCTTCTTTCCCAAACTATTGTGCCGGAAGCACAAGATGTCTTGCGTTTATTGTACCACAGAATCATTGCTTTTTCAAGAGAAAAGAGTATAATGATAGGCGTAAAAAGAAAAAAGGAAACGGAGTGGTTCCGATGGGTGCTTTGAACACGTAGCCCGGTGAGGGGATTTGAAACAGTATGCCTGCACGGATTGACTGCGGCATGGTGTTCGGAACGAAAACATTTCTGATATAGCAGGGAGGAATTTATTATGGTACCGAGCATTTTTGGTGAAAATATGTTGGATGATTTCTTTGATGGCGGCTTCTTTGGAGCGCACAATCCGCTTTACGGAAAGAACGCGAAGTATCTCATGAAGACTGATATTCGTGAGATGGATGACAGTTACGAGTTGGCTGTTGATCTGCCGGGCTTCAAGAAGGACGAGATCAACCTCGACATCAAGGATGGTTATCTGACTGTCAGCGCAGAAAAAGGTCTTGACAAGAAGGAAGAGGACAAGAAGGGGCGCGTTCTCCGTCAGGAGCGTTACGCCGGCGTTTGCTCGCGTAGCTTCTATGTCGGCAACGTGAAGCCCGAAGAGGTCAAGGCAAAATATGAGTCCGGCGTCCTGTCGGTCGTTCTGCCGAAGGTGGATCAGAAAAAGCTTGCTTCCGAAAGCAAGATTGCCATTGAATAATCCGCAGGGATACGGCTCCGGCATCTGTGATGAGCAGGTGCCGGAGCCGCTCCTCTTTTTTTGGGGGGGGGGGAGCCACCGTCAGGCAGGTGGCTTTTTTCTCTGCCCGGGAAGCGCTGCTTAAAGCAACGCAAAAAGGGTGTTCACAACGGAAATCCGTTGCGAACACTCTGCATGGAGCTGGTGGCCGGACTTGAACCGGCGACCTGCTGATTACGAATCAGCTGCTCTACCAACTGAGCCACACCAGCGTCGCGGCGACACCGCCGCAACGGGGTATATTATATCACATCCTGCGCCGTTTTGCAAGAGGTTTTTGAAAAATTTTTGAGAATTTCCGCGCCGTGACTGGTGGCGCAGATGTGCCGCCAGGGTCTTAGCCGTAGCTGCGATATTGCCTTATGCCTTTTTCAGGTACTCGCACGCCGCCAGTGCCGCAACGGCGCCGTCTGCGGCGGCTGTGGTGACTTGCCTGATCTGCTTGCGGCGGCAGTCTCCCGCGACAAATACGCCCCGTTTATTTGCCGTGCAGTGCTCGTCCGCATCGATATAGCCGCCCGCATCCAGCGGCACCGTTTCCGCAAAGATCTGATTCTGCGGCACAAGACCGATTGCTATGAACAGCCCGTCCAGCGCCAGTTCCTCAATCTGACCGTCATCCACCTTTCGGATACGGATGCCGGTCAGTTCCTCGCCGCCCAACAGCTCCGACACCACGCGCCCCGTCAGCACCGTGACATTTTCACGGGCGCGAAGCTGATCCTGCAATGCCGGTTCCCCTGTCAGGAAATCCAGATTCTGAACCACGTACACATGACTGGCAAGATCAGCCAGGAGCAAAGCCTCCTGCAGTGCCGAGTTACCGCCTCCGATCACGGCAACCGTGCGTCCGGAGTAAAAGGCGCCATCACAGACAGCGCAGAAAGAAATGCCATTCCCGATAAAGGATTCTTCCCGATCCAGCCCCAGTCTGCGGTGCCGTGCGCCGGTCGCCAGAATGACCGTGCGTCCGGCAAAATCACCGCCGTCTGTATGTATCAGCCAGCCGCCTTCCGCCGGTTCCATGCCCAATACCTCTGCCGACTCCATCTCGGCACCCAGCGCCAACACCTGATCGACCAGCCGTTCTGCGAATTCATTACCGGACAGAACGGGAAATCCGGGGATGTTTTCCACCTTCGGGGAGAATGTAATCTGCCCGCCGAAGGTAGCTTTCTCAAGAATCAGCACCGAGCGGTTTGCACGGCGTGCATACAGCCCCGCCGTCAATCCGGCAGGTCCGCCTCCGACAATGGCAATGTCGTATACTTGCTTCACGTTATCCATCTGAACGCCCTTTCTTTGCTTTGTGCGGTGTTACCTTTAGATGAGCCCTTTTTTAATACACATGTCGTACTGCTTTTTACGGCAGTTGTCAAGGGCAACGGTTGGCTTGCATTTCGGATCAAACCGTGCGAGTGCGGCTGAACCCTTGACGACGCATCTGTTCTGTCAGGAATTGCACCGTATTGCCTTGATACAAAGTATACCATCTTTCCCGCCCGTTGTCAAGCAAAACTCCGCCGCCGAGTCATTTTCTCACCGTTCTTGACAAATTGCGCGCTCTGTAGTATAATAGGGACACAGAGGCGGCGCGGGGATGTGCGTGCCGCCGGCAGTACACGCCGCAGAGGGGGACAGAGCATGGCACAGGATAAGAAAAACGCCAAGGTGGGACAGTCGTCCCCGCCATATGCGGATTCCCCCAACGTGACTGCCAACGGCGGCACCGCCGGCAGACGGCGGCATCGCGCCCGCAGGAAGGAGGACAAGCCCCGGCAGGAGCGGGAACTGATGCTCCGCTGTATGTACCATACGGTACCGGGGCGTGTTCTGCTCAAAATGCTGAGTGGGCGACGTTTCTCCGCCCTGTGCGGACGCTTCATGGATTCCTCCCTCTCCCGCCCGCTCATCCGTCGCTTTGTCCGGAAAAATCACATTGACCTCAACGAATATACGGCAACACGCTACCGCAGCTTCAATGATTGCTTCACCCGACGCATCCGTGCGGAGATGCGCCCCATTCCGCACAATCCCCGTGCCCTGATCGCCCCCTGTGACGGACGCCTGTCTGCCTACCGTATCAGTGACGGACTGGTCATGCCCATCAAGCAGAGCTGGTACTCGGTATCCGACCTGCTGGGCGGCGATCCCATCGCAGAAGCGTACCGGAACGGCGTATGCCTTGTGTTCCGCCTGTGTGTGGACAATTACCACCGCTATTGCTATATCGACAACGGCACCAAGGGACGTAACGTCTTCCTGCCCGGTCAGCTGCACACCGTCCGCCCCATCGCGCTCTCCCGCATCCCGGTCTTTATCCGGAACTGCCGCGAGTATACCGTCATGGACACGGCGGCGTTCGGTCCCGTGACACAGATTGAGGTCGGCGCCCTGCTGGTCGGCAAAATTCTGAACCACGATGCAGAAGCGCGGGTTCATCGCGGTGCCGAGAAGGGAATGTTTCTCTACGGGGGCTCGACCATTGTTCTGCTGTTGCGTGAGGGCGCCGCGGATCTGCCCTATGCGCTGTTTGAGAAAACCGCGCATGGTGAGGAAACGCCCGTCCGCATGGGCGAAATACTCGGTTACGCGCATAAAAAATAAAAACTCGAGGGGAAAACCTGTTTCATCAGGTTTTCCCCTCCCGTTTCAGCCCGGCGATACCGCCTTACTCTTCCCCGTATCCGTCCGGATTCATGGTCTGCCAGCGATTGGCATCCCGGCACATCTCATCCAGACCGTACTGTGCGTGCCAGCCCAGCACTTCACCCGCCAGCGTCGGATCGGCATAGCAGGCATCGACATCGCCGGGACGGCGCGCCTCAATCCTGTACGGCACGTGCCGTCCGGTAGCGGTTTCAAACGCCTTGACAACGTCCAGAACGGAGTAACCCACACCGGTGCCGATGTTGTACGTCTCCACCCCGGTGACGGTACGGGCACGGTCCAGCGCCATGAGATGCGCCCGCGCCAAATCTACCACGTGGATATAGTCGCGGACACCGGTGCCGTCATGCGTCTTGTAATCATCCCCGTAGACGTGCAAATACGGGCGCTTGCCCTCCGCCACCTGCGTGACGTAGGGGAACAGGTTGCTGGGAATCCCCTTCGGATCCTCACCGATGAGCCCCGACGGATGCGCGCCGACCGGGTTGAAGTACCGCAGGAGCGAAATACTCCACGTGGAATCCGCCCGATACAGATCGCGCAGAATGCGCTCAATCATCTTTTTGGTCTCGCCGTATGGGTTGGTTGTTTCTCCCAACCGGTCGGTTTCCCGGATCGGGACGCGCTCCGGCGCGCCGTACACCGTCGCGGACGAGCTGAATACCAGTTTCCGCACACCGTGACGGCTCATGGAATCGCACAGGTTAAGTGTGGAAAGCAGGTTGTTCCGATAGTAGCGGAGCGGCTGACTCACAGACTCGCCCACCGCCTTGAGCCCGGCAAAATGAATGCAGCTTTCAATATCGGGGTGCTCGGCAAACAGCCGCTCGGTCGCGTCGGCGTCGGTCAGCTCCACCTCCACAAAAACGGGGGTCTTCCCGGTAATCTGCCTGATGCGATCCAGTACGACCGGCTTGCTGTTGACAAAGTTATCCGCGATAACCAGGTCCTCTCCCCGTTCCAGAAACTCCACCGCTGTATGGGATCCGATGAACCCGGTTCCCCCTGTGATCAAAATGGACATACCAGCCTCTCCTATTCAATCAGCATTTCTTCAGAAAAACTCTCTCTGCATATGCGCGCCGGAACTTCAACCGTGCATTGCGCGGTGTTGCCTCAGTTCCGCAACCGCCTGACGCAGGATCGCCTCATCCCGCTCCATCCCCATCAGCATCCGAATCTGGGTGCGGGTGCGAACCAGATTATGGTCGGCATACGCGGTGTGGTAGTAAACATCGCCCTCCAGGTAATCCGTAAGGAAGCGGACCGCCTGCTCCAGCGTAATAATGTACGCCCCGTCCGGAAGCATTGCGATCTCCCGATCGGTCAGCGCCCCGGCGGTCCCCTCGACAAAGCCCTCCGCGTAGGCGCGGAACATATCTGCGCGGAAATCCACGCGTTCCGCATCCGGCTCGTCCTCCGCCGCCGTGCAGGCGCCCGTGCGGATGGAATCACCGAAATCGTACAGCGAGGAGCCGGGCATGACGGTATCCAGATCTATCACGCAGACAAACGCCCCGGTCGTCTCATCCAGCAGGATATTCGACAGTTTGGTGTCGTTGTGCGTGACGCGGAGCGGGATCCGTCCGGCGGCAAGGTCGTCCACGATGAGGGAACCGCGCTCCTGCCGCGCAGTCAGGAAAGCAATCTCCTCCGCCGCGCTCGCCGCGCGCCCGACCGGATCACGCGCAAGCGTATCCAGGAACGCCGCGTAGCGCTTTTTTGTATTGTGAAAATCCGGGATCGATTCGTGCAGGCAGGATGCGTCAAAATCCGACAGCTGGTGCTGGAAATTCCCGAACGCCCAACCTACCATGCGGAAGGTGTCCGGGCTGTCCATAGTCAGTCGGCAGACGGTATGCTCCACGAAATCGTAGGCGCGCCAAAAGCGCCCGTCCCTGTCTACATAACGGTACGCCGCAGTTCCTGTCGCGGTGCTGTCCGACGAGCGGACAACGTGCAGGCAACCGCGCTCCGCATCGCCGCCTGCGGCAAGCAGTCCGGCGCGGATATGCTCCGTAACGCGGACAATATTTTCCATGACCCCGTCCGGATCCTGGAAAATATCCGTATTGAGCACCTGAAGTATGTAGCGGCGACGCATTCCGTTTTCATCCGTTGTAATGATGAATGTATGGTTGATGTGTCCGTTGCCGCAGGGTTTTACGTCGCACACCGTGCCCCGGAAGGCAAACGCGGCGCAAGCCTCCCGCAGGACGGCATCCGTAATGGGCAGATCAGTCATGAGCGGTTCGCCTTTCAATCAGCCCACAGATGCGCGGGGTACACGCCAGCCTCGGTCAGCGCCCGGAGCGACGCCTGCACCCACGGCTTATCCTCGGTGTAGGTCACGCCGAACCACGACGAATTGGTGGGGTACACGCGGACATCAATCATGCCCGCCTTCATCATCTTGTCCACAGAAGTGGGCAGCAGGCACTCCGCCTTGAGCGGGTTTGGCGTGTTCGGCAGATCCTGCATGAACTCCACGAACTCCTTCTTGAAGAAATCCACGGTGTCGCGGGACAGCCCCCAGCAGTTCATGGACACGACCGTCTCACCGGGCAGGAATACCCAGTTTCCGTTTTCGTCCTCGTATTCGGCGTTGTCGCCGTCCTTGCGGATCTTCAGCCGCTCGACGATAGATGTCAACATCCCGTTCCCGTCCACACAGCAGACACCGCGGGAGGAGGTTCCCTTGTCGGTCAGCGTATTCTTCACCTTGAAGCCGATCGCACAGCAGTGATCCTTATCGTTGCCCAGCTCGCCGCTCTCCATTTTGCGCAGGTGCGCCGCCAGCTTCATAAACGTATCCCTGCCATAGAAATCGTCCGCGTTGATTACGCCATAGGGACCCTTGATGACGTCCCGTGCCGCGCGCAGAGCGTGCGTGGTGCCCCACGGCTTGACACGTCCCTCCGGCAGCGTATACCCCTCCGGCAGGTCGTCCATGTCCTGATACACCAACGTGACCTTGATTTTTTTTGAAACGCGCGCGCCGATCGTTGCCATGAAGTCCTGCTCCATCGCCCGCTTGATGATAAACACGACCTCATCAAAGCCCGCCTGCACGGCATCGTACACCGAATAGTCGATAATGAAATCGCCGTCCGCATTCATCGGATCCATCTGCTTCAGTCCACCGTAGCGGGAACCCATGCCCGCGGCAAGAACCACCAGTGTCATTGCGTATATCCTCCCCAAGTATGGAATGTATATGGAAATCCTCCCCATCCCCGGATAGGGGACGGCAGAGATGCCTCATCCGGATCGGCATACCTGTGCCGCCGGTATGCCGGCGCCCCCCTCTGCGGAGCACCGGCATTTCAAGAACGTATTATACATCATTCGCCGGTGTTTTGCATCCCCCCGGCAGGATAATTTACAGTATATTAACATTGCCGCCCGCACGGCAGCTTCCCAGTGCAGTCAGCCGCTTTTTTGCGGATACAGCCGCGTGGCATACGCCAGGAACAGGCGACTCAGGCGACTGTCCAGATAGGACAATCCCTGCCTCTGGATGTCCGCAGGAATGCCGTAGTACGCCTCGGCAATAGCCCCGGCGATGCACGCCTGCGTGTCGGCGTCGCCGCCCAGCGAAACGGCATTGCGCACGGCATCCTCATACCCCGTAGACTCAAGAAAACAGACGATCGCCTGCGGGACACTGCCGGGACAGGTAGCGTCAAAGCGGTAGGAGGCGCGGATCCGATCCAGCCGGAACTCCATGGGATAATAGTAGGACGCGATGTGTCCGCGTATGCGCTTCTTATCATGCGTCGTGCGTGCGAGAAAGATTGCAGAAGCCACCGCCTGCGCGCCCCGGATGCCATCCGGATGGTCATGCGTAACCTCCGCGCTCCAGCGCGCCAGCTGCTCCGCCTCTGCGAGCGTCCGCGCACGCCAGCCGACCGGGGACACCCGCATGGCGGAGCCGTTGCCGTAGCTGTGATAGGCGGCGCCGTTTCCCTCATTCAGCCAGCGGATAAACCGCTTGCCGTACCCGGCGTCCGGGTACTCGCGTCCCAGCAGACGCATAAAGCGGATCAGGTCTTGCCTGTACCGCTCCTCGTCCGTACAGTCCGAAGCCGCCGTCACAAGCCCGACCGCTACCGTCATAACGGTGTCGTCCGTCGGGCGGCTTCCGGGAGAAAACAGCTCGAACTCCTTGCTCTTGATTGGATTGAACTCATACGTTGAACCGATAATATCGCCGATGATGGCGCCCAGCATACTTTCCCCTCCGTTCCTGCCGTCCGCTGTGCGGACGATATTCCTCACAGAATGTGACTCTACGTAATTACGTAATAATTATATCACATTTTCTCCAAAAAGTCAAATCTTTTCTGAAGGGGATCGCCGAGAATACGCCGTTTTATCCGGTATTTCTCCGAAATATGTCGGGGCGGCAGTCAGTTGTCCATGTGAATCGTGGTATCGGGCTTTCCGTCGCGATCCGTGTCCATGTAGATGGTGTCAATCTTCCCGTCTCCGGTCGTATCGGCATACACCGTGCCGCTCTTCTTCCCGCCGGATGCCTGCTTACGGGTGCGATTATCCTTCGGCGCGCGGACAATCCGGACGATGCCCACCACGCCGGTGACCAGCGAGAAGGCAATGACAGCCCAGCCAACGACCACCAGAAGAATATGCACGATGCGGGACGCGGCGTCAAACAGCAGCGGCAGAAACACCAGCAGAAGGACGCCCATTGCCATCCTCCACACCTCGCGGCGCAGCTGCTGTCCTTTGTCCGCCGCCATCAGCACGCGCAAAAGTGGGAACAGGATCAGGTAGGCACCGATGATGACAACCAGCACGGTGTTCTGAAACAGTACCAGCGCAAAGCCCAGCAGGATACCCAGCATCGCACTGATAAAATCCACCATTCCATCGGTAGTATTCAGATTGCCGATGCCGGAGATCACCCCCGGAACATTGCTGATTACGGTGAATACGCCGCAAATGACCAGCGTCCAGTGGATGATGGCGCTGACGGTCTCCGGCTTCAGGATGGCGGCAAGCACCAGTACCAGTGCGCCCAGCAGGGCGCCCATCACGGTGCCGGTGACGCGGGCAATAATCATGTTTTTCTTCAGGTTCTGCATGCTTTTTCTCCTTGTCGATTATACAATTACAGATTATGATTGTAAATTCACAGTGCGGATATACGCGGCAACAGCCGGCGGCAGCATTTCCTCCGGCACCCGCCCCGCCGCCAGCTCCGCCCGTACCAGCGTGGAGCTGATACCCGCTAAGGTCGGATCAGTCGGCAGGTACAGCGTCTCAGCCCGGGGATTGTGCGCGCGGTTCCAGAGGGCGTGGCACTGCTCGTAGCGGTAGTCCTCCTCGTTGCGGATTCCCTTGATGATCCAGTCCGTCCCCAGCCTGTCCACCAGATCAATCAGCATCCCGCCGTCCGCGAGGACCTCAATGTTCTCCAGTCCCGTGCAGGCAAGCCGTACCATATGCACCCGCTCCTGTGCCGAAAACAGGTACTGCTTGACTGCCGCATCGGCAACATACCGGGTCATATCGTTATGCATGACCGCAACGTACACCCGGTCAAAGCGCGCCGCCGTGCGACGGATGATATCCTCGTGCCCGCGCGTGACAGGGTCAAAACTGCCGGGGATCAGTGCGCTCCTCATGACTCATCTCCCCCGGCGCCGGTGGCGGATGCCGCTGTCACGAGTGTGATGTACGCCTTGCCGTACTTCGCCTCGCGCAGGAGCGAGAAGTGACCGGACAGTGCCGTACCCGTGCCGAAGCCCAGCGGATCCGGCTCACCGCTCTCACAGACAATCAGTCCGCCGGGTGCCAGCAGGCGGGCGCGCAGAATGTCCTCTACCGTTGCCGCCACGGCACGCATGGCATAGGGCGGGTCAAGAAAAATACAGTCGAACGCCTCGTGCCCCCGGCGCGAGCGCAGGTAGGACGCCGCATCGGAGCACAGGATCGTACAACGGTCGGCAAGGCGGGTTTTGGCGGCGTTCTTTTCAATCACGCGCACCGCCTCGCGGGACTGATCCACCAGCACCGCATGCGCGGCTCCGGCAGACAATGCTTCCAGTCCCAGCTGACCGCATCCGGCAAACAGATCCAGCACCCGCGCGCCGGAAAGATCCGTCCGCGCGCGTAGGATGGAGAAAACCGCCTCCTTGGCGCGCTCGGTCGTCGGGCGTGTCATCTCGCCCTCCAGCGTGTCCAGCCGCACACCGCGTGCGGAACCGGTAATGATTCGCATCATTTCTTTCATGTCCTTTCCATACTTGTTTCGGTCAGGGAACGCCAACTTGCGGACTTGGCGGGAGCCTTACGGGCGTTCCCCACCGGCTCCGCCCGGTGCGCGCTCCGCAAAATATGCCCGGATCCGTGCCGCATCGGCGCGGGAGATGCCGGGAACGGCAGACAGCGCGTCCTCGTCCGCCGCGCGGACGGCGGCAAGTCCGCCCAGCGCCGACAGAAGCCGTTTCGCCTTGGCATCCCCGATGCCGGGAATGCGGGTCAGACTGGAATGCGTCAGCGTCCGTCCCTTGGCGGCACTCATGCGCGAAACCGTGAAGCGGTGTACTTCCTCCTGCAATTTATAGACGAGCACGAACACCTCGCGTTCGCGGGCAATGCTGATCTCCTCATCCTCGGTACACAGCGCACGGGTTTTATGGAAATCATCCTTGACCATACCGAATACCGGAATGTCCAGTCCCCGCTCGCGCATCAGCCCGCGCACCACAGACACGTGTCCGCGTCCGCCGTCCAGCAGGATCAGATCAGGGCGATGCGAGAAGCTTCCGTCCGCATCGTCCAGATGCGCCAGCCTCCGGGACAGCGCCTCACGCATACTGGCATAGTCATCGGTACCGTCCACCGTGCGGATATTGAAGGACGCGTACTCGGATCGTGCCAACCTGCCGTCCTCCAGCACCACCATGCCAGCCGTCAGATGCTCACTGCCGATGTTGGATATATCATACGCCTCAATGCGCTGAGGGTACCCGATGCCCAACAGCTCGCCCAGCCGTACCAGCGACTGCTCGTCCTGCTCGGCATCCCGGCGGAACTGCCGCACGCGCTCGGCGGCGTTGGACACCACAAGCTCGCACAAAGCCCGTGCAGGACCGCGCTCCGGGGTGCGCACCGTCACGCGATGTCCTGCCTGCGCCGAAAGGTATGCCGACAGCGTCTCGCGCTCTGCGTCCTCCATCGGGAAGGACAGCAACACCGTGGCAGGAATATCGGTGCGCATCCGATACTGCTCGCAGATGAAGGTGCTGAGCGTCTCGGAATCCAGAATGCGCTCGGCACCGGACAGGCAGTCCTCCTTGTCCACGACGGCTCCGCCGCGGATATAGAACACCGATACGCAGGAGGTCACCTCGTCCTCATAGAAGCCGAACACATCCTGCTCCGCGTCTGGCGCAGCAACCACCGTCTGTTTCTGACTCAGGCGATCCAATGCCGCGATCGTATCCCGACAGCGCGCTGCCGCCTCGTAACGCTCCGCCTCCGCATGGTCGTGCATCTGCTCGGCAAGCCGGCGCCGCGCCTCGGCTGTGTGTCCCCGGAGAATATCCGCCGCCAGCCGGATAAGCGCGGCGTACTCCTCCGTACTCACCTGTCCGGTGCAGGGACCGACACAGCGCCCCATCTGATAGTACAGGCAGGGACGCTCCCGCCCGATGTCGCGTGGAAACCGGCGGGTGCAGGTCGGCAGGCGCAGCGTGCGGCGCAGTGTGTCCAGCACGGCGTACACCGTGGATACTCCGGAGTAGGGACCGAAATACCTGCCCCGGTCGTTCTCCCGCCTGCGGGTCATGACGAGGCGCGGGTACGGCTCATCCGTGATCTTAATGTACGGGTAGGATTTTGCGTCCTTGAGCTTGATGTTGTACTTGGGCGTGTGCTGTTTAATGAGCGTGTTTTCCAGCGTCAGCGCCTCAATCTCCGTCTCGCAAAGGAAGTAATCGAAGTCATGTACTCCTGCCACCATGCGCGCGGTTTTGATGTTCTTCTCGCCGTTCTGGAAATACTGCGACACCCGATTGTGCAGTTTGCGCGACTTCCCGACGTAAATAACCCGCCCGTCCCGATCCTTCATGATGTAAACGCCGGGAGTCAGCGGGAGTGAATTCGCCTTCTCCAGCAAGCGTTTCCGATCCTCTTCACGTATCGGCACGGGCATCTCCTCCTTTGCATGCAAAACAAAAACGGTGCGGGCTTTCCCATTCCCGCATGGGTACAGCACACACCGTTTTTCCGATCAGCCGGATCAACGCCATACAGGGCGCACACCGGCACTTGCTTTTACGCCGATCCGCATCGGCTATGTATGAACTCCGTGCGGGCAGACCCCGCCGTTCGGCAAAGTCAGTTCTCGGAGAAGCCGGAGCCGACCAGCGACGCCAATCCTTCCAGCGCCGCGTCCTCATCCTGCCCGTCCGCATACAGCGTAACGGTCATGCCCTTGGCGATTCCCAGCGAAAGAACGCCGAGCAGACTCTTTGCATTGACCTTCCGGTCATCCTTCTCAACCCAGATGGACGACTTGTAGCAATTTGCCTTCTGAATAAAAAAGGTTGCGGGCCTTGCGTGCAAACCGCTCGCGTTGTTGATGAGAACCTCACGACTTTTCATACCAAACATCTCCTGTTGTTTTATGGTGCGGAGCGCCTCAGACGCTACCGGGAAAGTACCTTTTTACACTATGTAGTATACCAAAAAACGCCCGATAAATCAAGTGTCAATGTATAGGATTTTTATACTTCTTCCCGCCGCATTTTCATGAATTATCACAACGGTCCCAATCTGTGCCGACAGACCGCCGCTATGCGGGCAATCCGCCCCCGGAGATTACGTCCGGGGTTGGATCTCGGTGACTCGCATGGTGAACACCACCCGCTCTGTGCAGACCTTCAGCTCCGTACCCGGGGCGATGTACAGCCCCGCCGCCCCGATAAGCAGGCACCCATCCTTCAGCTCGCCGCCGGAGCAGAACATCAGACCCTCCGCCGCCGTGCGCTCGGTAAAGTGCGGGGGAACAGTCTCCGCAACCGTTTCTTCCCCATCCTGCACCCGGTTCGGTTCGGCTGTCGCGGTCGCCCCGTCGCTGTCCCCTGCCGGGATGGCGGCAAACGCCACCTTCTGGGTGCCGTCCTTGTTTTCGTACACACCGATATTGCCCAGTCGCTCGCCCGTATCGTACAGGTACACATCGTCAAAGGCACGCACACTCTCCAGCGCCTCCCGATGGATATCCTCCACCGTAAACCGCACGGAATACATCGTGGTCTTGGTATCCTCCCCCCGCAGGCGATAGGCATACACCACCCGCCCTACAAAGGAAAGAATCGCCGCCACAAGCAGAATCAGAATCACGGTATCCATGACCGACCAGGAGCTGCGCCCTCCGCCGGTCGATTTATCCTTCCCGTTTTCCATGTCAAAAGTCTCCTCTCTCCTCAAGGTTGCGTGTCGGTAGCGGAGCTGTCCTCCGCATCCCACGCAGTATCGGCGGCGGTAGCGGTCTCCAATTCCGTCGCCTCACGCAGTGAAATGACCGTGCCCCGTGCCTCCAGCCCAGCCATGCGGAAACTGCGCTCGTCCCCGCACAGAAGGCGGGTATCGTTCATCCAATACCCCTTTCCTGCCCGGTAGCTGGCTGTCGCCTCAACCGTCAGGTACAGTGTGACCGTGTCCGGTTGTCCCGTCTCTGTAACCCGCAGGAGCCAAGCATCGGTCACGGTTCCCAGCAGGTCGGCATCCTCCTGCTCCGAGTTATACACGTTTTTGCCAAGCAGCACCATGTCGCCGCTCCTGTCATAGGCGATCAGTTCCGGGTCAACGTCCTTCAGCTCCAGAGTCCAGACAACCGACGTCTTCTCCCAGACCGGCGCATATGTGTTCCGCAGGTAGCGGTACAGGTACAGGATGCCGACCACCGCCGCCGCCACCAGTACCAGAATGACCAGATCCGCCACCCACGCCCGACTGCGCCGCCGGCTCAGGGGATCCTGTCCTTCACGCCGTCCGCGAGGTGTGCCGTCCTCGCGGAGCCTGCGTCCCTGCAGGTCCCCGTCCAGCCCGGACGCTTTATCTCCGCCGGGAGGCGGCATATGTCTCAGTGAAGCCATGCTGAAACCTTCCCTTCCAACTTATTTCAAATCGTACACGCCTCAGGTATTCACCCAAAGGAAGCAATCATCCTGCTCCGGTGTTTCGCCTCTCCGCTCCGCCGCCAGCACCTCCTGCTCCTCAGCGCAAACCGACGCCAGCGAACTGCATATACCCATGACCAGAATCAGGCAGAAGAAGAGCTGCGGCGACATGCCAACGCTCCGGAGCACGCCCAGCAGCATAAAATTCAACACCGTGCAAAGCCCGGCAATAATGACCGTGCGATCCCAGCGATCCCGACAGCGTCGCAGGCAGGTGAAGTTCTTGCTGCAGAACAGCCACAGTGCCGCCAGTGCCACGGCAAGTCCCGGAATGCCCAACGTCGTCAGCAGATCCAGGTACAGACTGCTGGCGGATTCCGCCGTTGCCGCTCCCGGCTCGGCGTACTGCGGGTACACCGCCCGGAAAGCCGCGTCCCCCAGACCGACGCCGGTCGGATAGTCGGCTATCATACGGAACACGCCCGGCCAAAGGCGGATATGCCGTCCGGTTCCTGCCCGAACCGCACGGTCCAACTGTGCAACAAGCTCCGACACGGGATGGAAATAGGTATACCACAATCCGCCCGTCAGAGCCAGCGGGAACAGCGAAAGCATCACGGTCAGCGACGTGTGTCCGTACAGGAGTGCGAACAGCAGACAGCCCAGCAATGCCGCACCGATCCCCAACAGCGAGTGTGTCTGCCAGATCAGCCAGCCGCAGAGCACAGCCAGCCCGATGCAGGGCACGGCAGTCAGCAGACGGCTGCGGGAAAGCAGGAACACGAACAGCCACGGCAACGCCAACACAAGAAACTGTTCAAAGCTGGCAGACCAAAGTGCATTGAGAAAGCCGGCGGCAGTGCGCATTCCGTCCGTCAGAACCGCACCCAGCCGATACTCATCCAGCCAGCCGGAGAATTCCGCCGGGAGCAGTCGGACGCAGGACAGCAGTACGATCAGCACCAGTGTCGCGCCGACGCCGCCCATGCACCGCCGCAACGCGGCGCGGGAATTCATGAGATTGACTATCAGGAAATACTCCGAAAGGAGAGCCGCCATCAGCAGCCCCTGCCGCAATCCGGCGCCGGAAAAACGCACGCCGAACAGTCCGCCGCCTGCCAGCAGAATTCCGAACAGAAGCATGGCGGCATCCAGCCTGCCCAGCCGGAAGGAGCGGTGCATCAGAAGCAATTTGAAGCCGTAGCCCACCCACGTCAAAAGGATCAGTGCCGCCAGCACGTGCAGGGCGCGCTCCCATATCCAGACGGCAGGCAGCATGAGCGCCGACAGCGCGACCCCCGTCTCCGGGCGGGACAGCACCATGCAGAGAAGTCCGAGCGTCAGGAATCCGACCGGGATGATCATCGGATGTATCCAAACCGTCGCGGCGGCGGCACCGCCGCCAAGCGCAGCGGCAACGTAAAACAGCGCGATTGGCGTTTCGATACACGGATTGGCGACCCGATCCTCCGGCATACCGAGCAGCCGGCAGGTCAGCGCATACCCTACCCTGCCGCTTCCGACAGCGCCCGCGAGGGAGCGCCGCGTCAGGGCAAACGGCAAAGCTACCAGTGCCAAAATGCCGCTGAAAACAATGCCGCGCAAATCCAGCGACCGTCCGGCTATCAGGAACGGCTGCAGCAGGCGGATCAGACAGCACACAATCCCGTACAACAGGAAAAACAGCCCGTACAGTCGCGCAGGACAGTCGGCAAGCAGGTGAACCAGTCGGCGTGCGACAGCCAGAACCCGGCTCCCCTCCGCCGCCCGGACGACCCGACAGCGCCGGTCGGACATCGCGTGCATCCCACGCGCCCGCGTTTCGCCGGACAGCAAAGCCGTCGGTTCGCGGCGGTAGCCTGTCAGGCATCTGCCCAGCCAACTGCGCGACACAAGGCGGTACAGTCCCGCGCTCCAACAGTCAAAAATACCCAGTATCGAACGCCTGGAACCGGGTCTTTCAGCCATGTCGGGTCCCTCCTTTCCTGTTTTTCAATGCGGTTCTCCGGGTCAATTCTTTTCTGTATCGGTCGCTGTCTCCGGCGGGAGCAGATCGGGGCGGCGCTCACGCGTCAGGGCAAGCGATTCAGCCTGCCGCCACGCATCGATCTTCGCATGGTCGCCCGACAGCAGCACCGGCGGGACGCGCATCCCGTGATACTCAACCGGGCGGGTATACTGCGGATACTCCAGCATCCCGGAGGAAATACTCTCATTTTCATAGCATTCTGCGGCGGACAGCACGCCCTCTGTCAGGCGCGCCACGCAGTCCACCAGCACGCAGGCGGGAATCTCTCCCCCCGTCAGCACAAAATCCCCCAGCGAGATCTCCTCGTCCACCAGCTCCTCAATGATGCGGTGATCCACCCCTTCATAGTGCCCGCAGAGCAGGATGAGGTTGTCATACCGGTCTGCCAGCTCTGCGGCGACAGATTGATTCAGCACGCGTCCGGCAGGTGAGAGGTAGACCACGTGCCGCCGTCCGTCAAAGCCGGACGCCAGCTGATCCGCCAGCACGGCGCGGTAGCAGTTATAAATGGGAGGCGCCGCCAGCAGCATTCCTTTTCCGCCGCCGAAGGGCGTGTCGTCCACCCGGTGACGTCTGTCCTCCGAATAGTCGCGGATGTTGAACACCCGCACGGTGCAGGCGCCGCTTTTTTGCGCCCGCCCGATAATGCTCTCGCCCAGCACCCGCTCCACCAGATCCGGGAACAGGGTCATAATGTCAAACCGCACGGCTCAGCCCTCTCTTTCCGCCTCGGCAGACGAATCAGCGGCGTCCCCGGCAACCTCGGCTTCCCCGTCAAACATCCCGTCGATCGGTGTTACGGTAACATGACTGCCCGGCACGACTTCCCGGACGAATGCCGCCACGGCAGGCACCAGCACGCGGCAGCGTCCTGTGTCCACGGAAAGGAGCGGGGACGCCGCGCCGGACAGTATCTCTGCCACCCGTCCGAGCATCTGCCCTTCCCTGCCGGGTCTGCCGTCCCGAACGGGCAGACCTTCGGCATCGGCAAGGAAGTATTGCCCTCTGCGAAGCGGCATATCCGCCCGGCGTGCATACAGAACCTCCCCCCGCAGGGCGGAGGCGGCATCCATATCCGTCACGCCTTCCACTTCCAAGAGCAGGAATTGCCCCTTCATGACCGATGCGCGTCGGACGGTCAGCGGGAGCATGTCCGCGCCGCGCCGCAGGAACAGGTGCCCAAGGCGGCACAGATCCGTCGGGCTGTCCGCCCATGGCTCCACCTTGATGCCGCCCCGGCAGCCATGTGTATTGATTACGCGCCCGCACTCAAGGTACGGGGTCAGGGTTGCTTCTGCCATGTTCGGTATGCTGTCCTTTCGTTGATGCTTTCAGTCCGTGTTCTGCCTATACAGGAACAGTATACCACATCGGAAGAAAAATTTCAATGGGAAATCACGTTTTTTTCATGGAGGCTGCTTTTTCTTCTTCGGAACCGGCATTGATCCGGCAGTTTCGGTGCCCTTTGGGAGAGACCGGCGTTCCCGGTTGCCCGCTCAAGCTGCCCCGCAAAGGCTGTCGAAGCCCCCTTGAAAAACGGGGAGAAATATGGTATAATGGGCGCGTCGGCGGTACAGAATCTGCCGCCGGAGGAAAGGATGGGACGCACACATGAATATTACGGTATACCTCGGCGCGCTTGAGGGCAAGGATCCGGCGCTGAAGCGAGCCGTCCGGGAATTGGGAACATGGATCGGAGAGAGCGGAAACGCACTGGTCTATGGCGGATCCCGAAGCGGTCTGATGGGGGAAATCGCGGAAAGCGTCCTGCAAGCCGGAGGCAAAGTTACAGGCGTAGAACCGCAGTTCTTCATAGAAGCGGAGCTGCAGCACGAGGGGCTGACCTCCCTGATCATCACCAAGGACATGAGCGAGCGAAAAGCCAAAATGATTGAGTTGGGAGACGCTTTCATTGCGTTTCCGGGCGGAACGGGCACGCTGGAGGAGATCGCGGAAGTGATGTCCATGGTGTCCCTGAAGCAGTTGGATGCCCCCTGCATTCTGTATAATCTGAACGGTTACTACAATGACCTGCAAGCGCTGTTGCGCCACATGATCGAAATGGGGCTGTCCACCAAGGAGCGGCAGGAGGGGATCTGCTTCGCCGATGACCTTGCCGGAATTCAGGAGATACTCCGCCGGTTCGGATAAGGCACGGCAAAGGGATCCGCGCCACCCGAGCAACCCGCAGAGAGCGGAGTTTCATACAAAATGCACGAGTTCCTGTTGACAGGCTCCCGCGTCTGTGCTATAATGTACGTGTTTCCGGCACAAAAGATACAGGCAGCCATCACATTTCACCCGGTCTGCCTGCCATGCCGGAGGAGGAGAAGCCGATGAAACACTTCCGATTCCGCACCTCTTGCATTTCCCTGCTGCTCGCTCTCGCCATGCTGGCAGCATCGCTCTGCGCCTGCGCCGTCCCCGGAGAACCAACCGCATCGCAAACCGATCCGAGTAACACGGCGGTCACGTCCGCAGATGCCTCCGAAAACAACGCCGAGACAACGCCGCCGTGCTCCCTGCCCGAGCTTGACTACGGAGGCGATGAGATCGTCATTCTCAGCCGCTACCGCGAGGGCTGGACAGCCGGGGAGATTGCGGTAGAGTCTATTCTGCACGAGCCGGTCAATGACGCGGTCTACGAGCGCAACAAAATCGTGGAGGACCGTCTGAATATCAAGATCCGCAGTGTTGAAATCAACTGTGAGGGCGCGATTGAGATCGTTGAAAAAATGATGACATCCGTCGGCGGAGGCTCCCATGAATACGACCTCGTTGCCGCCGCCTGCTATACCGTGGTGGACAACAGTCTGACCGGAAACCTGCGTGATCTGCGCAAATCGGCGTACCTGGACTTTGACAAGCCGTGGTGGTCGCAGGGCTTCAACGAATCAATCGAATACAAGGGAATGCAGTTTGCCGTAACGGGCGCCGCAGTGCTCTCCATGTACCGCTTTGCCTTCGCCACCCTGTTCAACAAGCGCCTCTTCACCGAGGCAAAGGTGGACTACCTGTATGACAATGTCCGGAACGGGACGTGGACGCTGGATTACCAGAACAGCATCGTGGAAACCTTCTACCGCGACAACGGAAACGGCTTACAGGACGAGACAGGCGATATCTACGGCTTTGTCTCCAATGACTACATCGGCGTTGACCCCTACTGGAGCGCCTGCAATGTGCGCATTCTGGAGCGTGACGAGAACGGGGATTACACGTTCGACAACTTCGACGCCCAAAAGCTGCAGAATGTTGCGGAAAAGGTTCTGCAGCTCTTCTACGAGCACGGGAACGCTTCCTACGACTACAAGCACTACGGCAATGACGCCGAGCAGGATGATATCCGGAATATGTTCGCTGCCGGGAACGCTGCCATGGCTACCCTGCGCATCATGGCGCTGGAATCGGCTGTCATGCGGGACATGAAGGATGAGTACGGCGTGGTGCCGATGCCCAAGTATGACGAAGCACAGAAGGACTACGGAACTCTGCTGCATGACCAGTTCACCGTGCTGAGCATTCCCAAAACCGCACTGGATGACCGGCGCGACAGGATCAGTGCCGTCATGGAAGCGCTGTGCTATACCAGCTATAACATCGTAAGACCCGCCTACTACGACGTGGCTCTGCGCTCCAAGCTGGTCTCCGACCCCGACTCTGCCGAAATGCTGGATCTGCTGTTCAGCAAGGTATATATTGATGCCGGCGTTATATACACCGGTCCCCTGTCCGGCTTCCATGATCAGTTCCGCCAGCTCATGGGGCAGAAGAGCAACCGCGTCATGTCCACATACCAGAAGAAGGCAAGAAGCACCAGATCGGCACTGCAAAAGAATATCGTGCAAAAGCTCCAGAAGCTGTATGACTCCGGGAACGCCTGACACGGCGTCCGGCCACGCATTCTACATTTGAAAAGGAATCGAAAACACATATGAAACTCATGGAAGACCGCATTTCCCAGGACGCCATCATTGAGGACGGAGAAATTCTGAAGGTCGGGAGCTTTCTCAACCAGCAGATCGATGTCCCCTTCATCAGCCGCTGTGCGGAGGAATTTCACCGTCTGTTCGGCGAGGAAGGCATCACCCGGATACTGACCATTGAAGCATCCGGCATCGGACTTGCCTGCCTGTGCGCCGTCCCCTTCGGGGTTCCGGTGGTGTTTGCCAAAAAGTCCCGCTCCAGCAATATCGCCGGGGAAGTTTACACGTCCCAAGTCTTTTCCTTCACGCACGGCACCGAGCACCGTATCATGATCCCCCGCCAGTTCCTCACGTCTGCGGATCGCGTTCTGCTCATCGATGATTTCCTTGCCAGCGGCGAGGCGTTGCGTGGGTTGGACGACCTGTGCCGCCAGGCGGGCGCCTGCGTTGTGGGAGCCGGTGTGTTCGTTGAAAAAGTGTATCAGGGCGGCGGAAATCGCCTCCGGGAGGCGGGTATGCGTATTGAATCGCTCGCCCGCATCACAGCCATGAGTCCCGAAGCCGGCGTGACCTTCGGGTAACCCGGATACAGTATCAGCCAACAGAAAAAAGCATATTGAAAAGGGGCTGCCGATCGTTCGGCAGCCCCTTTGTCAGGGAAATGCTGATTCCGGTTCACCTCCAAGGTCTATCCATTCGCCCGTCCCCGGATGCGGCGGGCAACGAATACGGCAGCAATAATCAGCCACGCCCCACCCAGCACGGACAGCAGTGCAACCGATGTGCCCGGCAGGCGTCCCAGATCCGCCCGGACTCCCGTCATCGCACCGCTCTGGTTCAGCCGATACAGGGCGGTGACATCGGCTTTCAGCTTTTGCAGGAAGGCATCGTCCACCGTTTCGTTGGCGCGCCGGGCACGCGTAACCTCCTCGATCAGTTGTCCGGCCGCATTGCGCAGCGATGTCGAGCCGTTGAATACGGGCGTGACAAACGTGTCGTCGGTATGGGCAAGCAGCATATTGGTCGCGTCGATCTTGACCCGATAGTGCGCGTCCGTGTCCTCACCGCTGCGGGACAGGTAGTCGCGGTAGGACTCCGACGTCTGCGCGCTTGTTGTGACCGGAACGTACCCCTCGGTTTCGGCATAGTCGGTCTGGATACCGTCGGTCAGCAGGTACTGCAGGAACAGCCATGCCGCCAGCACTTCCTGCGGATCCTGCTTGTTGAAGAGGCAGACAGACGGTCCCTGTGAAATCATGGCAGGGTGCTCCGGATCCACCTGCGGAACCGGGTAAACAGCGGTTTCAAAGCGTACCACGGCATCGGCGCTGATATCCGACAGCGGTGCATCGGTACCCATCCAGGTTGCCCCCGCCGTGGAGTCAACAGCGAACAGGCACTGCCCCCGGTTGAGGAAATTCGCCGGATAGCTGGAGATTTTGAAGGTCGAGAACGCCCGCGTCCCGGCGTGCTCCGCCACGGTGTACAGAAGCTGTTTGGTTGTGTCGTTGAAAAGACCGATCTCCCCGGCGGACGTGGAGTACTCCGCGCCAGCCTGCTTCAGGTACTGGATCATCATATTGTCGGTGGATTTGTAAATGAAAGGAATCAGCACATTCTGCCCGTTCACCCGGAAGGTTCCGTCCGGGTTCTTTTCCGTCGCCGCCTCGGAAACCTCCCAGATAAAGTCCCAAGTCAGCACATCGGGCAAAGTGTAGCCCAGCTTTTCCACCAAGTCCCGGTTGACATAGCATGCCTCGGTGGATCGCATGAAGGGCATCGCCCACTGCTCTCCGCCCAGCTCGCATTCGGCGCGGAACTTTTCCACAAGCTCATCCGCGCGGGGCGCGTCAAACCGCACGCCGGATCCGCCAAGACCGTACACCGGGTGCGCCATCAGACCGGACAGCGGCACCACGGTGTTCTCCCCGGTCATGTAGGTTGCGATGTGATCCGGGTAAGATATGCAGATATGCGGCGTGGTTCCGGTGGGGATATTGGTAATGACATCGTTGTATATCTGCCCGTAATCGGTGTACAGGCTCAGTTTGACGTGGATATTGGGATACAGTGCCTCAAATTCCGAAACAGCGCGCTTGTAGATGTTCGCCTGCCGGATGTTGGTGTCGTTCTTCGCCCAGAACACGATCTCGTATTCACGCGCTTCGTCAAAGCTCTCCGGAACCGAAAAGGACGCCCGCTCCTGCCGTCCGTGGCAACCGCTCAGTGCGGCGGACACGGGGACAGTCAGCAGAACCAGTGCAAGGCACAGGGAAAGCATCCGCCCTGCCGGATAAATCCCGCGCGTTCTCATCCCTTGGTGCCCCCTCTCGAAACGCCTTCCATGATGCGCCGCCGGAAAACCAGGAACAGCACGATCAGCGGCACCGACACGACCACAACGGTCGCCATCATGGCAGGGATATTCTCCCGTCCGAACCCATTCTCGCGTATCTCCTGAATACCGTTGGACACAAGGAAGTAATTCCGGTCATCCGTTATCAGGCGCGGCCAGACGTAGGCGTTCCAACACTCGATAACCTTGAGAATCACTACCGTGACAACGGTCGGACGGCAGACCGGAATCAGAACCCGGAACAGGTACTTGATATCCGACGTGCCGTCGATCTTCGCCGCGCGGTACAGCTCATCCGGCACCTGCTCGAAGTTCTCCTTGAGCAGGTATATGTAGAATATGGACGTGACCGACGGCAGGATCAGTCCGAGGAATGTGTTGCGCAGTCCCAGCTCCGTGACCGTCACGAAGTTGGTGATGATGACCAGCTCGCTGGGAATCATCATCAGTGACAGGAATGCCGCAAACAGGATGTTCCGCCCCCGGAATTCCAGTCGCGCAAAAGCAAACGCCGAGAACACGATGACAATCAGCATCAGCGCAGTTGTCGCCAATGTAAAGATCAACGTGTTCAGGAAATACCGTGCAAGCGGCACCGCCGTAAAGGCTTCCCGATAATTCTCCAGGGACGGGTGCAGTGTAAAAAATTTCGGGATGCTCTCGGAGGAGTAGGCGCTGTAACTCTTAAGCGAAGTCAGCACCATCCAGTAAAAAGGAAACAGCACGACCACACCCCAGACACCCAGCAGGGCGTAGGTAACAATCATGCGGATGCGCTGGCGCCGCACCGTGCGGCGGTGCGCCGATGCCAATCGGTTTTCGGGCACCGACACCCCTTGCTTACCGTTCCTGCTCATGCGCTTCTCCCTCCCATGCGAACCCGGCTCCGGCTGACCATCAGGTTGATGACCGTCACGGTCAGCACGATGGCGAACAGAATCAGCGCCGCCGCCGCCGCATAGGACGGATAGCCGCCGCTGTCGCCGTACAGCATATCGTAAATATAGCCCACAATGGTGTTCATTCCGGCAGCGTTGAGATCTGTGCCGAACAGCGCCACGGCGTCCGAATACGCCTTGAAGGCGCCGATAAAGCCGGTAATGACAAGGTAAAAGATCATGGGCGAGATCATCGGCAGCGTGATGCGGAAAAACATCCGCCATCTGCCCGTGCCGTCCACGCGGGCGGCGTTATAGTAGTTCTGATCGACCGATGCCAAGGCGCTCGTCAGAATCAGCACCTTGAACGGCATAACGACCCAGACGGTATACAGGCACATGACCAGCATCTTTGCCCAGTACGGACCGTCGATGAAATCCACCGACTTCCCGCCGAACGCCGTGATGAGCAGGTTCACCAGTCCGTCCGAATAGGCTGTTTTCTTGAACAGCACCATAAAGACCAGCCCCACCGCCAGCGTATTGGTCACATAGGGCAGGAAGTACACGGTCTGAAACAGACTGCGCAGACGTCTTATAGAGGACAGCCCCAGCGAAATGAGCAGTGCCAGCGCCGTGGAGACCGGCACCGTGATGATGACCAGGATAAAGGTATTCTTTACTGCCTGCAGAAAATACGGATCGTGCAGAACATAGGCATAGTTATACCATCCCACGCCCAGCATGGTCTGCGAGGCGGAGTTATAGCCCTCTTCAAAGGAATAGATCAGCACGTCCACCAGCGGGTAAACCATAAATACGCCGAGAAAAGCAAGCGTAGGCAGAAGGTACAGCCACGCCTTTGCCTGCCGCAGTCCGGATGATCCGTGCGTTCTACGTTTCATCGGTATACCGTCTCCTTTCCGCATCCGAGCCTTTCACGAAATAATGCCTTGCCAACGCACGGGACAGCCCGTCCAGCCCGGGGAAGATCATGCGCTCGCTGACATTGAACTGATCCAGCAGATCGCGCACGTCCCAGCGGATTTCTTTCCGGATGACATACCGGACGGTATGCTCGGTATGCTCCTCCAGATACCGCTCAATATCCGTGATGCCTGCCGGGATCACGGAGAAGAAGGAATACTGATTCACGATGCGCTGATCAATGGACGGCGGCTCCAGATTGACAAAGGCATCGCCGCCCATATCCGCATCGTACTGCTCAATGCTGTCCGCCACGGCAGACAGCGTGTCCAACGAAAAGATGAAAGTCTTGTCCCGCTCCAGTATCCGGGCGTACTTGTCCGGCAGGTAGCGGTTCACGTCCTTCATGTTGAAGCGCCAAACCACACTGTCCCGCTTGTCCAGCTTGTCGAAATTGCTCTCGGAGTTGGCAAAATGCAGGGCTATCAGCGGGGAGCGCGTCCAGTCCATCAGCCGCGTGGGAAGCCCGTAGTGCTGCCCCACCACCATCTGCTTCCAGACAGACGAGGACAGCGTGGGATCATCCATACTGGCATACTTGGTAAACGCCCGCAGCATCGCCGGCTCCAGCTCCCGGTGGAGCTCCTTGCAGTTCATGCGCAGACTGGTCGTCAGGCGGAATCGGACATCGGGCAGCCCGCGGAAAAAGTATGCGCTCCGCAGCCGCCCGATGTCCTCATTGTATGCCTGATCCGAGATCAACCGCATGATGCCGTCAATGCTGTCTATCACGACGGTCTCGATCATGGCTCACCCGTTCTTTCTCAGCGGATGTTGCCGTAGCCGATCAGCGTCTCCAGCAGGCACTGCGCATAGACGCGCGAGAAGAAATCGTTCGGGTGATTGATGTTGTTGCCGGAATAATCCCGGAAGCTCTTGTGCTCCAGCACTGCCTTGCTGACCGAGGTCATGCACGCCACGGCGCAGGAAGCGTTCCGCGCACGCATATCCTCCGCCAGGGACTGAAGGCTTTTTTGCTGCTTTTCCTGATTGCCGTACCAGCCGTTGGTCGCGTCCGGGTTGGGCACCATGGTGGACACGATCAGCAATCCGGCTGCGGACGACTGCTCCAGCACCCTGTTTAAGATCTTCTTCTGCGTTGCCGCGATCGTGCGGGGAGCGCCGCCCGCATCATTCATGCCGAACGCCAGCACGAACAGGTCACAGCCGTACTGCTCGATGAACGGCTTGACATGGCTGTCGTAGTTATCCAGCCCCTGCTGCGTATTCCAGCCGCCGATGGCAGGATTGATATAGGTAATGGTCCCGCGGGCATTCTCCACCGTGTAATCCTGATTGGGGATGCGGCTGGTGCCGTTCAGCCCGGTCTGGACGTAGTGAACGTTGTACCCGAACAGATCTGCCAGTGCCTGCGTCAGCAACAGCGGATAGCTGTACTGCTGCGGTGCATAGTTATAGACAAAGCTGGCGCTGGCGCCGTTGGTGATACTGTCACCGTAGAAAATGAACGTCACATCCTCACCGCGGTTGAGTTTATCGACAAGTCCGGCAAACTGCCCGATCTCGCAGGTCTGACGGTAGCCCTCCCAGCTGTCCGAATGCGTATAGGTAACGTTGACCTGCCAATCGGTCATGGCGCGCCCCTCTCCCCAGTGGGTGTATACATTTTTCCCGTTGTACTTGGTCATCAGAAGCGAGGTGGAATCGGCGCCGTAGTACTTCGCCGACGTAATAGTCGGCAGTGCGCCGCCCTCCAGCGCCACGATTTTCCCGTCCTGCAGGGCATAATCCACGCCCTCGGTGTACTTTCTCTTGCCGTCGTAGCCCGTCACGGACAGAATGCAGTCCGCCCGGTACAGAAGGCTCTTTGCCTCACCTGCATCCAGGAACATAACGGTCTCGTTGCGGACCTCATCCCCGCCCCACAGCGATGTCATCAGCGGATTCAGTGCATCGGCTTTGATATTCAATTTAATTCCCTCCGTTTCGGTCTCGGTTTCTGTTTCGGTATCGGTTTCTGGTGTCGTATCGGTCTCGGTGTCCGTTCCGGGAGCGGTAACGGGCTCCGTCTCCGGCTCGGTATCGGTAGCAAAAGCGCTCCCCTGCGGCTCCGTGGGGGTTCCCGTTCCGGTGGCGGAAGAAGTCTCGGTCTGACCGTCCTGACAGGACACCAGCACACCGGTCAGGCAAGCCGCCAGTAAGAATACGGCACACAGTACGAACAGATGCAGTTTTTTCATGATTGTTATTCTCCTTTTCCCCGGCAGTGTGCCGGACATATGCATATGGGCAAATCAGCCCGCACAGTCATGCAATTATTGTCCCGTGGAGCCGAATCCGCCGGCACCCCGGTCTGTTTCATCCAGCGAATCCGCCTCGACCACCGTCGGTGTCAGAACCGGGAGCAGCACCAGCTGTGCCACCCGGTCGCCGGGATTTATCACGCGCGGCTCACTCGCCTGATTGTAAAGGTAAATCAGCCACTCGCCGCGGTAGTCGGAGTCAATGACGCCGACCTTGTTGGCAGGTGCCAGCCCCTGCCGGCAGGCAAGCCCGCTCCGGGCAAAGACCAGCCCCACATATCCGCACGGGATTGCGGCGGCAAGCCCCGTCCGGATACAGGCAGTCACGCCGGGCGCAATGACAACCGGCTCCCCGGAAGGCAGTGCATACAGATCGGCGCCGGCTGAGCCGGGCGTGGCGTAGGTCGGCAGAATCGCCGCAGGATCAAGCCGCTTGAATTTCACAGGTTCCATACTGCCCCCTCACTCCGTGACCGTCACGGTATAACTGCCGGAACCGTATACCTCGCTGCGTCCGCCCGCGCGGAAGCGGCAGGTCGTATTGACCGGTACGCGGAAGCTGTACACTGTTTCCCTGCCCCGGCGCACAAAGGACACTGCCACCGTGCCGTAGGGCGTTTCGTATGTGACGTCCGCAGACGGAATGCCGTCAAAATGATCGGGGCGGATTTCAAACTCGCCGAAACCGGGCGTCAGCGGACGGATACCCGCCACGCAACGGTACAGGAAGTAGGCAAAGCCTGCGTGCATGGGGTGGTTAAACGAAGCGGTCCCCCTCTCGCGCGGACGTCCCACGCACTCGGTCTCCAGACATTCAAACAGGGAGGTCGCGCCACCGTCCATCATGGTACCGAAGCTGACATGGTCACGGTTGAACAGGATCCGCAGAGCAAGATCGCCGTAGCCTTCATCGCACAGAGCCGGGATCAGGTACTTGTTGCCGTAAATGCCCGTGCTCATGGCACAGTCATCTGCCTTGACAAGCTCCACCAGCGCCCGCACGAGTGCCTCGCGCTCGCCTGCCGGGTACAGCCCGGTCTCCAGCGCCACGCCGCAACTGCCCCACGTACTGTACCGATGCTCGCGCGGAAGCCAGAAGGTGCGGATGCAGGCGTCCTTGATATTCGCCGCCAGCCGGTCAAAGTCCTCCTTGCCATCCAGCCCCAGCTCGGCGGCAAGCTCGCTCATGCGACAGCATATCTCGTAAAACATCTGCGTGGAGGATTCCGGCACCGGGATGCGCCGGTCGCTCTTCAGCCCAACCGGCGGGCACCAGTCCCCCAGTCCGCGCGTAATGATGAAATCCTTGGCATCCGCCGCCTCATGCTCCACCCAGCGGCACATCATATCCCAGTTGTCATCCACCACGGCACGGTCGCCGTAATAGCGGTACATCCAGTACGGAATCAGCACCTGCGCACAGCCCCAGAGCGGAGTCGCCTCACCGCAACCGCGCATACCGGGTGCAATCATCTGCCAGACACCGTACATCTCGACCTCCGTGCGGATGTCGTGCAGGTACTTCTCATAGGACGCCTGCATCCGGTAATTCATCATGCCGGTGTTGCACACCACCTGTGCGTCGCCCAGCCAGCCGCACTTCTCCCGCCCGGGGCAATCCTCCGGGAAGCCGTGGTAGTTGGAGCGGAAGGTGGACATCATGATGCCCTGCAACCTGTTGATATCCTCATTGGCGCACCGGAAGCTGCCTGCCTGCTCCAGATCCGTGGACATGACCAGCCCGACTGCAATGTCGGTGTCCGGATCCTTGCCGTACTGGCGCAGGTCAAAATAGCCGGTAATCTCCACATAGCGGTAGGCGTGATAGGTAAAGCGCGGGCGGTAAACCTCGCCCTCCGCGTCACCGCGCGCAATGTACACATCCTGCTGGATGCACTGCGTGGCAAACGCCCCGGTGGAGCGGAAATCCAGACTGCCGTCCGGGTTGACCGTCTCGGCAAACCGGAAAACATACTGCGCACCGCGCGAGGAGGGACGCAGGTGGAACTCGGCTATGCCCGCCGTGTTCTCGCCCATGTCGATGATCCACGCGCCGTCCTCCTTGCCGCTGACCTGCCTGACCGACTGCGCGGGCAATGTCCGGATCACGCGCACCGGAGGCATGAGGCACAGCTTCAGTGCGCCCTTCGGCACAGGGTCTGCCTCCACCGGCGACCAGCCGTCCTCCTCTCCGTCGGGCTCTGCGAAATCCGGCGTTTCCAGCCGGGCGTCATAGGTCTCGCCGCCGTAAAGGTTATTCAGCACGATGGGGCTGCACTTACTGAACCACCCCTCGGTGCCGGTGGCAACAGTCTGAGTCTGCCCGTCCTCATAGACAATCTCCAGCTGGGCGCACAGGCACGGGTCACCGTACCGGAAGCCGCCGACCGCCCACACGCGGCTCTGGGCATACCAGCCCTCGCCGAGCAGTGCCGCCAGCGCGCACCGACCGCCACCGGCGGGCAGGAAGCGGCTTACGTCGTAGATGCGGTACAGCACCTCACGGTTGTAATTGGTCATGGGCGGGTCTATCATATCCTCGGATATCTTCTGCCCGTTGATGTAATACTCCCCGCACCCCAGTCCGCTGACATACAGCCGTGCCGTGCGCACAGGCGCGGCACGAAGGTCAAACTTTGTGCGCAGGTAGGGTGCCCAACCCACAATGGGGCGGCGCACGCGGATCCAGACGGCACTCCAGTCACCGGGGTTCAGCGCAGTGGCAAAGGCGTGCGACAGCTCCGCCGTCTCGCCGACGGAATCGGTCACGGTGACGGTCAGGCGGAAGTCGGTGCGGGGCGGCAATGTCAGCGGCAGAGGGACAGCAACCGACTGCGCATCCTCAAGCACGCCGGAATCCCATACCTGTCTCTTATACACATCTGACGCTGCCGACGA
>ERZ1026780.417-NODE-417-length-34895-cov-7.443628_pt1 | contig 34895 bp, 38 predicted proteins | sample MGYA00380126_ERZ1026780 | MGnify/ENA primary metagenome ERZ1026780 (study PRJEB33269, sample SAMEA4719762) | human gut metagenome | biome: human-associated habitat; feature: organic feature; material: feces | place: Cameroon | collected 2013-10 ... | reverse complement strand
TTTTTTTATTCCGGAACCGAAAAAAGTTGCACGAAATGAAAAAATTGTCTTATATTTGTGGTGCTTACTACATATAACCCATCTATTTCTTCTGTCCGGAAACGATAATTCCATACAGAAATATAGACGATTGCCTCGCGATGGGTCACGCCTGGGAAACTTGGTGTATATATACGGCAGAGATGTTGTGTGTAGTAAGCAACCCTGTACGCGAGGCATTTGTCATTTATAGTGTAAATTATGCTTACTACACGCAACATCAACCGTCAGCAGGCCGAAGCGGCCGCTGCAGCAGTCAGAAATCTCTTCCCGAACCTCAAGTGCGTCCACGCCAGGACTGACGGATGGGGCAGGTGCCGCATCTGGGCCTATTGCCGGCTCGACTCCGGAGTCAAGCAGAGTGCCGTCGCCAGGGGCAAGGGAGCGGCCACGGCGCTGATGAACTTCATCGCCCGCATCAATGCCCAGCCGGAGCTCAAGAAGGCGGCCACGGCCGTCAATTGACACATCGGCACGGCCACCGGTCGGAACGTCCGCACGGATCCAAAACCCGAGAGCCGAGAGGCTTCCGGGTTTTGTTATTATAATACCTATTTTTCGCCTTCACAGAGGTTCTCTGAAGAGGGCAAATTTCGAGGCTGATAAAAGCATCAACATAGGTAAAAACGGCGAAAAATAGACCGATTTTCATTCATTTTCACTCTCAGTTCTGTTTATCAGAACTGGAAGAGTGCTGACTTTTCAGTTCTGAAGGCGGTCCCTTCCCCGCTTCCCCATCCCATTTTTATCAAAAAGAAAAATAGAACTTCTGGACTTAACATAGTGGAAATCAGCGAGTAGCACCCATTTATATATTTTATTTTTATATAATATAGAGAGACTTATATAAAAAGTATATATTTACTGAACTTCAGAACTGACCTTTGCAAGTCATTGGGTGTCAGCCGTGTAGGTCAGCACTGTTTCAGCACTAATCAGCACTGAAGCACTTTCGTTCAGAACTGAAAGCCAGCACTGTAGAAGAGTGCTGAAAAATGCGCTGAAAATCAGCGGGTTACCCCCGTCAGTTCTGAAGTTCTGTAAAAAACCGATATTTGCACAAGTGTGTCTCGGAATCAGGCTTCGGGAAAGGCGGGGAAATCGGCCCCCGGCAGCATAAAAATTCGTATCTTTGTAAACGCGTCACAGTCCCATGCGGGGACAGGAAATCACGATAAATTTGCTGCCAATGGAATCAATGCACGACATACAGACGGCATCGGTGAAGGTGCTTCCTTGCCTGAGGGAATATATCCTGAGCGTCAACGACGGCTCGGACATCATAACCCCCGGCCGGGAATCCAAGTTGTGGGGCATCGTGAAGATGCACCTCGACCTGGTGCCTGACGACTACAGGCCCGTGCCGGCAGCCGGAGATCCGGACTGCATCCGCATCGCCCTGTTCCGTTCCCACCGGCGCCAGTACAACAGGAACTCCCGCAAGGTGGATCCGGGCAAGCACCGCCCGAATCCCGAGTTCGTGGTGGACACCCTCTGGAGGAACTACCTGAACACTCAGGGGCAGGAGGCGGTGGCATCTCACCTGATGCACACTTTCAAGCTCACATATCGAAGCTATATGGCAGGAGCCCTCGGCAACAGCCCTGGGCTCACCATCCGTGACGCCATCTACTCCTTCTGCGAGCTGTACAACATCTCGATGGACAACATCACATACGAGATGCTCCGCAAGGATTGGTTCCGCTTCCGTAAGAAGCACCGGGATACCCGTGCGATACCCGTGGAAAATAGTGATTTCTAATAAAATATAACTCCCGAGAGGTCCCATATTTTCGGGGCTCGAATGGGGCAGGAGAACGAAAAAAATGACAACGACTATCACCTCGCATTTTGCGCTCATCGACCCGGAACTCATCCGGGATTATATCCGGTTCCAGCCGCTGAACTTCCTTCCGGTCGGTTCAGTGGAATTCCAGGCATCCGGCCAGATTTCTTTCGAGCAGACGCCCGAGGAGAGCGAGTCGGGGCTGTCGTATCGACAGGAACTGTCGCTTTCCACGCTGGAGGGGGACCTGCTCGGCTACGACGGACGCAGGATGTACGTCGCGTTCTATATGTCTGACGGAAGTCTCCGCCTCATCGGTACGGCATCGTGCGCACCGCGCCTGAAGGTGACCCCGTTCACCGGCGCCCTGAAGCTCGAAACCTCTTTCGACTCGGCCTCTCCGCTCGTCTTATAGCCGTTCTGTCCTACCTGAAGTGCCCTGCAGTGCATAAATTTGCTGAAAATTCAAATTATGACACAGCAGGAATTCAAAATACTCTTTCTTGCGACGGTGCCCCAGCACGCTGAGGCATCGCATCTCGTGCTCGTTACTGACGACGAGAGAAAGGCATACAAGGAATGCGTGGCCGTACCTCCGGACACGGAGCTCTGCTACCCGTCCGAGTTCAGCGATGCCGACATACCTGACGGATCCATCGCGTATCATCCGGTTTTCGGCAGCATATCATATCAATCCTGGTGGCGCTTCTCGACAAAGCAGTTCATCGCTGACGTCAAGGCGGCGGACGAGAACCCGGCCATCAGCGCCCACCTCATCCATATCGACAGCTGCGGCGGTGAAGCATTCGGACTGCATGAGGCTTTTCTGGCCGTCAAGGCCCTGAAGAAACCCGTGTATGCGCTCGTGGAATCGGTGGCGGCCTCGGCAGGCTACTATATCGGTGCCGCTGCCGACAAGGTGTTCGCTTCATCAATCTTCTCGGAGGTCGGTTCTATCGGCATCGTCAGTACTGCATACGATGACAGGGAGATGCTGGAGAAGGCAGGCCTCAAGGAGATCACGCTTTACAGCAATTACTCGCCTCTGAAGAACAAGGTTCAGCGCGATGTCCTCGACGGGCATCCGGACGAGTTCGTGAAGAGGTTCCTCGACCCGCTGGCGCTCCAGTTCATCGACGACGTGAAGTCCTCACGCCCGTCACTCACTGAAGAGGCGCAGCAGGGCGAGCTCTATTACAGCGCCGACGCACTGGCGGCCGGGCTCATCGACGGGCAGAACTCCCTCGACGAGGTCCTGGAACTGCTCAGGGCTGAGGCAGGAAAGAAAGAAACAAGTCCATCCGTAGATATCAACAAATTAAATTTCTAACAATGCGTAAATTTTTAACAAATCTGCTTGGGGTGGTCGTATCGGCTGGCCTCAAAGACAAATTTGACCGCAAGGAGCTGACCAAGGAAGACCAGGCCGCTCTCATCGAGGCCTACAACAAGGCGCACGGTGCAGGTGCATTCACTGATGACTTCGAAGCTTACCGGACCGAGCAGGGTGCTCAGTCGGAGGCGTTCGCGAAGGCATTGGCGGAACTCGCCGGCATCACTGGCGTAGAGGCCGGAACTGAGGGAACCCCGGACGGACTTGCCCAGATCCTCGCAAGTGTCAAGGAACTCAAGGGTGAGGTCGCCACCGCCAACGCCACCATCGAGAAGCTCTCAAAGCAGGGGGCAGAGGTGAAACCTGTCGCTACCGTGGCCGCTACTCCGTCAGTTACCGGTATGCACACGAAAGAGTATGCTTTCGGCATCCAGAATCCTTTCTTCGCGGCGGCACGCCGTTACAACTCGATCCTCATCAATGGCCGCATAGAGGGTGAGCCTACAGAGAACGACCGCAAGGTTCTCGAAGCCGATGCGATATCTTATGCCGAGAAACTCTCTGACAGATACAGGGAGCTCCGCGCTTCAGGCAAACTCAATCTCCTGAAGCAGGCCAAGGTGGACATCTCCCAGCTGTCGTCTGACACTGAAATCGGTACCCGCCAGTTCACTATCCGTCAGGATATGGTGATCGCGAGAATCGTGTCCTACCCTTCGCTTGCCGGTCTGTTCAGCACCGTAAGCAATATCCAGTCCGGACAGGTCATCACCAACGTCCTCTTCGACGAGGTGTCACAGGCATACCAGTCAGGTGAGGTATATAAGGGGAATGTGGACTTCCAGCCGGAGAAAGCTATTGTCGACAAGGTCATGTCCAAGGTTCGTTTCGAGGATATGTCCACTCTCGAGACCGCTTATCTGAACTACCTGAACCATGAAGGCTCGGATCCTGTGAAATGGACCCTTCTCGAATGGCTCATACTCAGCATCGCCGAGAAGATCAATTCCGAGCGCATCGAGCGTTCAATCCGCGGCTGCTATGTGAAGCCGGTCAAGGGCGAGTCCGCCCCGGCCATCCTCGGTTCCACAGGTGTCATTTACCGTATCCTCAGTCTCTACGACAGCAACAAGGCGCTTCCGTTCGACGATGAGGAACTTGCCGACTACGACGCAAGCAACATCGGTGACGTCTTCCAGTTCTTCGCCAAGAAGATTTCTATCCGTCGCCCGAACGACTTTAAGCGCTTCGTCATCTATGCCAATGCCGCCCATCAGCCGATGTATATGGAGTGGTATAGCAACAAGTATGGCAAGAATACCGATTACACCGGTACGAAGGATGTGGTTCCTAACTACAATATGGCCATCAGATGGGTTCCGGCCATGGGCGATCTCAAGCTCATCTTCGCAACCATCCCTGGCAATATCGAATTGCTGCAGAACGTGCCTGGCGAAGAGTACAAGACAATGTTCGAACGCCACCTTGAGGAGGTGATTGCATACTCTTACTGGATGGAGGGCTCATCTGTCGGGTTCGCAGGCCGTCACTTCAAGAGCAAGGCTGACCTCAAGGCCAACAAGGCGCGCGAGCAGTACCTTTTCTTCAACCTCCCGTCCATCACGGCCGCTGCTGACGCCACCACCGTGGATACGGAGGGCGCGGAGCTCGAAGACCTCGGATTCCTCATCAGGACTTCGGCCAACACCAAGGCGACGGTCCTCACAGACATCGTCAATGCCAAGGTAGGCGTGGTTTACCGTATCGAGTGCGGAGACCTCACCAACGCGACGAAGATCGAGAAGTCCGGCAAGTTCAGCGAGGTAGAGGCTTGGACCCCTGCGGCTGTCGGAGATTACATTTACGTGCATTACGATGCCACTAAGGGCAAGTTCTTCGAAGTATCACGCGGTTAGTCATCGGGGGCTCCGGCCCCCTTTAATACCATACGATTATGATTAAAGTACCTAATATCAATGCCGTTTCGGATTTGGAATCCGCTGGCAAGAGGATATACAACAGAATCCACCTCATTCTGGAGGACGATGTGGACCTCACCAAGGAGCCGGAGATAACAGTTTCCGACGAAGCGCGCACGATGGCGGCCCTGACGCTGAAGCAAGGGGCGTCCATCGCACATTTCGACTTTGCCAAGTTCACGGCGGCTGCCACTTCACAGGGCAGCAATGGTGACGTGACCACGGAGGTGACGAACACGCTTGCCGGAACTCTGGCCGGTGACAGGCCTGAAATCGACAACTTCATCGAGAACTACCACGGCAAGGGATTCTATATCGTGGCAGAAGACAGGATCAGCGGGAAGAAGTACATCTACGGACGTCCTCGCTGCCCATACTTCTTCACTGATCACGACAAGAGGAAGAATTCGGACAACGCCAGCTGTGACGTGACGTTCAACAGCCCGTTCCCGTTCCAGCCGCTTGAATATCTTGGAAGCGTCGAGGATCCTGTCGCAGCATAGTCTCCCGTCGCTTGACATCAGGGCCGCCATTGACGGCCCTGTTTTATTATAAAACTGACAGATATGTACACATTCCAGCAAAAGAGATCAATATCCAAGGCAATCGCCCAGCCGTCCAAAATAGAAACATACCGCCGCCTCCTTTCATCGAGAGGGCTGCCTGCTGCAGGAACGATAATGAAGGACCGTTCGGCCCTGGCCGTGTCTATGGTCTATGTTCTTCTCGACCATTTCACGTCCGAGGAAATTCAGGCCGCCTGCGAGGTTCCCGCAGCTTCTGGAGGTCAACCGGCCGCAACGGCTGCCAAAGTGCCGCCACCGGCCCCGAAACAGGCCAAAATCTCGAAGTTCGAGCAGTATCCGGACATCCCGTGGCGCCAGCTCGATAACCCTATGGTCAGAATGGCGGACAGCATCTTCACCGACCGGATCAACTGCTGGTCTGAACTGAAGCGCCTGGAGGCCATCACGCAGGGCGAAATCACGGATTTCGATACTCTGGCCGACATCGTCAGGCTGGCCGCAAGGCTGGAGATGTGCTTCAATGAACTCCGGAGCTTCAACAATACCGGGAAATTCCTCGGCAAGCATCCGTTCATTTCCTCCAGGGATGAGCGCTCGCGTATTTTCGACATCCTCAGGCGGAACCCGGAGGAATACTTCCAGGAGAGGAAGAACGTGGAACTGAACATATCGCGGTACAGCTCGCAGGTGAACAGCCCCAAGCTGGCCGGGGAGAAGAAGGAGAAGGCCAAGACCAATCTGGAGAAATTCCAGGCGCTCCTGCAGGTCTTCAAGGATGTGTTCGATGAATTCGTAAAAGGGAAGTGAAATGGAAATCAGGACGTATGACGAGGAATTCGTCGCAAGGGTGAAGGACTTGGCGGTAATCGGGCTCTATCCTGTCCAGATAGCGGAAAGGATGAATCTCGTGGGCCGGGAGCGGCTTGAATTCCTGATGGACATCTGCTCGAAGAAACACCCTCTCCATAAGGAGTATCTCATATCCCGTTCCCACAGGGAGGACGATATGGAGGCTGCATTGACGGAGATGGCCGCTGCAGGTGACATCGACGCGCTGGAACTTGACGCGAAACTCACCTGGAGGCGCGGGGTGGACAATGTTAAGAAAGAATTGTTTGACGTATGATTGACAGATTGGCACTACTTGAGAGTTACAAGGCGGATGACATCCAGTTCTTCCTTCAGCACAGGAAGTCGGATGTCATTGTCGCAGATATGCAGACGTACATCCTCCAGCTGGACAGTATGTCGAGGCTCTTCCACTACCACAAGCACAACTATTCCAGGGCCGTCGAGAGCCTGAGGAAGGAGTGGCCGTCGCTTACCATCGCACAGGCGCGGGAGATCTACCGTGACGCTCTGGAGTATTTCTACCAGGACGACGGCATTTCAGCCCGTGCCTGGGATCTGAAGTATGCCGACGCCTATGACGACCTCGCGAGGGTGGCCATCAAGGCCGACAAGCTGGCCACGGCCAAGGCGGCGCTCGACAAGGCGCACGAACTGAGAACCAAGCAGAGGGAACAGGAGAACCACCAGTGGCAGCCGCCTGTCTATCTGGTCAACATCAATGTCAAGCCGGAGGATCTCGGCTACCAGTCGCAGAAGCTTATGGACATAGCCAAGCGTGCCGAGGATGCCCAGTACAAGGAACTCATCCTCGGGCTTGAAACAACCGAGGCGGAGAAGAAGAGGCTGCTTCTGGACGCCAACATATCACCAGACATCACTGACAATGGAAACACAGCAGACGAACAATAGCACTCCGGACTACATCGAGATGTACCAGAACAGGGTGCAGGCACTCGTGAACATCATTGACCCGAACAAGCTCTTCGCCGTCATCGGACGAGGCGGCGGTAAGACCTCGCATATCTCTACACGTCGCATTCTGAGGGTTGCCCAGGAGATGCCGAGGGAAACATCCATCATATCCCACAAATCATTCGTGGCGCTCTTTACCAACGTCATCCCGACCATTCTGGAATCCTTCCGGTCCGAGGTCAAGATGCCGGACGGGACGGAGCGCCCGATGCTTATCGAGGGGTGGGATTACGTGGTCGGGGAGAAGGACCTTCCCAAGCACTTCCAGGCTCCGAGGTATCCGCTCCTGTATCCGGAGCGCACCATCGTGTTTGCCAACGGCTCTGTCCTTCAGGCGGTGGCCGTGGACAGGGCCGACTCCATCGCCGGCCGAAGCATCGTCCACGCCTTCCTGGAGGAGATGAAATACAGTGACGGCGAGAAGGTCAGGACGCGAATCATCCCGGCCATCCGTACATCCCGCATCGGTTCCGGCTCGGATGCCTTCAAGTCTCATCTCCACGGTGGCATTACAGGCGTGTCTGACATCGGGCGCGTCTCCATCGGTGAAAACAACTGGTTCATGGACTACGAGAAGGAGGTGGACCCTCAGCTCGTGGCCGATATCGTGACGCTCTCGCTGATGCTCAATGACTGTGAGGTGAATCTTCGCAATGGCGTGAAAACCCGCATTTCGGAGGCCAAAATCGCCAAATGGGGGCCGCTTCTGTCACAGCTCCGCAAACGATGCACGTTTTTCATCCGCGCATCGACCTTCGTGAACCGCGATGTGCTCGGGCTTGATTACTTCCGCACACAGAAGGAGATCCTGGACATGGGCGAGTTCCTGTCATCCATCTGTTCCATAGGCGACAGGAACCGTGACAACCTGTTCTTCGAGCTGTGGGATGAGGAACGGCACACCTTCAGCGACAGCTACAAGTATGAAGTCATTGACAAGCTGAACCTGAAGGAGTCTTTCACCGTCACTGCCGACCATCTGAAGTATTACGAACCCGCCCAGAAGCTGCTGCTCGGCTACGACCCAGGCAGTTTCTCTTCAGTGGTGAGCGCCCAGATGGACAGGAAGGCCAACGCCCTGAGGGTGCTGAAGGAGTTCTTCGTCTATCCGCCGGAGGATGCGGAAGACCTTGCAAGGCAGATAAACGCATTCTACTCCGATGCTTCCAGGCTCAAGATGATAGATCTGTATTACGACCGTGCCGGCAACAAACGCAACAAGCAGTATGAGCGTGATGCGGAGACTGATGCGAAGAAACTGAAGAAGGCGCTGGAGCGGTATGGCTGGCGCGTGAAGCTGATGAACCTCGGGCAGGCCACCATCTACCACTGGCAGCATTACAGGCTTTGGAAACGTCTTCTGGCCGAGTCCGAGAGGAATGTGCCGCGCATCCGGATTGACTCGAACGAGTGTCCGAATCTCGTGTCTGCGATGTACTGCTGCAAGAAGGTCGTCGGCTCCACTCCGGTCGAGCTGGACAAGTCTCCGGAGGTTAAGGTCCGCATCGATCTGCAGGCCGGTCTGACGCCTCAGATTCCGTCAGCTTTGACGTATTTAGTGTGGGGATTGTTTGAAAAATACTTCCCTGGAGTGCGAAATTATACCTCTGCAGGGGGCATTTCTTCCAATTTTTCGGGCTAAAGTTGGGGGTTTGTGTTATTCTGAAAATGGTCATTCGGCTGGGTATCAGCGAGTTGACTGAAAAAATTGGGGCCTTTTCTGAAAATCTGCGGAAGAAAAGCGCGGCGCCGCTAAGTTTTGGGTTTGTAATGCAAGGTGGCAAAACGACTGAAATATGACGGATTCTGTCCTTTGCCGGCGCCTTCTGAAGGGCTACCTTCGTGTCAAATTCAAAGCGATGGATACTATCAAGGGCAGTGTTGCATTACAAAAGGCCGAGGTCCTGTCAAAGGCCGGCGGAACATTCAACCTGGCATTCTTCCCGTACTCAAGGACGAAGAAGCCGGGCGCTTCTTCCGTGCCTCTGAAGATGTTCTCAGGATGCACGATGCGCAAGCCGCTGCCCCACGACAAATTCGACATCGACGGCAAGAATTATTTTCTCTTCCTCACGTCTGACGGCCAGCCGCGTTCCTGCTACAGGGCGCTCATCAGGGCGATAGGATTCAGCGATGAGGACAACAAACTATATAGAGTGAAGTGGTATGATTAAGTTCGGCACATACACGGGGCACGGTTATGCCCTCACATACCAGATCGGAGAAGCGGAGCCGGCGGCATCCTTGACGGGGCGCGGGCGCGGAACCGAATCTGACGGTCAGGCGGCCCTTTCCGCAAGAAGGATGGGCGCATATTATTATTGGCCGGCGGGAGTGAACAATGATGATCCGGACGTGTGTGCCGCTCTCATCAAGGGGAACCGTCTCCTGCCATCCCTCATCGAGAAGCAGGTGGCTATCCTGTACGGAACCGGCCCGATGCTCTTCCGGGAGGAGACCGGCGATGACGGCACTGTCAGCCGCAGGTACATTCAGGATCCGGAGGTACAGGCGTGGCTTGAAGGCTGGAAGCGCAACGGCCTTCCGGATTCATACAAGGAATATCTCATCAAGTGCATACGCTCCTACTATTACAGTGAGGGCATCTTCAGCCAGTGGCAGCTTACTCGCGGCACTATGGCCCACGTCCCCGGAACTCTTCCTGTGGCAGGCTTGAGGCACATATCTGAGCTGCGTGCCAGACTTGCCACAGCCAAGGACATCTCCCGCAAGACGGATGTCGTGCAGTCGGATTTCGATTGCGTGCTCGTAGGCAATTGGGGGCGGACTACATCCACGAACAATTACGACGTATATCCGAAATTCAACCCTGTCAAACCTTTGCAATGCAACGGTGCCATCTCATACAGCCGCAATGCGGACTATGACAATGACATCTATGCCACCAATGTGTTCTTCAACGGTGTGCGTCAATGGATTATAGGTTGTAATGCAACTCCGTATTACATCAATTCATTCCTGGAGAATGCCCTTTCCGCGCGGCATCACATCATCATCCCGAATGCCTGGTACAATGCCAAGAAGGAAGCTCTTGAAGAGCTCTGCCAGATGAATGCGGAGAAGAAGGCCGGCGGCGCAAAGGATGGCGAGCTCATCACCGTGAAAGTGGGGAGCGAGACTCTGGAGATAGGTACGGAATACAGCGAGATGCTGCTTGAAAAGTATGTGAACCTGGAGCTGCGTAACCTCACGTCTTTTCTTGCCGGACGCGGAAAGAACCAGGGGAAGACCTATGCGACCCGCTCGTTCATGAATGAGAACGGGGACATCGAGCAGTGGAAGATCGAGGAGATTCCCCAGAAGTACAAGGAATATATCGAGGCGTTGATTTCGGTGGACAAACGTGCCGATATGGTGCTGCTATCCGCCAAGGGCATTGACCCGTCGATTTCGAACATAACCTCGGACGGAACCATCAGCAAGTCCGGCTCTGACGCGTATTACAACTACATCATATACCTGACTCAACAGGCAATCCCGGACAGCGTCGTCTGTGCCGACCTGAATGAGGCGATTGCACTGAACTTCCCTGAGAAGTATGCCGATGGTATCCGCATCGGATTCCACCGTCCTGCAGTGCAGCGCCAGGAGGATGTGTCACCGGCCAACAGGATGGCCAACCAAAATGAGCAATAGTATGACAGCAGCAGAAATCTTCCCTGACCTCGGGGAATTCCAGAAATACAGTGACGGTATGATTGCCGACACTTCCATCGGCCAACTTATGCCATCCATCAGGACGGCGGTGCATGATGTGGCCGGAATCATCTCCCAGAGCGTGTTCGATGCCGTCCTTGACGGCGGGCAAGAAGAGCCGGAGGAACTCCTGAAGACGGCCGTCGCCTGCAAAGCGTCATACAAGTATCAGATCTTCGCCACGAGCAAGAAGAACGGCTCCGACGCATCGATGTACAAGTACCAGCACGAGGAGATGAAGTCTCACCATCTGGAATCGTACTGGGCTGCAATGGACAGGCTGCTGGACTGGCTCGATGCGAATCCTCAGACCGGAGGATGGCAGGAGACTTCCGAATATAAGGAACGGATGATTCTACCGGTGAAGAGTGCCTCTGAGTTTGATTTTTATTTCGGCATAGGGAAAAGTTCCCTGTTTTTCCATAAAGTCCTGTATCTCATCCGCCAGATCTGGGGGCAGGAGATCCTTCCGGCACTTCCTTCCGATGTTCCCGAGAGGATGATGGAGCTGGCCAAGCAGGCGCTGTGCTATAAGGTGATGGCGCTGGCCGTGATGCAGTTCGACGTGACGGAGCTTCCTCGTGCCATCCGGTACGATGACAGCCACGAATATTCCAAATCGAGCAACCCCCAGCAAAGGGCCAATCTGTATAACCAATTTATGGCCAAATATACCTCATTGATGTCGTCAATCGAGCGCCTGAAGGCTGTGGGAGGCGGAAAATCGAGTTTTGGAAGTGACCAGACAGAGGACCAGAAATTTTATTCAGTGCTATGATCAAGCTGAAAATAAACAATCATACATACGCGGTTCCTTCCAAATGGGAGGAGTGTGACGCGCCTACGTTCGTGAGGCTTTCGAAAGCGATGTGGAACTTCGAGAACGGACACACTGATTTTGAGACATTCAAAATTGAGATTGTGGCCGCCTGTCTCGGCATTGACATCCCTTCCACCCGCCTGACGGATTTTCTCGGGGTGAACTTCTTCACTCTGTCCGGGCTTCTGACGTTCCCGTACAGGCTCGTGGCGAATAGCGACGGAAGCGAGACGGCGTACATCGACATCGAGATGAAGAGGAATCTCTTCCCGTCGTCTGACGGATACAGATATGAGACCGACAAGGCCGGGGTGATAGACTGCACTCTCACGGCAGCCCAGTACACGGCCGGCATCAGTCTGGTAAATCTTCAGAGCGGATATGTCCGCGCATACAGGGAGGACGAGGCACTTGAAGTCCTTGATCCGCTTGTGAGGCTTCTGTATGGAGGAAAGTGCGGTTTCAGCGTGTATGAGAGGATAGCGGTGATGTATAATTTCAGGGGAATCCTGGAATCCATCCGTAGGGATGAGAGCTATTCGCTGGTGTTCAGGAAGGCCGGGCAGAAGGCGGAGGCGAATCCGGTCGGAAGCAACAGCGGCATCTTCGCATTGACGAAGGCCGGATATGGGGATTTCGATGCGGTGTCCAGGATGGATGTCCATTCGTTCCTCTCTGCGATGGTACAGCAGACGGTGGACAGCATCCACACCCTTCAGGGCTCGGGGATGAAGCCGGGCAAGATTGCCGACAAGCTTAATCTTTCCGTCGAGCAGGTGCTGCCGTTCACAAGCATAACTGAAGAGGAGGAATGATATGATCATACTTGACATTTTCAAATACTTTGCGGCGTTCGTGCCGAAGGACGCCCTCAGGAGGACGTTCAGGGCACCGGACGGAAAGCAATACAGGGCGCTGATGGGCGAGGTGCTCTCATCTGGGGCGGACAGGGTGCAGGACGGCATCACCGACTTCATCTTCGGTACCGATGCGGACAAGCTTGCCACCGTCATCACTTCCGTGACCGGCATATACCTCTTCGTGGAGTATGACAGGGTGTCCAGCACCATCGATGCGACCAGCGACCGCAAGGATGACCGCTTTCATGTGGCCGTCACGGTGGCCTGCCCTGTTCCGGACGCGGCTGACCTGGTGGGCGCGGCCATCACGCAGGACAAATGTCTTGAGATTTTATCCTCCATACGCCGTGTTATGAGGAATGATGATGACCTGAAGCGTGGTATCGCTTGGATGGACTACCCTGCCACGCTGACGGTTTTCTCATCGAAGGCTCTTGCCGCCTCACAGGGATGGAGTATGGAGTTTGACATATACGGTATAGATATAGTGTAGATTATGACAAGGGAAGAAGCAAAGCGGTATATCGACGGCAGTCTGCCGGTTCCGCGCAAGATCACTGACATCATCCTCCACTGTTCGGCAACCATCGAGGGAAAGAATTTTTCCGCACGTGACATCGATGTCTGGCACAAGAGCAGGGGGTTCCGCAAGATAGGATATCATTTCGTCGTGCAGCTGGACGGGAATATCGAGCCCGGCCGTCCTCTGGCCGAGGTCGGTGCGCACGTCTCCGGCCACAACAGCAATTCCATCGGAATCTGTTACATCGGCGGACTGTCCAAGGAGCGTGAGAGCAAGGACACCAGGACTCCGGAGCAGAAGGAGTCGCTGCTGTTCCTGGTCAAGGCCCTGAAGGCGGCCATCCCTACGGTCACGAAGGTGGCCGGACATAGGGATTATTCCCCAGATCTGAACGGTGATGGCGTCATCGAACCGTACGAATGGATAAAGACCTGTCCGTGTTTCGATGCCACGAAAGAATACTCTGGTTGTTAGGCCTAAGTATATGTGTTTTTGGTAGCCCCGGGCCGTGATGGTTCCGGGGTTTTTCGTACCTTTACAGAACCAAACACATACGAATATGAAGAAAGAGACTAAAGACAGAATCAGGAAGTCGCTCGCCCAGCTTGAGCGTGCCCTGGATGAAAGGAATGAATATATGGCCGCACGCAGGGCATATCTTTTTCGTGATCCCAGGAAAAAGATCCTGCCGAGCTGATGCCCGAAACAAAAAACTTGCATAAAATAAGAAAAAACTTGCAGTAGATAAGAAAAATTTTTATATTTGCAGCAATAATCCGACACCCATAGGTGGGTAAAATTTATCCGATGCCAGTAGGCTGGCCAGCGAAATCCCCGCAAGGTGGTTTCGTTGTTTTTTTATAAATAGTTGATTATGACCACAAAAGTAAACATTCTAATTGATGGGGGCTTTTTTGAGAGAAAGTTCTTTGAAGCCAACAATAGGCCTGCGACGGCCGCAGATGTAGTTGCTACTGCCAATGACGCAATGGCTTTGCTTGTTCAGAAAACGGCTGGTGATACCAAAGATATACTCTTTAGGGTATATTATTATGACTGCAAACCATTCGGGGAAAAGGTAATGAAGCATGACAAAAGCCAAGAAATAGATTTTTCCAAGTCAAAGACTTTCTCCAGTAAGTGCTCATTCTTGAAAGATCTTATGAAGCAAGATAAATTCGCCGTAAGACTTGGCGAACTTTCATTTGACGGATGGAAGCAGGATCTGCACAATCCTAAAAAATACAAACCTGATTTCAAGCAAAAAGGCGTGGATATGAAAGTGGGGCTCGACATGGCATCGATGGCCACGAAAAAGATTGTTGATAAGATAGTGCTCATTGCCGGAGATTCTGATTTTATTTCCCCGATTAAATTTGTGAGGAAAGAAGGCTTGCAAGTATATCTTTATTCTATGGGGCATAAAGTGAAATTGCCTTTGATAGAGCATTGTGACTTTGTCTTGAATTAAAAAACTTGCATAAAATGAGAAAAAAGTTGCACGATATGAAAAAATATGTATATATTTGTCGTGTCTAATACCATCAAAGCATCAGTGTACCCTCTTGGGAATACTGTATATATAGCTTGAATTTTATTTTAGGAGTCCGCCAAAAGGGTGACCTGCGGCAAACAACTCAACTTGCGTTGGTGGTGTTAGACAGGACTCCTTTTTTTTGTGCTATGTCTAACGCCACTGATTCTAAATTCTCCAGAATTCTTCTGGAAAGCGCCAATGAGGCGATGGATGCTCTCGTCGATGGGGCATCCGAGTATTACAAGTCATTTATCGTTCTGAAGAGGCTCCACGACGACAAGGGTCTTCCTGTCGATGGGCAGCGTATGCAGGAGATGTCGGACCTCATCCAGTCGCTCCGCAAGATGCTCTATGATGAGCGCGCGTCGCTGCAGAGCAAGCTCGCCACCTTCGAAGACGAGGAGGCGGCAGAGGAGTACATCGCCGAACTCGATCTGAAGGCCGAGGCGGGGAGGACTCCACAGGAATGAAAGCTCTCGAAACGCTGAAGATGGATGCCGTCGAACTCTTCAAGGGGATGGCTGCCATTGACAATGCGGTCAGCACTGTGAAGTCCATCTGCGACAAGGCCGTCAAGACTGACCGCTGTGAGGTGGAGAAGTTCCTTCCGGACATTCTCGCCAATCTATCCAATGCCCACGCGTCGTATAGCGCACTGGCATCTATTCTGTTGAGCGTCGATGCCTATCGGCTTGTCGGCGGGAATCCTGAAAATGACGAGGAGGCGGATTATGAGGACTGAAGTATCTGACAGGCTTTTCGGCCTTCTTCTGGGTCTCAGGCAATGCTCCCAGCAGCTGCACCTCATCCGCTCGTCGATGAGTGCCGCCGAGCTCTCGTCCTCCAGGAACGAGGAAACTCTTGATCTCATCCGTCAGAATCTGTATGAGGCATCGTCATTCGCGGCGGACATCATTTTTTCATCTTTTAATTCAGAATCGAAATGACAAGAATATTGAACTATGAGCAGGCGCATGCCTTCGATACGGCCGTGAGCCTCTTCGACGTGAGGGAACACGTTACCATCAAGCTGGTTGGGTCCCAGAACGGGGCAAACAAGGCGGTGATTCTGCCTAACAACCATTATAACTACAGATTGCGCCGTATGGCCAAGCGTGGGGAGATTCCTTCGGATCTTCCGGGATACATGGTCATTGACAGTGACGGCAAGCCTGCCGCCATCTGCTACTTTATACCGCATTGATGAAGCGGGATGTGGATTATCGTTCGGCCCTGTCCTTTCGAGGACGGGGCTTTTTCTTTTCCTTTGCTGAAAATTGTATTGCTATGCTTTCAGATGAATTCCGAAACGACCTGCAGAAGGTCCTGTCCACCCAGTCCTCCGCCCTTCTTGCGAAGCAGAATGCCATCGCGGCCACATCGCTTCAGAACCGTAGTGGCCGGCTTGCAGCGTCTTTCCAGAAGAAACCGTCTGTCACCGCCTCCGGAGTGACGATGACTTATCCGAAATATATCAGGTTCATTGATATGAAATATGGTCCTGGAGGTAAGCGGAAGAAGAAGGTTCCCATCTATAACCGCCAGGTGTACGGATATCTGGTCGGCGGTGTGCGCCGCTGGTTGAACAGGGTCATCCCGGCTCTTATGATCCGTGCCATCGACGGGACGATTTCCGGACGGAAAGTGTGAATTTTCTGTCCTTTGCCGGCACCTGACGTTTGGCTACTTTCGTGAAAAATTCGATATATGGCAGGAATAAAGAATGAGATAGTCAAGTTCATCGCTGACGTGGAGCTGGATCCGCAGCAGGCTGCGCAATACCAGAAGAGTCTTGAGGACTGCGAGAAGTCCGCCGACGCTCTGCGCAAGTCCATTGCGGACACTACCGCTAAGATGGAGGCGATGCGTGATGCCGGGCAGGAGTCCACATCACAGTATGCGGCGCTGAAGAAGTCCCTCGAAGCGGACTCCAAGGCCCTGAAGGAAGCCGGGAAGAATGCCGACAAGTATGCCGAGGCCCTCGGTATCGGGTCGATGTCCCTCTCTCAGCTGCAGAAGCACGCGAAGCAGTGCCGGCAGGCATTGGCCAATACCCACAAGGAGGCGAATCCGAAGGTCTGGGCGAAGTACAATGACGAGCTGAAGAAGACCGAGGACCGTATCCGTGGGGTGAAGTCCGGAGGCGAGAAGACGGGCAAGGCGATGAAGGGGCTCGGTGCCCAGATCGCAGGAGGGTTCACGGTCGGATCGCTGGCGGTGAAGGCTTTCGATGCTGCGGTCAACCTGGTGAAGAAAGGGTTCGACGCCTTTACCAAGGCCACGCAGGTCTGGGGAGACCGCTGGGCCATCGTCACCGACATGGTGAACGCCGGCTGGCAGCAGTTCATCGCCAATATCGGGCAGGGCTCGAACGTGGTGAAGGGTTCCATCAAGGAAGCGATGCGTGCGGCCAAGGAGGCGGCCCAGCTGCGTGACGAGCTGTTCGAGCGGACCAACTCCTTCAAGATGATGGAATCCGATGCGAGGGTTTACATAAACACTCAGACGGAGATCGCCAACAACTCCAGCAAGTCCGCCAAGGAGAGGATGGATGCCCTGGACAATATCATTGCCAAGGAGCAGGAACTGGCCGAGACGAAGAAGTCTCTTGCTGAGCAGGAGCGGACGGCCGCAATCGAGATGCTCCGCTCGCGCACGTCGATGACTGACGAGGAACTCAAGTTCGTCATTGACAATTATGAGGGCAACCGTGACCTCATCACACAGGCAGGCGAATACAATGAGCTCCTGGAGAAGAGGTCGTCAATTATGGCCAATTTCAAATATGCGAACAACCAGGTGACTGTCGAGGCTAACGCCAAGGCTCTGGAGGAGGTGGACAAGCAGCTCAAGGGCTGGGATGAGACCATCGTCGAGGCTGCCCGTCTGACCCGTCAGTACAATCTTGCCAATGATGATCTCGTGAATTCGTATGTCAATGCGACGCTTGCCTTCAAGCAGGCTGACGAGGAACTGACGGCAGCTTCGGCGGCACAGGCAAGGAAGCGGGGAACACTCCAGAACCAGATTGACGCTGATGAGGCGGCCAAGAGGAACAAGTCATACCAGGACCGCATCAATGCCGCGCAGTCCGCCTATGACAAGGAGATGCTTCTTCTGAAGCAGCAGCTTGCCGCCAGGCAGATGACCGAGACTGAGTACAATGTCCGGAGCCAGGCTGCTGAAATCAGTATGCTCAACGCCAAGATTGCCATAAACCAGTCTTATGGCAAGGATGTCACCGACCTGCAGACGAAGATTGCCGACAAGCAGCTGGCTTCCCAGAAGGCCATCAGGCAGGCGCTTGAGAAGAACTCCTCCGAGTTCACCCAGATGCTGAAGAAGATGAATGCCGATGCGGAGGCGGAGGCTGACAAGCTCGTCGAGTCGTTGACTGCCGAGACGGCAGCCGAGATGGAGGCTCTTCTGGATTCTCTTCCGGAGGATGTCGATATCGTGAAGAAGATCAGCCGGCTTGTCGATAAGGAGAACGACACCGAGCCGGTCAGCAGGAAGGGGAAGCGGGCCAAGGCGGAGGATACGCACAAGTCGGAACTGGCGGATCTGGAAGACCTGCACGAACTCCAGCTCATTTCAGAGGAGGAGTATCTTGCGAGAAAGAAGCAGCTCAATGAGGACTATGCCAAGGCTGTGGCCGGGATAAATCTTCAGACCTGGCAGGGTTCCCTGGATACGGCCAACCAGTTCCTGGATGCCGCCGGGAATATGGTCAATTCCTTGCGTGATGCCGAACTGAACAAGCTTGAGGCCCAGATGCAGGCGGAGTTGACGGCCGCCGGTGACAATGCCGAGGAGAAGGAACGCATCGAGGCGGAATATGAGCAGAAGAAGCTCGACACCCAGAAGAAATATGCTGATGTAGACATGGCCATCAATATCGCCAAGACTATTGCTGCAGGGGCTCTCGCGGCCATCCAGTCCTTTGCCCAGCTCGGCCCTATCGCCGGCGCCGTCATGGCGGGCGTCATAGCGGCCACGACAGCCGCTGAGGTGGCAAGCATAGTCCAGCAGCGCAATGCCATCAAGAACCAGACTGTAGGTGCCTCGGGGAATTCTTCCTCGTCTTCCGGTGTGGTCCAGACGCGTGAGGTCACGGGATACGCCGACGGAGGCTATACCGGACGCGGTGGGCGGTATGAGCCTGCCGGAATTGTCCATCGCGGCGAGTATGTCGTCGCACAGCCGGAACTTCGGGATCCGTCGGTGGCAAGGGAAATCGCGCGCATCGAGAGGAAGCGCCTGTCGAGGCTCAGGGGCAAGTCCACGTCCGCTCCTGGATTCGCCGAGGGCGGCTATACGTCAGGCGGCACGACATTGCCGGCCAATGCCTTTGAAGTCCTGCATGACATCTATTCCCTCCTGCGTGGCTACTTCGCCCAGACGCCTGTGGCCTATGTCGTCCTCTCGCAGCTCCAGGCTCAGGAGGACTATCAGAAGAGGGTCAAATCCAAAATCGCATTGTAATGGTAAGAATATATACAGAGGCTGGGGAGTTCAGCCTTCCGGAGGATTTCTCGATTGAGATTGAAATCAGCAATCCGATGCTGTCGTCTGACGGCAGCGCCTCCATTCCTTTCACGGTTCCGGCCACTCCCGGAAACCTCGTGGCCGCCGGACGTCCTGACCTGCTTTCGAGGATGCATTCTTTCCGGAACGGGGTCGAGTGCATCGTCCAGTATGGGGCATTCCAGATTCAGGGCAATCTGATGATTTCGTCCTGTACTGCAGATGAAATCGGCGGTGTCATTTCATTCTGCCAGAGCAAGGCATACTCTTCCGACAAGGACAGGAGCCTGAAGAACATATTGGCCGAGATGACGTATAATTTCGGGCAGACGAATCTGGAGACCTGTGTCGGCCTCATCAATGATTCCATGGCCACCAAGGAGACGCAGCAGTGGTTTGACAGGCACGAGCTGGTGGCGCTGCCCGCACGCTGCAAGATTGCCGAGGGCATCGAAATAGTGCTGAACGAGTTGGAAGACACCTCTGATGAATATGGCGAGTCTTTCGGCTCATTGGTCTACAAGGCCAGAAGCTACAAGTCCGGGGATTTGACCGTGAATGTGCCGGACGGCTATGGGGTGGCGGTGTTCCCGTATCTCTGTTATATCATCCGTGCCATACTGTCCGCGCTTGGCTATAAGGTGACGCACAATGATTTCGATTCGAAGCCTTACGAGGACCTGGTCCTGCTCCATCCGTGCGCGGACCTCATCTGCCATGGGGGAAATGTCTATCTGCGCGACTTCGTGCCTGACATTACTTTCGGGGAATTCCTGACGTGGCTTGAGGATAAATTCGGGGCTTATGTCAATGTCGATGGCGATACTGCAGGCGTGTATATAATGGATGAGGTGCTCGATGAGGGCCCGGCGGTGGACGTCACAGGCTATATCCAGGAGGACGAGTCGTTCGAGATTCCGGACGCTGCTGCAGTAAGGCTCTCTGCCGACACATCCATTGACGGGGCTGCTCCGGTGGCTGCCACTTATACGGAGCTGATGAACAAGTTCAGGAAGTACACTAAGGTGAACACCTATACGGATATCGGCAATACGGACGGCCTGTACTATGCCGAGGCCACGGGGGATTTCTGGCAGAGGGCGAACGGCACCTGTGTCAGATTGGGCACTGATGCCTTTACCGTCTCCGGATGTTTTTATTCGGAGTCGGAGAAGGAGAGGAAGCCTTCTGATAAGGCACTGAGGCACGACTATCACTATCATTACAAGCCTTCGCCTGTCATCCCGTTCATCGGCGATGCCGTGCACTATCATACGGCCATACAGGGGCAGGAAGAGAAGCAGGAACATCCGTTGATGGTGTGCTGGGCTTATTATGACAAATACTGGATGGGCACGGCCACAGGCTGGACTGGACGTGCTGACAGATATCCGAGCCTTTCTCCGCACGGACTTTTCGCCAAGTTCTGGCGGAAATACAATACGCTTCTGCTCAACAGCGCTCCGGAGGTGTCGGTGACGCTGAATCTTCCCGTCAAGGTTCTTCAGGACTTGAATGTCTGCCGTCCTGTTCTTTACAAGGGGGTCCGTGCGCTCGTCAAGTCGCTCAAATATAGTATTTCAGATTACGGCATCGCTTTCGGGGAAGCAAAGCTCTGGATTCTTCCGGAGATCGAGAACCCGACCGACTGCCAGCCAATAACAATGTAATATGATAAAGACAAGTTATCCAGGTATAAGCTGGCTTCCGAAGTTGACGCCGCTTGAGATTAACACTGAGCCGGAGAACCGTCCGGAGGTGAGCATATATGAACTGCTCCGGCAGCAGAGCCTTTTCGTCGGGAAGTTGTGGCCGGATTTCTCCGGGACGCTGCTCATAGACCTCAAACCGCTGATCAAGGATTTGTTCGTGCCGTCGGTTCCGTCAGAGGTGCCGGCCAATCAGACGAATTATGTTTCCCTGAAGATGCGGTCCGATGACGATGCCGCCGACAAGTATGTCTATGCGGACGTGAATCTGTTTTCGGAGGATTCGCTGTCAAGGATGAGCGACGCGGACGAGTTGACGGTCCCTGAGGATTACATTCTTCCAATCGCTTACCCGGATGATGATGCCATCATGTCTGCGTTCATCGAGACCAGGTCCGGCAAGATAGACATCAAGGACAGCATTGTTTTCGGCTCCGGAGACTGTACTGGCCAGTACGCCATGCTGAAGCCGATATCTGCATTGCATTTGGCGGGGGATGACACTTTCAGGGTACGGATATCGACGGACAATGCTCCTGACCTCCGCTCCCCTGTATATCACATCACATCCCGTCCGATGGAGCAGTATCTGTTCTATAACCGTCTCGGGGGCTGGGATAACATAGCTATGGGCGGCCGCAGGACAGTCACGCCGGAGATGGATTTCAGCAATCATCTGGAGAACGGGTTGCGCAAGCAGACGCAGTGCAAGGTCACGCGCAAGTATATGCAGAATTCCGGCTGGATGACATTGGCTTCGGCCGAGGCTCTGGTCGCCCTCCTGTCCTCCCCGGCGGTGTATCATCTTGTCGGTGGGGTCTGGCGCCAGATTGTCGTCGTGTCCACGGATATAGTCATTGAGGATGATGCCTCCCAGCATAGCCTTTCATTTACTTACAGTTATTCAGAAGAAGATTGATATGGAAAAGATTACACGCTTTGGAATCTTGATGGACAGTGACATCAAGATTGAGGTGATACTGAGCAATCTCCCGGTCGGTAAGACGATGTCCGACATTGATTTCAGTGTCGTTTTCTCTACGGCCAACGGGAGTCTCCCGCTGGCGAAGAAGGACCTTTACACTATTGTTGACGGGGACGATACCAGGTATGTCGCATGTTTCAACTCGTCGAAGGTCGGCAAGGGTGACGTCATCATGACCGTCACGGCCAATATCCCGGATGAAGGCTTCGAAGGGGGCTTCCGGAAGGATGTCGTGAAGGCTGACACAAAGGTTACCGTGCTATGAGGGCGTCGGCTGTCATACCATACAGGCAGGTCGCTGTCTCCGTCTCCGTACTTACGACTGGGGCGGAGGCACGTCTGCTGAGCCGTCAGCCGCAGCTGGGGGCATCGGCGCATCGTCAGATAATGGCCATCGCGTCTGTATTGCTTGGCTTGTGTCTGGTTCTGGCGCGTCCGGAGCAGACTGCCGTGTGCGCCAGATACATCGAGGAGATCAGCCTTGACGGCGGAGTCCTCACTTCCAATTTCATAACAAACGACGGCCTGTTCCTGCTGACGGCTGACGGCCGTATATTTTTCGTCAGACAATGAAAGAGCCATATCAGAGTCAATTTACAGGGCCTGAGATAGACCAGATCCTGTCCGAAGCCGTACCGCACGTCAATGTCAACCCTGCCGGTTACAAGAAGCTTGTTTCTTCCGGGAAGGTGCTTCCTGACGTGTGGTATTGCGTCTATTCGGACGCGCAGTTCCTCGAACTTGAGGCGATATACATCGGCGAGAATCTTCTTATCAATGTCAAGGACCGTTATGAGGGGCTGATGAAGGAGGAGCAGCTTACCGAGGAGGAGTATCTGAAGTTGCGGGCCGACCGCAAGATAGTTCCGGGGACGTGGTATTCCATCTATAGTGACTATGCCCACAAGAACCTCACGGCCGTATATAATGGCAACAAACTCATTCTGAAGGGTAATGATAAAGGGTCTTCAGGCTTCCCGTACACATTCCCCATTACTTTTTAACAATTATAAATTATGGCAACAGATTTATCATCAATCACCGAGAAATTCGAGAATGGCGGCACCGATGAGAGTGGGGTGTTGACCGCCGATGAGTTCAACCTTCTGCTGAAGGCCATCAAGGAGAACCAGGGTGGCATCAAGAAGATCATCAGGAACAATGTCGAATATGTTCCTGACGCCAACGGTACTGTCAAGATGACTATCCTTTCGGACAGCGACCTGCCGTCTGTCCGTCTTCAGACGACTGACAGCCGCACGGCCATCATATCCACCGACGGCACTGTCAAATTACATTTGAGGTACACTTCCGTATATACCAAGAACGGAATATCGGAGGACTCCGGTCACGACGGTCTTCTAGTAATACAGCGGAAGACGGCTTCCGACAGCGACTGGCTCAATGTGGCTTCAATCTCCATGACACCGTCTCCTTTCGAGGACGAGGACGCATACCAGGAGATTGATGTCAGCGATTACCTGCTTGACGGGGACCAGCAGCTCAGGATGGTGGTGACGGATGTCGAGATGAACGTGTCGTCATCGTATCTGACGTTTGCGTCGGTGGTCAAGACCCGTCTGGCGCTTGATTTCATATCCAACTGGCAGAATGCTGTCGATGGCGGGGCTGGGGCTTCGACCATCCTTTCATACGTCCTGTATGGCGCCGTGGAGAAGGACCTGCATCTGAAGATATCCGGAAAGACATCTTCAGGGGCTGACGCGACGCGTGAGATTGTTCTTAGCAACTCATCCATCGCGGGCTATACAGGTACGTCCAACCCGTTCCATTATACGCTTGAGGACTCTGCCGGCGAGCCGTGCAAGGTGCTTTCGGTCCATGGCGTCCACAGTATCGAGGCCTGGCTGGAAGCGGTGGCGGATTCTTCCATACAGTCAGAGCACGTCACGTCGCAGATATTCGTCAATGCGGACCCGGCTGACGGGAAGAGTTACCTGCTCCTGCAGAAGGTGGCCAAGACGGTGACGAACTATGTCACAACCGACATCCTGGAGTATGGAGTCTTTACTCCGGACGGGGCTTCAATCCCGTTGGATTTCTCCGTCGGCAATTATTCCGGCGATACCGCATATTTGAGGTATTCTGCGGTGGCCACACCTGGTGTCCAGTACAAGCTGCACAACACAGTTGAAATCGAGGGGGATTCTTCAGACAGCATCACAGCATATTTGCGCGTTGATTCTGATGGCCGTGATATGCTGACCTCATCCATCGGTTCCGAGCTGTACGCGATTCAGGTGGACAACAAGGAGAATTTCGCACCTACGTCTGGCGCGGACTTCTTCATGAACCCGAAGGTAAGGAACAATTCCGAGGACAACCCGGCAACGATTCAGAACTCCGCCCAGGGCAATGCTGCCGTAGGTGCGGCATTCAACGGATTCGGCTTCGTGAATGACGGATGGGTGACGGATTCTGACGGGCAGCGCTGCCTCAGGATTCTTGCCGGCCAGAGCCTGAATATCTCTTACGAGGCGTTTCAGGCGTACATCGATGCGGGAAAGAAGTATAACAACCAGAAGGCATCTGTCACCATCGAGCTGGACTTCACGGTCAGGAACGTGACCAATGAGGAGGACCCTATACTGAAGATCTGTTCATATCTTGCCGCTGACGGTCTTCCGCTCGGTCTGGAGCTTCGGCCGTTGGAGGGAGTGTTCATGACGCGCTCCCAGAGGACTGAAGGGCAGCAGAATTTTGCTTGGTCGGAGGGCAAGAGAACCCATCTGGCCATAAACTGTTATTATAACCTCGGTGCTGCAGGAACCAACGAGACGCAGGTGTCTTATGTCAGGATTTTTGTCAATGGAGGCATCGAGAGGGAATTCCTTTTCGACCATAACCGTTCGAATGAGTTCTGGCAGAATGATGAGGCGGGCAATCCGTCCTCGCTCGGTATCCGGATAGGTCAGGATGGGGCGGACATTGACATCTATGGCATCCGTGTGTATCAGAAGTCGTTGTCATCCCAGGACATCCAGCAGAACCGTGTCAGCGTATTGCCTACGGCAGCCGAAAAGCTGGTATTCAAGAGGGAGAACGATATTCTCCAGGACGGCGCCATCTCATACGCCAAGGCAGCGGCCAAGTATAATGTGGCCGTGTGGTATGGTTACAATGTCTCCGGCCACAATGCCGACACGAAAGCGGACAAGAAGGGCAGCCTGTATGTCCAGATGCGTGATGATTCCGGGGCCATCGACAAGGCCCATTCCGGCAATCTTACCGGCTTGAACCAGAAGGGTCAGGGCTCCACTTCCAAGCAATACTATGAATGGAATCCTCAATTCCAATGGAAGAGCGCAGAGGGCTCGTTCGTGGATCTCAACGGGGTTGACCACGGTCAGAAATACCAGCTTATGGACGGGGTACCGTGGGCGAAGAAGCTTGTCGGAAAAATCAATTACGCCTCTTCGATGCAGAGCCACAAGCAAGGTGCCTGCGAACTGTACAATGACCTCTTCAAACGCATCGTCACGGACTGGTCCGTCAATAAGGAGGAAGGATTTGAGGACACGAGAGTGGCCATTATTGAACGGCCACTGCTGTACTTCGTGCAGACTCCGGATGATACGCAGCCGGTATTCCAGGGGTTGATGACTTTCGGGCCCGGCAAGGCGGACAAACCTACTTGGGGCTATGACAAGAAGGTATTCCCGGACATGTGCATGATGGAGGGTTCTGACAACAACTTCCCGCTCACCGATTGCCGTGTGCCGTGGGATGAATCCGTGAAGTACAATGCCGATGAGGAATACTTTGAGTATAACGGTGAAGGCAACATTGACTTCGATATGGGCCGCACCCACGAGGTGGATGACGGGGCAGGCGGCACTTCCGATGTTCCGGATGATGATATCGTGGAGTTCTACCGCAAGGCCTGGAACTGGAACTACAGATGGAACTGTCTCATCAATTTCTATGACGGTACTGTCGAGGATCTGAAGGCGGACAAGTCTGCAAATACGAAGATGGCTTACTGGGTGACCAAGAGTTCTGACGGGGCCAGACAGTTCGACCTCTTCAGAATTGACTACAAGGGGAAGGACGAGTCGAACAATGATATCCTCGAATGGGTTCCTGCTTCTTTGGAGAAGAAAGACGGCCAGTGGCAGACATTGAACCTGATGGAGGATACTCCGGTGGCCAATACGGCCATCTGGTCGGAGATGAACGATGAATTCATCGCGGCAAGGGCCGCCCGGTGGAAGGCTGGCGTCGCGGACTACTGGTCAGTGAAGTCGATTCAGTTCTACCAGATGTTCATCAAGCTTCTTGCCGGCACGGATAACCGCTCGAAGAATACGTACTATGTCCTGGATCCGAAGACGCACAAGCTCCATCTTCATTCCGATGACCTGGACACCATCTTCAAGACGAACAACACCGGCTGGCAGATTAAACCTTACTGGCTTGAGGAAAGGGACGCGGACGCTGCGGGGAATACATACTGGGAGGGTCAGTACAATGTCTTCTACGATCTCGTCGAGAAGGCGTATGCTGATGCCTTGCCGCAGATGATGAAGACTGTCCTGACGACAATGGCCGGGCTCGTGGGTTCCGGCCAGAAGGACAAGTACGGCAATCTTATACCGCAGACCCCGGAAGGATGTATTCAGAAATACTTCTTCTGGATCCAGGAGTATTTCCCTGCCACGGCATACAATGAGACCGCGCGCATCCGTTATGAGGCGGCGCAGCTCGCCGTGGCCAAGGGTGATTTTGTCTCTCCTTCAGGAATCAATCCTATCACGCAGAGCATCGGCGCGCAGTTGGAGAGTGAGCGGCAGTACATCAAGCGCAGGATGATCTATCTCTCATCATTCGCCGCCTATGGGGAATTCGATGCCGGCACGACGACCGGGGCTCTGTCCATCCGAGGAATGAAGACTGTCGAGGGAGCTGACGCGCCGATGGTTCTGACGATAAAGACACATCAGTGGCTGTATCCGACGGGCGCGACCGGACAGTCGCTTGTGAATCCTCACGTCCGTCTGGCACCAGGAGGCCGTCTTGTTGATAAGAATGGTCAGCCGTATGGGGATGAGGGCTATGCCTTCAATATCGGGGTCGTAGTAGGTGACACGTCCTGCAAACTTTCAGGAATCAACTATATGAGCAGTATCGGCAATGTGTCTGCATTGTCGGTGAATCCGGCGTATGCGTTCACTGTTTCAGGCGAGCGTTTGACGGAATTCATCGCGGAGCCTGCTGACGGTGTGTCTGCCCAGTTCCGTCCGTCTAACCTTCAGGTAGCCGCTCCGAATTTAAGGACGTTGTCCATCAAGGGGTGCTCTCTGATTTCCGGAGAACTCTCATTGTCCGGGCAGACCAGGCTCCAGACTGTCGATGTGAGGGATTCGGGCGTCGTCAGCGTTGTCCTCCCGGAGTCTGAAACAGTGAAGACTGTCCATCTGAATTCCAGGTTGAACGAACTCCGTTTGGCGAATGTCAGGAACCTGTCCACTCTGACAATGCAGGGGTATTCGTTCCTCAGCCAAGTGCAATTCCTGAAGAATCACGGTACATTCGACTCGCTTGCCTTCCTGAATAGTTGCTTTGCTGCAGGTGCACCGGTAACAATTCTCCAGGCTGAGGGTATAAGCTGGCCGAATATGCAGCCGTCAGTGATGGAATGGATTACCAACATCACCAACTGCCGCCTGTCCGGTGAGATATCGGTGGTCGGTAATACTTCTGCAGTAACGTTCGAGATGAAGCGTATGATGCTGAGGAAGTGGGGAAATGTCGATACCGGGGCTGATGGGCTACTCATCACATATCCGCTTCGCGAGATTGTCAATTCATTGATTTCGGGTCCTGATACATTGGCTGAGGCCGGCTCGTATGACTACAAGATCACTCCGGCCACTCAGGGAGGAATATCCACAGCTTTGGGTAACAATTTCAAGAGCATCTCGTGGAATCTCAGCCAGAACCCGTATGCGTTTATCGATGGGGATGGCGTTGTCAAGGCTGTTTCTGTTGGGGCCGAGCTTGAGGATGGCTCCGGCCCTGAAGCCACGTTGACCTGTACTATCGCACTGCTTGACGGGAAGGTTGTCACGGCCACCAAGATTTTGAGGCTGTACGACCGTTCCGCAAGGGTGGGAGATTATGTGTTCTATGACGGAACCTATTCGGATAAGTTCGACGGCACGAAGTCATGTATCGGCACCTGCTTCTACATTGATCCGGAAGATCCGACACATCGCTTGGCAGTGGGGTTGGAGAACTTCCCGGCCGTTCCGTGGGGGTTGTTCTCGCACAAGGATTATCCGGATTACTCTATTGACGGGATTGAACTGGAAAGCGGCTACGATGCCTATGATACGCCGATGAAGAATATCTACACATCTGGCCTCGTAGCAAATGAGGAAGGTGGGGAGGACGGTCATCTGTCGGATGCGACGTACAGGGATGAATCTGAATTGGGAGATAAGGACGGATTCCGTAAAATGGCCGCTGATACTGCTTGTTCCCTCATCGGTTGGATTGAGCTTACCAAAGACCTGCTCGGCCATAAGAAGGGAGAAAAGATGCCTTGGGGTATGTACCAGACGCTTGAGGTAATCAATCACCGCGATAGGGTGCTGCTTGAGACCGGACATGAAGTTCCGGCGGCCTCTCAGGACAAGACGGAACTTCAGGTCCTCGATTCTTTGCTTGATGCGATTGTTGTAGAGGGAGGCGCGGCGAAGTACAAACAGTTCTATTATCCTATGGCGTCTCGTGTATATGCTTGGCAGCCGACGCTTTTGCGACCGAACGAGGTGCTTGCGGACAAGTTCAAATCCCATAACTGGTTTTTACCTTCAGAAGGCGAACTTGCACGTATCGCCTGGTACTATATGAATGGTGTTGCAGGCGGAGAACATGGCATATTCAAGAATGCTATTGCCGACGGTATTATGAAGGATTTTGGAGCCAGCTGGTTTGGTTCTTCGTCGGAGTATAATTCTTTCGTGTGGGTCGTCAACTTTGGCTCCGGCGGTTGCTACTTCACAGGCAAGATTGATTCTGGTGTCAGCAGGGCGGTCGTGGCATTTTAATTTTTTTATTTTTTTGTTACAGGGCTTTTGCCCTGTAACGGAAAAGACTTACCTTTGGCGAAGCCAATTTTTTTTGTGGAAATTTTATGAAGGCAAGGCAATCTTCAATATACCGGAGGCTCGAAGAGCTTCGCCTTTGGGCGTCGGCCCTTGTGGACCGGCTTCCAAAGAGTTTGTCTTTCCAAGTCGAGGGTAAGGCCATATTGGATGACATTAACAATGCTCTCCTTGTGACCTCTTTCGCCCTCAAGTCACCAAAATTAAGCCAGGAGTTACTTCAGCACATCAGCACCCTTGAGGTGTACCTTGCAGACCTTGATAGCCACATCACGGGGCTTCGTGAGCGGGCTAAAATGCTGAAGGAAGTGAATATGAAGTCTCCTTTCCTCACGAAAGACCAATATGCGACATTTCTGAAGGATATGACGCTTATTGGAATTGAAGTCAACAGATGGCGCAAGGCTAACGATGGGAGCAAATCCCCGGGCGGTCAGCAAGCGCCAGTATTTGGGGCTGGAACTGTTCCTGATTGATTGCGATTATGATGGAACGGGACTTGTTGTTGAATGGGCGCGGTACTGGGCCTTTGGGCTTAGTTATTTCACCAATCCGCGCAAAGGCGTCCAGCTGGTTTGGTTCTTCGTCGGAGTATAATTCAAATAACGAGTGGATCGTCAACTTTGGCTCCGGCAATTGCAACAACACAAACAAGAATAATTCTAATGTCAGCAGGGCGGTCGTGGCATTGGATGAACAAGTCCTTGTTGGGTGGATAACGGCTTTTGAGGATTGCTGTCTTCATAAAAAGTCAAGTGTGGACTGTACGATGTACAGGCTCGACTCCACATTTGATTTGGTCATTCTTGCGGCACAGGTTGAAATACTTCGTGATTATAGTCCTGGGACCAGCATCTGTTTCTATGTCGCATATCCTAAGGTTAGGGAGATATTTGCAGCCGCTTTCCGCGACAGGATTGTGCAGCACTGGATTTGTATCAGGCTGGATCCGCTCTTCGAAGAAAGGCATCATGAGCTTGGCGATGTGACGTATAATTGCAGGGTGGGCTTTGGTACGATGGCCGCTGCGGAAAGGGCCGCAAGAGATACGGCTGCAATGACGAACAACTATACCGAAGACGGCTTTGTCTCCACCATTGATATATGGTCTTTCTTCATGACTATCGACAAGAATGTCACGTGGAGTCTCCTGGAGTCTTTCATAAATGCCAATAAGGAGAAGATTATGGAGGCGCATCCGGAGACGAATATGCAAGTGCTCGTCTGGCTTGTCAAGATGGTGGTGATGCACTGTCCGCAGGATGATTGCAAGTTTCGTGGGGACCAGAATCTCAGGAACAAGCTTGAACCGTGGAAGAGCCTTTTGAATACGCTGAAACATATTGGACTGGCCATCGGGAATATCACGTCGCAGAACTTTGCCAATTTCATACTGTCCTTCATCGACGAGTGGGCAGTATCTTTCTGCAATCCCCGCGGGATGGCGTATGTCAGATTTGTTGATGATATGTTCGTGGCCGCCAAGACGAAAGATGATATATTGGAATTCAGACAGGAATTGATTTGGAAATTGAAAACGCAACTCCATCAGAAAGTTCATCCGCGGAAGTTCTATATCCAACCGGCACGGCACGGCGTCAAGTTTGTCGGGCGTGTCATTATGCCGGGAAGGACATACACGGGGAATCGGACAGTAGGCAACTTCTATAATGCGATTGATAAGTTGGATGCACATTGCGGCAAGATGCTGAAGAAGGGCACGTCTGTCGATTCCCTCATTGAACTTGAGCACTTGTCTTCATCGGTCAATTCCCTTTATGGCTTCCTCGTGCATTCGGCATCATTCAAGATCCGGCTCCGTGGAATCAGTAAGCTGCGTCATTTTTGGAAATTCGGGTATATTGCCAATGCGCATGTGGCCAAGATCAAGAATCAATATAAGTTACAGAATTATTTAATACAGAAACGAGATGAAGAAAACAGCGAATATGCGGCCGGAGGCTTTGGAGGTCGCCTACAACTCATTCCGTCAGAAAAGCCATATAATCAATTTCGACGTCGTAGAACGAGAAGACGGAACGTTCGAATACGAGTCGGCCACCATCGGACCGGGGCAATTCGACCGCGACCATATCATATCGGCGATTGTGAGATGCCGTTATGACCAGAACAGAATGGAAGCGATTCAGAATAACTATCTTCTCGTTATTGGTTCCGGCCAGAAAAATGGGGCAATTGAAGAGGAGTTCCGCCAGATGAGTGAATGGCGGGATATGGCAAAGTCGATAGCTGACGGAATCCTGGAATAGGGATTTTTTGTCCTTTCTTTTGAGGCTCTATGTGACTACTTTCGCGGTCAGTTACATAGAGCTTTTTTTGTTATGAAAATAGAAAAAACCACGAAATTGACGATTCAAGTGATATTGTCAGTCATCTTGGTCCTGTCAGGTATTGTTTTGCTCTTTATGGGCTTTGCAGTTGCGCCACAGGGGCAAATCCACGATTCTGTACTCATCGGTTCAGGTGAGACATTTACCTTTGCCGGCGCCCTGCTTGGCATTGAGTATGCCGCAAAGACAGCAGTCTTGAAAATCAAGCAGGAATTGAAGGATGAAAGCGGACAGTAAACTCCTGATTGGGATTGTCTGTGTCTCTTTCATTGTCGGGTTGGCAGTTGGCTCCTGGTCGACTGCCAGGTATATTCGCGGCAATTCCACTGAGAGGTCAGATACTTCGTATGTCTCAAAGACAATTGATTTGCCTGTCCAGGACGCAAGCATTGAAGAACACCACACTGAGTCTCACGTATCCATCCCGGCAGTGTCTATAGTAGGTGCTGAAGATACTTCGGCGATTCTGGTACATAAGGATTCTGTCATATATCGTGGTGTCGAACAAGTGTCAGGGATATCGTATGTCGCTACGGTTACCGGATCTCGGCCGCAGCTGGAGGGGCTAAGGCTTACCGTGCCGGAGAGACAGATCACAAAGACGATTGTCAAGCCTCTGTCCGGCTGGGGTTATGGAATCTTCGGAGACGGACTCTATGCCGGACGCCTCGATCTGAAGGCTGGGGTTTATGCCGCATATACATCAGGACCATTCAGCTTCCATGTTGATGCCGGCGCTTATTGGTCAGGTATCGGTCCGTCACGATCTGTCAGTCCTTATATAGGCTGCGGTGTTAGAATTGAACTGTTCAGAAAGAAATGATTGCTTCCGGGGTATGAAAAAGCCCCATCCAAAATCTGTATAAGATCTCACCCAAATACAAATAGCGATAGACGCAAGGACGGGGCTGTGCCTCTTTCTGTGTCATATCGCTATTGTTTTATATTCAGGTGAGATGACACAAAGATAATAATTATATCAACATCAAAACCAAAAAGCAATGAACAAGTATTATCAACTGCTTGACAAGGTTCTTCTGACAGGGAAGCAGCAGGAGAACAAGAAGGGGCGGATTCACTATCTGCTGAACCAGCAACTCAGTCTTACCCCGGCTGACCTGTTGGACATTTTTGAAGGTCATTCCATCGCCAGAAAGAAACTCCGTAAAGAACTGGAACTGTTCACTTCCGGGGAGCGCCTGACGGAGAGATATCGGGAAGCCGGCATCAGTTGGTGGGATTACTGCGGTCCGATTCTCGTGAACTCATATCCGACCTATCTGGAAAAACTTCCTGGGCTTATAGCCAAAATCAATAAGGAGAAACGGAATTCAAAGAATTATGTCCTGTTTCTCGGTTCCACCGATGCCGAGAGCAATCAAGCGCCTTGCTTGAGTCTCGTGCAATTCCAGATTGATGATGGAAGGCTTGTCATTTCCGCATACCAAAGAAGCTCTGATGCTAATCTTGGATTGCCGTCCGACATTTATCATCTTTATCTGATGTCCAGGCAGATAGATCTCCCACTGGAATCCATAACCCTCAATCTTGGCAATGTCCATATATATGACAATAATGTCGAACGTACACGCTTGTTGCTTGATGGAGATGAAGATGTGAGGTTCGACCTGAATGTCTGACAGTTCTGAAGTGATTTGTACTTCAGAACTTACGGAACTGCTTCAGAAGTGAGGATTCCTTTGCATATCAGGCAATTGCAAACTTCAGTTCTGAAGCACTCTTAAATCGCCTCATTTCCATAAGGGAGTATGTTTACTTTCTTGAGTTCCGTATTGGCTTCAGGGAGATCCCCTACGTATATGGCCGTCATAGCTACGCTGGAGTGGTCAGCCTGCTTCTGTACTAAGTTGATAGGTATCTTTTTGGTGAGCATTTTTGTCACTCCTGAATCCTTCAGGCCGTAGAACTGCAGATCCTGGTCAAAGCCGCAGGCCGGGCGTACATACGTGTCCCAGTATTTTGCTATTTTTCTGCTGCATATTTGTGACTTCCCCGGGCAGAATTTATATGAGCTGCCGTCACAACTATCGCTGAAAAGGTATAACCAGCCATTGGCATTGGACAGATTGAGGATCCGAAGAATCGGGACAATCACGTCCGGGATGGTTCTGAAGCTGTCATTGTCGTTCTTGGCTATTTCGCTGCGTATGTGTACGACTTGCTTGACGAGGTCGATATCATTGCATCTCAGGGATACAATTTCCTTTGGCCGGAGAAAACAGCAGTAACATAGCAATGCCATACACAGATAGTTAGGGTTGTTCTTTCCGAGAAATTCGAAAAGCGTATTAAGCTCGCGGTCGGTGAATATGCGGCGTTTTTTCTTTGTGAGTTTCTTCGGCTTCCGTTTGATTCTGTCAAATGGGTTGTCTGATATGAAGTCGTGGTCAATCATCCAATTGAAAAGCAGCCTGAAGAATATGAGGTAATTGTTGTATGTCCTTGGGCTGATGTCCTTTCTGGCCTCGACATCATCCATCAGTTCCCTCGCCACCTCATAAGTGATTGCGCAGGCATAGGCATCTTCGGATATGTCTTTGTTCTTGAGCCACGTCTTGAATGTCGAGATATACGAACGATATGAGCGCATTGAATTCTCTTCTGATTCCTTTGCCTTGATCTTCAGGAACAGGTCGAGCGCATCAAGCAGCTTGGTCGTAGCCCGTGGGGCAATTGACGTGACGGCAGGATTCCAGCCGAGTGCCAGCCTCTCGTTTATGGTATTGACGAATGCTCTGGCTGAAGCTCGCCGTTTTGTTTGCTGTTTGATTCGGTTGAATTTTTTCCGGTATCTGACCATCTTGTTGGTTACCGGGTCTTTGACGTACCAGACTACGACCCATTCCTTGCCTTCAGAAAGTCGTGCCGGCACATAATCGACAAAGGGTGTTGGTTTTAAGAATGACATTTTTTTTTCTTTGCACAACGCGCCAAGCGTGTCGTACAAAGAAGGAAACTGCTGCCCCGTTTGTGCCCCGTTTTTTAACGGGGAATCCGCTAACTCGTTAATATTTAACAAGTTAGCGGATTTCAGCGGAGAGAGAGGGATTCGAACCCCCGGACCCGTTAAGATCAACGGTTTTCAAGACCGCCGCATTCGACCACTCTGCCATCTCTCCAATGTCGAATTTTATTTCGCCCACTCCAGTTTTTTGTGAAGTGGAACGCAAAGGTAAGGATAATTTTTGAAAAAACAAGTGATGGCGGTGAATTTTTCAGAATTC
>ERZ1026780.412-NODE-412-length-35056-cov-6.356333_pt1 | contig 35056 bp, 34 predicted proteins | sample MGYA00380126_ERZ1026780 | MGnify/ENA primary metagenome ERZ1026780 (study PRJEB33269, sample SAMEA4719762) | human gut metagenome | biome: human-associated habitat; feature: organic feature; material: feces | place: Cameroon | collected 2013-10 ... | reverse complement strand
TTCCGGTCATCATCTTCTACCTCACCTGCCAGAAGCACATCATCAAGGGTGTGGCGGCCGGCGCTGTAAAGGGCTGATACTGCTGTGACGATAAAAGATATTGCGAGAGAGAGCGGCTACGCCGTAGGGACCGTTTCCCGCGTGCTGAACAACCATCCGGATGTCAGCGAAAAGGCGCGGGAGCGTATCCTGGCGGTGGTGGCGAAGAATGGATATACCCAAAACGCCAACGCCAAGAATCTGAAACAATCGGTAAACCGTAGTCTGCTGGTGCTTGTAAAGGGCGTAAGAAATGAGCTCTTTGCCGCGCTGGTGGAGCAGCTGCAGGGCCTGGTGAACAATACGCCGTATACCCTGCTGGTGGATTACTTTGACGAGGATACCGATGAGGTGCTGCGGGCCATTACACTGTGTGTCGAGAAGAAACCGCAGGGGATCCTGTTCTTGGGCGGTAACGCCGATAACTTTAAGCGGAGCTTTGGACGCATTACGCTGCCGGCGGTGCTGGTGACCTCCCCGGCCGAAGGGCTGGACTACCCGAACCTTTCCAGTGTGACGACCGATGACTTTGAGGCCTCGGTGCAAGCGGTGCGAGTGCTGCTGGAGCATGGACACCGGCATATTGCCATTATTGGCGGGCGGCCCAGCTTCAGCGATGTTTCCGGCCAGCGCTTTGCCGGGGGACGGGCGGCCTTTGTCCAAAGCGGACTGCCGGCCGAAAATCTGGTGGAGTATGGCGAGGCGCGCTTCTGCTATGAAGAGGGCTACCAGGCTATGCACCATGTATTGGAGGAGCACCCGGAGATCACCGCTGCCTATGCCATAGCGGATGTGGTGGCAATAGGCGCCATGCGGGCCGCACAGGATGCCGGACGCACGGTGGGCAAGGATCTTTCCATCATCGGTTTTGATGGACTGGCGTTGGGAGAATACCTGACGCCGCGGCTGGCGACCATTGGGCAATCGGTGGAGCGGCTGGCGCGGGAAGCGACTGGCACGCTGCTGGATGCCATAGAGAACGGTGCATCGGCCCGGCGGGTGACGGTGCCCTTTACCGTGATAAGCGGCGAGAGTGTGGGGCTGGGCCCAGGAGCACAGGCCAAGATGTGATAGAAAAGAGAGCAAGAGCTATGAGAAGCAGTGGAGTACTGATGCACATTTCTTCCTTGCCGGGGCCTTACGGCATTGGCACGATGGGAGATAACGCCTACCGCTTTGTAGATTTTCTGCAGCGGGCTGGGCAGACCTGGTGGCAGATTTTGCCCATTGGGCCGACCAGCTACGGCGATTCGCCATACCAGTCGTTCAGCTCGGTGGCGGGAAACCCATATTTTATAGACCTGCCGCAGCTGGAGCGGGACGGGCTACTGGAACGCGATGAATACGAACGGCTGCCGTGGTGTGAAAGCGAGACTGCGGTAGATTATGGACGGCTGTACCAGCTGCGCTATGAGGTGCTGCGCCACGCCTACCGGCGTTTTACCAAAAACCCGCCGGAGGACTACCGGCGCTTCTGTGAGGAAAACGGGCACTGGCTGCCGGACTATGCACTATTTATGGCGCTGAAGGGTGCCCATGGTGGGCGCCCGTGGAGCGACTGGGAGCAGCCGCTGAGAATGCGGGAGCCGGGTGCCATTGCGGCGGCACGGGAGCAATATGCCGGAGAGATCGGCTTCCAGATGATGCTGCAATACCTGTTTACCCGGCAGTGGCGGGCCTTGAAAGGCTATGCCAATGAGCGCGGCATCCGTATCATTGGGGATATTCCCATTTATGTACCGCGGGATTCTGCCGATGTGTGGAGTGCTCCGGAGCAATTCCTGCTGGATGAAAATTACGAGCCGATCGAGGTGGCAGGCTGCCCGCCCGATGGGTTTTCGGCCGATGGGCAGCTGTGGGGCAACCCGCTGTACCGCTGGGACGCCATGAAAGCCGATGGCTATCGTTGGTGGATCGACCGCTTTAGGGCCAGTGCGGCGCTGTATGATGTGATTCGTATTGACCACTTCCGTGGATTTGAGGGCTACTATGCGATCCCCGGCGGGGCCACCACTGCCCGCGATGGTGTATGGCGGCAGGGTCCGGGCATCGAGCTGTTCCATGCGGTGCGGGCCGCCTTGGCGGATTTACCCATCATTGCAGAGGACCTGGGCTTTTTGACCGAGGGCGTTCATCGTCTGCGGGAGGAGTGCGGCTTCCCTGGCATGAAGGTGCTGCAATTTGCCTTTGACAGTCGGGAGGACAGCGACTATCTGCCGCACAATTACCCCCGGCACTGTGTGGTATACACCGGCACCCACGATAATGATACCATCATGGGATGGATGCACACGGCCTCTCCGGAGGATGTGCGGTTTGCGTGGGAGTACCTGCGCCTGACCGAAGCGGAGGGCCCTAACTGGGGTATGATGTGCGGGGCACTGCAAAGCCCTGGTGATACTGTCATCCTGACAATGCAGGATCTGCTGGGCCTGGGCAGCGAGGCGCGGATGAATATTCCCTCCACATTAGGCTGCAACTGGAAGTGGCGTGCCGCGCCGGATAGCATTACCCCGGAGTTGGCCGACCGGCTGCGCCATGTGACGGGGCTGTACCGCCGCTTGCCAAGATAGATCAGTTTATCCAAGAGAGTAAAAATAGGGAGCCTCCGGCGGAATGCGGCCGGGGGCTCCGCTTTGGCTTGACAGGGAATTTGGAAAAGCCGTATAATGGAAACCACACGGGCTGAATTCTGCAAAAGGCAGGCGGGCGCACCAAAGCGGCGAGGGCCGCCATAGGGTGTACCGCGACGGCCCGAATGAAGCGGAGGGGCGCTCGCCGGTGGGTGGGCGGAAAGGCTGGAGGAAAAGAGGAGAGCGAATGACAGAGCTGAAATCATACCAGCGGCTGGATGCCAACCTGTTGAAGTTGATAGCGATAACGGCGATGACGGTAGATCACATAGCGTGGTTGCTGTTCCCGGGGTATGCCACCGGGGCGGTACCTATTGTGATGCATATCATCGGGCGGATTACCTGCCCGGTTATGTGCTTTTTCATCGCGGAGGGCTTCCACTATACCCGTGACCGGAAGAGGTACGCGCTGCGGCTATTCATTTTGGCGGTTGTTTCGCACTTTGCGTATATGTTGGCCTCCAATAGTTATGTGGACTGGCATTCCTTTATCCCGTTCTACTATGGGGATATCCTGAACCAGACCAGTGTGGTGTGGTCGCTGTTGGGCGGGCTGCTGATGCTGTGGCTGTGTGAGGACGAAAAACGCAGCATGGGGGTAAAGGTTGCCGGGGTATTGCTGATTTGCATGATTACACTGCCCAGCGACTGGAGCTGTATTGCCGCCCTGTGCGTGCTTTCCATTGGCTCCAACCGGGGCGAACCGAAGAAACAGATCGCGTGGAGTCTTTTTTATGTGGCAATCTATGCGGTGGTGTACTTCTTCGCGCTGGATAAGCTGTACGGATTGCTCCAGCTATGTGTGGTGCTTGCTATCCCGCTGCTGGCGCTGTATAATGGCAAGCGCGGTAAAAACCCGGCGGTGAACAAGGTGATGAAGTGGCTGTTTTACATCTACTACCCGCTGCACCTTGCTGTCATTGGGTTCATCCAGCTGCAGATAAGGTGACAGTATGAGGATAGAGCATATTGCCCTGTATGTGAATGACCTGGAGGCGGCGAGAGAATTCTACTGCCGTTATTTTGGCGGGCAGAGCGGAGAGCGCTACCACAACCCTAAAACGGGGTTTCAATCCTATTTCCTGCGGTTTGCGGGCGGGGCACGGCTGGAACTGATGACAGCGCCGGAGATGGAGGATGCCCCAAAGGCGGAACGCGGGACAGGATACAGCCATCTGGCGTTCAGTGTGGGCAGCCGGCAGGCGGTGGATGAATGGACAGAACGGCTGCGAACGGACGGCTATCCGGTGGTGAGTGGCCCCAGGATGACTGGCGACGGTTATTACGAGAGCTGCATCCTCGACCCCGAAGGTAACCGGATAGAGATAACGGAATAAAGCAAAGTGAGAAAGCAAAGTGAGAAAGAGGTCGAGGTGGTTTGCTGTGAGGCGCTGCATTGTAGTGACCGGAATGGAACACAGTAAAAAATGACCATTCCGGAGGAAAACAACATGATACCTAATTGGAAGATATATCCCCGTTCCCAGGGGCACAGCACCGTTTACCTGAAAAATGTTGTCAAAGACCCGACCATTCAGGTGGGGGAATACACCACCTACGATGACTATGTGAACGACCCCAGGGACTTTGAACGGAACTGTGTGCTGTACCATTACCCCGAATGCAATGGCGATACCCTGACCATCGGCAAGTTCTGTTCCATCGCCTGCGGTGCTAAATTTATTTTCAATGCGGCAAACCATGCGCTGGGCAGCCTTTCCACCTATCCGTTCCCCATCTTCTTTGAGGAATGGGGGCTGTCGACCGACTGTGCTTCCATTGCAGAGGCGTGGGATAACCATGGCAGCATCACCATTGGCAATGATGTGTGGATCGGCTATGAGGCAGTGATCCTTTCCGGTGTGACAATCGGGGATGGGGCTATCGTAGGTACCCGCGCTGTGGTGACCAGGGATATCCCACCCTACACAATTGTAGGAGGGGTGCCGGCCAAACCAATTCGCCGCCGATTTGATGAGAAAACCATTGCCCGGCTGGAGGAACTCCGCTGGTGGGACTGGGAGGAAGAAAAGATCCGCCGAAATATTACCGCCATTCAAAGCGGAGATATCGACGCGCTGTGCCGCGCAGCGAAAGAATAATACACAACGGGAGGCAACATGAACCGCGAGAATAAACGCAAGACCTTTGAAAAAGGCTACTATAAAAACCACCCCTGCAATGATAGCTTTACCTGCAAGGTATGTGGGCGGCTGGTGACGCCCGATGCGGCCGGGACTGACCACCGCAACCACTGCCCCAACTGCCTTTCCAGCCTGCATGTGGATATTGAACCGGGGGACCGGGAAGCCGACTGCGGCGGCATCATGGAGCCGATTGCGGTATGGGTGCGTGGTAAGGGCGAATGGGCTATCATCCACCGCTGCCGCCGGTGTGGAGCGTTGAGCTCCAACCGGGTGGCTGCCGATGACAATCCCATGAAGCTGATGAGTATTGCCCTGAAGCCCCTGTGTGAGCCGCCTTTCCCGCTGGAGCGCATAGAGGAGATGACCGCCTTGATGGGCGGGGAGGGCCATCTGAAATGACCCGAGGGAGCCGGACAGAACCGAGAAGGTGCTGTCCGGCTCCTTTTGCAAGGTTTAAGCAGGGGGAAGAGGGGCGGCCTGTACCCTGCACAAACTGGCGGGGAAAAAGGCGCTTTTGCGAAACTCTACGGAGCGTTCATTGCAAAGGGAAGCAAAACCCCGTACAATAGGGGGCAGAGGTGATAAATATGGATCAAGTAAAAACAGGTGAACTGATAAAAGCCCTGCGGCGGCAGGAAGGCATGACCCAACGGATGCTGGCGGAGATGATAGGTGTCAGTGATAAGGCAGTGAGCAAATGGGAACGCGGCTGCGGTGCCCCAGAACTGACCCTGCTGCCCCGGCTGGCGGAGACATTGCACACCGATGTGGATACCCTGCTGAAGGGCGGGGCGGAACAAAACCGGGCAGCAAATGGCAATCTGCGGCGGCTGCGCTGTTATCGCTGCCCTACCTGCGGTAATCTGCTGTTTTCCACCGATGGGGCGGATGTGCGCTGCTGCGGGCGGCCCTTGAGGCCGCTGGTGGCTCAGAAGGAGGATGAGGGACATCAACTGTGTGTTGAGCAGAATGATGGAGAGTGGTACATTACTGCGGAGCATGAGATGACCCGGGAGCACTACATCAGCTTTGCGGCGTTGCTGACCGGGGACACTGTGGTATTGCGGAAGCTCTACCCGGAATGGAACTTGGAAACCAGGCTGCCCCGCCTGCATGGGACACTGCTGTGGTACTGCACCGGACATGGGTTGTTCCAAAAAGGAGTGTGACCATGAAGCGGCCGGTGACTTTTACTCCAATTGAGATGGAAAAATGGGAACGCCGGGAGGTGTTCAGGTATTTTTCGCAGATGGCACCCACCGGCTACTCCCTGACGGTGGAGGTGGATATTACCCAGCTGCGGCAGCACCTGCGGGAGAGGGGGATCCGGTTCTACCCGGCCTACCTGTGGCTGGTAACCCATGCGCTGAATGAGCAAAAGGAATTTAGAACAGCGGTACAGGGAGAAACCGTAGGCTGGTACAATACACTGACGCCACTATATGCGGTGTTCCATGAGGATACCAACACCTTTTCGCTGATGTGGACGGAATACGATGATGAATTTGAAGTATTCTACCATGACTTTTTGCGGGATGAGGCGGCGTATGGGGGGAATCACGGCCTGTTGGCTAAACCGGAACCGCCCCCACCCAATGCCTACACCGTTTCCTGCGTGCCGTGGGTGGCGTTCCGGCACTTTGCGGTGCACAGCTACGGTGCGGCTAAGCCCTATTATTTCCCCTCGGTGGAGGCAGGAAAGTATCACGAAAAGGAAGGGCGACTTCTGCTGCCGATTTCCATCACCTGTCATCATGCCGCAACGGACGGCTGGCATATTCAGCGGTTTCTGGATAGTTTGCAGAAGGGAATGGATCAATTTGAATAAGTGAGGCCGGGAGTCCCGCAGGGGCTTTCGGCCTTTTCTTTGCTTTACAAGGACACGCATAGTATTTATGTCTGTCAAGCAAAGGTGGAGCTCCTAAAGCATACATATTTGCGCTGAAAGTGGGAGGGCGGCAGAAAAACAACAGACTGGCGCGAAAAGGCGCTGAGACGGTGCGAAATGTAGGGGAAGAGCAAGTGTAAAGAATTGACGAAAAGGGCATTATATTGTAAAATGAAATTGTAATTGGTTAACTAATATATATATATATATATATATATAAGGGCTTGTGCAAAAACGACAAAAGGCATGGAGCAAAGAATCGACGAAAACTGGGCTTTTGCGGTAAAAAGATGAAATTTGAACATTGTTGATCTCTCAAAGAATGAGCAAGAGGTGGAGCAAGTGTGGATCTGTATACTGCGATCGTAGTGATCACAATGGCGCTGCTGGTGGTGAACATAGTGGATGTATGTACCAACCGGCTGGCGGATAAAACAGCGACCATATGGTTCATAACGGTATGTGTGGTCATAGGATTGGCCCAGATGGGAGAATGGATCGGGGTAAAGACGAACGGTGCAGAGCCTGCGCTGCTCGGGCTGCACTGGTTCGCTAAAACGGTGGAATTCTGCATGGCGCCGGTGATGGGTGCGATGGCGGCGCACACATACAGCAAGGTGAGAAAGCCTGCGGCCGCTATTGGAGCCATTGTAGTGAACGCACTGTTCATGATCGTGAGCAACCAGTACGGATGGGTCTTCTACATTGATGAAATGAATGTTTACCACAGAGGCAGGCTGTACTGGGTGCATGTGGCGGTATTTATTGTTTCTATCGTGTACTGTTTTATATGTGTGATGATGGACGAGATGAAATACCAGGCACGGCCGGAAGCCGCACTGCTGGCGATTATGCTGTTCCTTTCGATGGGTATTTATATCCAGATGATATTTCCCGATCTGCGGGTGGATTATTTGTGTGTTGCAATGGGGAATGCACTGTTGTATAATCACCGGTGCAGACTGTTTTCCCGTTTGGATGGACTGACCATGCTGTTGAACCGCATCCAGTATGAGAAGGACCTGGAGCGCATTAAACCGCCGGCGCTCATTATCAATATGGATGTCAATAACTTTAAGCAGATAAACGACACCAGTGGCCACGCGGCAGGGGACTATTACCTGCGGCAGATAGCGGAGGTAATACGAACGGTATATGGGCGGCATGGTGACTGCTACCGCTATGGCGGCGATGAGTTTAGTTTGATCCTGACCAAGAACCTGCACCAGATGGAAAAGCTGAACGGGATGTTTGAGGCAGCGCTGGGCCAGCTGCGGGAGCAGGACCCCCAAATGCCGACGGTTTCGCTAGGATATGCCCTGTACGAGGGCGGCATCGAGGCTCTGTATGCCGCCATAGAAAAGGCAGATGCCATGATGTACCGGAACAAAAAGGTGAATGACTGTGCGGAGATAGTGGAGATCGCGGCGGAGTTCTGAGCAAAAATGAATACGGCAAACCCGCCGAAAGACGGGGACGCAAAGTTTAGTGTCTAACCCGGTAAATGCCGGTATGATGGACTGACCGCACAAGAGAGATTTTGTTGCGGTCAGTTTTTTATTTTGGGAGGAAGTGACATGGGATGAATCGGGTGTTCCGGGAGGAGAAGAAGTTTCTTATCGGTACGGCGGAGGCCCTGCAAAGGAGCCACCTGCTGGGGCAGGTGATGCGGGAGGACCCCCACAACGGAGTGCATGGATACCGGATTCGTTCGCTGTACTTTGATACGGTGTACGATGAGGACTACCATGAAAAGCTGGCCGGAATAGAGACCCGCCGCAAGATACGGCTGCGCTGCTATGACCCGGCTGCCGGCTATGCTATGCTGGAAATGAAGCAGAAACAGGGGGCAAGCCAGCTCAAGCGTTCGCTGCGGGTGACAAGGGAGGTTGCCCAGCAGCTGATCACCGGGGACTATACTCCGCTGCTGCAAAGCAGGGAAGCCTTTGCAGCGGAGTGCTATGCCCTAATGCAAAGCCGCTGCTATCGGCCAAAGGCCATAGTAGAATATGACCGTAAGGCCTTCATCGCAAAGGAAAACAAGATACGGGTGACCTTTGACAGCCGTATCGTTGCCACCGAGAGCAGCTTTGACCTTTTTGATGAGCGGCTGAATATGACCCCAGTGCTGGCCCCTGGCGCGGTGGTGATGGAAGTGAAGTATAACGGCTTCCTGCTGGATTATATCCGGCGGATGATCAACACAGTGGATCAAAGTGAGCTTTCGGTAAGTAAATACATGCTAGCCCGGCAATGTGGGTATCGATATCGGCTGTAAGCCGCGACGAAAAGGAGATCGACAATATGAAGGATAAGATCCTGAGCCTTTTTACCAACCCCAGTGAGATGACGCCGGAACAGATTGTGCTGAATATTGGTATTGCGGCGGTGCTGGGTTTCTTCATCTTTATTTCCTACTATATTTCCCATCGGGGTACCATTTACAGCAAGAAATTTAATGCCTCGTTGGTGATATTGGCGGCCCTAACCGGTACAGTAATGACCGTCATCGGGAACAATATAGCGCTTTCCCTGGGCATGGTGGGCGCGCTTTCCATTGTGCGGTTCCGTACTGCCATCAAGGATTCCCGTGATACCGTGTATATCTTTTGGTCCATTATTGTGGGCATCTGCTGCGGAGTGGGGGATTACCTGGTGGCGGCGGTGGGCAGCGCTGTGGTGTTCCTCATTATCCTCATCCTGGGGTGCATCAAGAGCGACAACCGGATGCTGCTGATTCTGCGGGCCGACCGGGGCAAGACCACGGCGATCAAGGCGCAGGTGTATCAGCTGTTCCGGGGGAGGGCCGTTCTGCGGGTGGAGAACACCACCGAGGAAGCGGTGGAACTGATTTATGAGCTGAGCCAAAGCATGCTGAAGAAGGCCGAGAAAAAGGAGAAAGATCTCTGCAGCTGTCTGTATGCCCTGGGCAATGTGGAGTATGTCAACATCGTGATGCAGAACGACGAGGTTTCTGGCTGAAGGAAATGGAGCAGAAAGCAGCATGAAATATAGGATTATAGGCGCGGTGGCGTGTATTTGTATCCTGCTGATAAGCGTACTGAACTACCCGGTGCTGCTGACCGGGCGGATGGAGAGCCGGCGATACCACCAGCACCGGGAAGCCACACCAAAGGCCGTCTGCGCCGTACATGCCGAAAAGGAATTCTGCACCCACCTGCCGCTGATAGTCATTGATACCGGTGGGACAGAGATTCCGGGGCGGGGAATGGTGGATGAGGAAGGCCGCCACATGGGCTTTACCACCACGGCAGAAGGTGCGGACCGCATTACAGCGCAGATGCGGGTGATGGACAGTGCGGAGGAAAACAACCACCCAACCGATGCGCCGGCGGTGGAGAGCGATGTGGTCATCCATGTGCGGGGAAATTCCTCGCGATATTTTGAGAAGGCAGGTTACCGACTGGAGTTGGTGGATGAAAACGGGGACAACAACCCACAGAGCTTGATGGGGATGGATGCCCACCACGAATGGGCGCTGCATGGACCCTATCTGGATAAAAGCCTGATGCGCAACTACATGTGGTATAACATAGCCGGAGAATGCATGGAATACGCCCCTAATGTACGATTCTGTGAGCTGATGCTGAATGGAGAGTACCAGGGAATCTATGTGCTGACGGAGCTGATTGGCAGCGGGCGGGATGGCGCGCGGCTGAATATGGAAGTGGATGCCCGCGACAATATCTACACAGGTTATCTGCTGCGATTGGACCGGCAGGATGAAAGCGAGTACGACCGGCTGAACAGCCTGACCACCTACACCTACCGCAATGATATTGAACTGAAGCTGGAGGTGGAATTCCCCGGGGAGAAGAAGCTGACCCCGGAGAACAAAGAGGCGATCAAGGCGGATTTTTCGGCTTTTGAAAAGGGGTTGTATTCCTATGACTATGACAGCAGAAAGTATGGCTATCGGGCGCAGGTGGATGTAGATTCCTTTGTGGATTATCTGATATTGAATGAGTTTACCACCAACTATGATGCCGGTTCCTATTCCACCTATATTTACAGGGATGTAAGCGGCCGACTGAAAATGTGTGTGTGGGATTTTAATAACGCCTGCGATAATTACCAGGAGCAATCCACTATGCAGGTGCAGCACTTTGATGTGCACCGCAAGCTGTGGTTTAACATGATGGTGAAGGATGAATATTTCACCGAACGGGTCATCCGGCGTTACCGGGAGCTGCGTGAAAGCTGGCTGAATGAAAAGTACCTCCTGCGCTACATAGATGAGGTGGAAGAATACCTGGGCCCGGCCATAGAGCGAAACTTTGAACGGTGGGAGGATTCGCTGCGGGATGATACCCTGCTGGCCCCGGCGGAACGGAATATTCATTCCCACCAGGAGGCGGTGCGGCAGCTGAAGGATTTTATCCGGCAGCGCGGGCACTGGATGGATGAAAATATCGAGTCACTGCGGCAGTACAGCGCGGAATCCCGAGTGAAGAAATACAGCGAAGTGACAGACTGAGGAGGATTAAAGTGAAGAAGTTCATTATTGCCCTTTCAGTGCTGGTGCTGCTGTTTATGGCATTGGATGCGGCATACTACCGGCTGGGGTGGTATATTGATCTGATGCCGGAGGAGCCCGTGATGACCTTTGTAAGGACCGATGGGAAGGAAATCTACCTGGACCGTGGGGAGGGCTGGCAGCCCTTTGAGATCCGGGGGGTCAATATGGGCTCCGGGATACCGGGCAAGTGGGCAACGGAGTTTGCCATAGACGAAGAAACCTACCGGCGGTGGTTCGGGTACATCCAGGCAATGGGGGCCAATACCGTTCGGGTCTATACCATCCAGAGTGAGTCATTTTATAATGCCTTTTACGAGTACAACAAGGATAACCCGGAACCGCTGTATCTTATCCACGGGGTGTGGGTAAATGACTATGTGCAGAATTCCCACCGGGATGCCTACGATAAGGATTTTTATGAGACCTTTCTGCAGGATTGCCGCACCATGCTGGATGTAGTGCACGGGCAGCGCCGCCTGGCGGCCCAACAGGTGCAAAGCGCCGGCTACGGCAGTTATAAAAAGGATATCTCCCCATGGGTGATTGGGTACATCCTGGGGGTGGAGTGGGATGATATAACGGTGGCCTATACCGATGACACCTACGCCGGCCGGGAGGGCTATACCTCCTATGCAGGGAAATACCTGACAACAACGGATAAGGCAACTCCTTTTGAGGTGCTGTTGGCCCGGGTGGGGGATAAGGTGCTGGAATATGAGAGCAGCCGCTACAAAACACAGAAGCTGTTTGCCTTTTCCAATTGGCCCACCACCGACCCCTTTCAATATCCCGATGAGATCAAAAGGCTGTATATGAAATGTGCGACGGTGGATGTGGAACACATCCGTACCACGGAGCGTGTGATATCGGGACAGTTTGCCTCCTACCATGTGTATCCTTACTATCCCGATTACCTGAACTGGACAGAGGACTGGAGCGGACTGGGGCTTGAGGACCACGAGAGCTTCCGGGATGAGGACGGCCGGATGAATACCTACCGGGCGTACCTTACCGGGCTGGCTGCCCACCACACCATGCCGGTAGTCATTTCAGAATTTGGTGTTTCCACCGGGCGGGGGATGGCCCACCGGGACCTAAATACCGGCCGCAACCAGGGAAATATGACGGAGCAGGAGCAGGGGATGGCGCTGGCTACCTGCTACGAGGACATAAAAGCAGCGGGTTGTGCGGGCAGTGTGGTATTTGCCTGGCAGGATGAGTGGTTTAAGCGAACCTGGAACACCATGCATGCTGTGAATCTGATCCGCACCCCATACTGGTCGGATATCCAGACCAATGAGCAATATTTTGGCTTGTTGGCCTTTGACCCGGGACAGGAGCAAACGGTGTGTACCCTGGATGGCAACCCAGCCGAATGGACCGAGGCGGATGTCATCGGGCAAAATGAGGGGATGACCCTTTCCGCGAAATACGATGAACGGTACCTGTACCTGATGGTGCGGAAAGAAGGATGGAATCCGGAGGGGGAAACCTTGTATCTGCCCATAGATACCACCCCAAAGACCGGGACGAGCTATTGCCAGAACTTTGGGCTGAAATTCGACCGTGGGGTGGATTTTCTGGTGGTACTGGATGGCCGGGAAAACAGCCGGGTGATGGTGCAGGAACCCTATGAAGTGCTGCGCAGTACCTACTCGCAGAATGTTTGGGGCTATGATACCTACCTGCGGGATAACCTGCCCGACCCGCACGCACCTGGCTTTACCAATATCGATATGATTCTGGAGATTTTTAATGAGGGCGAGGAGATGACTGAGGCCATCATTGCAAAATACGGCGGAGCGACCTTTGAGACCGGGTGGCTGCGGTATGGCTGCGGTGACCCGGCCAGTGCCGTGTATGATTCGCTGGCGGACTTTATGATAGGGGAGGGCTGCATAGAGCTGCGGCTGCCGTGGCAGCTGCTCAATTTTGCTGATCCCTCTAAAATGCAGATTCTGGACGACTATTACGACGGCAATTACGGCATTGAGTATATCAATATAGATGAAATGTACCTGGGTGTAATGACGGCAGGACAGGAGAGCCGGTGTGAGCTTTCGCTGCTGGCACTTACAGGCTGGGGCAACCGGGTGACCTATCACGAACGGCTGAAGGCATCTTATTACATGATGCAGGAGCTGTGGAACGGATGATGCAGAAAGGAGGCGGTAGCATTGAGGATAGAGACCCTGCTGTATGCCTACTTGTTTATTTGCAGCGGGATGATCGTATTCAACATCATTACCGCCATTGTGCTAAAGCGCAGGGACCGCAGAACGGTGCGGGCCAGCGCCCGATTCCGGCAGCACATCCTGCAGCAGATAGAACGCATCAACACAGGACAGCAGGTAGAGAGACGGCACAAAAAATACTTGAGCCGGCAGTTGACCCGCACCGGGAATATGATCGCCTTTGATAAGATGCTGGAGGACCTGTACCGGGAGGAACCGCGGCAGGCGACGGAATACCTTTCTCAGCTGGGTGGAGTGATTGTGTATTTGACCATTCGCTATGGGCGGAAAGATCGAATCGAGGCGGCGTACTTTCCCTATATCATCAAAAAGTATCGTCTGATCGAGAACCGGCCCTTTTCCGGCGTGGTGAATGCGATGTATACGCTGCTGCGAGAGCCCAGCATCTACTGCCGGGAGAATGCCATGCAGGCGCTGTATACCACGGGGGATTGTGGATGCATTATGAAGGCATTGAAGATCCTGGATAGCGGTGAGCACTTTTTCCACGAAAAGCTGCTGACCGACGGATTGCTGGAATTTGCCGGCGACCATGAGGCTCTGGGGCACTGTATAGAGGAACGCTTTGCGGATTTCAGCCCAGAGATGCAGGTGGCACTGATGAACTTCCTACGGCTGGATTCCGGGGAACACGGCGCCTTTGCACTGGCGCTGCTGCAGAATACAGCGACCGATGATGAAGTGCGCTACGCCTGTATCCGTTACCTAGGGCGCTACCCTTACGGGCCGGCCTACAAGACGCTGCTGGAACTGGCGGAATGCCGCAATGATGCCCGATGGGAATACGCGGCCATCGCCTCCACGGCACTGTGCGGTTACCCCGGTGGCGAGACCATTGAGCGGCTGAAGCGCAACCTGTACAGCCGCAACTGGTATATCCGGTTCAATGCTTCCAAAAGCCTGGAGCGGATGGGGTTGACCTATTTGGATCTCATTGATGTAATGGAGGGGCATGACCGCTATGCCACCGAGATTCTGCGCTATCGCTTTGACATCAGAAATCTGGCCCAAAAGGAGGCGGAGCAGGAATGTACCAGTTGATTGATGGCTTTTTGGATGCGGTCGGCATCTTTTTCATCGTTTATCTGATCGGGTACTCCACCTTCCTGTTTTTATCGGTAGTGGTGGGCTCTATCCAATTGTACCGGCAGCACCGCCAGCGGCGGTTGCAGAACTACCTACCCAATGACTATCATATACCCATTTCGATCATTGTACCGGCATGGAATGAGGCGGTAACGGTGGTGGCTACGATCCGTTCGCTGCTGGACCTGGAATACCAGGCCTATGAGGTCATAGTAGTGGATGATGGCTCCGAGGACGACACCTCCCAAACGCTGATCGAGGCCTTTAATATGCATGCAGTGCACCGGCCCATTCGGCGGCAGGTGCCATGCCAGCCGGAAGAATTTATTTATGAAACAAGGACACAGAAAGTTCCGTTTACCGTCATTCGCAAGAAAAACGGCGGCAAGGCTGATGCGCTGAACATGGGAATCAACGCGGCCAATTTTCCATACTTCATCTGCATGGATGCAGACTCGGTGTTGCAGGCGGATTCCCTGAAAAAGATAGCCCAGCCAGTGCTGGAGGACCGCCATGTGGTGGCGGTAGGAGGGCTGGTGCGCATTGCCAATGATGTGGAGCTGGAGCATGGACGGGTAAAAAAATACCGTCTGCCCCGGAACTTGCTGGCGTGTATGCAGGTGTTGGAGTATGACCGTTCCTTTTTGGCTTCCCGCATTCTGTTCGATCAATTCAATGGCTCACTGATCATTTCCGGTGCCTTTGGACTGTTCAGGAAGGATGTTGTCATTGCGGCAGGGGGGTACAATGTCTCCACACTGGGAGAGGATATGGAACTGGTGGTAAAACTGCATGAATACTGTACGGTGAACCATATGGATTACTGTATCCGCTACGCCACCGATGCCATATGCTGGACACAGGCGCCGGAGCGGCTGAGCGACCTAAAAAAGCAGCGCAGGCGCTGGCACATGGGGCTGTTCCAAAGTATGATGAAGCACCGCAGAATCCTGTTTAACCCGCAATTTGGCGCAGTGAGCTTCATCTCCTATTTTTACTTTTTGGTGTATGAACTGCTTTCGCCGGTTATAGAGATCTTTGGCGTTGCTACCATGGTATTGGCATGGTTCAGCGGATTGATCAATGTGCGGTTTATGGTGCTGCTGTTCCTCATCTATGTGCTGTTTGGGGTGGTGCTTTCCCTTACGGCCTTCTTTGCGCGAATGTATACCGCGGATTTGAGGGTGTCCTTTACTGATATGATGAAGGCGGTGCTGCTGTGCTTTTTTGAGATCACCTGCCTGCGGTTTGTTTTAACATGGGTGCGGGCAACGGCATTTTTTGGCTACCGCAAGAGCAAACTGCAATGGGGCAGCATGAAGCGAAAAACGATAAATTACAATTGATAAAAGAGGGGAAAGCCATGGAACTGAACAATCTAAAAACCGGTTTGTGGGGTTTTAAGAAGCAGGATGTATGTGAATACATTGCCAAAATGAGCGAAGAACTGACTGCCAAGATGGAGCAGGAAAGGCGGCAGAATGAGGAGAAGCTGGATGCCATTGTGCAGGCGATGCGCCGCGAGGGGTGCGATAAGGACCGTGAAATAGCGGCGCTGAAGGAGCAGGTGCAGGTTCTGAGGGAAGAAAATGCTGCCCTGCAAAAGGCTGATAAGGCGCGGGGCGCGCTGCGTGATGTAGCAGTACTGCTGACCGACTGTGCCAAGGCACTGCTGCCGCTGGCTGGGGAACTGGCTGTAAAAGCAGTGAGGCAGCTGCGGCAGCGCCGGGCATAGAAAAATGGGATCGGAGAGGGTGAACAGACAGATGGGAAAGCAAAAGCAGCAGGGATATGGCTTTTGGCAGCGGGGGATGGCTGCGGTATTGGTAATCGGAACGGTGTTGCTGGGGCCCCAGTGCATGGCACAGGTGCTTACCACAGTGGAAGAAGCCGGCCCAGCGGACTGCGTATACATAGCGGGGAATCCCGACCTGTACCCCATAGAGTACTACGACAGCGAACAGCAATGCTACCGGGGAATTCTGCCAGAACTGCTGCGGATTGTGGCGGAGGATACCGGGATCTCCTTTGCCTATGTAAATGCCGGTAGTGATAACAGCCGCTTGGAAATGGCCCGTAACAGCCAGGTGGAGATGGTGACGGCATTCCGGCGGGGAGAATTTAACCGAATGGTGTTGCCAGTACAGCGAACTGTGCTTACCACTGAAACAGACGGCAGGGAAACGGCGATTTGTGTGGGATTTACCGGGATCATCAAAGAGGAGCTGCGGGAGCGTATCATAGAGGCACTGGAAGCTATCCCGGAGGAGGACAAAACTACCTTGGCGATCTCCTTTACCATGGGGCAGGAGCCGCAGGCCGGGTGGGAGAAGACACACCTGGCGGGGGTGGTGGCACTAGCTGCGGTGGCAGTTACCCCGATAACCGTTGGTATAATACGGGATGGGAAGAGGAAAAAAAGTCAGAAGAACGCAATGCTTGACCCGCTGACCGGGCTGGGCAATGCGCAATGCTATGCGGCCCGGTTCAGGAATATGACGGCAGACAGAGTGCGGGACCTTTACTATGTAGGATATTTGGCTTGGGAGGATGCCAAGGCAAAGGATCTGTTGAACCAAAAGAAACAGGAGGAGATCCAGCAGCTTGCGGCGCACCAGCTGTCTTCGCATATCAGCGGGACAGAATTTCTCTGCCGCATGGCGGAAGGCGTTTTTGCGGTGGTTTACCACTGCAGCAACCGGGAAGAAGCGGCCGACCGGATGAGGGAGATGACACTTTCTCTAAAAAAATATCTTGCGGTTTTTCGGCAGGAGTACGCGGGGCTTTTTCGGGCAGGCATCTGCCCGCTGGAGGAGAATCCGGACTGTGATGCGCAGGACGCTCTGTATTATGCCCGGCAGGGCTGGCAGCACGCCCACAAGAGGAATGAGCTGTTTGCCTTTAGTACGCGGGAGCTGCAGAAGCAAAATAGCCGCAACGAACAGCTGCGGCAGGATATTGATCGGGCGTTGACGAATGGAGAAATCAAGGCCTATCTGCAATTTATAGTAGATAACCGTACGGGCAAGATCTGTGGGGCAGAGGTGCTTTCCCGCTGGGAACACCCGGAATTGGGCGTGATGCGCCCAGGGGCCTATATCGGTGTTATGAAGCAGACCGGCGCCATCACCCGGCACGACGAAGCCGTTTTTGAGAGGCTGTGTGCCTTGCTGGAAGTTTGGAAGGGCACCCCCTGTGGCAGGTTGTTCCTAACCTGCAATTTTACCCGTGTATCCATTTCTCAGGAGGACTTTGCGGAAAGGATCGGGGAAATAGCCGGGCGTTACCGCTTTGACCACGATCGGCTGATCATAGAAATTACGGAGGATTCGCTGATCCAAAATGGGGAACAGGCGGCGGCAAGCATAGAAGTCTGCAGAAGAATGGGCTTTAGGATCGCAATAGACGATATGGGCAGTGGATTCACGGCACTTTCCGATCTTTACAGCCATGAGATCGACCTGGTGAAGATTGAGCGAAGCGTGGTGCTGAATGCTATGACGGAGAAGGGGGCGCGGTTGCTGAAAGGACTGATAGCATTGGCACACGATATGGGTACCCGGGTGCTGTGTGAAGGCGTGGAAACGGCGGCTCAGCACGAGATGATCCGTGGGACCGGCTGTGATATGGTGCAGGGATTTTATTACTCCCGCGTGCTGCCGTTGCCAGAGGCGCTGCGCTATCTGCAAAGCAAGGGTATCACCTTGTAAAGGGAGGACCATGAGCGGGTCTTCCATTCGTACTAAATTAGGGCAGGGTTGGATATGCCTGTACGGGTGGGGCACTCCCTCGGGAACGCCAAAAAGAAAGGACGCCATATGGCGTCCTTTCTTTTTGGCGTTCCCGAGGTGATTCGAACACCCGACCTACCGCTTAGGAGGCGGTCGCTCTATCCAGCTGAGCTACGGAAACATTGTTTGCAATCCTCATTCTACCCGTTAGGGGAGATTTTGTCAACGGAAAAAGTTTGGGTAGGGGACTTCCCACACCGGTGGTAAAGTGTTATAATCTACTCATATTTGTGCCGAAGGCACCGAAGCAGCTGTGATGCTCCGTCCCATTTTAGCGCCCTGGCGGGCGCAGTAAGGAAGTAAATAGAATATGATGAAACGAGAAAAATCCTGCGGTGTGCTGGTGCTGCGCCAGCAGGAGGACGAACTGTATGTAGTATTGCTGCGCCACCGCTTTGGCGGGCACTGGTCCTTCCCCAAAGGCCATGTGGAGGCCGGCGAAAGCGAGCGCCAGACCGCCCTGCGCGAGGTGAGGGAAGAAACCGGCCTGACTGGTGTTAAACTGATGGATGGATTCCGGGAGAGCGTGGAATATTCCCCGAAGCCCGGGGTAAAAAAACAGGTGGTGTATTTCCTGGGCACCACCGAGCAGGAAAAACTGATTCGGCAGGAGGAGGAGATCAGCGAGATCATGTGGGCGCCACTTTCCCGTGCAGCCGATTTGGTCTCCTTTGCCAATGACAAGCGGCTGCTGCGCCACGCCCAGCGCCGTTTGGGACTGCTACCTGTCGAGCCGGAGGAAAAACCGAATACGGAGGAGGCGGCAGAATAATGTTGCCGAAAAAACAGACGCCCTTGATTCGGGCGGAAACAATTTGTTGTATCCTAGCGGCGGTGATTGTGGCAATCTGTCTGGCACACCACCCAGGAACTAACTGGCCGCTGGCGGTGACTTTGGCGCTGCTGATCGCAGCCAATGTGCTGCAGATCCTGCGTGACCATAAGGACCGTAAGGACGAAAAATAACCGATGAAAAGGCTCCGCAAATAGCGGGGTCTTTTTGCTGCCCTATAAAGGAGGAAATACGCCGGTTTGCCCGCAAAGCTGTCCGAATACGACACCGGCCTGTGGCAAAATACGGCGTAGGGCAGGGGGTAAGATAATAGCGGACAACTATTTTACCCCAAAGGAAGTGCAAAATACAATGATGGATCACATGACGGAAGTAAGCGGGCTTTCCTGGCCGCGCAGGATATGGAATGAGCTACAGAACGATGACCGCCTTTTAGCAGGCGGTGCAGCGTTCCTGGGCGGGCTGATGATGGCCATGGGGCGCATCTCCGGGGAGGTGGCGCCGTTTGGAGTGGGCTATGCGGCAGCGGTTCCCCGCAGGATGACTGCCCCCGCGCTTTTAGGCGTGGCGCTGGGTTACCTGCTGATGGCAGATCCCCCAGCGGCATGGCAGTACCCTCTGGCGGCACTGCTGGCGGTGGGCTTGCGTCAGCTGCTGGCGGTTATTACCCATAAGGCCCGCCCTTGGCAGAATGTCATTGGGGTACTTATTGGTTTGATCACGGCAGTCATTCTGCCCGGAGCATACCGCCACCCACTGGTGTATGATGTGCTGCTGTGGATGACCTCCCTACTGATGGCCGGGGCTGCGGCAGCCTTTCTGCAAAGGGGCCTGGCTCTGCTGGAACCTGACCGTAAAACCCCGCGGGAGCGCACCCTTACGGCTTCATTGGCGGTAGCGGCGGCGCTGTGCTTGATGGGCCTGTGCAGTATCAGTGCTGCCGGGGTATCGCTGGGGCGGGTGGCGGCCTCCGTGCTGCTGCTTATTGCGGCGGCGGGGGCTGGCAGTCGTGCCGGGACACTCATCGGGGTGATCTGCGGGCTGGTAGTGGGCTTCTCCACCGGGGAATTTACCCTTTCCGTCACCTGCTTTTCGGTCGGGGGGCTGCTGTGCGGGCTGTTTGCGCCGTTGGGACGGCTGGGCAGCATACTGGCGCTTGCCATCAGCTATGGCTTTTTTGCCATGCTGGCTTCCCGCAGCGTCGCCGGCTTTTTGGAGGTCCTGCTGGCGGCGGGAATCTTTTGGCTGTTGCCGGCGGCGGTGCCGCGCCGGGCGGGCCAACTCATCGCCCCCAGCAGGGAACAGAAGATTGCTCCATTGATTCTGAGTGACCGGTTGGAGGCTGCAGCTACCGCGTTGCGGGAGGTCTCCTCCACCACCCGGGAGGTGGCTGGGCGTCTGCAAAAAAGCACAGCCGAAAACCCGGAAATGCTTTTTGACCGGCTGGCCAACCGGTACTGCAAAGGCTGCCTGTACCAGATGACCTGTTGGCAGCAGCACTATGGCGATACGGTGGAAGCACTGGGTCGTGGCCTCTCGGCTTACCGGAGGGAGAATCACATCCCGGCGGAAGCTCTGGCGGGGCTGAATGATCGCTGCCCCAGCCGGGAACGCCTGGCCGCAGCACTGGAAAAGGAGTATGCAGGCTATCTTTCCCGAGAGGAGCAGCGGGTGCGAACAGCGCGGGTACGCAGCATCGTCACCGATCAGTTTGATGGACTGGCGGGGACGCTGACCGGCCTTTCGGAGTGCTCTTGCGGGATCACCCCATGCGGAGAGGGACTGACGCAGCGCATTACGGAAGCCCTGCTGACGGCGGAGCGAGAGCTGCGGGAGGTGCTGTGCTGGACAACAACCGCCGGTCACTTGACGGTACGGTTGGCGTTCCCGGCGGCGCTGCTGCAGCGGGTGGATGCCGAAAAGCTGCGGAAGATCATTACGGCGGAGACGGGGCTGGAAATGACCGGGCCAGCCCGCAGTCAACAGAATGGTGCCTTGCTGCTGACCTACCGAGAAAAGCCCTGCTACACACTGGGCCAATGGCAGGTTCAGCTCCCCGCGGAGGAAAACGGTACCTGCGGTGATACACTGCGGCTGGTAAAGGGAGGGGAGGGTATACAGGCGCTCATTCTCTCCGATGGCATGGGCACCGGTGCCTCCGCCGCATTGGATAGCGCGATGCTGTGCAACCTGGTGGGGCGGTTGTTGGAGGCGGGCATCCCCTGCGGCAGCGCCCTGCGGCTGGTAAACAGTGCCCTGATGGTGAAGGGCGGCCGGGAATCACTGGCAACACTGGATACGGCGGTGGTGGATTGTTATACCGGCACGGCCGTATTCTACAAGGCCGGGGCAGCCCCCACCTTTTTGCGGCGGCAGGGGCGCACCATGCGGCTGGAAGCCACCAGCCTGCCAGCTGGGATATTAGATGGCGTGGAGCCAGTGGAACGGCGCTTTGATCTGCGGGAAGGAGACCTCATCCTGATGGTAAGCGACGGCGTTTCTACCGAGGAACCCTGGGTGGAGGAGCAGTTGGCTGCCTGGGAGGGGGAGGACCCTGCCGAACTGTGCCGGCGCATCGCAGAAGCCGCCCGTCTGCGCTGCCGAGAGTCAAAACCGGACGATATTACGGTGGCGGCCCTGCGGCTGGAAAAAGATTAAATCATGCCCTGTTAATATGTATTACCAAAGGAGCCGCCCGGTGAAAGGGGACGGCTCCTTTGGCTTGGACGGGAAATTATCCCATCATGGTGCGGCACACGGTATCAGCCATGTGGTCCAGCGCCACGCCCATGCGGCTGGCGGTGCGGCGGATGGCCCGCCGGCGCTGTGCCGGGGTGGTGTGGTTCATCACATAGGCTACGGTGCCGGCCGCGGCGGCCGCCATAGCGATGCCTGTCATGGCGGCAGGGACTTTGCTGGTGGAATGCATACTTCATAACCCCTTCCGGCAGAACTTTTTCTCTCTTTTCATTGTCTGCGTGGTTAGTTTGCACCGGGAAAGGGTTGCTACCCGCTGTAATGTTTGGAAATGTCGGTTCTACTATTTACACAACAAAAGTGATTTTATAATAAAACAAACTATTACAATTGATATGATACACAAAAACCATCGTTCAAACAAGTCAAAATTCTATGGTTAAGATGTTGTATTTTGCGCGGAAAATAGTTATTATCATATTATATTTTAACCAAAAACGGAAAATTTCCAGCCGGGCGCTGCCACTTTGCGTTTTGCCTGCCGGTGGAATATGATTGAATCACAAAAGGAGATCATCCATGAACCGAACTGACCGTCCTGCCCGCTGTGCCGCTGTGCATGATCTTTCCGGCCTGGGCCGCTGCTCCCTTTCCGTTATTCTGCCGGCCATGTCGGTAATGGGGGTGCAGGTATGCCCTTTACCGACCGCAGTATTATCCACCCACACCGGGGGCTTTGGTACCCCGGCCCGCCGCGACCTAACCGACTACCTGACCGAAGCGCTGGCGCATTACCGTACACTGGGTCTGCCCATGGAGTGCATCTACACCGGCTATTTGGGCTCGGTGGCACAGGTCGCGCTGTGCCAGGGGCTCTTTGTGGAATGGCCAGCGGCCATGAAGGTGGTGGATCCTGTAATGGGCGATCACGGCAAGCTGTACCACGGCTTTACGCCGGAACTGGTACAGGGTATCCGGGAACTGGTCACCCACGCCGATGTTATCACCCCCAACCTGACAGAAGCAGCGCTGCTGCTGGGCGAGGAGCCGAATACGGCTCCCCTTTCGCTGGGGCAGGCCCGCAGCCTGCTGGCACGGCTTTCGGCCCTGGGACCGGGGGTAGTGGTTATTACCGGGGTAGCGCTTACCACCGGGGAATATGCCAACCTGTGTTATGACCGGGAACGAGGCGGCTACTGGAAATCGGTAAGCGAATACCTGCCGGTGCGCTATCCTGGCACAGGTGATCTGTTTGCCGCAGTGCTGACTGCTGGATTGATGCAGGGCGATAGCCCTGCCATGGCGATGGACCGGGCAACGAGGTATGTGGAGATCACTGTAAAAACGACCTTTGGCTACGGCGCCGATTCTCGCGAGGGAGTAATGCTGGAGCGCACGCTGGGCTGGCTGACCCAAAAGGAACTGCCGCGAGGCTACCGCACGCTGTAAGCCGAGGAATTCCCAGAGAGGAAGAGAGCTTACCCTATGAAAAATTCCCGTTTTACCCTGTACCGTATCGTTATCATTGGCCTGATGGCCGCTATGGTATTTGTCTGCACCATGTTCCTGGGCATTCGTATCCCCACCCCCACCGGCACCACACAGCTCAAGACTGCCAATGCCATCTGTCTGCTGACCGGGCTGCTGTTCGGCGGCTGGACCGGCGGTCTGGCGGCCGGTATTGGCTCCGCCCTGTTCGATTTGACCTATCCTGAATGGGCTGCCGGCGCGTGGCTCACCTTCATTTTTTTCTTTGCCATGGGTGCCATCTGCGGCGGCATAGCCCACGCAGGCGGTGCAGCCGGCAAAAATAAAGCCCGCAACTGGGTCGCTGCCATCTGCGGTGCCGTGGGTTATTGGCTCCTCTATATAGGAAAAAGCATTATCGTGCTGTGCCTAGGCGGCAGCGTCTTTTCCGCGGCGTTCATTGCCACTGTTCCCAAGATGCTTACCGGCGGCATCAATGCCGTATTTGCCGTTGTGGTTTCCAATCTGCTGGCAGCGCTGCTGCGCCCCAAGCTGGAATCGGCCGGTATTTATGAAGCACTGAAGAAGCACTGACATTCCCCCCTCTCTAGATATAAAAGATACGCTGCTCCTAGCCGAAAGGCCGGGGCAGCGTATCTTTTTGCGACAAAACGCACAGAACCTGCGCTTTGGCGCTCTGCATTGTATGATTATTCACTAAACTTGAATATTTACGAATAAATATTCATAAAATAGCTTGACATAATGAATATTTAGTGATAAAGTATGCAATATCAACAAGAGACACTCCTCCCAGCGAAAACCAATCAACTCAAAAGGCTCCCGCACGGGAGAGAATCAAGAAAGGATGGAAATGAACATGAAAAAACTGATGACGATGCTGATAGCCCTAATGATGGTGCTGGCCCTGGCTGCTTGTGGCAGCAATGATAACCCCGCCGCGAATAACGGCGGAACTGGCGGCGACAACACCGTGACCACCCCCGCCAACGCACTGGAAAAGATCAAGGCGGAAGGCGAACTGCATGTAGCGCTCAGCCCCGATTTTTCCCCGATGGAATTTGTGGATTCCAGCAAGACTGGCCAGGAACAGTATGTCGGCTTTGATGTTTCCCTCGCCAAGTTCATTGCCGAGGAACTGGGCGTTTCCCTCGTCATTGAGCCAATGAGCTTTGATGCCAGCCAGACCGCCGTTTACACCGCCTCGGTTCCCATGTCCATCTCCGGTTATAGCTGGACGGAGACTAGAGCCGAGAACTATGAGATCTCCGATTACTACTACGCTGGCGATAACGAAACTGAGCAGGTACTGCTCATTAAGGCGGAGGATGCCGCCAAGTATACCAAGGTAGAGGACTTTGCTGGGCAGGATGTCGGCGCACAGAATGCCTCCCTGCAGATGCAGCTTTTGACCGAGCAGATCCCGGATGCCAACCCCATCACCATCGGTGATTTGGCCGTGGGCGTCATGGAGCTGAAAGCCGGCAACATCGAAGCACTGGCGGTCGCCAAGGGCAATGCCGATATGATCATTGACGCCAACCCCGATCTCGTCATCTGCGAGTTCCAGTTCGAGGTCAAGGCAGAATACGAAGCGAATGTTATCCTCATCACCAAGGGCGAGACCGAGCTGCTGGAAGCTGTCAATGCCGCACTGGCCAAGGCCTATGAAAATGGCCTGTACGGCACCTGGTACGATGCCGCTGTCGAGCTGGGCAAGAGCGAGAACGCCAAGGAACTGACGCTTGAATGATCCACCCAGCAAAATAAAAACCGCTGACTAACTGCCGGAGCCTTGTGGCTCCGGCACACGCGCTAAAGGGAGAATGACCATATGACAGGAGCTAAATTTTGCGATTTTGAGAAGATGGCAGCCATCTTCCTCAAATACTGGGATAAGTATCTCATCGATGGTGTCAGCTATACGCTGGTGCTTTCCGCCATTACGGTGCTGGGCGGCGTGGTGTTTGCTTCGCTGCTGGCCCTCATGAAAATGTCCAAAGTAGCGCCGCTGCGCTGGCTTTCCACCATCTATATCGAGGTGATCCGTGGTACCCCCATGCTGCTGCAGCTATATTTCTTTTACTTTGGGCTGCCCATGCTGATACCCGCTCTCAATAAGCAAAAGTTCCTGTGCATTGCCATTGCCCTCATCTGCAATAGCGCTGCCTATGTCTCGGAGGTCATCCGTTCTGGCATCCAGGCAGTGGATCCCGGCCAGCGGGAAGCGGCGCTTAGCCTTGGCTTTGGCGAGCGGGGCGCTATGTGGTTTGTTATCATGCCGCAGGCGGTCAAGAACATTCTGCCCGCATTGGGCAATGAGTTCATCATGATCATCAAGGACACCTCGCTGGCCTCCACCTTCTTCATTGGCGACCTGATGACCCAGTATCTCCAAATCCGGGGTGCCACCTACCTGCCCATCGAGCCGCTGGTCATCACCGGTATCATCTATTTTATCATGACCTTTGCTCTCAGTAAGCTGTTTGGGCACTTTGAGCACAAGATGCAGCGCAGCGACCGGCAAAGCGGTACGGCGCGGCAGCACAAATTAAGGCGGGAAGGAGCGGTGGTGTAAATGGCGCAGAAGATCATCGAAGTAACGGATCTAAAAAAGTACTATAACGGCGGCGCCGTCCACGCCCTGGATGGTGTCACGGTGGATATCTGCCGGGGCGATGTCATTGCGGTTATCGGTCCCTCCGGCGGCGGCAAAAGCACCTTCCTGCGCAGCCTCAACCTGCTGGAGGTACCAACCGCCGGCTCTATCAAGGTGGATGGCGTGGAGATCACCGGCAAAAAGGTGGATTTGCCCCGCCACCGGCAAAAGATGGGCATGGTGTTCCAGCATTTTAATCTGTTCCCGCACAAAACGGTGCTGGAGAATCTCACCATGGCTCCTATCCGCATCAAAAAGATGCCCAAGGCCGAAGCGGAACAAAAGGCCATGACTCTGCTGGGCCGGGTTGGCCTGGCCGACCGTGCCAATGACTATCCGGCGCAGCTCTCCGGCGGGCAGAAGCAGCGTGTCGCCATTGTGCGGGCACTGGCCATGGAACCGGAAGTGATGCTGTTTGATGAACCCACCTCCGCCCTGGACCCGGAAATGGTGGGCGAGGTGCTGGAGGTCATGCGGGAGCTGGCCCATGAGGGCATGACAATGGTCATTGTCACCCACGAGATGGCCTTTGCCCGTGAAGTAGCCAGCCGGGTGTTGTTTATGGAAGAGGGTAAGCTGGGCGAACAAGGAACCCCGGAAGTCATCTTTACCAATCCGCAGAGTCCTCGACTGCAAAATTTCCTAAAAAAGGTGCTGTGATAACATGGAAAAACTAAAAAAAGCGGCATTGGACACCATTGAAGAGAATAAAGAGCTGATTGCTTCCGTTGCCGATCAGATTTGGGAATATGCCGAGCTTTCCTTGCAGGAGGTGCGGTCCGCCGCCCTGTACTGCAAGGTACTCAAAGAGCAGGGCTTTGCCGTGGAGGAGGGCATCTGCGGTATCCCCACCGCTTTTGCCGCCAGCTATGGCAGCGGGCGTCCCATCATTGGCATTCTGGCGGAGTATGATGCCCTTTCCGGGCTTTCCCAGCTGGGCGGCAGTATCAAAAAGCAGGAACTGACCCCCGGTGGGACCGGCCATGGCTGCGGACATAATCTGCTGGGGGCCGGCGCTTTGGCGGCGGCACTGGGTATCAAGCATTATTTGCAGCAAAGTGGTGCCCCTGGTACGGTAGTATTGTATGGCTGCCCCGGCGAAGAAGGCGGCGCGGCCAAAGCCTTTATGGCGCGGGAAAAGCTGTGGTACGGCTTAGATGCTGCTCTGACCTGGCACCCCGATGACTGCAACGAGGCCGCGACCGGCTCCAGCAATGCCTGCATTCAGGTGCAGTATATTTTCTACGGGGTGGCCGCCCATGCGGCCGGGAACCCGGAGCGGGGCCGCAGTGCCTTGGATGCGGTAACATTGATGAATGTGGGGGTGCAGTTCCTGCGGGAACACATGGAACCGCAGGCCCGCATCCACTATGCCGTGACCGATGGAGGCGGCTGCAGCCCCAATGTGGTGCAGTCCAAAGCATCGGTATTGTATATGGTGCGCTCCCCGCAGGTAAAAAAGGCGGTGGAGCTGCAAAAACGGGTGGATGATATCGCCGCCGGAGCTGCCCTGATGACCGGCACCACCTGTGAACGGAAGTTCATTGATGGCGTGGCGGAGACCATCCCCAACCATGTGCTGGAAGCTCTGCTGTATCAGAATTTTGCCGAAGTGGGCGTGCCCCAACATACCCCAGAGGAAATGGCCTTTGCTACAGAGCTCGCCACTACTTATGATGCCGGCAGGCATATCCCGGGCAGCGGCAGCGAAAATGCCGATTATGCCGCCCGGGTAAAAACGCTCCTGCCCGGTACCGCTATGAATGATGTGCTGCTTCCGCTTTTCACCGGGGAAGCGTTTTGCCCTGGTTCCACCGATGTAGGGGATGTCAGCTGGCAGTGCCCCACGGCGCAGCTGCATGTGGCATCTTGGCCCAATGGCTGTCCTGGCCACAGCTGGCAGAATGTTTCCTGCGGCAAGACATCCATCGGGCATAAAGCGGCAATCACCGCCGGTAAGGTGCTGTGCGCCGCAGCCATTGATCTGCTGGAACAGCCGGAGCTGATTGCTGCAGCCAAAACGGAATTTGCAGGGCGTACCGCGGAAGGCTACGCCTGCTCCATCCCGCCGGAAGCCGTGCCTACCATCCCGGATTGATTGTGGAACTTTTCGGTTTTCTGCAAACCGAAACATTGGGCCGCAGGCCAAACCATCCTTCGGATGGTTTCAGCGGTCTGCGACCGCTGGCCCGCCTTCGGCGGGCGGCCTGCGGCCCGTTCTCTCCCGCTGAACAAAGCGAAAAAAGAAAAAAGGCACACCCTCCCCACCATGGGGTAAGGTGTGCTTTTGTTTTATATTATAAGCTTTCCGGGTCAATACCGAACTTATCCCGCAGGAAGTGTTGGTATTCTGGGTGATCCTCCGCCTGGCGATACTCCTCCCGTACCGTCCGCCGGAGCCAGTCTGCTTCTCTTTCAGTCATTTCTTCGTAGCGGCGCAGTACCAGCAATCCCTCTTGCTCCGCCTGCAAAATGGCTTCCCACGCATCCGGGATAAATTCACAGCCTGTCACATCCACCGCCCCGCGGGATGTTACGGTATCGGGGATAGGAACAGGATGCCCCCGCCGGATCACCTTTTCTGCCGTATAGATGTAACCGGAAACGCCTCGATAGGTTTCTTCCAATGCGTTTGGGTAGTATTCCTCCAGCCGCTGCCTGCCATCATCGGTAAAGCCGTAGGGCCCCCACTTTTTCCATGGGCCGCCATATGCAAAGCCGGTTTCACGGCAGTGCTTTTCCACGGCATTGGAAAGATAAACAAGGGTATTTTCTCGTTTTTGCGAAAAGTACAGCAGTGGGATGCCGTGGTTGGAAATGTGCGGCCGCAGCTCAGTCAGCCCGCCAATGGGCGAAGCGTGATACAGCATGGTTCCTCCTTATCCCTGCCGCTGCCCGCGGAAAAAATCCGAGAGCAGAGCGGAGCATTCCTCCGCCAGTATACCGGCGGTCAGTCGGGGGGCAGCCCCCAGGTCAAGGTGTGCAAGATTTAGCCGGGAGCCAAGGCAGCCATATTGTGGGTCCGCAGCGCCATATACCACCTGTCCCACTCTCGCATTCAGGATTACGCCGCTGCACATGGGACAGGGTTCCAGTGTAACATACAGGGTGCAGTCATCCAGCCGCCAATCCCCACGGGCTTGGCAGGCCATCTCTATGGCGCGCACCTCGGCATGCCCCAGCGGAGAGCGGGTCGTTTCCCGGTCATTGCAGGCAGCAGCCAGTACTGTATTGCCACACACCACCACCGCGCCTACTGGGATCTCTCCGGCAGCGGCGGCTTTTTTTGCCTCTATTAGGGCCAGGCGCATGTACTTTTCGCGGTCCATCCTTTGGCTCCCTTCAACAGGATTATTGGGGAGAGAGCACATGGGTCTCTGTGGGGTCCTACCCAGCTCTCCGTACAAATCTAAACAGCAGGGAACAGTGCGTTCCCCAGCAGCAATAGCAGCGCCAACACCAGCGGTACCGATACCCCTAACCGGAGATTCCCGCGTGCCGGAGCCCATCGGGGCATCCGGCGTAGGCGGAGCAGCGCAATGCCGCCTAAAATCAGCAGTCCAACCGGCAGCAGAATGGCTGTGAACGGTGAGGGAAAATAAGTGGTCACCCACGCGATGATATTATTGCATAGGTGGATCAGAATGGCCCAGCGCAGTGTTCCAGTGTAAAATGTCACCGTTCCCAGTACTAGCCCAGCCGCTAGCGCGGGCAGCCATTGGGAAAGGCTGCCGTGTGCCCCCATAAACAGCAGCGCGGAAAGCCATATCGCCAGCTTTTCTCCAGCCGGGCGCAGTGCATGCAGCACCGCCCCACGGAACAGCAGCTCCTCCATCACCGCTGGCAGCAGGATGGATCCAATCACCGAAAAAATGATCGCCAGGGGTTCTTCCGGCAGCGGCGTGGGGGTGGGTATCCCGGATTCGGTCAGCATATTTTGCAGTAACAGGGTAAGAAAGTTAGCCCCCAGTAATATCGCCAACCCGGCAGGCACCAGCCACAGGCTGCCATTCTGTCCCTTGGGCAGTGGGCATAGCTGGGCGGCAGGGCGCCGCAGCAGCTCTATGGTTACCACCAGCGGGATTCCCAGCATGAGAAATTGCAGCACCAGCCCCATTCCCTCCGCAGCAGCTTCCGTCAGCAGGGATAGCCACTCCTGCCGCAGCCACGCGTTGGCCCGCATGGTCAGCCACAGCGTCAGCATTCCGCCGCCAGCGGCTACACTCCCGCTGCGGTATCGCTTATCCTGCGGCACGGGCGCCGCCCCCTTCCTTCTCCCATTTCAGCAGGCCGCTGGCATGCGCCCGCAGGCAAACCGTCCTCCGGACGGTTTCGGCGGCTTCGCCGCCGGCTCCAGCTGCGCCGGGACGCCTGCGGGTGCCCCGTACCCACTTTCCTTCCCATAAAAACCGGCGCCCTCCCTGCCAAAGGGGGCGAGCGCCGGCGCTTCCTCAAACATTAAAGCGGAACAGCACTACATCGCCGTCCTGCATCACATATTCCTTGCCCTCGCTGCGGATGAGTCCCTTCTCCTTGGCTGCCTGCAGGGAGCCGCATTCGATCAGCGTTTCATAGGGGACAACTTCTGCCCGAATAAACCCGCGCTCAAAGTCGCTGTGGATCTTGCCTGCCGCCTGCGGAGCCTTTGTGCCCTTGGTGATGGTCCAGGCCCGCACCTCCGGTTTGCCCGCGGTCAGGAAGCTGATGAGCCCCAGCAGATCGTAGCCGGCGGTCACCAACCGGTCCAGGCCGGATTGATGCAGCCCCAGCTCCTCCAGGAACATCTGCCGGTCCTCCGGCTCCATTTGGGAAAGCTCCTCCTCGATCTTGCCGCAGATGGGCACCACACGGCTGCCCTCCGCCTCGGCAATCTCCAGCACCTGCCGGTAAAGCGGGTTCTCATTCAGGTCGCCCGCAAAATCGGCCTCGCTGAGGTTTGCCACATAGATGACCGGCTTATTGGAAAGCAGCGGGCAATCGGAGATGAGCTCTTTTTCTTCCTCGGTGCAGGGGAAATTCCGGGCGGATTTTCCCTCGCCCAGCCATTCGTTCAGCCGTTCGAAGAGCGCTGCCTCGGCCAGCGGCTTTTTATCGCCGCCCTTGGCTGCCTTTTTGCAGCGGTCAATCCGCCGTTCCACCAGGTCAATGTCGGAGAGCACCAGCTCCAGGTTGATGGTCTCAATATCCCGCGCCGGGCCAATCTCGCCGCTGACATGCACAATCTCGCCGTCATTAAAGCAGCGCACCACATGGATGATGGCATCCACCTCGCGAATATGGGAAAGGAACTTGTTGCCCAGCCCCTCACCCTGAGAGGCCCCCTTCACCAGCCCTGCGATATCCACAAACTCGATGACCGCCGGGGTCACCTTATCGGGGGAATACATCTCGCACAGCTTATCCAGCCGGGGATCTGGCACCGGCACGATGCCCACATTCGGCTCGATGGTGCAGAAGGGATAGTTGGCAGCCCCGGCGCTGCCACCGGTCAGGGCGTTGAATATAGTGCTCTTGCCAACATTCGGCAAGCCGACGATACCTAATTTCATATTTTCCTTTGTCTCCTTAAAAAGGCATTGATTTGGGTCGCAGGTACTGCACACCCATCCATTTTTATTATAACACATAAACCCTTGCCCCTCAAGAGAGCATCTGACATTAAATCACCCCGCAAATACCAAGATAGATAGAAAACCGGTCCGGAACACCTTGCTTCGGTGTTCCAGACCGGCAGTTATTTGCCTATTGCGTATGGGGACAGGACTTACACTCTCGCCATAGCTTCCTGGAAGTCCTTCTGATCGCAGAAGATCTCCTGCTTGTAGGGGTTCTTCTTCTGGGTCTTTGCCCGCTTGATGATGGAAGCCAGGATGACCACATTCACCACCAGCGCAATAATAGCCACAACGCCCTGCGCAGTGGGGTTTGCCGCCGTGGGACGAACTGCGGGGTTCATAAAGCCATCGGCGTAGACAGAAGTGATGGTGGTAAATACGCTGTTATCCTGGAACAGCGGGAATACCTGGGCAAACATGCACCACAGGGCCAGGGTGTTGGCACGGTTCTGGATCCAGCCGCCCTTGTTCCAGAAGTGGTTGGCAAAGGTGGGGGCCAGCAGCAGCGCCAGACCGCAGTACCAGGAGTGGGTGGGCAGGCAGTTGTAGGTGTACTCAAAGTTCCACAGGTCATAGGCCAGAATGTAGCACCAGGTCATATCGGGCCACAGCATGTCTTTCTTGTCCTTGGAAGAGTAGATGCCCCACCAGGCGGTCATGCAGAAAATGTTAATGATACCGGCAATGCCGTTCACCCAGTTCCACCAGCCGCCGTACAGCCACACATTCTCGGAAGAGAGCCACCAGCGGTCGCCGAATTCCATCATGGCCTTGGCGCCGCGGATGCCGGATTCAAAGTCACTGGCCACAGCGATAAGAATATTGATAGCAACAATGGCAAAGGGAAATACCTTGAACCAGTCGGTCTTGCCGATGCTCCACTTATATTTCAGCATCATAAAGCCGATGCAGCCCGCGGTGGCGGCATACAGCTTGGCATAGTGGAACCAGCTGTTCATGTTGGTGTAGGTCTGGTTGTTCAGTGCCCACTCGGCGCCATTGGCTGCACCGATGTAGATGGCGATAAAATACACTGTCAGCACAGCGGGCAGCGCCAGGAAGCAGATAATACCACCGGTCTTGGTGCGGCGGGCAAATTCATTGGCCAGCACCAGGCCGGTGAATACCAGCACGAAACCCAGCAGCTGATAGCCGGCAGTCTCGCCGTAGAGTTGGAATAACATGTTACATTCCTCCTGTTGATTTTTTGGAAACCCTCATAGTAACCTCACGGGCCGCAAAGCCTGGCCTATCTGGCCATACCAGATGGAACAGATTTTATTACCCGCCCCGAATATATCACGATAATTCATAAATGTCAATCATTTAACAAGAGGATTTCGTATAAAATGGTTGAAAAATTCAGCAAATTGTCCTAAAATAGAGAAAAACGCCTTTGTGGTATGTGGCCATACCACAGCGCTGTTTTAAAAGAGGAACCCACCATGGAATTTGAAAAACTCATATCCCCCTCCCTCAAGGAGCTCTTTATCAGTAATATCGAAGCCAAGATTCTTTCCGGTGAACTACCGGTGGGACAGCAGCTCCCCCCGGAGCGCCAGCTGGCTCAGTCGATGGGGGTCAGCCGTGCGGTGGTCAATAGCGGCATCGTGGAGCTGGAAAACCGCGGCTTTTTGGATGTCCGTCCTCGGGTGGGCACCTTTGTCACCGATTACCGACGGGCCGGCACGATGGAAACTCTCAAATCCATTATGACCTATAACCGCGGCCGCCTGCGTAACGAAGAGATCCGCTCCATCCTGGAGGTGCGGGATGCCCTAGATAAGCTGGCTGTCGCTGATATCATCCCTCATGTCACCGAATTGGATATCATGCTGCTGCTGGAAAAAGTGGAAGCCATCCGTCAGGCAAGGGATAACCGTCAGGCGGCGGAGGCTGCATTTGCCTTCCAGCACGAGCTTGCCATGCTCAGCGGCAATACCCTGCTGCCGCTCATCTTCCGGTCGTTCTATTCCTCGGTGCTGGTCCTGTGGGAGCGCTTCTGCGCCTTACATGGTATCGATACCCTGTATCAGACCAGCTGCCGCCTGTGCGGCCATATTCGAGATAAGGATATCCCCGGCGCCGTCGCCTGGATCGACTACTGCACCCGGGAGACCATTTCCGGCAGCCGCCGCATCTACTACTAAACACACATACAAACGGCACAGCCCGCCCCCAAAAAGGAGCCATGGCTATGCCGTTTTTCTCCTTCCCCTGTTTCTTCGGGGATGTCATTTTCTATCGTTCGGATCAGCTTGGCAGGCACTCCGCCCACAAGGCCGTTATCCGGCACATCCTTTGTCACCACCGCGCCTGCGGCCACTATCACATTGTTCCCTATGGTTACGCCGGGCAGGATGGTCACATTCCCGCCAATACACACATCGTTGCCGATGGTCACCGGCTTGGCTACACTCAGGTGCCTCCTCCGCGGCGGTCAATACCGCCGTTACCGAGGATAATGTCTCCCTCCCCGGCAGCAGCAGCCGCGTTACGGATTGCTGCTCCATGGCGGAGATCACTGCCTGTACTCAGCAGGGCGGGGCCATCGCCGGGGAGATCACCGATAGCTACAGCGGCAATTACTTTGTCTCCGATACCTGGGCGGGTGTGGACCGCATCAGCTACACCGGCAAGGCGGAGCCCTGACCTACGAGGCGCTGTACGCCCTTACCTCCCTCCCGGAAAATTTCCGCCGCCTTACCCTCTCCTTTGTCGCCAGCGGGAATACCCTCTCGGAGCAGACCTTCTCCTACGGGGCCTCCTTCGGCCCGGAGGTTTACCCAACAGCTCCCACTCGGGCGGGCTGTTATATCGCCTGGGATAAGACTGACCTTTCCAATCTCCACTTTGATACCGTTGTCACCGCGGTGTATCGGCCCTATGTCACCACTTTGGCATCTTCCGCACAGCGGCAGGGTAGACCGGTGCTGCTGGTGGAAGGCAAATTCCATGAGGGCGACACGATTACTACGGGGGCTGTCTCCTCTCCGCTCAGTCTTGTCGAAACGGTCGTCGAAGCATGGACACTCACCATCCCCGTTGGTGGTTCCGTAGATCACACCATCCGCTGGCTGATGCCCGATCCTAACGGCCACTATGCCGTTTATCTACTGCAGGGCGGTAACTGGGTACGAATAAAAGCCGAAAGCTTCGGCAGCTACCTCTGCTTCCCCATTGTCGGTGGGCACCATTGCCATTACCGAATCTCCCGGCCTGCCTGGCTGGGGCTGGGCCGCCGGTGCCGGTGGGGTGGCGCTCATCGCCGGGCTGGTACTGGCCTTTGGCCGCCACTGCACCCGCCCAAAGCCCCCCACCGAATAATTGCAGAATCCTGGCTATCGGGCCGCAGGCCAACCGTCCTCCGGACGGTTCCGCGCGCTTCGCGCGCGGTGCCCGCCTTGCGGCGGGCGGGCCTGCGG
>ERZ1026780.410-NODE-410-length-35168-cov-4.182952_pt1 | contig 35168 bp, 31 predicted proteins | sample MGYA00380126_ERZ1026780 | MGnify/ENA primary metagenome ERZ1026780 (study PRJEB33269, sample SAMEA4719762) | human gut metagenome | biome: human-associated habitat; feature: organic feature; material: feces | place: Cameroon | collected 2013-10 ... | reverse complement strand
ATATTAAAGTTTGTGTTTTGTCAACCTATTGTGACTTTAACCTATAACAACCACTTTAAAGGTTTGAGAGGCTGTGGGGGCTATCGCAAAAACAAGATGTACCAAATGGGTAATCCCATCTTCCACATAAGTATCTACCATAACAAGTTCGTTGCCAGTTTTTCTCCCAATCGTTTGACCAGTCAAGTACACCGAAACTTGGACATCGCCTGTTCCAAGACCATGTGTAATCGAAAAGTCAGTTGTCGTTCCATCACCAGTAATTGTTGTAGTAAATTTTTGAATCACCGACGGCAAACTAACAGTAGTGGTGTTACCGCTCTTTGTTACTTGGAGAGGCGATGCAAAGCGCAAAGCAGTTGCTGCCGAACCATCAAAAGTGTTATCGGTTGAAGTGTTAATAGGAAAGGCACCAAAAGAAAATTGATTAGATACAGCTTGTGCCTCATCGGCATATTTTGCATTTATGGCATTTGTCGCCGTGTCCGCGTTCGTTGCACTATCGACCTTCGTGATATTGACAACACCAATTTGGCCATTAACCGATTTAACCGCATCTGTATTATCGACCTTTTGCCAACCTTCACCAGTAGAAATAACCCAGTCGCCAATCTCAAACTCTTCGCCCGCAAAAGCAAAACTCGTTACATCCGTACCTTGAATTTGACAAATAAAGTAGACACCCTCAAGTTCTTCATAACCATACGTCGGAATTGAACCCCCTTGGGAACCCGTTGCATTCTCGGACAAATCAATTATACTATTAGTAATGCCCAAACGAGCCTTTAAAGAAGAACTCGGATATACTGCGTGACTTTGACTTTCCGTGCTATATACAAAGTTGCCACCGTAAAGAACATTGCCATATACAGCATCAGGAATTTGTGATAAAACAATTTTGCCGTTAGCGTCCAAAGAAGCAACGCCGCTCGCCTTACCTTTACCGAGCGTAGACGGCGTCACAACTTTTGAGGTGTCTGTACCTGTGTTAACTTCCGCTTGAGTTGCCAATTGAACGACACCCTTCGTCGTTGTGGAAGCATTAACACCACTCAAGGTATAACTATTACTCGCAGTCGAACTGCCACCAGTAATACCATTGGAAGTCTGAATTGTAACTTTTGCAGAATCTATTGCACTTTGTTTGGCCGCCGCAAGCTGTTTTGCGTTAATAGCATGAGTAGTATCGGTGCCTGCCGAAGCTTCTGCGTCTGTAGCCAATTCAATAACACCTTTCGCCGCCTCTGTCGCATCAGGCAAATTGATTTGGTGAGTGTGGCTGTTTGTCGTAACATTATTAGAACCGTAAGTGTTCGAACCAGAACCCGACGCTGACGGAGTTCCCAAACTAATGGTGACCGTATCCGTTCCCGAACTTGTCAAACCATTACCCGCTATGATGGATTTTACGGCTTCTGCCGTGATGCTCACCCAAGCGGTGCCATTATGATAACGATACCCTTTGTCAACAGTATTATAATAAATTTGGCCCCCCTTACCACTTGTTGGGTCAGCCGCTAAATTTTGAATAACGCCATTTTGAAGCTCGTTTTGTTGTAAATCTATGTTATTAAACCATTTTTGACTCATATTAGTCTCCTTTAATTCAAATATGCTTTACCGCTAAAGGCCGCCGCAAAGCTGATAGTTAAGTTATTTTTATCAATATAATCGATTTCGGCGCCACCCGCAATATCGCCAGCACTAGTAACAACAGTGACACTCGGATATTTGTCCATATTGTGATTAACTGTCCAAGTAGCCGCAGGGGTGTTTTGTAAATGAGTATAGGTCGAGGCCTCTTGAATAGTTTGATAATAATTATTAACAACCGTTCCACCAGAACCGCCCGCATTGCCGCCCCCAACAACCTGCTTACTCAATGGTTGATTGTCTTCATAAGAAGGACCGAGTTTGGCTATAATAAAAGCGTTAGCTAAGTTATTGCCAATTTTATACAAAATACCATAATCGCCGACATTAAACTCGTATTTCGATGCGTTAACCACCGACTTTATACGAGTAGTCTCATCGGGGATAACAGTAACATCCAAGGTATAGTCTTCATTAATACCAACAATTTTACAATAAATCGTCTGGTCAAGTGTTGAAACTTTGTCTTCAATTGTCCCACGCAAGACATCCAGGAAATCATAACTTGTTTTATCCATAAATTATCCTCCCTAAATTCTTGAAGCAAACGGCAAATTGCGCACATTAGATACCGTAATCGACATCGATCCAGAATAATCCAAACTGCAAGAAACGCCTTGCAACAAAAATCTTTCGTGGTCAAGTCCGAAAAACTCGTCAGTAATTTCTATCAAGTTGTTGACCGACAGCAACGGATTAAAGCTAATGCTTACGCTCACCGATGATTTCAGAATAAGTTGTTTTCGCAACTCGTATTTTGACCTATCATCGGCTAAATCTTGCGACGTAATGTTGCTATCGTTGACGATTTGCCCCGTTCGATAACCAATACGCTGATAGCACAGCGGTGATGCCGAATCATCGTTCACCGCAGTAGCAGTGTACACTTTCCCGTTCACTGTCGCGCCGATAACAACAACTCGATTAACTATATTGCTCATTTGAAGTCCAAACGAGAGCCCCGAAAAATCACCATTCTCGTCATTTAAATAACAAATGACAGGTTTATCTATATCAAGCGTGGTCTCTTGAGTTGGCAATATTGTCAAGTTGCCATTGGCGTTGTAAAACATTTCTGCCGACAACTGATTAGCCAATTCTAGCAAAATGCTACCAAGAGTTTCCCCCGCTGATTTGCTAATTTTAGCTTGAGTTTTCTTCCCTTTGAAACTAGAATGATAAATGATAGGAGACGGATCTAATGGGTATCCATTGCCCTTTGAACCGAGCAAAATACCCCTTATTGCGTCTTCTATGTCAGTTCCACTAGGAATCTCGTAACTGGTCTCAAGCGTGCCAGTCTTCCCCTCAAAAATAGAAAACTTGTCGCCAGTCTGTACTGCAACAGTCTGGGAGTCTGTTCCTTCGGATGGAGTAAGAGTGGACGCAACGTACACGCCGCTGCGTTTCCACACAATACTGCCGTCGTCTTTTTCAATACCCAAATCTAAGGCAAATTTAGATTCTGCCCAGAGAGTATTTACAGAAGGAGTGTATTTTTTGTCCGTATTATAGAGCGAAAACGATAACGAACGGCGTTGCCCGTTTTGATATTGTTCGCTATAAGACGAACTGCTCAATAGAATGTCTTCATTGGGAATTTGATAATCTATTGTCTCATCAGGATGAAGAAGAAAAATTCTGTATCGGGGGCGCAAAATCGGAGAATTAATTAATTCATTGAGTTCGGTGATACTCACATTAGAATCCAAATAAGTATCACCATTCACAACACTCAACGATAAAACATCTCCGCTCGCCAAACCGACGTTTTTAATTATTCGAGCCATTTTGCGCCTCCTTTGAAGTCTCTCCCCTCGTTTTATACGAGGGGAGTTTTATGTTATTTATTACCCGTAATGATCGTGTCATCCAGCGACGCTATTTGCGTCCAGCTGAAATTAATTTTGTCGGGTTGATAACCGATATTATCGGTCGGTTTATTTGAGCCACTAGTGACCTGCACAATAAAGGCTTGTCCCTTGCGGTCTTTAATAAGTTTTGGATTTTTAGACGCAACGATTTTGCGCCACTCTTGGAGCATCGCCACCTTTTGATTGGTGGTCAAGTTGGTTTTCCAAGGCAATCGCTCCACATAGCCTTGTGCGTAGGGAATTTTTTCGCTTTCAGATAAGCATCCCAAATTAATAATTTCACTGCCCAAATAACAACTCACCGAACTCGATATGTTGTTCTGGCGACCATGAGAAAATCTCGGGAATTGTCCGAGTGTCTTTTGTTCCGTTTTGGAAATATTTTGTGTCTGATCGCCCGATTCTACGTCATATTTGAATAACCACACATTCTGCGTATCAGCGGTGTAAGCTTTCTTGATAGCTGGACTGTCCGCCGCTATTATTGTCGGAACGAGTTCAGTTAGACTCCAACAATCCCAATCAACTTTTTGGTCTTCTGCCAACTCTTTAGTTTCGGTTGTGTAAGCATTGTCGCCACCTTCGGAGATATCCCCCGCTGCATACGCAACATAATGATATGTGCGTCCCGCGGAAATATTAAAGTCAATGATTGTGGTTTCACTTGTATTGACTGCGACTGGCGAATAATAAGTTATACCGTCGGCGACTTCTTTCTTATAGATGGAATAGTTATTACCTTGTTCATTTGCTGGAATCTTATACATTCCATAAGTTGGTGACTCCATATTATAATGGTCGTCATTGATGAGCAAATAACCAATTTCACCCTGATCGTTATCAAAAAACTTCTCATAACTTTCAGGAGGTTGCACTGGCTCTGTCGGTATCTTTGTCATGTCGCCATCCCATTCTTTTTGGAAGAAATAAGAGATTGTTTGCTTGGTGTCGTAGTCACTACTCTCCGCGGGACGACCCGAATACGAAATTTCACAATATCTGTTTACGCCTTCTTTCATGTTCAAGCCTCCTCCTTCATTTGAATAGTAACATATGGCTCTTCGCCCGCTATAAGTTCGCCGTCTTTATACTGGGTATCTTTGTAAACTTCCCAAACACCATCGGAAGAAGCTGTCACTTTCAATGATTGTCCATACAGGGCGTCGATTTCTCTCAAATAACCATTGATTTCCCAAGTAAATTTTACCACTTCTGCGTGACGTTTCACTTGAACCATTTCGGTGTCATAATCATTGTTCCAACCCTCTGTCCAGATGTTTGGGCTGTCATTAATCGTGTCTTGCCACACAGCGGGCTCCGTGGTCTGAACAACTCGATATCCAGCGGGAGTTTGAATTTTAGCTCGTTTTAAATCGGTCCATTTGTTAAAAAGGTTATTTCCCGTTGTTGCATTAACCTGTTGTAAACAACACACCCCAACATCCCTACTTACACTATTTTTATCTTCTTTGATGTTAATGGGTTCGTTAATGTTGGTGTAATTTGTCAACTCTGTATTAGACGTATCAAAAGGATGAACAAAATCCAAATATTCCAAATTTTGCTTATTAGAATCTTTGATATCTCCGTTTCCGTCAATCCAATCTTCGGGTTGTAAATAGTATGCTTCTCCATCGGCGTTTAAGTTCTCGTTTAAAGTAAACAATCTCATCCCCGCGGCACTTGCCTTTTTCCCCCCATTTGATGTTGATACAATACAATTAACCAGATTACGGTTTAGATTCAAATTCGCTTTAGTGTGGTCAGACTCCGTGAAATTATTCGGCAACTCCAATGAAATATTTAATTTGTCGGTATTGCCAAAAGCGTCAAAAATATCAACCGAATATCTCAAAATCTCACCACAGAAATTAGCATCAAGTTTAACTTTAGTGTGGAACTCAATATTGCCCTTATCGTTAGTTGCCAATTTTTTGGGAGCTTTACTCAAATCAGAGACCTCCAAGGTGTCTTTTGCAAAAAAGTGCTTAAGCTGTGGGCCTTCAAGCGGGATTTTGACCTGATTAGCCGCCAAAGAAGACAATTGCCCTTGTTGATCAAGTCCCAAAATTTTGACCTCTCCAGAAACGATTTTGCTTCCGCCAGACTTCCATTGTCCGTCTTTAGAAATATATTCACCCCAAATATCTTGATGATTAAGAGCATCGACCGAAGCACTTGATTCTGGAAGATATTTTTCAGCTTGCCAGCCCCATTTCTCATAACCATAACGAGAAGGATCAAGCCCCAACTCCGAGTAGTCTGCATAAAAAGTTGATAAAACATTCCCCAAATCAGTCGTAGATTTTTGTTTTAAATTGATGCTATAACCTTTAGTTGTAAAGTCATCCTCGCTTAAAATAATGGCAAGAAGATCATAAGTAATCCCCCCTATTGTGAAGTCGATAAACGAAATCCCCTTGAACCTACCTGAAGAATAGGTGGGATTGTCCCAATCAAATTTTGAAAAATCGGGTGTTTTCGTCGTGTCAAAATAAAGCTCTGTTAACGTGTCACCAACTTCAATAGGATTGACAGGTGCGGGAGTTCCACCGCTGCCTTCTTCCGTAATTTGATAGCTCACACCCTCAGACGGACTTAATACCGTCGCTTTGTTATCTAAGTCCTTTGAGAATTTTGGATAACCATAGTCTGTTATCTTCATAATAACAGATTGGGTCTTACAATCAAAACCGCCCGAGAACTCCATCGGTAAATTACGAGGATTGAGAGAAACTTTTATCTCCATACCCATAATCAACAAGTTGCCAAGTTCATCCTCAACAATTAAAACAGGATAATATGTTGTTGGTACCGCATTGCCAGCTTCAACATCATTCACCGTCGGGCCATTCAATCCGTAGAAAGTGGTTTCTATCAAGCCATCATATTGTTTGCCTGTATCTTGGATAACCTGTCCATATTCGTCAACCAACAACCAACGATAACTCGTCCATGAAACATTTTGTGCCTGCAAATATTGCCCCGTTACGTGTACATATCTAGAGTGTATTTCACTTGAGAACACTGTTGGAACTGTAAGAATTTGCCCCAAAAACTCCAATAGAAATTCATACCCATTGGTGCCAACGACAGATAGCGCTTGCTCCGACCAAGGAACAAGTCTTGGAGTATCATAAGCGTAAAACGGCGTTTCATCACTTGATTTGAAATTGGTACGAATTTCGTACTTCAATGGATTAGTGGAAGAATAAGCACTCGTTGAAGCAGGTGCAGTGGCATCATAGGTTACTGCCCAAGTTGTTGTGTCAACAGTTTGTGCTTTGATAACTGTCCCGTCGGAAACATAGAGTCTTGCCCCCGCTTGTAATCCAACAAACGGAGAGACGTAAACGGTGCCTATTCCATCTTTAACACTGTTTTTGTAAATCTCACCGTGAAGTTTATCCGTTGCGTCGGGATAAATTTCTAAAGGCTCTTCTTCAACGAAAGGAATTGGGAAGCCCAAAGATGCAACATCCTGTTCTCCTGTCGCTTCTGCCTTTGATACTATATTCTCGTTCGCGAAAGAACCCCCTTTGACAAAGAACACTTTGCCAATATAAGAAGAAACCTTACGATAAGCATAAACCATATCGAAAGTAAATTGAGGTATACGCTCAGTGCGTTTCTCTTCTGTGCCAGCTTCGTTTTTTATCGTATAAGTGACCTCAGGATTACTATATTGAATAGTGAAATAGCCTGTTAATGGGTTTTTGGATGCGTCAGGAGACTGAGAGTTCCAAATCAACAGGGACTCTCCCACGTGAAGTGCGTTGCCGTCTTTATCAAGTTCGCACAACTGGGTTGTACCTTTGTCATCGCACTCCTTGTTAAATTTTGCTATATTAGCAAGGGCCTCTTTTTGCGTCTTCCCAGTCACTGTGTAAAAGTAATTTTTTTCTACATAAGTAGCCCCAGAACCAGTTAACTCAAAATTGATCGCTTGGTCAACAGAGTCCTGCGAGGTTATATGGTTCGGATCGTTGGAGTATTTGTATACCGCAAAATGTGTAGCGGGATTTTCCCCATCCAAATCATCGTTTTTAAATCCTCGCGAATCTCCCGAAATAGGATAAATATGTCCTAAACTTTGGCTATATGACTCTATGTAAGTGCGCGTGCCAACTTGTAACCATTTGCCATTACTACCTTTACGTAACAACTGAAGCCATTGCTTTGCATAGATTTTGTCGCTTATCGGCCCCTGAATTCTATCCTCAGTCGAACCCAAAATTGTGCCCGAGGTGAGAACGGTATTGAACTCGTTGTCAGCCATCGAGTCATAACCAATTTCGACAGCTCCATTCGCTTCGTTCGTAGTTCTCGTCGCTCCTCTTTCTCCCGAATATAAGGTAATTTGCCACTTGTAGGTTTTACCATTATTCGATATTGCGAGAGGATTTCCAGAAACATCACACCAAGCACCACTTGAAGACTCCCCAAACATTCCGTCGGTGTATTGTAAAATTTTGCCCGCATTGGAGTCACCACCCCTTACGTAAACAATCGAACTTTGCGTTATTGAACCTGTTGGATTGCCCAATCCATCAAGAGTTATCGTATAAAAATTTTGATTTATAAGAAGAGTATCTCCAACGAAAACGAACGAACCATCAACAACGACTGGATCGCTTGTGGGTTTCCCATCTTTTGCATAATACAATTGACCATTAGAAACAATCATGTTGGTATTGTCAAAAGACTCTGATTGATAATAATCCACATAATTTGTTGCCTTAAAATAAATGGCGTTATATGAAGGATAAATTTTCGAATTCCAGCGCTGTACACAGGGGAATCTCAATTCACTACCATTGAGTCCCAAAGTCCCGTCTACGTCATTTAACTCGCTTAACGGGCTAATTTTGTTACTATTATTTTGAGGAAATATTCTCTCGTTGTTTTCATTATAAAGTTCTACCCTATAACCCGTGATTTTAATATTCGACGTATCAATTTGACAAGTGAAATATTTTTCCCCATCGGGGATAGTTAAATCAACAGATTCAAGATAAGGGTAACAATAGGTCGGTTTATAAACTGCCATAAACTCCTCCTTTAATTACCGAGGAATCCTCGGCTGTTTGACTTTGTTTACAAAGTTAAATACAATGTATTGGTTGTTGAATCGAGCGTCGCCGATTTGATAGGGAGCTCAACCTCTGTTACAAAATTGCTATCATTTTCCAACTGACTTGTTTTTGACGGAATGTCGCCTGTTAGTGCCTTATACGTAGTCCCATCGTATAAATAAATGACACCCTGTGTAAACGCGTCTGTCGTTTCTCCCGAGTGTTTGTAGTAAGTATTTACAACGGGTGTAAAACCAACTACTGAAAGATCTTGGTTAACAATAGGAACATTTCCCAAATCATTATAATTGGCAGTCCCGCCAACCTGTCCAGTCGCAACCTTATCCAAATAGTCCTGAACCTGTTGTCCCGTATATGTTAATTTGTAACTCATAAACTAACTCCTTCGGGACAAAAGTCCCATAAATATTTTCTGGAAGAGGCGTTTTATCGAGAACGCCGCCAAAAACTCGGTAAATACGACAAATAAAATTGTCATTTTATTACTTATACCTCTTTAACCTTTCCAACGCAGAAATTGCCAAAAACGTGGCAATCTGCGTTGAGTTAGTTAAAATCAAATTAAGAATGTTTGCTCAAATCACGCGCTGCGCGAAGCTGACGAACGAAATCGTCCATATCGAAACCAGGTTGCGCAACCATGTGCACATCGAGATGGTCAACATTGAAGGATTCGTCGGTGCCAAAGCCGAGCGGTGAATTGAATTTGCCGTTGATATCAACAAGCTGTTTGATAAGGTTCGGAGCCACTTCGCCAAGTTGCCACACGTTGCGTGTCATATCGGCAGGAACAACACCAGACTTTGACGGAAGAGCCGTCAAAGTACCTTGAGGAGTGATAATACCTTCGAGACCATATTGAGCATCATCGTTGACCATGGAAAGGCCGCCAGGGGCAGAAAGAGTACCATTAGCGGCGGCCAATAGTGTAGATGCCATTGAAGAAGCAGAGGCTGACTTGTCCAACCCCCCAACATCATACATAATCCCATCTTTACCCAAATAGTAAAAATGCCCAAAAGCATAATAAAAACGATCCTGTAAACCAGGTTTGGATAACATATCCTCATAACTTTTTGGCTTTTCTTTTGCTTGAGAAACGGTCAGCCATTCGCCTTTACTAGGTGACCAAAAAAAAGTGGTCGATTTCCATGTAGAGGTCCATTTGTCAGAATCTTCAGTTCCTATAATTCTGGTTTGTTTTCCAGTCACGTACAAGGGAGAATCTTTAATTTGTTCAAAGACATCTTCATGTTGATCCATCAAACCACTTCGAGATAAACCAGCCGTACTGGTACTTAATCCAGGTGTAATCTCCCCAACTCCGCCTTTGACTATATTGCTTTTACCATATAATTTCTCATACTGGGCTTTTTCTTTTTCGGTTAAATATTCGCTTAAGCCAGGTTGATTTATATTTTGAGCATATGCGGATTCGAATTTTTGTCTTGCTTCGTTAAATGCTTCAATATCAGACTCTTTCATTTGTCCAAGATATGCTTGGTTTTCAACCTGCGAGCCTGTACTGCTCTCAAGCCACTTGCCTCCAGCGGTTTCAACCAAATCTGTATAACCTTGCTTAATATTTTTAGCCGCAGCATCAGCCAAATATTGTTCTTTGCTCTTCTCCCTTTTTTCTAGTTCTTCCCCACTGCTACCAGCAGGAACAAAAGCAAAGGGATTTTTCACCGCAGTTTCCCAAGCTCGCAACATTTCTAGAGTCGATTCATTATTGCCTTCCCATGTTTTCATAAACTCTTGAGCTTTTATAAAAGCTTTATCATCCGTAACCTTGGTCATCCAATCACGTTGGGCTTGCAATTCATCAATTAGAGTTTGCAGTTCATTGATTTGCTTTTCGTTGTCAAGCTCCTCAAGCTCTTTTTGAGCGTCCGCAATCGCAGATGTGTCTGCTTCATAAACCCAGCCGACACCCTCTCGCCAAACTTTTTTCTTTTCATTCTGAGCGTTCTCTAACTTCAACTTAGCTTCAATAAGTTTATTTTCATATTCTCTTTGCTTATTGATTTGTTCCAAAGCCGATTTTTGCTCTTCAAGAGCCTCTTGCTCTCTCTTTAGGCGTTCTTCAATGTGACCACCAATGGTTTCCATTAACGTGGTGTCTGCCTCATTACTTACCACCTCTCCGATTTGTTTAGCTCCGTTTGCTGCCGCTGTCTTCCATTGCTCCCAAAATTCTTTTAACATGGGGGTAAAAGCTTCTAGTTGTTCTTCTGGAAGTTGTGTCCACACATCGCTTGTTAGAGCGTCGTGTAAGTTGTCCAAAGATGTGTTGTCCTTCCCAAAGCCTGCGCTCTCGAGGAGCTTCAAAAAGGCATCTTGTTGCTCTTCCTGTTTTAACCCCTTGCTTACCGTTTCTCTTGCTTGTTTGAAAATGCCCGAACCAGAAGCCGTTTTGCTCTTCCAATCAGTCCATGCGGAATCAGCAATTGCTTCATAATGTTGTTGTATAGATTTTATAACTTCGTTACCCTCTTCAGCCAATTGGGCACTTTCAGAACCGTTATTTTTGATAATTTCTAACAAAGAATCTAGAGATAAAGTACCTTTAGAGGCTAACTCTTGGAATCGAGTCACCAAAGACGAGGCCGCTTCTTGCAAATCAGACAATGACGAGTTCAAATCTCCAATTGTTAGAGTGTCGAATCGATCAATATTCTCGATAACTCCATCAACAGACATCCCCAAAGCTCTCGCCGCTTGATCCAATAAATCGCTTTGTACTTCAGAACTTAAATTATATACGTTGTCAACAATGTCTCGCAACGTATATTTTCCACCCGCCAACAAAGACTGAACAGAGATAGATTCAGTATCTTGCTTCATCATCAACTGAATCATACGACGAACTTCGGTTGTAAGTTCTTCCCCAGCAATCTTCGCAATCATTTGCTCAACAGCGGCCGTCCCCATTTGAGTCAGCTCCATTGAACCCATATTAGAAACGCCACTCTTTTTATAAGCCTCTCTTAAATCATATTCTAATAGTTGTTTTTCGTCAGCAGATGTCAAGGTCTTTCCTTCTTTCGAGGCCAAGAAAGCCGAACGTTGGGAACGAATATTGGCACGTTCCATCCATTCTGCCACCTGAGTCCGCAATTCCGAGGAAATTGATTCATCGGTGAGGATATATTCAAGATTGTCATACAAAGACTGAACCGTTCCAACGTTGAGTTTCCCCAAGAGATCTGCGTTAGAAGAATCTTTTAACTCTTCATTAACTATATTAACAAAGGCTTCTCGCGTAGCGTCTCCATTCTCACCAGCATCCTTAATCGCTTGAACGTTGTCGCGAATGGATTTAATATCGTCCGACAATAAATTTTCAGAACGAGAAACTTTTACAAGACTATCAACCGCCGCCTCTTGAGATTTTAAGGTTTCCAAAAGCTTAGATGCAGCTTCGATACGTTCCTTACGAGCGTTTTCTTCCGCGTCAACCCATTTTGCAAACAAAGGACCTAACCAAGAGCCAACAGCAGAGCCCACCATTGCTCCAATTGGTCCCGCGAAAGCTCCTCCGATTGCTGTCAAACCCCCTGCGGTAATGCCAGAAACCGCTTTGGCAGCGGTAGAACCTTCAGTGCCAACGCCAGTGGTGAAGCCACTAAGTGCACCGCCGAGAACAGCCCCACCAAGATTCGAAACAAGAGATTCTCCCAATTCAGGTTCTTCTCCCCCTCCTTGTGGAGCACCGCCGCGCTGCCGCGCAGCATCTTGAGCGACCGCCTGTGCATGCTTTTGTGTTTCTTTTGTGTCTTGAGAAGTAGCACTTGTGTTTTTGGTTTCCTCTTTGGTTCCTTGTGCTTCAGCAGCAGCTCCCTGTGATGCACTTTTTGTGACATTGTCCAAGGCAGAAGCTGTACTTGTTGCCGATTGAGCCAATTTGTTATTAGCTACTTCGGTTGCCTCTTCGGCGCTTTTCTTTTGCATCTCTTCAAGTTTTGATGCTTTCCAATCTTGCTTATATTGAGCAAACTTTTTAGAACCTAAGCCCGAAAGTAAACCTTTCCCCTTACCAGAGAAAAACTCTTTCATCCAAGTGGGGACTTTGAACGCATTGTACTGTACAAGGGCTGCCCCAACTGCTCGAATTGCGGGTAAAAGCGCTTTCATAAACAACACCGACAAATCGGTAAACAATTTTACAAGACCCGATTGTTCCAGTGTCATTGCGAGATTTTCCCAAGCAGATTGCAGCCTATTGGATGCGCTTTCGATAGTTTCCATATACGCCGCATATTTCTGTTCTGCCGTTCCTTGGGATGTTGCTGAAACTTGTTCAAGTTCTTCAACTCTCTCCATGTTTTCCATCAATACCAAGAATTGCTCACGTTGACGGACACCTGCCATCGCTGTCGCGATTGCATTTTTGGAGACATTGTCAAGATTTATCCACTTGTCACTTAATTCTTCAAGAACTTCGCTAAAGCTTCTAAATTCTGTATTGGTAGAACGAATGCTGATACCAATCTTACCCAATACTTTTTCAATATCATTAAGATTCTCAAGGTCTGTATCAGAAGAAGACTCGAGATTCATTTTCGTATAAGCGCCCGCTTTTACGTTGCCGTAACGGGACATAATTGTACGAAGGGCCATACCCACGCTCGACGCATCGCGTTGGGTGGTTTCAATGATCGTAGTCGCATAAGCGATAGTTTCATCCAGAGAAACACCCGCTAATTGCGCTGTCGTCGAAACGTTCTGTAATGCCGCGGCGATGTCGCCTGCACTACTTGCCGCCTCCATATCAACGGCTGTTAATTTAGAAACAACATCAATCGCATCAGATACTTCTAGCTTGAAGCCTTTGATCATAGAAGTTAAGTATTCGGTCGCCTGACCTGATTCGATCATACCTAACTTACTCAAATAAGTAGAAGCGGTAATAAGCTCGTTAGCTTGTTGTGCTTCATAACCTTGTCTATAATTGTGTTACTCTTGAACTTCGTTACGTTTCAAAAGATTAAGAGGTAAAAGAAATTGTATAATTTAATAAATTTTGACAAGACATTAAATTTTTTGCATCAAAAATTTTCTGCAATATAATCTCATCATTGGGCAATTTGTCGTTAAAACTCTTTATATGTAAAATTTTATATCCTTGTTGATTTAAGAACAAATCCCTTGCTTGTTCCTTTTTATCAAATTCATCTTGTGTTATTTTCCCCATTCTAACAGAAAGATTATGTCCAGAACCATCATATTCAATACATAAATTTTCTGTAGCTAAGAAAATATCTACATGATAAGGTCCAACTGGAAAATTTAGTTTCCCATTGCACAACATAGCAATATGTTTTTGTTGTGAACTTGTATACGTTTTGCTATGCTCACCCAACACATACATGGTTTTGCCCACTTTTGTTCTCAATGTAAACGATTGTAAAGTATAAAATACCCCATAGCGTTCAAACATGGTATTAATGGCACGCTGACGTATCACCGCAGATTCCAAAGGGTATTCAACTCCAAATTTTTGTAAATTATTTTGTTTTATTTTATCATGTACTTCGGGTATTATTAAAGTAGAACGAACTCCATATTTATCAATTGTGTTTTCAAGCACTTTTAACTTTCTGCAGTTCCGACAACAAACCTTGCCCTTAGTCTCCACATATCTTCGATAAGATTTAACAAATATTTTTCCACAAAAATCACACCTAGTATGAATTTTCACTCCCGAAGTCGGTGGTAAATCCTCAACTCGAACTAAAATTCTTTCCCCAATTTTATGGACTTCATAGCCCAAAAGTCGGTAATATTCAATATTATATTGATTAATTACCATTTTTACTTCTGTTTCAACGATCATTTTCTTTTACCTCAAAATTTTCTTTTATTTTCATAAAAGTTCAGACTATATCTTTGGTAAACAAAAGTTTCCTTTTATTCCCATCCCCCGCTTCCACCCACTTAGGTGTACATAATAGTCTTTGAACCTTCCCCTATTCGGGGCTTGGCTGCTGATTATCCAATTTATATAATTTTTAACCGTCACACTTAAGCCTATTTCATCTTTATGTTGTGGTTTATATAACTTTAGGAACTTCCAGCAATTCAAGGGATTTATAGTGACCTAGACTTTTAGTTAAGCCACTCGTTCGCCGCATTTGCGATCTGAACAGTTGTTGCACCAAGTTGGTCTGCAAGCTTTCTGTAATCTCCAATTAAACCAGCTGCTTCTTCTCGAGAACCACCTGTGACAACTCGCAAGTTGAACATCGTACTGTCGAGTTCTTTTGACAGTTGAATGATTTTTGAAAAAGAAGCCATCAATTTATTTAATACGCGATATACCCCAGTATAGTCAAACATACGAGTAATCGTATTTTTAATATTGCCGCCAATAACTTCAAGAATATTACTTGCACCACCCTTTTGAGCCTTTACTTTTTCTGAATTGTAAGCCCGCTGAGCTTTCGCCGCCAATTCAATAGCATCAGCTTCTTGTTGGGTCAACTTACCTTGCGTCAGCATCAACTCATTTTCTTCGATTAAAGCTTGCTTGTCTTGGGTGCGCATTAGAATCATTTGTTCAATTGCATCACGCCCCTTCCCAAGCATAGAAGGCGTCGTTGCAAGTGTTTTTTCTAATGATTCAATTTCTTTTTGGTAATCGGTAATTAATTTTGCATTTTTCCTATAGGCATTCAGGTCTTTAGAAAGCGTTCCTTGCTGAGGAGTGCTTGGCTTCTTGGGTTTCGAGCCCTTAAAAGCAAATCCACTGAATGTATTTGTATTCGTGGAACCGCCAGAAATTTGAGCAAACAGCTGACGCATTCCTTCGGAATTCCAATCTTCAGGCAAATTCTCTAGACTGCTTTTAATTGCGGAAGTGTCTTCATGAATACCTTTGACTTCTTCAAACAAAGGACTGCTCTTAGTATTTTCTCCAAAAACTTTATCTAAAATTTGTTGGATAGTTTTTTCGTCATTGGCGTACAATTCCCCGCTTTCTTTGGTGCGACGCGCCGCGAACCTGTTGCGCAAATCGGCTTCAGCCTCTTCGCGTGTTTTCCCACTGAAAGCAGATTGCCAACCCTGTAGGTCTCCATAAGAACCGTAATCAACATATTGTTTTGGTTGCTGAGAACGATAGAATTTACCTATAATATTACCGTTTTCATCCGTTAATATCTGTTTTTGAATGTATCCTTTCAGATCCGCTTGACTTCTTCCGAAAACCTGAACAGGTGTCATACCGCCCCCAATGGTGGTGCCAGCGTCCGAGGAAGTGTCTTTTATCTTTTTAGCTTGCTTCTTGATGTTTTGCTCTGTTTTTTGCACAGTATCAACCACCACTTGGTTGCTTTCTTCTTGCGAAGAAGTGGCCAATTGTTCAAAAGCCTGTTGCAGTTCTGTGTTGTCCGATAGGGTGGGTTCGTATACCGTGTCTAACTTGTACGCTTTGCTACCATGCGTTAAGTATTCAGGAAGAGGGGTCGGCTCTCCCAAATCTTCCTCTGTGACAGGCAGTTGGTCGAATGCTTGGAAAGCGGCGGCACGCGCCTGTTTCATCTTTTGTAAAGTGGCCTCTTGTTGAGAGGTCAACATTTCATAAGACTGAGCTTCTTTGCTCTCCTCTATTTTGCCCTTTAAAGATTCTATAGACTTTTGAGTTTGCAAAAGCTTGGTGAAAATCTTATCAGCCTCATCTATCACTTTAGAATCTTCAGAACCAAGACCAAAATCGGGATCACTTTTGATTTTGTCCCAAACATCTCCAAGCTCTTCTTTCGTCTTTGCTTCCTGTTCGACCAAGCGAGCCAATTGTTCTTCAGGGGTTTTTGCGGTCGAAGTTAAACCAATATACCCTTTATCTTCAAAAATCTCACCTATCAAACTTGGATTACGCAAGGCTGCCGATAATTTCCCCTTGCCAGGACCATATTGACGGAAAATATCTTCCATTCCCTGCTGTTGCACGTCATACATTGTGGGATAAGACGTCGCCAAGCGATTCATCCAGCTCATTAATCGGCTAAAACTTTCTGTTTGACCAGGAAACACTCCACCTTTTGCTATTTTTGCAAATTCTTCAATATAAGAAAATGGTTGATCTTTATCTAGGGGTTGTAAGTCCTCAAAACGCTGACGTAAGTTTTTTGATAAAATATACTCTTGGCGTTGTTGCTCAGAAAGAATGTCCTGTATTTCTAACGGCTTTTTCCCCTCGTCTCCTCGTCCTTGATTAATTTCCGACAATACATCTTTATAAACAGCATCGTAAACATCCGAAGCTGCATAAGTACGAGACAAAAGATGAGCAATAACCTCAGGATCCTTTTGATGCACTGTTTTGAATAAATCGTCACCAAATTTCTCTAAATAAAACCCAATATTAGCTTCATCACTGTCTTCTAACTGATATTTGGCATATTCTTGCTGCTTTGCTCCCCACTCTCCAAAAACCTCTTTGAATTCATCAAGATCGTGTCTAGTGTCATATTCACTAAGCGCCCCAGGCTCCATTTGGGCATATTGTCTACGTTCAATTTCCGCCCTCGCGTCTTTCAGAGATTGGATGAAAACTGAATCTTGATTGGTTCTCTTATTTCCTGTAGATGCACCCTCTCCATAAATTGCGTCTACAAATGCTTTTGTATAAAATTGACTGCCACCCTTAAACAAGCGTGAAGCTAAATCTTCATAGGTGCCGCCAGTCTTTTCTTTTTCAATTCCTTTCCAAATAATGCCTCTCAATTTGTTAGCAGGTAATTGTCCAGCGGTAAACTCTTTCTGAAGTTGAGACAGGGAACGTCCCCCATAATAAGCCGAAGCCGCGTGATATTGAGGCAAGGTAGAGCCCGTAATCGCACCAGGCAACGATACTCCTTGTGTCGTTTGTTTACCCTCGAGAATATCCAAAGCTTTGTGCATCATATTTTCGATTTGTTCGTAAGAACCAACCTCAATGTCATATACAGCACTTTTATTACGTCCTGGTGTTCTCGTATATGTTGTGGGAACATTCACGATTTTGCCACTCACAGGCATTTTTTTACGCCCTTGTTCTGCTCTCAAAAGATTAGCATTAACCGCTGTTTGAATAATGTTGCCTTCGGGATGAAACTGAGAAGTGGTTTTGTAATCTCCAATTTTGCTTCCCTTGCTCCAGTCGGTTGTGCCCGCAACCACGTATAACTTGCCATCATGCACTAGTGTCATCGCACGAGCTTTCTCCGCCTGACCACCTGTCAAACCAGCTTTTGTCTTTAACTGAGACATTTTTTGTGCTTGAGCAAAAGCCCGCTCAAAATTTTTTTGTGTCTGCGAAGCATCCCCTTGTGCCACTAGGGTTCGTAATTCTTCGAAAGCCTTTGAGTCGGAGTTCATTTTATTAAGTAAATATTTCGCTGACTCAACTGCTCGATTTAGTTTAATCTCTCCCTTTTCTTGCAGCTCAAGCAATTTGTGAATTTCAGTTCCCACGGGGGCTTTTCTTTCGCTAAATTTCTTTAGATCTTGAATCTCTTGCAATTGCTGCTCTAATTGCTTTTTCGTCTCACCTTGCGCTGAAACAAGTTGTTTGGTAATATCTTGAATTTCACTATCATAGTCTTTATAACCCCGTGTCAAGAGATTTACCATTTGAGTAGCACTAATGATTGTTGCTTTTTGTGATTCTAAATATTTTTGTATTTCAGAATTGACAGCCTTGTAAGTGTGTTGTCCTCCTGAAGTGTCCAAGGTAGCCTGAAACGGAACCCCAGATTCGCCTGCTTGTATCTTTCTTAATGTTTCATTAATCGAAAGATTTATATTAATATCATCCGCCATAACTTACCTCCGAATTAGTTGTTTGATAAAAGTTACAAAATCAGTAGTCACAAATTTCGCAATAGCCTCAATCGCCTCTTTGGTGTAATAGTCATCCTCTCGTTTCCCCTCAATCGGGGTTTGCCAATAACTATAGAGATCGCGAACTTCTGATTCTTCCTTTCCCATATAATTTATTTTATAAATTGGGTTGCCTTTAAAATCTTCCCAATTAATCATTTTCTCATCAAAAAATATTTTACAGCTCCATCCATCAATTTGTGACACTACCGAACCCAAAAACCTATCCAGTGGAACGATGTTTTTTCTAAAACTATTAATTTGATAAACTTCTGCCACCTTTTGTCTAAAAATGTACAAACAATTATCAGACAAGTAGTTCATAATTTGAGGACGCATTTGTTCCAGCCGTTTTGCTGCTAATGGAGAATTAGCGTTACGTATCACAGTCTCTCCTACTATTTGAGTTAAATTAATTTCCATACGTCCCCCATTTTTAATGACAAAACTGGGCGGAGAAAACCCTCCGCCCAGAAACACGTTATTCAGTAGCGCTCTGTTCTTCTGTGTTTTTTGTCATTTTGACCAACTCATCGCTCTTGAGTAAGCCATATTCCGAAAGAGCGCCAGCAACCGCTGCCGTCATCGGATCGTTTTGTTGAGTAATAGTAGCCAGATTTTTTACTGTTTCGGCGTCTAATCCCTGTATCATTTTCTTCATGGCTTTAACCGTTTTATCAAGCTTATCGGCGTCAAGCCCATCGAACATTTCTACCATTTGGAAAAGATTTGAGTAGTTTAACATTCTGTCAACCATTTGCTCTAAATATCTATAATCCCTTTCACAGAATTTTAAGATATCGTCAATAATACCACTATCATACAAAGCGTCAACTACGGCTGATGACATTGCAGTCTCCCCCATATCGTTTTCGATATTGGAATAGGCCAAAAGACAGTACAAAATTTTAGCACATTCAGAACGAATCACAGCATCAACCGCATCTCGTTCAACATTTTTAAAGTTCCAAGCCACATACAAAAGTGCGGCAGACTTATCACTCATAGTAAGTCTAGATTGCACAAGCAAATCTTGCTTGCATTGTTGCAAAGCTTTTTCAGCCTCTTCGTCCGTAGTGCCCGCTTTATAAGCATCACGACAATTAAACCAATTAATTAATATATCTGATAACAAAACCTTGTTTTCCATAATTACTCCTTGTCTTCTCCATTAAAGAACTGAGCCCAATGCTCTTCTGTCGGAATATCTGAATATCTCTTTACCATTTCAAGAGAATTCCAAGATTGGATTTCAGCAATAGCCGAATCCGAAATACCTTCTTTTTGCATATTGGTTGTCCACAAATGTCTCATACAGTGAAAATAAAAAGGCACATTCATCAATGCCCCAATCTTCTCGGCATAAGTGTTCATTTGCGACACCGTTGCTTGAACAAATTTGCCCTCGCTAGTAGTCACAAACAACCACGGCGATTCTATCCCACGCTCCTCACGTTGCTTCATCCAAGCATCAAAATAAGGTTGAAATTTATTTTTTAACACATATTTAGGAATCTGCTTTCCATTTGAGCCGCGCCCTTTTGTCTTAATGATGCCCGTTTTATACATTTTACCATTAAGAATCAAGTGTGCGTCATCGAAAAACTCGACCTTCATCCTGGTCAACTCGGCCTTTCTCATTCCCGACGCAAAACTTAACGCCAGCGCACAGGCTATTTGGCATTGATTCTGCTCCAAAAGTTTGTCCAGACATTCCTCGACCTGTTCGTCGGTCAACACCGTTTTTTCACGCACAGGCTCTTTATGTACGGCCTCAAGGCTTTTGATCAGGTTCCTAAAATTTGGATATAAGTCCTCGTCCAAAACCTCGATGCAATTCGATAAACTGCTGATAGCCGACTTCAAAGAAGCTACTCTATTTGAACTCAAACCGAGTCCACGTAAATAACCAATGTATCGTACAAAATCTCGCTTCTTGAGTTCGATGAAAAATTTATCTTCATTCTCATTATAATTCCAGCAGAAGAAAACTTTCAATTGAGCCTCATATTGTTTGATGGTTTGTGCACTACGGTCATTTGCCTTGCAATAATCTATAAACTCTTTGACTAATTGTCTGTTTTGCTTACTGACTGAAGGCCAAGCTTGAGTGAGATTTGAGTTGTAAACTGTTGTTCGTCCCATTTGAGTCCCTCCAATCTTTCTATTTCTTTATCGCTCTCTTTGATGGCGTGCTTCGCTGTCAAAGTTTTGCGATGCTTTTTTTCTACTTTAATTTGTTCATCTATATCTTTATTCCACTTCGCCCCACGAAGGCAGAACCAAAGAGCAATTGCGTCTGATTCGTCACGAGTGATAGATTCGGGGTCGATGTCATAATATTTGCACACCGCCGCTCGAATATCGTCTTTTTGAGGCTTCTCGATTCCCAGAAGTTTCTTGAAATAGGTCTTAACTGAAATCGAGTGTATACCATTGGAATAAGTATAGAGTTTTCTTAAATAAATATTGATATTAAAAACCGCATGTGCCGCCGCAAGTGCTTGCAACGTTTGAGCCGTCGAATGAGGTCCACAGTTTATAGGAAGTTGTTCCTTAATAATCAATAAGTCCTCTATTTGAAGATTATACTTATTTAAGAAGTTGTTTACCATATCGTCGAACTTCTCGTACATCTCACCCGTAGGTTGGTCAGTAGTCCTAGACACGGAAATCTGCTGCACTTCCACGAGTGCATTTGTTGATACGTCTAAAAGAGCAAAGCCGCTCTCGTACTGCGCTAAATCGCAGACGAGAGCGTACTTGTAATCACTTAACCTTTTTTGGAATCTTGCTTCCATCCTTTCTCCTTGTAAATCCTTGTTCTTCCACTTTTATTTCCCCAAAAACGGGGAAATAAAAGAGCGATTTTATTTGTTGTTTTTTAAGAGCGCACAACGCACAACTGCATCTTTTAAAACACCACATCATTTTTGCGTTTTGCCGCCCACTCACCGTAAGCGGTTTCGGCTTTGGGAATGGAATCGATACCGTTAATGCGGCAATCATAAAGCGTGATAATAATGTCGTCACCACGGTCGCCGTTTGCCCACAAATTGTCAATGTAGTTGTCGATGTCGATTTGTATTATCTTTATCATATTACGCCCCTGCTCCGTTGTTTATAATCGCTACAAAATTGTCTGGTCTCAATGATGCACCACCCACAAGCAGTCCGTCTATGTTTGGCTTGCTGCAGAGTTCCGCAGCATTTGCGGGTTTAACAGAGCCGCCATAGACTATATAAGTATTATCAGCAACTTCCATAGAACCAAAAACAGACGAAACAATTTGCCTAATCATAACACAAGCATCTTCAGCAAGTTCTGGCGGACAAGTCTTGCCCGTGCCGATTGCCCAAATGGGTTCGTATGCGATGGTTATGTTCGCCATCTGTTCAGCGGATAAATTGGCTAACCCCTCTGTTATTTGAGTGTTCAATACAGTTTCAGTCTGACCTGTTTCTCGCTCTTCAAGATTTTCGCCAACGCAATAAACAACTTTTAATCCTTGGCCTAATGCTCTGTAAATACGGTTTTTTAGCTGTTCATTAGTAAGTCCCAAATACTCTCTGCACTCTGCCTGACCTATAAGGACATATTTTGCACCACAGTCAACATACATCGGCATACCGATTTGCCCCGTAAACGCACCAATGTCATTGCCAGTCATACTCATATCTTGCGCGCCTGCCATAATCACATCGCTTCCAAAATCCGCCATCGTGCTATTTACATAATCGATATAACAAGCGGGTGGCATAATGCAGATTGTGTCAGTAACATTTGTATCAACGGCAGAAAAGAAGTCAGAGAAGTAACTGTCAATAAAACTAAAACTTCCATTCATCTTCCAATTGCCGAAAAATCTTTTTGGTAATCTTGCCATATTAACTCCTTGTTGCTGTGTTGATTAAGCCAGCAAATTCAGTGCCGTTTAGTGATGCACCAGAAGCCATCACACCGAGAATGTTATCTTGTTGCACAAACGAAGTTACCGTACTTTCTTTTACATTTCCGCCAAAAATGACTTTTGTTTTGGAAGCCACTTCGTCTGAGATGTTGTTACTTATCCACGGCTGTATCAATGCACACATTTGGTTTGCTTGCTCAGGCGTTGCGGTTAAGCCAGTTCCTGCTGCCCACACTGGTTCGTAGCAAACAATGAGATAACTTACATCAGTGATAAGGCTAACATTAAGTGCAGCAAGCTGATTGTAAATAACATCGGCAGACTGACCTGCATTCCTTTCCTCGAGGTTTTCACCTACACAAAATAGAATATTAAGCCCTTGCGCAACTGCTGCTTCAACTTGTTTCTTGCTATCGGCTACAGTCAAGCCAAGATACTGCCTAACCTCTGAATTGCCTATCATAACCATAGTTGCGCCACAATCTTTTGCCATAGCCGCAGAAATTTGCCCCGTATATGCACCAGAAACTAAAGTCGTCGACTGACAAATGTTTTGTGCACACACCTTAACACGGCTTTTTAGCGAACTTGGAATCGCATCGTATGTTTGTTTTATATAGCAGTTGGGCGGGCATATCCAAATCGGTTTCGGCTCGTTTGCGTTAAGTGATGAAGCAAATGTAGTGAAAAATGAAGTTATATCCGCTTTGAGTTTATTCATCTTCCAGTTGCCAGCGAAGTACAAAATTGTACCAATTTGTTTTTCAAACACAAGAACATAAGTTCCTGTTTCTCCTTGTCTTGCATATACTTTCGTGATGTCTATGTCGCCGACTTTCCCGTCCGTCAACGTTGTTCCGTTTACGATTATTGACATATTTCTCCCTCCTTACAGCGTTAGATATAGCGTTGTACCGTCAAGCGAAGCAGATTTAATAGGCAAGTCTGCTGTTTTTGCAAACCCCGTTCCCAAATTTATCAAGCCAGCGGAGTTCGGATTAACCGTAGTTCCGTTTATTTGGACTTGTTTCGGAAGCGTAAAACCATTTACATACGCAACGCCACCACTGACAGCAAGCCTATCTGCTTGCTCTGAAGCAGTCCACTTCAATGTACCTGTCGGGGTATCATCTGTGCCTGTGTACACATTAGTCGCTTGATAAGTATTTACGTTGATGTCAAATGTATAATAGCTTTTTACTTTTAGGTACGCAGTCGAAGTTCCGTCTGCTTCACGATACATGACAATATCACATAAATTGAAAAATGCACTGTTTGCGACATTGATATAACCGCCGCCTTCACCTTGCAATTCAAAAAACACATATTGTGGACTGTGCGGCAACTCCTCCCCTCCTGTAGGTTGAATTCCCGAGGTAAAATATGTTTTATCACCAGAGCGATAAATAACATATGAACCTGCTCCCACGTCTTTCAGAGGAACACCAATTGGACGACATCCTTTGAGAGCGACGTCCATTGAACCTCCATTAGTTTTGTAAGACGGCAACAAATTATAGCCACCAGGGTAATCGGCGCCTGCAGAAGTGGGGAATGTACCGCCAAGAGCAGTTTTTAAATCAGCACCGCCTTTTTTATACATTCCACTGCCATTTGTAAATCGAGAATCTACTACCGTATGAGCGTTTTGTTCATCGACGGTAAAAAACTCGAGTAAATTGCCTATATCTTGCCCCCAAACTTTGTAACCCGATTCCATAATGACTCACCTCAATTTTGTGTATCATAAGATTGAGTCTTTAAATTGGAATCAATCGTCACCTGGGTGCTATCAACTGTGGTTATTTTTGCTAAAGCCACTAATTGCTGTAACTGAACCGTTGTTAAACCTAAAATTGCAGCGATTCCCTCGAAAGTAAAATTGGGTCGACTCGTTAAATCTGTATACGCTCCTGAAAATGCCACAGGGGACAATTCATCTATTACAATAAAAGGCGGCGCCGAAGCAATATGAACTCCATCACCGATTTTTAATCGGGGAGGTTGCAATCGAACACCATCGTCCCCATATTCTGCATCGTAGGCAATAAGTTCGCCCTTGCGAGGGATGAAGGTGTTCGATTGTTCCCATTGTTCTGTGGTATCGTGTTTCTGTATAATTCGAGTCGAAATATCCTGAACAATTGCCACTCTACTCCCTCCTCAACACACCATGATAGTGGGCTCTTAATTATTTTTTGTTAACCTTTTTTGAAAAATCAATAATAAATTCGATCGCGTCTGAAATCTGGTCAACTTCATATTGGATGCCAAGTTCTTTAGCAAACGAATCAACCGCCGCCATAACGATTTCTTTCTTTTCGGCTCCTGATTTACCAGTTGCTTCTGCTTCTGCAATGGCTTTAAGAATCATTGGATAGAGTTTCTTCCAATTACCATCTTTCGCCAATTCACCGAATTTTCCCTTAAGTTTAATTATTGCCGTGACAATTGCGGTGATTGCGGTGATAATTACACCAACAAGACCAACAATCAAACCAATATCTACATTGCTCATAAACTATCTCCTTTTATTCTATTTTCGTTCCTTGATTCAACGTACCTGTCCAATCATAGAACCATTTTCCCACGGGAACTTCATCTGCTGTAAGCTGTACTTTGTCAGAGCCCGCCAACGGTTCGAGGAAATATCTTTCTTCGAAGTAGATTTCTCCTTCGCCTTGAACAAGCTCATACGCTTCGGTACTACTATAAGGTTGAAGTTTGATAAGTTGATCGGCTTCATTCGTGAAATCATAAGCAAAAATCGGCCAACTTTCATTATAAGAGAATATGATTAATTTTCCTTCCTCATTGACACATTTGCGATTCCAGCCCTTCTTGATAATGAAACCCTTATCTGTTTCGCCGTCCATATCACTATAAAGAACATATTCCAAAATATCATTCTTTTTAATGTCTAAAACCTTCGCAGAACTACCATCTTTCAATGTAATCTGCTCGAAGTGTATGGTATAAGTATCTTTTGTACCAAATGTGAAATGTTTGCCCGCATCATTCAAACCATAAATGACCATTAGCTCATCTTCTGAAACGGTTTGGTCAAAAACGATATTAGCAATATCGTCATCAACACCACCATGTCCTATGGGGCGTCTGCTGATCGGCGGACCTGCGTATTTGACAAATTTACCCACATTTTCATTCTGTATGAAATTCATCATCGCTTCTTCATCAAGTAAAAGTATGGGGTTGTCAAGCGACTCCCCCGCCTTTGCACTGCCTTTGAGCAATTCGCCATTTGCATTAAATGCCGTGTAACCTTCAAACACTTGCTCTTCGGTGGCTCCTTCATGTTGATAAATCAAAGTATAGTCACCAGTCGGACTATATTGATCGGGAGTTTGAACTATAATAGTTCCTTCGTATCTTTGTCCCATTGTATCACCTCTTAATATTGAATCGCTTTGAGTTCTGCAGATTCGCCCTGCTGAACCACTTGGTAGATTTGTCCTGATGTATATTTAGAAGTTGTGCCGCCAGTCCATTTCCCATCTTTAGAGATATATGCACCCCAGATGTCCTGATACTGGACATCACTAACCACATAGTCTCCTCCAAATTCGCTAGAGTCTTTGAGCCAACCCCATTCTGTTATGCCCATGTGCTTATCAAGACCGAAGTCCTGTGGAGTAGCAGTCGCACAAAACATATAAACGCTATAGCCCTCTTTAAGCTCTATACTATACAACTTATGAGTAGTTCCTTCGTCATTGCCATAAGTAGTTTCTATAATAATAAAAGGCGTGGTCACGCCTGTGTTATCCGTCTGAGCAATTTTAAAGAGATAAATATATTTATGAGGAATTCCACCACCCTCTCCAGATTCGTCGGGATTATCCCAGTCAAAAGCGTCAACATCGGGTTGAATATTTTTATTCACATAAACCGCCGTGATTATATCTCCATTGCTTAAGGGGTTGACAGGAGCAACCACACCCGACGTTCCACTAGAAGTGCCTGTATATTTCGCATAACGACCGACATTTCCAAACGTTGCAAAAGCATCCATATCTTCTTCTGTTGAAATCTCAAGAGGCCAACCGTCGACAAAAGAACCATTAAGAAGAACTCCATTGTCATCATACAAACCCTTACCGTTTGCAATATCGTCCACAGAAGCAGGATTGTTCAGTGACGCAAGAGTTTTCGAGCCAACGGGGCTGTAATAATCGTTTGTTTGAATAATCAAAGTACCTTCATATCTTTGTCCCATAAACGCCTCCTCATTCACTAATCGGCAACGCCTTGATCTCGCCGCTTTGATTTTCTATAATATATGTTTGATTGGTTTTGTATTTAGGCTCGGAACCGCCTGAGAACGGTTCTTTTGAAATATACGAACTCCAAACGTCTTGATGTTTAACTTCAATGGCCTCGAAACTTTCAACGCCCATTTGAGTTAAATCATATGAATTTCCAATGTTTGTGCTCCATCCACTTTCAGAAGACCAAAGCACTATCAAACCCCATAACGCCAAGAAAAATTCTTTTGTTCTCGTGTCATAGTTCGCAGTAACACGCTTTTCTGCATAGCTTTCGCCCATTGCGGGTGAAAGCTCAATGAAACCAATTTTTCTAACATCCTCATCTGTCCTGTCATCGGCATTTGCCCAATCAAGCAACGTCAAATCAGGAGTTTTTGTTGTGTCAAAATATAATTTCGTAAGCTTATCACCAATCTCAATTGGTGCTTGACCGCCACCCGATTCTTCCTCTCCGATATATTTCAAAATACGACCGATGTTTCCTTCCGTAAGATAAGAATCCATTTCTTCGTAAGAGATTACTTCTCCTGCATAACCACCTTCGTTCGTGCCCACAATGATATTACCCGCACCGTCGTATCCTTGCTTACTGTCTTTAACGTCTCCGCTTTGCGCAGGATTACCAAGTGGCAATAAAGTATAATCGCCTGTCGGGCTGTCGTAATTTTTTGTCTGTATAATTAAGGTTCCGTTATAGATTTGACCCATAATTCCTCCTCGCCCGAAGGCAATAAAATGATATTTTTATTTGTACCCACAAACTGTGGGATTATTTTCGAGTTTAATAGGGTTAAATACCTTTTGTAAAAATAAGAAATTGGGGCCGCACATAAGAATATGTACGACCCCAAACATCTAATTACTCAGTTTTTGACTGAAAATTTTTGCAGTTGTCTTTGCAATTATTTGGCACCCAGCGTTTTTCATTGTGACAATAACGCTGGAAAGGACAGGCCGCCCCATCCAGTTTATCACATGAATACGGATCGGCGCCGCAACCTCTTGCAAATTTACAAGGATGCAAGGTCCTTTTTGGAAATTCCATTACGCTACCGTATAAGAATCCGTTTTTGCAACTTCAGGATCTTCACTCAAAATATATTTAGCCACAAGCACATTTCCAGTTGCAAGCGAGGTAGCATCTGTTGCTTCTGCGCCTCCAACAGTGAATTTAAGTTTAGAATCGTTATGTGGAATCATAGCAAGAGTTTTATCGCTATAAAGTGCATAAACCGCAACGTCTTTGACGGTACCCTTGTTCTTGGCACTCTCGGGATCGATTGCAATCGCCATTAAATTTTGTTCCGCAGAGCCATCGGTCATCACTTCGATGATACGGAAGAGCTTGCCGCTGTTCGCGTCACAGCCTTCAGTCATGACCAACGCTGTGCCGTTGAGGTTCATCGGAGCATTCGAGCTCATGTTGAAGGTGAATTCTTGTCCGCCATCGAGTTGGAATCTCGGAACTTCAAACGTAAGCGTGCCAGCTTTGCTTCCCTTAGAAGCCGCACAAGCATCACCTGCGAAAATCGGAACAGTGATGATAAGCATAAGCTCTTGAGGAACCATGTCGCTCTTGACAATCGCTTCGCGAGCAAGTGCATCAGAAGCGAGATAGCGTACACAATATTTGTCGCCGTCTTTTGCCCCAGCAATCGTCAGCTCGTTTGTACCTGCTGCAAGTGCTTGAACCGAATAATCGTCAGCACCCTCTTTTGAGTACCAAACCAAAACTGTGCTACCCTCTTCGCATTTCAACATGCTAAGAGACACAGGAGTTTTGCTCAAAGTAATTTTACCGCCTGCGACTTCTTTGGTTTCACTTTGGTAAGCGCTAGCATTGTTGGTGAAGTTTGTGCCAAGTTGTGCTTCAATGTAGCTCTCTTTGAAAAGGATGTCGGTAAGCGTAATTGCCACTGCGGGATCGTGGAAGAAGTTGGTCACAACAGGTGCACCAGTACCACCACGAAGCTCGTCTTTCGTGATTGTGACAGAAATCGAAGAGTCCGTCAAGGTCTTTGCGACGAAAGCCATTTTCGGTTGACCATTAATCATACGGAAAGCTTCAGCGCTACCAACGGAGCCCAAAAAATATTTTGCCATAATTGTATCTCCTTATATAAATGAAAATAGATTTTAAACTTGAGACATTTCACTCTTGAATTCATCAAGAGATTTATAAGCGTCACCCATAACATCCGTCTCTTTTTTGTATATCCAATGTTCGGGCGGTTCTTTCATTGATACCATACCTGTCATCATACCCACACGAGTTGCCTCGTACTGGATAACGTCGTCGACAGCAGTTAACAACATCAAGAACTTTCTGATGGGCATATTATACAGCTCGTCCATCTTGTAGCTGGTCTTAGCAGCAACACACACTATCTTTTTTTCGGTAGTGGCTTTACCACTTTTTTGGCTCTTAATCCTGATACGTTCCGCGTAGTCCTTCTTCAAATCGGGATCAATCTTGCTGTCATCATAATAATCAGGTAAATTCTGATACATGACGATTTGCCTTAAACGCTCAAACGCCGCAGCGTCGATCTTATGTCCCGCTACGACTAACTCATATTTTTTCGTTTCTGGATTTGCAGCATACCGTATCATCGCCTTGAGCTGTGTTGACCCACAGTTCTGGCAAGCCGCCAATTTCTCTTCCCCTTCTTGTTGTGACTCCAACATCTCTTTGTTTTTGGCTATAAACTCGGCGTAAGTCATTGTGCTCCCACACTGAGTGCAACGCACTCCGTCTTTAAAGTGGAAAATTAGCTCAAAGAGTTTGGACAATCGAAGGGTCCAAAGTTGGCCTTCCTCTTGGTCATTTAGTTTACCAATAAGAAAATCTAGATGAGTCTGCTTGAGGCCTTCAATAGTTTCGTTTTTATTCAATAATAAACACGGATTCGCCAACATAAAGTCATTATAATGCCGCATTGTGATTGGATAAATCAACAAACCACAAAAGGGAACAGGTTCGTCATAAGTAAAATAGGACGCGTCGTATTGACGAATTTCGTTGCCGAGCGCCTCACTTAAACACCCATACTTATCCATTCCTTTCCTCCTTTCTCATCCTTGCATTCCGACAGTTTTCGATATATTGCGCTCTTCTCCAACTGTTAGAAATCATTAAAAGTTGTGGTTCGGTCCTTCGGACACACCCGATACCAACATCGCCATTTTGGTGATGTGACCAATGTACGTCCTTCCGTTCCACAAATTTTGTTGTGAGTTGTTATAATAATTCGTTTTTTGGTTAAATTGGAAATATCCAACTCCATCCAAATACAAACCATTCAACTCTGCGATCATGCTCTTCAAAAGAACAGTCTCGCGATTTTTATATAAAACCACGGGCTCCCCTTGTTTGTTCGAATCGTTAGGATTCGGCGGAGGGAGTAATGGATTTATATCTCGTCCGTCGGCATCACCCAAAACCTTGATGATCTTGCTATGAGAAATCGTTTCTATAGCCACATTGACCGTTGCGACTTCGTGGTTTTGAGGGAAGATACCGTCTATATAAATGTGAACGTGAGCACATTGCTCCGTCCAAGCATCGTCAACATATGGAGACAAAAACATCCTTTTATTTGTTTCTTTCCCGTCTTCCGTATCTATCAATGCGTAGCGGTCCTCTAAAGAAACATTGTCTTGCAGTAAACAATCCATTGTCGGATATTTCAAAATCTTCCAAATGTTTTGTGCATTTTTTGTTTGACTATACAACAAGTGTGAAATTATCTTCCACTCAATGCTGTCTAAGTTCGTCAGACGGTTATAATTGGTACATTCATCATAAGATCCCTTGTATTCTGCCATACCTTATAACCCCCTTAACGACATATTGAACGTGTAAGTTAATTCATCTCTGCCCTCGGGCTGTGCCTTACAAGTAACATAGAGATTGCCGCCTGGATAAAACCTGAGTTTTTGCAAAGTAAAAGTATTACCTTCCAACTTCTCAAATTTGACATACTTGTCTCGAACCTCATCAGCGACAGGTTGCGGAGGCGTCGACGTATTCATTAACTTACATTCGGTTGTAACTGGAATTTCGGTTGCTCCCTCATCCAAATATACAACAGGCTTAAACTCAATCGGTTCAGTGCCTAACATCTCGGGAATCGTTTCGGGCAATTCCATTTTGATACTATAAGCACCATCATTGCCCGTCTCTTCAACCTCGACTCTTTCTTTTTGGTTGTATGCAATACGAGTCTCGAAGTTGTCATATTGAGATTTTTCGACAACCTCTAAATACAAAATTATTGTTCCCAAATCGTCAGTCTTGTAGGTATAATTCGAAGCAAATTTACTCATTGCTTGAATTCTATATACCTGATCATAGCCAATGATGAATCTTTGGTTAACATAGTAATTCCGTGTGTACTTATTGTGTTGCACAATAATTACCAAATCCGAGGATTGCCCCACTGCCGTCTCGTTGTAAAATAAATTGACCGATTTTAAATCCTTTGTTTGAACAGCGGGCTCATAATGATAATGAGTTACGCCTTTTGAATCAACATACTCGCTACCAATAGTACCATTACATCTTACTATGATTACACTCGAGGTCGGATCGATAGTATTGCGGTTGCTTGCCAACCAAATATTTTTATCCTCAAGGGGTTCATCATCTAGAAAATCATATGAAAATCTAAATTTTAATCCCAACGGGCACTGATAGTGAATGTCGCGGAACACAACTCGCCTCCAGTCGTCAGAAATGACTGTGTTGTTTTTGTCATTCTTTACCGACTGTAGCACAACCTCTAAGGGCTCGAATTGCTCTGTGCCAAAAACAGACTCCTTTTCTATTAAGAATCTGTTCTCTCGATAATCCCAATCCGCATCAACTTTGTCCTGTAATTCTTTGAGCCAATAATTGTCAGGTACATGATTGCGCGGAGTCTGTGAAATTAAGTAGTAAGGACTACGTCTATTAGAGCTGTCATAAACCTTTCCCACGCAAACCCCCTTCCGTTCATAAGTTTTTCAACAAATGATCGATAATTCCTTTGGTCTCAAAGACTTGTTTTCTTATTAAATTATAAGGTTGATTAGAGTAATCTCTAATGCCGTTAAGTTTAACAATTACATCAATGAGCTCGCCATCAAAAAGGATATTAGCAGAATTAACTTCAAAAAGTTGCCCAACAATATAATCGTCAGCCATCCCTTTGTTAATTCCTTTCCCCTCATCTTCAATCAAATAAAGAATTTTAATACAACGCTTACTCAATTTTTGAAGGTAATCTTTTTTTGCCTCTTTGGACAATACAAGTTTATTTTCCAATTTGTCTACCTCCAATTGCTCCTGACCACAAGTCCCAGGATAATTTTTGAGTAAGGTCGTTCAAACCCTCTCTAATGTTTTGATACCACTCTGTTTTTGCCCTCACCGAATTGGCGGGAGAGTGTAACTTGAAATCCGTATCGGTTAAAATGTTGCGAATATCAAGCATAAAGTTTTTCTCGTTTTCTGCCCAACCCAAAAGCAAGCAATGAGCCAAAATATCTTTGGTTCTCGAAGCTATAAACGAGGGCGAAATATTTGAGGAAAAACCTGTGAAGTCCGCCTTGAATTCGCCCGCATAATACCACTCACAGCTACAACTGGTTCCAACGGGAACATTAGTTGAAAATGTGACTTTTTGTGTTGTGGGGTCATATTCAGCAAGCGGATCGGGAGTTTTCCCAATGAAGAAACTCATAACAGAGTTGTCTATTGGGACAGTGGACAACGTATAAGTTGCTCCACCGTCACCATCAAAAACCTCCAGCTTACCTTGTGCTTCTGTATAATCAGAGAAACGCGAGGAAACCGTAGTGGGGTTTGCAAACATACCAAGACCGTTGATAAGATAAGGTCTCATTGTCTGTGAAAACTCAACAGGATTGAGTTCATATGCACGTTGTATATCGGGGTCGTCGAACAAATTCACCGCACGATTAAAAATATCTTCAAATAGAATCATAACGACCCCCTAAAATTATTTGTTAGTAGTAAGTTCGAGAATTTCATACTCGAACGCATTATCGGTAAAACCGTTGAGAATTTGCAACTTTCTCAAATCTCTGAATTCGGGTGCTTTCTCAATAAATTTACGTTTCCAATAGCTCACGATAAAGTCCTTTTGACCGTCGCAAACTTTCTCATAAATATCTTGGACATCGCTCATCGGCAAGGTGCCAAGTCTGCGAATGAAATCAGAGCTAATCAAAGACTCTGACGCCAATTTGAGATTATTACGCTTTGCATAATATTCAGAACCTGCGCCGACTGCGATAATACCACGATCAAACCAGGAGCGATATTTACCGACGAGTTCTTCAAATTGTTGAACTGTCAAAGTACGCGTTTCGCCAAATGCCACCATATCGATGGAATAGTTTGACAGCTGTATGTGAGTGGTGATTCCAGGCGCATTATCAAACAGGTGTACGATAGTGACCTCATCGTTGCGATCGTAACCCTTATTTTGAGCAGCGGGCATCACCATATTATTTTTCAACTCTGCAAATTGAGCCATTAAAGACTTTATCGAATCTTCGAGTTGTGCGTTTTGATTACGCAAAAAATCTATTTCTTCCTGCTTCTTATCAGGTTTGGTTTCAGTTTTTACAACCTTTTCTTCTTTTTCAACCTTTTCTGCTACCTGAGTAGCGTCCTTGCTATTTGCCATAATGTTTCTCCTTGTAAATCTAAAATTTTCTTTTAATAGTCCCAATAAGGGGCTCCAATAAAGGAGCCCCCTATCAAATCAAAATCGACTAGTTAAGATCGATACGACCGAATTTGGAACCGACGATTGCCGAAATACCGACTCTCATTTGGATACGGATGCCGTATCTCTTGTCGGTGGTTTCCTCGGGGATTCTTTCCACTGTCATAGAAGTGCCTTCGAAGACAATCTTGACGGGTCTGTAAGAATCTGCCGCAACAAGATAAATCTTGTTATCGGGGACAGCGAGTTTCGCAGAGCTGTTGATGGTCGTCGGAACAAGAGCGGGATCCACGGGGATCATTCTTGCGCCGAGGAACTTATCAATATAGCCCTTGGAGAGGTAATCTTCACCAACAAAGTATTGGAGACCAAGACCGTTAGCACCAGTGGTATTGATTTTCATCAACGCACCGAGAGAACCGATTGCGTAAACAGGAGCGCCGCCGTTCGCTGCAGAGACCTTTTGAACAAGACCAGTCCAGTTGTCGGGAGTGTAGCCGTTTGCGATATAACCAGCACCCATCATGTCGCCAGTGACAGAAGTCATCGCTGCGATAACTTTGAGGAAGATGTATGCTTCGAAAGAACGACCTGCGCGGAGACCGAAATCGCCCCAATCGAACACACCAGCTGCGACTGCGTACCAGTCGATAGCGGTTGCGATTTCAATCGGAGAGGGGTTGACCGTCACTTCGTTGTCGAAGATCGGTTGCAACACGCCACGATTCACGCCTTCTGCAATTTCGTTCACTTTGAAGAGTTCGTTAGAACGGATGATGAAACGACCAGTGTCGCCCCAGCCAACTTGGCGAACTTCTGCGAGGAATCTAGAGTAGTCAGCGCTCGTCACCGACGGTGCGATTGCGTTGACAACTTCTGCGATAACTGCTTCGAAGTTGCTTCTAACGGTTTCATTCTTCGTGATTTGAGGATTCTTCATGCAAGCAAGACCTTCTTGTTCGAATTTTGCTTCGAAACGAGTGCCTTCGAGTGCATATTTAACGATTGCTTCATTTTGGAGTCTGAGGTCCTCTTTAGAGGGTTCAGATTTTGCTTCATAACGAGCTTGTGCGCTTTCGACGATGCTGTCGATAATCGCGTTGAAGCTGTCATCTTGTGCATTGAAATTGAAATGTTCCATCATTGCTGTAGTCCTCCCTTAAAATTAAAGTCCAACGACTTCGCAAAGATAGAGTTTGCCACTTGCGGATTGACCGTAGTTGAAATCTTTGCCGAGATGAATCTTAACTGCGAAGTTGTCACCAGCTGCACCTGCGGGGGTGAGACGGACATCATTCGCCGTAAGAATTGCAAAACCATTGTCGCCAATAGCGCCAGTGAAGTTTCCTTCGCCGAGCCAGAATCTGTCGCCAAGAGCAAGTCTGCGAGCACGAACAGGACGACCTGCAGGTGCAACGAGATCAAACAATTTAACGCCGATTCTATAGGAATTGCCAGAAATGGTTCCTTCAGAAACGCCAGGATAATCGATGACAACAACTTTGTCAGTCAACGCGGTCGGCATAGAAGCAAGATAAACGTTATAATCTTTGTCGCCAGCTTCAACATAAGTTTTGTCTTCTTTGAGTTCACCAAGTTTAACGAAGGAGCCATCTTCGATCGGAGCATTGACACCCGCAACTTGGTATTGGCAGGAAATTACATAGGACTGAACGTCTTCCGACATCATTTCAGCCGCTCTAAACACTTTTGCCATAATAAGTTTTCTCCTTTATAT